>Ga0257115_1000218_pt1 | contig 60089 bp, 71 predicted proteins | sample SI112_100mmetaG_FD_194465 | JGI IMG/M metagenome (GOLD analysis project Ga0257115, IMG submission 194465) | Marine microbial communities from Saanich Inlet, British Columbia, Canada - SI112_100m | ecosystem: Environmental > Aquatic > Marine > Inlet | place: Canada: British Columbia | collected...
GTTCTTCCATAGTAATAGTGTTTAGTGTTATACGGTAATATTATCACGACCAGACCGTGCACCTAGCGTACACCTGGGGACACACGACCAGGCAAACACGATACGATACGATACGATACGATACGAACCCAGCAATAGCAAGACACTAGACCACGTAACCGTACGACCAGACCACACGACCAGATCACACGACCAGATCACACGATCACGCGGAGCCAGCACCGGCAATGCTTCAAGCAAACACGGGACACGACCAGACCAGGCAAACACCAGACCACACCAGACCACACCATGAAACGACCCGGACCCAGCAACGTAACACACAGCTATAACACACAGCACACTGCGAGCACACACACGTAAAAGGCAAATCATTTACACGGAACCAGAGGAAATAGGCCCCCGTGGGGCTAAAAAAAAGCGTTTCCGTAACAGTGCCCGTGTCGTAAAATATATGTATAACCCATAACCTCTATATATCTTACGATATATTTTAAGTACGACGTTAGCTTATATAAGTATTTAAGTAAGATTCTACTGTCGTATTTTTAAAATTTCGCGCTACTGCGCGATTATATAACTATGAAACAAAAGCTTAGTAAGAAAGCAGCCGCAGCTAAAAGAGTGCGAGACAAGAGGTATGCAATGACTGCAAGGAGAAGATCAATGAAGGCAGAGAACCAACGACTCAGAAGATCATTTGAAAAGAAACATGGGAAAGGTTCACTCAAGGGTAAAGACTATGACCACAAAAGAAAGAAGTTTGTATCTGTTAAGGTAAACAGGGGAAATGGTGGTAAAGGCACTAAAAAAGAATAATAATACGTAATTATACAACGTATAGGATTAAACCTAAAACCAAAAAATGACACTATATTATAAAACCTATTCTTTAGCACCAGGTGCACAAAGGATATCCGAAGAAACCAGAAAACTTTGGGAGCTAATAGCTAATAAACAGAACTGGAGAATAGTTCAATTACCAAATGGATATTACCAGGCGGAATACAAAAACCAACCATGTGAATGTGAAACCAAAGATTGTGGCAACTGCCCCTGGGTAGATGTAACAAGAAGAGAAACACTTGACGCATGTGAGACGGCTATCGATAAAAGCATAGAACACTACACTAAGAAGTTAGAGTTTGCAGATGGCCCAAAAGTAATAAAGACTTTTAAATAATCACTTATATAAATTTAATTAAATGGAATTCAATAACCCAAGTGAGATAGTAAAGGATTTAACCTTTAGCACACGTGCTAGAGATAGAATCATGCAAGGTGTAGAGAAATTAGCTAATGCAGTTAACTCTACCCTGGGCGCTTCAGGAAAATGTGTTATATATGAAGATGCAATGGGTAGACCCGTTATTACAAAAGACGGTGTTACTGTTGCAGAATCTGTAGTTCTTATGAACCCGGTGGAAAATATAGGGGCAACACTAATAAAAGAAGCAGCTAAAAAAACTGTGAGAGAAGCAGGTGACGGTACCACCACCGCAACCGTCCTTGCTCATTCTCTCCTCCAGGAAATGAATGAAGCTACCGGTGATTACTCAATAAGGGAAATTAAAGATAGTGTAAACAATAGTTTGAAAAAAGTACTGGAATACTTAGATAGTAAAAGTATAAATATAAAGGGCAAGATGCTGGAAGATGTTGCTTCCATTTCATGTAACAACGACAGAAAGTTGGGATCGATAATAGCTGACGCATATAAGTCAGTAGGTGAACACGGTGTCGTATTAATGGAAGAATCAGATACAGAAGAAACGTTCAGCGAAATAGTAGATGGGGTACAATTTGATTGTGGTATTAAATCACAGCATTTGGTAACAGATACTGAGAAAAACAAAGCCATACTCGAAAACCCCTACGTCCTTATAGTAGCACAAGCAATTCCTAACATACGTAAAATACAAAGTGTATTAGAACACGTAATAAAGGAGAAAAGAAGCCTGTTAATAGTAGCAGGAATGGACCAGCAGCCAATGTCGGCTCTGCTTATGAATAAGGTAAAAGGTAATATAAAGATTAATATTATTGATACACCTGGTTTTGGAGCGACTAAAATGGACACGATGCAAGACCTAGCTACAATAACCGGAGCAAAAGTTATAAATGAAGAGTTAGGTGATGATTTAGATTTAATTAGCCCAGATGTTTTAGGAGAAGCTATTAAGTCAGTAACCGATGCAACCTCCACGGTAATAACTGTAGGCGAAATGCCAGAGGATGCTAAAGATAGAATAGCTCTGGTTAATAAAAAAATAAAATCCGAAAAGAACCCGTTTATTAAGTCTAAGCTTGAACAAAGATTAGCAATGCTTTCAGGAGCAGTTGCAATATTAAAGGTTGGAGCCAATTCAAAAATAGAGTTAAAAGAAAAGAAAGACAGGGTTGAAGATTCTATATATGCTGTTAAAGCAGCTATTAAAGAAGGGATTGTAGCAGGAGGTGGTGTTGCACTACATAATGCTTCAGATAAATTAAAAGATAAAAATTCACCCGAGAAAATTCTCTGTGAGGCTATAAAAGCACCATATAAAAAAATCCTTGAAAACGCTGGTATAAATTACGGGCCTAATATGGAAGAGGGCAACGGTGTAGATGTTGTAACAGGGAAAGTGGGTGATATGATTAAACGAGGAATTATTGATCCTGTATTAGTTACAAAGACTGCATTGATAAATGCGGTGTCTGTAGCAACAACAATAATGTCAGCTGATTGTGTAATATCGAATGTTAGAGAATATGAAAGCGGTAAATAATTACATAATAATACAGCCGATAAAAGAAGAGTCTAAAGAAGAAAAAGGACTTCTTATAATGGATCAGCATGTAGATGACATTAGATATTTAAAAGGCAAGGTAATATCTGTGGGTAATTTTACAGAAGGCGTAAAAGAGAATGATACAATATATTATGATAGACGCGCTGGACACGGAATAGAATACGACGATAACTTATATCAAGTTATAAAGCAACAAGATGTTGTGTTAGTCGGTTAATACCAAAGACCAAAGTCCATAAACTAAAAACCAAAAACGATTACTGAAATACTAATCAAACACATTTGTTTAACTTTATAAATTAAAAATCATGGCTTTAAATAATCAAGAACACTTTTTAGTATTTATTGATGCAGCAGATGACGCGGGTATGTTTCCAGTAAGCAAAATCCAGTCAATTACTTGTGCAGGCGACGCGGCTGTACTTGTAAAATTTGCTCCAGGAAGTTTAGGTGATGGTCAAGCTGCTTCTGTAGATGTTGTAACATTAACTGTTACTGCTGATACTGAAAAAACAGTAATGATCGCGCTTGCTGATGCAATCAACAACGCAACTAAATATCCTAAAAACACTAAAAATTATACAGTAGTAGCTGATGACGTAAACAGTATTTATGCTAATTCTAACATAACTGCTTGTGCTATCGCATTAGACGCTTAATAATAACTAAGATCATACACGGGCTCACGAGTTGGGCCTGTAGATCTTTTTTTTATGGAATTAAATGCGGCGGAGATCCGCAACTTAAATTTATTTAAATATTATAGAGTAGTTAGAAAGTGGGCATGTAAGCAAAATGGCTTAACAGATGCCGATTTAGAATTACTTATATATCTTGATTGCAAAGTTAGATTTACACGTAATGATTTTATTAATGGTGTATATACTATGTCATGGGATAAAGCTAGGTGGGAAAGATTAAGAAATGAGGGGTGGATAGATGTATGGAGACACCGAAACAGGACTACAATTAAATACAGCATTTATAATACTTCATATAAATGTAAAAGATTAATAACACGTATATATAATATTTTATTAGGTAATGAGGACATACCTATATCTGAGCAAAATGTATTTTACAAAAACAAATCATATACAGATAAAGTTTTTAATAAAGCGATTGATGATATGTTAAAAGATTCAGAAAGATAAATTTAAAAAAATAATATTATGCCGAAACTAGGAAAGAAAAAATATGCTTATACACCAAAAGGTAGGGCTGCTTTTAAAAAAGCAAAAGCAAAAAAATCTAAAAAAAGAGGAGGATAATAAAGATAAAAAAAATAACACATTAATTTATAAACAATGGCGGAACTTGACCTAGACAAGATCAAAAAACAAAAATTCAATATCAGCATAGAAAACTTAGTCACCATAGGCGCTGTGGTAGTTACAGTGGTTGGTATGTGGTACTCACTACAAGCTGATATACAACTGGCAAAGGAATTACCGGAACCCCCAGTTTCAAGAACCGAGTATGACCTAAAAGATCAGTTAATTCGAGAAACTATTATATCTACTGAAGAAAAAGTAGATGCTAATTCAGAAAAGCTTGATAAGATTGATGAAAAGCTTTACGAAATAATTAAAAATAAATAAAATGAAAAAATTTGTTACTTTTCTATTTTTATTGTTTAGTTTTTTTTGTTATTCACAAGATATATCAGTTGTACATTTCAATTACAAATGGAACCAACATAATGATTTTAAACAATTAGCAAGTATAAAAAGAGCAAAAGTATCAAAAGCATTTGTTGAAGACCAACCGGCTAATTTTAAATCTAGTTTTAAAGTTGTCCCTGTTATAATTATTTTTAAAAACGGGAAACCCATAACGAGGGTTGAAGCAGATTTAAGCATGAAAATAAAAACAAGACTTGAAGATATACAAGAACTTGTGGATAGATACCAATAATATGAAATCAAAAGGATTAGGTGATTCAATAGAAAAAATCACAAAAGTAACAGGTGTTAAAACAATGGTAGATGTAATCTCAAAAGGATTAAATGTACCTTGTGGTTGTGAGGGAAGACATAACACCTTAAATACAATATTCCCATATAAAAATAAAAAATAATGACAATACTATTTATAATAGCAATAATTGAAGCATTAGTTATAGTGTATTTAGTTATGCTACATTCAGGAAAAATTAAAGATGCTGATGGCGATTTTATTGCTGATTCAGTAGAAGCAAAAGTTGAAGAAATTCAAGTTAATGCTGTAAATAAATTAAACAGATTAAAAGCTGAATTAAAAGATATAGCTACTTCTATAAAAGAGGTTGGTAATCAATTAGAAGATTTACCAAAATCACTTAAAGGCAAAAGAGCCGGAAGAAAAGCAAATGTCAAAAAATAAAAAGAAATTAAAAGACACAGCGGTTGGTAAATTTTTAGCAGGTGCTGGATCTAATATAATCGGTAGTCTCGGTGAAGTTTTGCCAGATAAAGGTGTACTTGGCTTAGTTAAAAATTTAATTAAGAAAGATCCCACACTACCAGCTGAAGACAAGGAAAAAGCATTAGCCCTGCTGCATCAAGATACTGTAGAAATGCAAGAAGTATCAAAAAGATGGCAGGCGGATATGAGATCTGATTCCTGGCTTTCAAAAAATACAAGGCCATTAACATTAGTTTTCTTAACTATTTCAATGGTCTTATTAATATTTATAGACTCAACCGGTTTAGACTTTGAAGTTGACGGCGGCTGGGTTGATCTTTTAAAATCACTTCTTATTACAGTATACGTAGCATATTTTGGATCGCGTGGTGCTGAGAAGTTCAAAACAATACAAAACAAATAAACAATGCCTAAAATTTCTACTTATTCGCTAGATACTACTATAACTGATAACGATAGTTTATTAGGAGTTAATGCAGCAGACGGTACAACAAAGAGGTACTCAATGTCTGGTATAAAAGCTGCTCTTCTTGAGGGAGCTGATATAACTGCTGTGATTGCGGGTACGGGATTATCAGGTGGTGCGACATCAGGGGCAGCAACTCTTACAATAGACAGTACAGTTGTAACATTAACCGGTACACAAACACTTACTAATAAAACTCTTACAACACCTGTAATTTCAACAATATCAAATTCAGGTACAATTACTTTGCCAACATCGTCAGACACTTTAGTGGGTAGAGCAACAACTGATACCTTAACAAACAAAACATTAACATCGCCTAGTATTGCAACTCCTACTTGGACTGCAACAGAAAGCGCTATAGCTAATGGTGATTATTTGCTTTTCTTAGATGCATCGGCTTCTTCTGAAACTAAAAAAGATGCATTAGCTGATATAGCTACATTATTCGCAGGAACAGGATTAACGGCGTCTAATTCAGTTATAGGTATAGACGCATCACAAACACAAATTACAGGTGTTGGTACAATTACTACAGGTACTTGGCAAGCTAGTCTAGTAGGAATAGATTATGGTGGTACTGGATTAAGTGGAGAAACTGATGGTTATATAGTAATTGCTGATGGCAGCGGAAGCGCTACTCACTTAGATGTTGGTTCAAGTACTGGTATTACAATACTTGGTACTATTGCAACGGGTGTATGGCAAGGTACTGCTATTGATACAGCATACATAGACACTACATTAACCTCACAAACATCTATATTAAATTCAAGTCTTGTCGTAGGATATGGTTCCTCACATGCAAATATAGATTTTAGTACTGATAATAGTATAATTTTTGATATTGATGGAACATCACAAATACAATTAGATGACGGGGTTTTAAAACCAACTACAGATAGTGATGTTGATTTAGGAACTTCTAGTTTATACTTTAAAGATTCATATATAGATACTGTTACTACAACAGGTAATGTTACAGTAGGTGGAAATTTATCAATAACAGGTGATTTAACAGTATCAGGGGATACAACTACTGTAAATACAGCAACACTAAGCGTGGAAGATCCGCTTATAATTGTAGGAAGTGGTAATAATTCTTCAGATGCTGTGGATTTAGGATTATATGGATTATATGATACATCTGGTTCACAGGATTTATATGCAGGATTATTTAGAGATGCAAGTGATAGTGGTAAATGGAAATTATTTAAAAGTCTGCAAGCTGCACCAACTACAACTGTAAATACAAGTGGTACAGGATATGCAGTAGATACTTTAGTAGCAAATATAGAGGGTAATGTAACGGGTAACGTAACAGGCAATACATCTGGTACTGCGGCTACGGTAACTACTGCAGCACAAACTAACATTACTTCACTTGGGACATTAACCGGATTAGATGTTAATGGTGCAGTTACTATTAATGATAATCTTTCGTTAGATGGATCAAATAAAGAATTAAGATTTTATGAAGCAGCTAACTATGTTGGATTCGAAGCTCCGGCTTTATCAGCAGATCAAATATGGGTATTACCTTCAGCTGATGGTTCAAGTGGTACTGCACTTAAGACAGACGGTTCTGGAAACTTAAGTTGGGGGACCGCGGGTGGAGATGTATTTAAAACAATATCAGTATCGGGACAATCTGATGTAGTAGCAGATGGAGTAGCAGATACGTTAACACTTGTAGCAGGAACAGGAACAACTATAACTACTAACGCAAGTACTGACACAATAACAATAAATGCCGGGGCTAATACAGTTGAAGTAGATGAATATACTGGGAACGGGAGTACAACGGCTTATACATTAAGTACAACTTGTACTAGTGAAAATAATTTACTTGTATATATGGATGGTGTTTTTCAACATCACAATACATATGCGGTATCAGGAACTACATTGACTTTTGATACTAATGTGCCAAATGGCTCTAAAGTTGAAGCATATCATATGATAAGCGTTAGTAATAGTGATATGGTACAAGCAGCAGTAGCTGGAACATTAATGGATGTTAGTGGAGCTACAGGAAGTGTAACATTTAATGTAGATTTAACAGAGGCAGGAGAAGCAACAATTGCAAATGGAGATTATATCTTATTCTTAGATGGAGGAGCAACAGGAACACATGCTAAAGAAGCTATTGCAGATGTTGCGACATTATTCGCTGGTACAGGATTAACAGCATCAAGCTCTGTTATTAATATAGATGCAGCACAAACAGGTATTACTTCATTATTAGCTACAGATATTAAAATAGGAGAAGATGACCAGACTAAGATTGATTTCGAAACAGCTGATACTATAAACTTCTATGCTGGAAATGAAAAGCAATTGATATTAACCGATGGAGCACTTACTCCTGGAACAAACGCAATAGTTGATTTAGGAACTGATGCTTTAGAATTTAAAGACGCATATTTTGATGGAACCGTAGAGGCTGATGCAATTACAATAGGCGGTACTGCTTTAAATACAGTTATTGCGGGAGTAACAGTATCAAATGCAACTTTAGCAGCAACAGCAACAGTAACCGATTCAACTGCAAATACAGACTTTCCTGTAGTATTTCATAATGAATCAAATGGTTTATTAGATGATACAGCAGCTTTTGAATATAATCCTAGTACTGGTACACTTATAGTTGCTAACTTAGATATTGGTACTGATGTAGATGTTGATGGAACACTTGAAGCAGATGCAATTACAGTAGGCGGAACAAATATAGTAAGTGGTAGTTTAATAACTACATTAGGTACAATTAGTGCAGGGGTTTGGAATGGAACAGTTATTGCTTCAGCTTATCTTGATTCAGATACAGCTCATTTAAGTGGTACGCAAACATTCAGTGGAGCTAAAACATTTTCAGCAGATGTTGCATTTTCAGGAGATACAGCAACATTTAGTTCTGCTAATTCAACAGACCCATTAGTAGTTATCAAGAATACAACAAACGACGCTAACGGATCTCGTTTACATTTTATAAAAGATAAAGGCGCAGCAGGAGCGGATGGGGATGATATTGGAACTATTGAGTTTATTTCTGATGACGCTGGTCAAGCTCAAACTAGTTTTGCAAAGATAGTAGCAGAAGTTTCCGAAGCAGATAATACAGACGAAGCAGGTAAACTATCATTCTATGTAGCAGAAAGCGATGGCACAACTACGGCATTGACCGCTGGTCTTGTACTAGAAGGAGAGCATGCAACAGATGGGGAAGTAGACGTTACTATAGGAGCTGGTGCAGCATCAACAACATCTATTGCAGGTAATGTTTATGCAGCTGGTGGTAAATTTGGAATCGATACAGGAGATTATATGCAATTTACTGCAAATACACAAACAGATTTTTATGTAAATGGTAATAATGAAATGAGATTAGAAGCAGATGGAGATTTACATGTTGATGGTGATGTTGTTGGATATTCTACAACAATTGGTTCTGATGAAAAAATTAAAACAAATATATCTCCTATAGAAGGAGCTATTGATAAATTAAAACAAATAAATGGTGTAACATTTAATTATAAAAGGAATAACAAACCTTCTGGGGGTGTTATTGCTCAAAATATAGAAAAAGTTATGCCATCATTAGTTGGAGAGCAAGAAACTTTAGATGGGAAAGATACTTTTAAAACAGTTGATTATAATGGTATTATTGGACTTCTTATAGAATCTGTCAAAGAACTTGAAGAAAGACTTAATAGATGTGAGTGTAATAAAAATTAATAAATTTATAAACTATGCCAGTAACAGGAAGTGGAGAAATAAAATTACGTGCTGATGTTAATAATGAAATAGAAGGCAATAATACTGATACTAATGTTAGTTTAAGAACTTTATCAGCTTCAGCAGGCGAGAGTGTGCCTGACGCTTTAAGTGAATTTTATGGTTATAGTAATACTACTTATTTAGAGTTTCTTATAATTGCAGGGGGTGGTGGTGCTGGTGCTGCCCACGGTGGTGGTGGTGGTGCTGGTGGACTTCGTAATTCTACAAGCACATCAGGTGGAGGCGGTTCAGCAGAAACCGCAATAACTTTAGTAGCAAGTAGAACATATAATATTACTATTGGCGGTGGTGGAGCAGGAGCAGGAGGCTACAACCAATCACCAGCAAATGGTGTTGATTCTTCAATAGCAGCAGTAGCTTTAGCAACCTTGACTTCCACTGGCGGTGGTGCTGGGGGTGGTGGAACAACAACACCTAGTGCTAATAGTGGAGGTTCAGGTGGTGGTGGACCTGGATTTAACGGTAGAGGTACTGCTGGAGCAGGTACAACAAATCAAGGATATGCAGGTGGAACTTATAGTGGTGGAGTAGATTATAAAGGTGCTGGTGGTGGCGGTGGTGCTGGTGCTGCTGGAAGTGGTGGCGGTGCTCAAAATGCGGGTTATAATGGAGGTGCAGGTTTAGCTGTTTCAATTACTGGCGCATCAGTAACATACGCTGGTGGTGGTGGTGGTGGTTCTTCAAATAGTGCATCTTCTTCAGGTGGTTCAGGTGGTTCAGGTGGAGGTGGAGCAGGTGCTGCTAATATGGGTTCTGCAGGAGCAGGGACTGCAAACCTTGGTGCTGGTGGAGGTGGCGGTGGTGGTCAAGCAGGGGTCGGTTTTTCAAATGGGGGCGCTGGAGGTTCTGGAATAGTAATATTAAGATTATTAACATCAGCGTATTCAGGAACAACAACAGGTTCACCAACGGTTACAGCCTATGGTTCAGGAGCAACTGCACTTACAGTATTAAAGTTTACAGGTAGTGGAACTTATGTACATTAAAAATATATAAACAATAAATAAAATGGCAACAACAAAAGTAACAGCTAACGTATTAGCGGATAATTCAATAACACAAGCAAAGCTTGCAGACGATGCGATTGGAGCAGCAGAATTAGCAGCCAACGCAGTAGTCAATGCTTCTATAGCATCTGGAGCAGCTATAGATATGGATAAGCTTGATGGTGATTCACTTGCAGCGGCTATAACTGACTTTGCACAAGACGATCTTGTAATACTATCAGATACATCAGATTCAGGTAATCTTAAATCAATGACAGCTTCTAATTTAGAAGATGCAATATTTGGTAATATAAGTGGTGATGTTACTTTAGCAGCAGGTGGAGCAGCTACAGCAGCAGCAGCACAAACTAATATTACATCTTTATTAGCAACAGATATAAAGATAGGAGAGGACGATCAAACAAAAATAGACTTTGAAACAGTTGATACAATTAATTTTTATGCAGGCAATGAAAAACAACTAATACTTACTGATGGTGCTTTAACACCGGGCAGTAATGCTATTGTAGATTTAGGTACTGACGCATTGGAATTTAAGGATGCATATTTTGATGGTACCGTGGAAGCAGACGCTATTACAATAGCTGGAGTAACTTTAGCAGAAACAATTGCTGATACTGTGGGGGCTATGGTAACTAGTAATACAGAAACAGGTATTGCTGTTACATACGATGATAGCGACAATACACTGGATTTTGTATTAGGGACAATAACTAGTCTTGGTACAATCAGTACTGGTGTTTGGCAAGGAACGGCAATTGCCTCTACATATATAGCTGCAGACGCAATTACAGGTGCAAAAATTGCTGATGATGCGATAGATTCAGAACATTATACAGACGGTTCAATTGATAATGCACATTTAGCTGATGACGCAGTAAACAGTGATGAAATAGCAGCAGGAGCAATAGATTTAGCTCACATGTCAGTAAACTCTATAGATAGCGATCAATATGTTGATGGTTCTATTGATCTAGCGCACATGAGTGTTAATTCAATTGATTCTGATCAATATGTAGACGGAAGTATTGATAACGCACATATTGCAGATAATGCGATAAATTATGAAAAAATTGATGATGAATTTACAACGGTTGATGCTTTAAGTGCAGCAAGTACAGTGGCTGTAGATTTCGATGCAGCACAAGTATTTACACTTACACCAAATGCAAATACAACATTAAATATAACAAACCCAAAAATTGGTGTTACTAAAACAGTAATAATGACTGGATCAGGAGGAAGTAGAACTTTAGCTTTTCAAGTAGGTGGTAGTTCAGGTACATTTAATAAAATAGCAGGTGATTATGATGACACTTCAAGTAAAAAGAATTTAATTTCAATAACATGTGTTGCTGCTACAGAGTTTTGGTATGCAATAAATCAAATAGCTTCATAATATGTTTGGACAAGGTTTTAATTTAGGTGTATTATCCGCAGTTGAAGCAATAGCAGATTTTCTTGTAATTGCAGGAGCCGGTGGTGGAGGTGCAGATGTTGGAGGAGCAGGTGGTGCAGGTGGACTGCGTACATCTTATGGTGCTACAAGTGGTGGTGGTGGAAGTAATGAAGAACAAATAACATTAACAGACGCAACAACTTATACCTTTACAGTAGGTGCAGGTGGTGCAGCCGCTACCGGTGCTGGTCAAATAGGAAACAGCGGTGTTAATTCATCTCTTGCCGCATCAGGTATAACTACAATTACTTCTACAGGAGGAGGAGGAGGTGGTGCTACTAATGATAATGGTCTTACTGGAGGTTCAGGAGGAGGTTCAGGTAGGACTGGTTCAGCAGGTGCAGGCACATCAAATCAAGGTTATGCGGGGGGAATAGGTTCACAAAGTAATGGTTTTACTGATACAGGAGGTGGTGGAGGTGGTGCCTCTGCTGTAGGTAGTAATGGAACTACTTCTAATGCTGGAGCTGGTGGTTCAGGATTGGCTATAAGTATAACGGGTTCATCAGTGGCATACGCTGGTGGAGGTGGAGGAGGTGCTTATAATGCTTATGCAGGTGTTGCTGGTTCTGGTGGTGGTGGTGCTGGAGGTTCAGGTGGTGGTGGTGCTGGAACAGCTGGAACAACAAATCTTGGAGCTGGTGGTGGTGGTGCTGGAGCCGCAGGTGGTGATGGTGGAGCTGGAGGTTCAGGAGTAATTGTATTTAGATTACCAACTTCTTTGTATGATGGAACACTAACTGGTTCACCAACAGTTACAACAGATGGTTCACATACAATATTAAAATATACAGGAAGTGGAACTTATGCTCACGGAATCTTCACTTATTCTGCTGACTTTTTAGTCGTTGCTGGTGGTGGAGGTGGTGGTAATTACTCTTGGGGTGCTGGTGGTGGTGCAGGAGGATTAAGAACATCTTATGGTTCAACATCAGGAGGTGGTGCATCTGCTGAAAGTTCAATAACATTAACTGAAGATACAGTTTATACAATAACAGTTGGTGCAGCTAACGCTAACGCTAATGGTGCAGATTCATCATTAGCAGGTACAGGTCTAACAACAATTACTTCTGTTGGAGGTGGTCGTGGTGGTTACGGTCTTGGTGCTGGAACAGCTGGTTCAACAGGTGGTTCAGGTGGTGGTACTGGAGGAACAGATACAAATGCAGGTGGTGCAGGTACATCTAATCAAGGTTATGCAGGTGGTGCAGGTACAGGTGATACAGGTCAATCTGCAGGTGGTGGGGGTGGAGCAAGTGCTGTTGGTACTGATGCTGCTGCTAATTCATCAGGTAATGGAGGTGCAGGAGTAGCTGTTTCAATAACAGGTTCTTCAGTAGCCTATGCCGGTGGAGGTGGTGGAGGAGTTGGTCGTGGTGATTTAACATCTGAAACAGGTGGAACTGGTGGTTCAAGTATTGGTGGAACTGGTGGTAGAAACACATATTATGGAGGTAGTAACAGTGTAAACCCAACTACAGGAGCAGTAAATACAGGTTCAGGTGGTGGTGGAGGAAACGGAAGTAGTAACAGTCAAAATTCTGCAGGAGGAGCGGCAGGTGGTTCAGGTATTGTAATATTAAGAGTACTAACTGCAAAATATAGTGGAACTACAACAGGAAGTCCTACAGTAACAACATCAGGTAATGATACAATAATAAAATTCACAGGAAGTGGAACATATACAGCGTAATTAAAAATAAATAAATAAAATGGCACATTTTGCAGAAATAAATGAAAATAACATAGTAACAAGAGTAATTGTAGTAAATAATAACGAACTGTTACATAACGAACAAGAATTAGAATTAAAAGGTATAGATTTTTGTGAAGGACTATATGGTCACAGAAACTGGGTTCAAACATCTTATAATGGAAATATGAGATATAATTATGCAGGTCAAGGTTATACTTATGATGAAGATAATGATGCTTTTTATGCACCACAACCTTATGCAAGTTGGTTATTAGATGAAGATTATAAGTGGGAAGCACCCGTACCTTATCCAGAAGATACATCAGATGATAAAGTATATGCTTGGGATGAAGAAAACCAAGAATGGAAAGTAGTTGAAATTACTATTGAATAATAAATTAAGTTAAATTAAATTAAATAAATAAATTATGAGTAAAAAAACAAAGAAAATAACAGATAAAGAGCTTGGGGATTTGCAAGCCAAAATAAGTATACTTACTGATTTACAATATAAAATAGGTGCTTCAGAAGTAGAAAAAAATAATTTACTACAATCTTATAGTGTGGCTAAACTAAATTTACGCGATATGCAAGGAGAATTAAAAGATAAATATGGGCATGTTAGTATAGATATAAAGGGTGGTGATATTACAGAAATAAAAGAGGCAGATGAGCAAGCTGATAAGAAAGATTAGTATTGGTAAAGACTATAAAACCGACGCTATGCACTATGCTGTAGGTCAAGAAGTATACGGAGGGCATATAATATGTGATATATTAGAAGAAGAAAATAAATTCTGCATATACATTAAAAAAAATAATGATATATTACCATGGAAAGATTTTAATAAAAACATGGGAATATCTGTAGAATACAATCTTGAATACTAATGAAACCAACACATACTTTTTTAATAACACCAAAAAAAGAAAGATACGACAATATTAAAAAGGTCAATGATACAGAGTTAATATTAAATTCTGGTATAACTGATCATAAATTTGTAAGTCGTGAAGCTGTAATACATGAAACACCAATAATAGATGGCAAGCATTTTACTAGAGGCACTGAGCTTTATGTGCATCATAACATATTTCGCCGTTGGCATGACGTTAGAGGTATTGAAAAAAACAGCAAAAGTTATTTTAAAGATAATCTATATTTTTGTGAACTCGATCAAATCTTCCTTTATAAACACGAAGGCAGCTGGAAAGCAAATCAAGGCTACTGTTTTATAAAACCATTAGCGAGCGAGGATAAGTTCTCTACTAATAAAGAAAAACCTTTAATGGGTATTGTTAAGCACACCGATGATTCAGGTTTATTAACAATAGGTGAGAAGATAGGTTTTACCCCGGATAGTGAATACGAGTTTATAATAAACGGTGAAAGATTATACAGGGTAATGACAAAGGAAATTTCAATTAAATATGAATATAAAAAAGAAGAAAGAGAGTATAATCCAAGCTGGTTATAGAGCTGTTGATGAATTAGTAAAAGTAGCAAAAGAACCAATTGTAGAAACTGATGATGATGTATCTGCGGATAGATTAAAAAATGCAGCCGCTACAAAAAAGCTAGCTATATTCGATGCTCTTGAGATTTTAAATAGAATAGAACAAGAACAAGCTATTTTAGAAAACAAACCTATACAAGATGAAACAAAAGCATTTAGTGGGTTTGCTGAAAAAAGATCTAAATAATGAGTTACCAACAAACATTATATAAGATTATTGAACCTATTAAACGAACAACGATACATAGGCTAAATAAAAAGAAAGCTTGGGAATATGGTTATAACAAAGAACATGATGTGATTGTTATAAGCAAGACTGGTAGGATTGGTGAAGTATATGAAATACAAAACTTAAAGATTGCATTACCGGAAGTAAAAGAAGTGTATAGCAAACATGATAAGTGGACACCACATGAATACCCTAGAGAATTAAAAAATATCAAAACAATATTTGACTGGGAAAGATATCCTGCTCAATTTAAAGATGAATGGCATACGTACATTAATAGAGAATTTACAAGAAGGGAAGAAGGTTTTTGGTTTAATAACAAAGGCAACGACACTTATATCACTGGCTCTCATTACAATTACTTGCAGTGGTCCAAGATTGATGTTGGGAAGCCAGACTTTCGAGAAGCAAACAGATTATTCTTTATTTTCTGGGAGGCATGCAAGGCAGATACAAGATGCTATGGAATATGCTACCTTAAGAATAGACGGTCTGGATTTAGCTTCATGTCAAGCAGCGAGACAGTTAATCAAGCTACACTCACTTCAGATGCTAGATTCGGAATCTTATCGAAGACTGGTAGCGATGCAAAGAAGATGTTTACCGACAAGGTCGTCCCAATTTCATTACACTACCCATTCTTCTTTAAGCCAATACAAGACGGGATGGACCGTCCCAAGACAGAGCTTGCCTACCGTGTCCCAGCATCCAAACTCACAAGGAAGTCCATCACCAGTACAACCAACGCCTCCAAAGGGAAAGACCTCGACGGGCTCGATACAACGATAGACTGGAAAAACACAGGGGACAACTCATATGATGGTGAAAAGTTAAAATTACTTGTTCACGATGAATCTGGTAAATGGGAAAGACCAGATAATATATTAAACAATTGGCGTGTTACAAAAACAACGTTGAGATTAGGAAGCAGGATTATAGGAAAATGTATGATGGGATCCACCTCAAACTCTTTAGACAAAGGTGGTGATAACTTTAAAAAATTATATAATGGCTCAGACGTTACAAAAAGAAACCGCAATGGACAGACTGGCTCTGGATTATATAGTTTGTTCATACCTATGGAATGGAACTACGAGGGATTCATTGATTCTTATGGATTACCTGTATTCGACACACCCAAAGTTGCGGTTGAAGGACCCTATGGCGATAAAATCGATATTGGAATCATTGAGCATTGGGAAAATGAAGCAGATGGGCTAAAGAGTGATTCTGATGGATTGAATGAATTTTATAGACAGTTTCCAAGAACAGAAGAACATGCGTTTAGAGATGAAACAAAAAATAGTATATTTAATTTACAAAAGATATACGAACAAATAGATTATAACGATGATACAAAATCATCTAATAGTGTTTCAAAAGGAAACTTTCAGTGGGAAAATGGTATTAAAGATTCAAGAGTGTTATTTACACCTGATAGAAACGGAAGATTTAATATATCTTGGACACCAAGTATAAATCTACAAAACCACGTAATAAGTAAAAATAGAGCTAAATACCCTGGTAATGAGCACATGGGTGCATTTGGCTGTGATAGCTACGATATATCCGGTACGACAGATGGTCAAGGATCTAAAGGAGCTTTACACGGATTAACTAAATTTAGTATGGAAGATGCACCTTCTAATACTTTTTTTCTAGAGTATATAGCTCGACCACAAACAGCAGAGATATTTTTTGAAGATGTGTTAATGGCATTAGTATTTTACGGTATGCCACTTCTTGCAGAGAATAATAAACCAAGACTTTTGTATTATTTAAAAAGAAGAGGATATAGAGGTTACTCAATGAATAGACCAGATAAAACCGCAAACAAATTATCTGTAGCAGAAAGAGAAATAGGTGGTATACCTAATTCATCAGAAGACATAAAACAAATACATGCTGCAGCAATTGAATCATATATTGATAAATATGTAGGATTACAGGAAGATGGAAACTACGGTAATATATATTTTAACACAACATTGAATGATTGGTCTAAGTTTAATATAAACAACAGGACTAAACATGATGCAGCTATAAGTTCAGGACTTGCAATTATTGCGAACAACAGACACTTATACGAACCAAAACAACAAAGACAAATAAAAACATTGGACTTTGGATTTAAAAAATACAACAATCAAGGAAACATTTCAAAAATATTAAAATAAATGGATTCATCATCAACAGGCATATTCCCCTCACAAGCAGTCCCAAGCGAAGAAAAAGCAGGCAGATCCTATGGTTTAAGCGTTGCTAAAGCAATTGAATCTGAATGGTTTAAAAGAGATTCAGGGTCAACTAAATATTATGCTAATAGAGACAACTTTCATAGGCTGCGTTTATATGCAAGAGGAGAACAATCAATACAAAAGTATAAAGATGAATTATCTATAAACGGTGATTTATCATATTTAAATTTAGATTGGAAGCCAGTACCAATTATACCTAAGTTTGTAGATATAGTTGTTAATGGTATTCAAGAAAGAACATATGATATAAAAGCTTATTCACAAGATTCAGCTTCTATTAAAAAAAGAAGTGATTACGTGCAGGACATTGCTGAGGACATGATGATGAAAGAGTATAAAGATAATATTCAAAAAGAATTAGGCCTTGACACTTATAAAACAAATCAAAAAACATTACCTGAAAATGAAGAAGAGCTTCAGCTGCATATGCAATTAGAATATAAGGATTCTATAGAAATAGCAGAAGAAGAGGCTATAAATAATGTTTTTGATCATAATAAATATCATTTAATAAAGAAAAGATTAGACTACGATATTGTGACAATAGGTATGGCCGCTGTAAAAAACGAATATACAACTTCAGAGGGTATAAATATAAAATATGTTGATCCATCAGATTTAGTTCATTCTTATACAGATTCACCTTACTTTGATGATATATACTATGTTGGTGAAATAAGAAGAGTATCTGTGGTGGACCTTAAAAAACAATATCCAGAATTAACAGACGAGGATATTAAAAAACATATTGAAAATCAAGGTAGCAGTACTAAATTGTATAATAAAGCTTATCAAACAGCGGATTCAGAGGACAACGCATATGCTTATGTATTGTATTTTGAATATAAAACATACAAGGATCAAGTACATAAAATAAAAGAAACATCCACAGGCGCGGAAAAATCAATTCAAAAAACAGACGCATTTAACCCCCCTAAAGATGAGAGATCAAGATTTAAAAAAGCTAATAGAACAATTGAAGTAATATATGAAGGTACAAAAATTATTGGATCCGATATATTATTAAGATGGCAATTAGCTGAAAATATGACAAGACCAAAATCTAATACGGTTAAAGCACAATTTAGTTACAATATGGTCGCGCCGAGAATGTATAAAGGTAAGGTTGAATCATTAGTTGGAAGAATGACTACATTCGCAGATATGGTTCAATTAACTCATTTAAAATTACAGCAGGTGTTATCAAGGATGGTTCCAGATGGTGTATTTTTAGATGCAGATGGTATAGCTGAAGTAGATTTAGGTAATGGAACAAATTATAATCCACAAGAAGCTTTAAACATGTATTTCCAAACAGGATCTGTTATTGGTAGATCAATGACACAAGACGGGGACTTTAACAACGGAAGAGTACCAATACAGGAGTTGCAGAGTAGTAGTGGGGGAGCTAAAATACAAAGTTTAATAACATCTTATAACTATTATTTACAAATGATACGTGATGTTACGGGGCTAAATGAAGCAAGAGATGGTTCAACACCTGATAAAAATGCTTTAGTAGGTTTACAAAAATTAGCAGCTGCAAATTCAAATACAGCGACAAGGCATATATTGCAGTCTGGTTTATATTTAACATTAAAAACCGCAGAAGCAATTTCTCTTAGAATATCTGATGTTTTAGAGTTTGGGCCAACAAAAAAATCTTTTGTGCAAAGTATAGGTAAATATAATGTTGCTGTATTAAATGAAATTAAAACTTTACAGCTCCACGATTTTGGAATATTTTTAGAGTTAGCTCCTGATGATGAAGAAAAACAAGTACTAGAGAATAATATTCAAATATCTTTACAAAAAGAACAAATAAATTTAGAAGATGCAATTGACGTGCGTGAGATTAAAAACCTTAAGCTTGCAAATCAGTTGTTAAAACTAAGAAGAAGGAAAAAATTTGAACAAGATAGAGTTGTGCAACAACAAAACATACAGATGCAAACGCAATCTAACGCTCAAGCTGCTCAAGCCGCCGCTCAAGCGGATGTTCAAAAACAACAAGCTATAACACAACAAAAATCTCAGTTGGCTCAAATTGAAAGCGAATTAGATATTAAAAAAATGGAAAGAGAGGCTGAGCTTAAAAAAGAATTGATGTTAAAAGAATTTGAATTAAATATGCAACTTAAAGATGCTGATTTAAATGTAATTAAAGATAAAGAGAAGTATAAAGAAGATAGGAAAGATGATAGAACAAAAATACAAGCTTCTCAACAGTCTGAATTAATAGATCAAAGAAAAAATGATAAGCCACCAAAAAACTTTGAATCCACTATGGGATTTGATAATTTAGGTGGATTTGGCACAGAACAATTTGAGCCAAGATAATAACTAAATAATAAAAAAATGAGTAAAGTAGCAAAAAATGATTGGACCGCTAGTATAAACGGTTCAGCGTATTCAACAGCAAGTTCAGCTGCAATAACACCAACTTCTGGAAATGTATGGATAGCAATAACAATCCTTACAGATACAGTCTTTGATAGTGCAAGCGGATTAGTTGCTGAAAGTGCGACAACGTATGTTAACACTGAAGGCATTGGGGCAGGAGCCGCAGGTTTAGTAGTTGATAGCGTAACATTCCCAAAAGGAGTAACAATTTATGGTCGTTGGACTGAAATTGATGTTGCTTCAGGAACTATTGTTGCATATCAAGGAATTTAAAGGTATACGTATTCTTGCCTTATTAAAAGAATACAAATAATTATATTATATTATGTCAGAAGAAACACAAGTAAAAATTGTAGAAGATGAAAATCCATCAACTGCAGAACAAGAAACCAAAGTGCTCAAAAAAATGGGTGCTGATATAGGTGAAGAATCTATTACTAAAGTAGATTTAAGACAAACTAAAGAAGAAACAGATGCCGTTCAAGAACAAAGCACAGATGATAGCCTGTCAAGCGGAAGCGACACGGATGAAAAAGCTGGGGAAGAAACCAAAGTGGAATTGCAAGAAGTACAGCAAGAAGAAAGCCAATTAGCTTTAGAAGAAGTAATTGACGAAGAAACCAAGGAAGAACCTAAAGAAGATCCTATAGAGGAACTTAAAGAAGAAATAGAAGAAGCTGTTCAAACATCACAAGATACAGCAACAGAATTACCAGAAAACATTCAAAAGGTTGTAGACTTTATGAATGATACTGGTGGAACGTTAGAAGATTATGTAAAAATTAATCAAGATTATTCTAACACAGATGATTCAACTTTATTATATCAATATTATAATCAAACTAAATCACATCTTACAAAAGATGAAATAGATTTTTTAATTGAAGATAATTTTTCATTTGATGATGAAATTGATGAACCAAGAGATATTAAGCGAAAACAACTCGCTTATAAAGAAGAGATTGCAAAAGCAAAAATTCATTTAGAAGGATTGAAAAGTAAATACTACGAAGAAGTCAAGTTGGGTTCTAAGTTAACTTCAGATCAACAAAAAGCAATTGAGTTTTTCAATACCTATAACACCGAACAATCAACACAGCAAGAAACGCGAAAAAAGCAGGCAGCCCATTTTAATAATGAATCTAAAAAAGTTTTTACAGATGAATTTAAAGGTTTTGAATTTAATGTTTCAGACAAAAAATATAGATTTAATGTTAAAGATAAAAAGCAAGTACAAGATAAGCACGCGAGTGTATTAAATGTTTTTGATAAGTATATTGACAACAATAATATGCTAAAAGACGCACCTGGTTATCACAAAGCTCTTTTTGTTGCGGACAATGCAGACGCAATTGCAAATCATTTTTATGAACAAGGTAAAACTGATGCTATAAAACAGTTAAATGCAGAATCCAAAAATATAAACATGGATCCTCGTCAAGCTGGCACAGTTGAAGCTGGAGGCTTAAAAGTAAGAGCAATTAGTGGTGATGATAGTTCAAAACTTAAAATTAAACTTAAAAAATAATAATTAAAAATTTCAATATAAAATGGCAGCAATAACTCCAACAGCCGGAGGCAGTCTAAATTCAACACCTGCACCGGCTAAACAGACTTTGTCTTCTAACTACCTATCTTTTACAGGTGGTTCTAATGACTGGTCTCAACAATACCTACCGGATTTATATGAGAAAGAAGTTGAAGTATTTGGAAACAGATCCGTAGCTTCTTTCCTAAGATTAGTAGGCGCTGAAATGCCTATGACTTCTGACCAAGTAGTTTGGTCTGAGCAAGGTAGATTACATTTACATTACAAAGGTGCAGCAGTAGCTAACACCGGTGTAATTACAATCGCATCAAGTGGCACACATGCCGTAAGAGTAGGGCAAACAATCGTATTAAGCGATAACCAAACTTCTCCTACAGTAATTAAGTGTTACATCTCTGCGGTTGCGTCCGACAACACAACATGTACTGCAATTCCTTATACAGGAGCTGCAACGGTTGGTGCAGTGTCTGGATTCGATACCACTGATGATAGTGCATCAAACACGTGTGACTTTTTCGTTTATGGTTCTGAATTTAAGAAAGGAACTTCAGGAATGTCTAACGCGGTACAGCCTTCTTTCGCTTCTTTAACTAACAAACCAATTATCATTAAAGATAAATATGAAGTATCAGGATCTGACGCTTCTCAAATTGGTTGGGTTGAAGTAACAGGTGAAAATGGACAATCTGGTTACCTATGGTATTTAAAAGCTGAAGGTGACACGAGACAAAGATTCGAGGATAACCTTGAAATGGCAATGATTGAGGGTGAACTAGCAGCAGCAGCTGGTGGCGTAGACTCACAACTTGGTACAGCTGGATCAGCTGATACTGCAGGTACACAGGGTCTTTTTGCAGCAATAACTGCAAGAGGTCACATTACCACTGGTATCGCAGGTACTTCAGCTACAGATGACTTAGGTTCGTTTGATAACATTCTTAAGAAATTTGATGCTCAAGGGGCGATCGAAGAAAATATGTTATTTATTAACAGAAACGTATCTTTAGCAATTGACGATATGCTTGCAACGCAAAATTCTTACGGTGCGGGTGGTACATCTTATGGTGTATTCTCAAATAGTGAAGATATGGCACTTAACTTAGGATTTTCTGGATTTAGAAGAGGTTCTTATGACTTCTATAAAACTGACTGGAAATACTTAAATGATGGCTCAACAAGAGGAATTATTGAAGACGACGTAAGAGGTGTAGTAGTACCGGCTGGTACATCTACTGTTTATGACCAAATTCTTGGTAAAAACATTAAAAGACCTTTCTTACACGTAAGATATAGAGCTTCTGAAGCTGATGACAGAAAGATGAAATCTTGGACAACTGGTTCAGTTGGTGGAAACATCACTTCTGACCTAGATGCGATGGAAGTTCATTACCTATCTGAAAGATGTCTAATTACACAAGGTGCAAACAACTTTATGTTATTGACTTCTTAATACTTTTTTACAGTAGAGCAGGGCGCGGTAACAGCGCCTTAGCTTTACTTTTTATTAACTTATATTATATTATATCATGAAAAAAAATAAATCTGCCCAAAGGGCACAAAGTGCTGTTAAATCAGCACCAATACAAGAAACATTTACAGAAGAAGTTGCTGTTAAAGAACTAGTGACTAAAAAAACTGTAAAAGAAATGCCATTACCAGAACCGAACTCTGGTTGGGCAATGAAAGATAGGTTATATGCACTCAAAGATGGATTATCCCCTTTGACATATACTATAAAAAGTTCCGGTATATTCTATTTTGATGAAGAAAAAGGATATGAAAGAGAGCTTAAATACACAACAAATCAAACAACAGCATTTGTTGATGAGTTTAAAGGAGATGCTAAATTAGAGCACATAACATTTGTTGATGGTACACTAAAAGTACCTAAAGCAAAACAAACATTACAAAAACTTTTATCATTATATCACCCTCAAAGGAATTCATTATTTTTTGAATTCGATCCAGAAACACAAGCTGAAGATGAGTTAGATATGATGGAATTAGAAATTGAAGCTTTAAATGCAGCAATGAGCATGGAAATTGACCAGATAGAGGCAATAGTGCGTACTGAAGCTGGAAATAAGGCATCTAAGATGACTTCTAAGGAACTTAGACGTGATTTGATTAATATTGCAAAGAGAGATCCTATTCTATTCTTAGAACTAGCGAATGACGAAAACATCAATATTAGGAATATGGGTATTAGAGCGGTTGAAGCTGGAATTATAAGCTTATCATCTGATCAAAGAACATTCACATGGGGAGCAACAAATAAAAAATTAGTTACGGTACCATACGAAGAAAATCCATACAGTGCATTAGCAGCGTTTTTCAAAACCGATGATGGAATTGAAATATACGATGCAATTGAAAAAAGACTTAAGTAAGTCGTAATTATAGTATAAGGCTACTGTAATTGTGGCCTTATATTATAATAATAAAAAAAATATGGCAATTAGCATAGATACAGTTTATCAAAGAGTACAAGCTATTCTTAACAAAGAAAATCGTGGATATATAACGCCACAAGAATTTAATTTATTCGCTAATCAAGCACAGCTTGAAATATTCGAACAGTATTTCTTTGACCTAAATCAATATGAAAGACTGCCAAAAAAAGATACTGAGTATAGCAACTTATCACAACTTACTAATGAAAAAATAAGTAAATTTAAAACCTCAGCAACACTTACATTTGAAAATGAATATTTTGAATTGCCAAGTAATTTACATAAGCTAGGCACGGTTATATACAACGGTACAACACCTGTTGAGCAAATAGATCAAAAAAATTTACTAGAATATACGCTTTCCCCTTTAACATCCCCAACAACAACAAATCCTGTTTTTATACAGAACATTAAAGGAGCATCTTCTACATGGAGCGTTGTAGTATCCCCTAATACCATAACATCTCTTATAACGGCATCCTATCTAAGAAAACCTAATAATGTTGAGTGGTCAGGAACAAGTGTTGCTGGAATACTTTTATTTAACTCTGGTAATTCTCAGGATTTTGAATTGCATGAATCAGATGAAGTAAAATTAGTAATTAAAATATTATTGTATGCAGGATTAAGTATAAAACAAGCTGATGTTGCACAATTAGCTGATGCAAAAGAAACTAAGCAAATACAACAAGAAAAATCTTAATAAATGGGACTAATAACACAAAGCGAAAGAGAATATTACGAAGGCGAACAGCTTTTTACAGGAGATGGGAGTGACACTACGTTTACATTAACGTTTACACCACTACCAACAGCTGAATCAAAATTTAGAGTTTTTCTTGATGGATTAGAAGTAGATGATGATTTGCATAGTTATAATTCCAGCACAGGGGTTATAACATTTACTACAGCCCCAGGCAATGGAGTAATAATAAAAGTATTATTAGAAAACCAAAATACAGGTAATTATAAATATATATCATTAGACAATATAGTAAACAACTTTATGGTATCTTATATAGGAGACGGTAAAATTATAGACAATGCGAGAAAGCTAGATGTATTATTCCACTGTAAAAGAGCAATACAAGAGTTTAGTTACGATATAACTAGAGTTGAAAAAATATTTGAAATAACAATACCTGCAAGCTTAACACTGCCGGTACCACAAGATTACGTTAATTATGTTAAATTAGCATGGGCAGATGACAATGGCCTTGAAAGACCAATATATCCTGCTCGTCAAACATCTAGACCATCTAAATCAGCATTACAGGATACAGATGCTACTTACTTATATGATAATGATAATTCTCTTTTATTAGCAGAGCCTGAAATTACTGAAAGCTTTAAAGGTATTGAAACAAATCCTTCACTTGGATCATCAAGTTCAAAAGATTATTTTGCACAGAATCCAACATACAGTGATAGTATAATAGGTTATGGTAGAAGATATGGTAGTAGTCCTGAAAATTTACAAATAAACGGTGTATTTATACACGATGAAGCAAACGGTAAATTTGGATTTAGCAGTAATCTTTCAGGCAAAAACTTATTATTGCATTATGTATCAGATGGGCTTGGAACTGATGCGGAAATGAAAATACATAAAATGGCAGAGGAAGCTGTTTATAAATATGTAGCGCATGCAATACTATCCACAAAAGCAGATATTCCTGAGTTTATTGTAAATAGATTTAAAAAAGATAGAAGAGCGGCAATGCGAAATGCTAAATTAAGATTATCAAATATTAAATTAAATGAGCTTTCTCAAATAATGAGAAACAAATCTAAACACTTAAAACATTAATTAAATGCCACAAATTAAAAGAACTTTTCTTCAAGGTAAAATGAATAAAGACCTTGATGAAAGACTTATACCTGAAGGTGAATACAGAGATGGATCTAATATACAAATTTCTATATCAGATGGTAGTAATGTGGGAAGTGTTCAAAACATATTAGGTAATACTGTAATAAGCTATATTGCTGGCACAAATTTAAAATGTATAGGTACCATAACAGATCATACAAATGATAAAATATATTGGTATATAAAAGGAACAAATTTTCAATGTATTGCTGAATACGATATAAATAATAATGCAGTAATACCTATATTAGTTGATTTAAGATCATCAACACAACAATTAAATTTTCCAGATAAAACAATAACAGCTATTCAAATATTAGAAGGAAAGCTAGTGTGGTCTGACAATAATTCTGAGCCTAAATTATTAGATATTAATGATTTTAGAACTGCTTCTGCAAATAATTTTGGATCTACTACTCAAATAGAAAATGATGATTTTAAAGAAGAGCATATAACATTAATAAAGAAAAAACCCAATAACGCACCTACTGTTGCAATAGAAGAAATAGAAGCTACCACTGATCTTGGTATATTTAATGAAAAATTTATTAGATTTGCATATAGGTTTAAATATAACAACGGCCAATATTCAGTTATGTCGCCTTTTACTGAAACTGTTTTTTATCCTCCTACAAACCATAATCATAAAGATTATCCTTTTACTTATAATGTTGATGAAGGATATAATGAAAAAATGGTTAATAGTATAAAACAAATTAAACTGTCTGGCTTTGAAACTGGTTATGATGTAGAATCTATTGATATAATATATTCAGAAGCGGGAAATGTAAATATATATATATATAAAACTATACCTTATGCTGATTTAAAATTAGCTAGCGGTTTAAATAATATAGTCACTATAAATAAAGAAAGTTTTTATGCTGTAATAAACCCAGAACAACTAGATAGACAATACGATAATATACCGTATAGAGCCAAAGCTATGAGTATTGTAGCCAACAGGATAGTAATGGGTAATTATAAAGATGGTATAGATTTAACAAACTATACTCCAGCTTTTAGTATATCGTTAGCAACAAGAAGAGCCGCTTTAGATTTAGATGGAAATGGTACTGCTACTGATTTTAATATGCGAAGCGTAAAGTCGGGTAGAACATATCAATTTGGTATAGTTTTTGAAGATGAATATGGTAGGCAAACACCTGTTGTATCAAATGGAACAGGTAGTATAGAGGTGGAATATGAAGATTTTATAAATCAAATTAGTGGGGGAGTAGCTATAACATCGGGAAAAAACTTTAGAGTAGCGATGACCGGTAGTGCTCCCTCAAACAATAGGATTAAAAGGTTTAAGTATTATATTAAAGAAACATCAACACGTGATGCTTCGATGAAGTTTCATAATGTTATTTGCCATCAAGTAGCACCGGCTTTAGTAGCAGGGCTAGTAGCAACTAAATCAGCTTTTTTAGTTGTTCCTTCAACAGAAATTAATAAAATACATGAAGGAGACTTTTTTGTTCTTAAAAAAGGATTAAATAGTGGCAAGCCTTTAGCTGGAATAGCAAACCCTAAAAAATATAGAGTAACTGCAAAAGAAGAGGATAAACCATTAGATTGTGATTATAACGGGGAAGCAGAAGGAAGATTCTTTTTAAAAGTAGCTGTTGACAATAGCTCAGATCTATTAATTGACGAATCTGTTGATAGTACAAATGGAAATTTAGTAATTATGCCTTGGTTAAATTCTTCACCGGGCCATGAATGGTACACAGTAGCGGCTGGCGATATAGACACAAGTGATGGGGATATTTATTTATTAGATTTATTAGCAGGTGGAACTAGATTTCAGTATTATTTAAAAAATGGTAATATTAGATATGTAATGACACCAAGTTACAGTGGCAGTTTAAATAAAGAAGCGCAAGGAGCTACTGCTACTATTCCTTGTGGCACAGAGTATGGGGTTTTAAAACAATTAAAAAATGATGTTAGTTTTAATTTAACAGATGGTGATTCTACAATAAAAGCAATTAGGTTTGATGTGGATAGTTTTGGAAAAGTAAAGAATTTTTACTTTTGTTATCTCGTATTTGGAGAAGATGTTGGAGAGCCTTTAATAATAGAAAAACTACCTGATGTTGAAGATAAAACAGATTTATACTGGGAAACCTCTGAGTCTTATCTTATAGCTGATTATACAAGTAATAAAGATTTAAGATACTGGAACTGTATTGATTTTGGTGATGGTGTTGAATCAGATACTATAAAAGATGATTTTAATAATGTTCCAATAACAAAAGGTGTTAGAGTAAATACTACTATAGCTAGAGAAAATTATCATTTAGTACAAAAAGAGCAAGAACATAAAAGTGGATTAATATACTCAGGTATATATAACTCAATAACAAGTGTAAACGATCTTAATCAATTTAGCACAGGTAAAAAAATATCAAAAGAATTAAATACAGAATATGGTAGTATACAAAGATTAGATACTAGAGACACTGACTTAGTAGCTTATTGTGAAGATAAAGTGCTTAAAATATTAGCAGACAAAAATGCTTTATATAATGCGGATGGTTCTACTAACTTAATGATTTCAAATAAAGTTTTAGGAAAAGCAATGCCCTATCTTGCTGATTACGGTATATCTCAAAATCCAGAATCTTTTGCGGAATTTGGTGGAGCATCTTATTTTGTAGATAAAGCTCGAAATGCTGTATTAAGATTAAGTCAAAATGGTATTGAAGATATATCAAGATATGGTATGACAAATTATTTTAGAGACAAATTAAATGAAAGTTATTCTGAAATAGTAGGAACATATGATTTGCATTCCAAACAATATATAATATCTTTTCCAAATTTAAATGGCACCCCTGGAGAAAGTGTGTCTTTTAAGGAAAATGTAAAAGGTTGGCCATCAAGGTTAACTTTTAATTTTGAAAATGGTGTGTCTATAAATGGTATTTTTTATACTTTTAAAGACGGGCAAATATGGAGACAACATAGCCCAGAGGGCGTTAGAAATAATTTTTATGGTCAAGATTATAATTCTGGTATTAAATTAATATTTCAAGATAATCCCTCTCAAATTAAAAATTTTTTAACATTAGGTTATGAGGGTACACAGGCTAAAACAGCAACTAAAAAAGGTTGGGTAGTAAATAGCGTTGTAACCAACGAGCAAGAAGGTAAAATAGTTGAATTTAAAGAAAAAGAAGGTAAATGGTATTCTCAAATATCTGGTATGCCAAGTAATTTAGAAAATTTGGATAGTAAAGAGTTTACAGTACAGGGTCTTGGAAATTTAGGTGAATTTAATAATACACAAGTAAGCCCAACTCCAACACCAACAAATACTCGTACTGCAACTCCAACGCCTACTCCAACTAATACGCCTACCCCCACTCCAACTCAAAATATTACTCCAACACCAACACCTACTAATACAGCTACAGCTACTCCAACGCCTACTAAATCTCCAACACCAACACCCACAATAAGTGTTACACCAACATCAACAGCCACAAAAACTCCAACCCCAACACCTACGGTAACTTCATCACCAACTCCAACTCCGGGGGTATCGGGATCACCGACGCCTACTCCAACCCCAACGCCTTCGTCTACTCCATCAGCAGGGGCTGATCCAACTCCAACCCCGACTCCTAGTCAATCATATGTAGTCGCTTTTTACGAATTAAAACAATGTGGTAGTAACCAAATAGGATTTAGAACATCAACAACAACACAAGCACAATCATATGCTGCAAATACAAGGTTACAAGATACGTCAAGCGGTTTGTACTATATTATAACAGGAGAATTAACGACATCAGGAGGTATTATAACAGCTAATGATACAGGACAAACAGGTTGTCCTCAACAAAGCGGTAGTGAGTTTTTTTATGGACTGCAAAAATGTGATGACAGTACTACCGGATTTAGAACTGAACAAACAACAGCTCAAATAACTTTTGCTGTAAATGATAGGGTTCAAGACGTTGCGGGAACAAACTATTTAGTTGTAAGCACAAATGTAAATGGTCCATCAGCAGTAAGTGCAGGTGCTATGACAGCAACAGGGTCTACAGGGTGTCCTGCCTTACCTACCCCAACTCCAACACAATCACCAGTTGCTACGCAAACGCCAACAACATTTTTTGCTACTATGATTACTTGTGATGATCCTGCTGGCGCAATATTAGGTGTGTCAGACAGCTCTGTAATACCTACTAGCTTAGTAATATACGATGGAACAGAATGTTATAGATTTTTAAATACTAATCAAAGACAGCCTAGTACGGATATAGATGATTCATCTTTTACTAAATTTAATAGTACCGCATCAGTGGGGCTTAATTGTGCGGCTTGCTTCGATAGTATATTTGGTGTAACACCAACGCCAACCCCATCAACAGCTCCTTCATGTCATGGTGTTAATTTATTTAGGACTAAAGCAAACCCTCAAAGTAGTTCATCAGCAGAATCAACATTATGTGGTACAGGCTCTGCAGCCGTACAAACATTTATAAACGCAACATCGTTAGCTTCGGCTACAGCTGTTTACACTTCGTCAGGCTGTTCAACATTTGAGTCAGGAACAAAATATTATTCTGAAATTCCAGGCACATATTATGTGTGGAATGGTAGTTCATTAAGTGGACCGTTTTCAGGATTAAATTGCCAGTAAAAAAATAAAAACAATTAAATTATATTAAATGAAAAATACAATCTTTGTTCAGATTGCGAGTTATCGTGATCCTGAATTATTACCAACATTAAGGGATTTAATTAAAAATTCCAAATACCCGCAGAATTTAAAAATATGTATAGCATGGCAACATGATATAAATGATAAGTGGGATAACCTTGATGAATTTAAAAACGATAAAAGATTTGAAATAATTGACATTAAGCACGACGAATCTGAAGGATGTTGTTGGGCTAGAAATTATATTCAACAAAAATACTCAGGAGAAAAATATACGTTGCAATTAGATTCTCATCATAGATTTGTAAAAAATTGGGATGAAAAATTAATAAAAATGTATAATAATCTAAAAAATAAGGGACATAATAAACCTTTAATTACTGGTTATATACCGTCATATGAGCCTAAAAATGATCCTAAAGGCAGAGCTAGTAAAGCTTGGGGTATGCAGTTTGACAGATTTACACCTGAGGGGGTAGTATTTTTTCTACCTTATTGGTTTGATAATAAGCTAAAAGAGCCTCTTCCGGCTAGGTTTTATTCAGCACATTTTACATTTACAACTGGGGATTTTTGTAAAGAAGTGCCACACGACCCAGATATGTATTTTCACGGAGAAGAAATATCTATAGCAGTAAGAGCTTTTACACATGGATACGACCTATTTCATTCTAACGAATTAATTGCGTGGCATGAGTACACAAGAGAGGGGCGTACAAAACACTGGGATGATCATAAAAATTGGACTGAAATAAATAAAGCTTCACACCTTAGAATGAGACAACTACTGGGGGTAGATGGGGAACATTGTGCTCCTTGCGTTAAAAATGCTTTTGGTGATTTTGGCCTAGGAAATAAAAGAACATTAGAAGAATACCAAGAATACGCTGGAATAAATTTTAAAACTAGAAACGTAAGAAAATCTACACTTGATAACAATATTCCTACGTTGGGTAAAAAAAATGAACCTTTTACTAAAAAATTTAAACATATAATTGATTTAAATTCTAACAATTTTAAATATGATGACTACACTTTTGCTGCTATTATATTAGAAGATAAAAATGGTAAATCATTATACAGAAAAGATGAAGATTCTTTTATGGATAAAATGAGTGAGAAAGTGGCTTTTCACATAGATGTTGAAGCCAACATTAGTAAACCTTACAAGTGGGTAGTGTGGGCATATTCTCAAAAGAATGAATGGGCAGAAAAATTAGAAGGAGTCTTATAATGAAAAAAATAACTTTAGTTACTGGATTTTGGGATATAGGCAGAAACAATCTTGAGGGGCATTGGAAAAGAAGTGAGCAATCTTATATAGATAAATTAAATAGTTTATTAAAAATTGGGCACAATTTTATAGTGTTTGGTGATGATGATTTAAAAAGTAAAATACCGGACAGTGAAAACATACAGTTTATACATAAAGATTTAAACTGGTTTAAAAATGATTTTTTTGATAGTATACAAAAAATTAGAACTGATAAAAATTGGTATAATCAATCTAGTTGGTTACCCGAATCCACGCAAGCGAAGCTCGAATACTACAATCCAGTAGTAATGTCTAAAATGATGCTTTTAAATGATGCTAGAATATTAGATAAGTTTGACAGCGATTACATGTTTTGGATTGATGCGGGCATATCTACTACTGTTCATTTAGGGTATTTTACTCACGATAATGTATTATCTAATATTGTAGAAAATTTAAATAATTTTTTATTTGTGTGTTTTCCGTATAAAGCAGAAAATGAAATTCATGGATTTTCGTACCCCGCAATAAATAAATATTGTAATAATGAAAATGTTGAGTATGTGGCTAGAGCAGGGTTTTTTGGAGGTAAGAAAAAAGATATTGAAAAAATATTTTTTAATTACTACAGGTTGTTAAGTAGAACACTATCTGATGGTTATATGGGAACAGAAGAAAGCATATTTAGTATTATGCTTTATAAACATAAAGATTTAATTGAAAAGTTTATAATAAACGAAGATGGTCTTTTAAGCACATTTTTTGAAGCAGCTAAAAATAAAAACATATTTAAAACTAGAATTGGTTTGTACGCAATAAGTTTTAATTCACCAAATCAATTTAAAAAACTATGTAAAAGCATAATTAAATATGATCCTGCTTTTATAAAAAATACTGAAAAGTATTTACTAAACAATTCTACTAAACCAGAGTTTAATAAAGACTATAATAAAATTTGTAAACAGTATGGATTTACAGAAATTAAAAAAAACAATATTGGAATATGCGGTGGAAGACAATTTATAGCTGAACATTTTGAAAAAGCTGAGTTGGATTATTATTATTTTTTTGAAGACGATATGTTGTTTTATGATGGAAAAGAAAATAAATGTGAAAATGGCTTTGTTAGAAAAGTAAAAAATATATTTAATAAAACAGTAAACATTATAAAATCTGAAAAACTAGATTTTTTAAAATTAAACTTTACTGAATTTTTTGGAAATAACTCAGAACAATGGGCTTGGCATAATTTACCTGAAAATAAAAGAATTGAATATTTTGGTGATTTACCTCATAAACCTTTTGTTTCTTATAATAACATTAAATCTTATAAAAAACTAGCATATGCTACAGGGGAGGTTTATTATTGTAATTGGCCTCAAATAGTTTCAAAAAAAGGTAATAAAGAAATGTTTATAAAAAAACCTTTTGAGCACCCATTTGAACAAACATGGATGTCTGATATATACCAAAAATATAAAAAAAATATAATTAAGTCCGCAGTGCTACTGGCTTCACCTACAGAGCATAATAGATTTGAGCATTATGAAAAAGAGGAAAGAAAAGAAAATTAATAATAGTATAATTAACGTAATAATAACAATATGAGTTCAATAACATTAAACGCTTCATTTGATAAAAATGTATCATTACAAATAAATGATGTTATATATTATCAAAATGTTGCAGGTGGAACCAAAAGAATAGGTCCTTTGATTTCAAAATCAAACACTACTATTACATGCACCGTAGATGGCGATGTTAGTAGCCTTAACAATGGTAATTTTTTGTTTTTTGTTAAAGAAAACGAAATTAACACTTCTAGTTTAATAGGCTATTTTGCAGAAATAGATTTTACAAACGATTCACGGGAATATGCAGAGTTATTTGCTGTAAATTCAGAAATTTCAATAAGTAGTAATTAAAAAATAAAAAACATGGCAGCAGGAACAGCAGCAAAAATAGCAATCAAAGCATTACCCGGGGTAATTAAAGGTATCGGAGGTTTATTTGGAGCAAAGGGAGCACAGTCAAGAGTTTCAAGCGCGCAGGGAAAATATGATAATGCAATGCAAACATTTGAGGGGTTTGAATTTGAAAACCCATATGCTAAACTTGATAACAAAATGGACAATATTGAACTTGCAACTCAGTCAGCAGAATTAGAATATCAAGAACAGCAAGCTACATTAGCCCAAACGCTAGATGCTCTCCGTGGTGGCGGGGGTGGAACGGGAACCGCGGCTGTTGCGCAAGCAGTTGCAAGACAACAAATGGCGGGTCAGCAAAGAATATCAGCAAAGTTAGAACAGCAAGAAATGCAAAACGAATTGAGGTCTAGACAAGCGGCTATGCAATTACAGCAACTTGAAGCACAAGGAGCAATGAAAGTGCAAGGAATGGAATTTGACAGACAGTCTACTATAGTAGGTATGAGACAACAAGAATTAGCAGGGGCTTTAGAAGCGCAAGCTGAAAACAAAAGTTCTATGTTTGAAGGTCTTGGAAGTTTAGCTCTAGGAGGAGCAGCGGGCGGGTTGTTTGGTGATAAAGTTAAGGGTTTTATAGATAAAATAGGAGAATAATTATGGCAGCAGATAAAGGATTAATAGCGGGTGCAGCAGCATTAGCAAAAGCGCAATCAAAAGCGGGATCAGCCGCTGTAACAGGATTAGGAAAAGCGGCAAAAGATTTTTCAACAAATGTTGACTTAATACTTAAGGAACAAGCAAAACAAGACGAAGCGGCTAAAAAGCAAAAAGCAGCTGATTTAAAAAACATGGCTAGCCTTAATAAAAGTAACGCGTTAGTCCAAGGCGTGATTAGAGAGCAAGATAGAAAGCTTTTGCAAGGTGAGTATGAAACTCATTTTTCTTCTGGTTCAGCAGACATAAACAGCGGGGCGTGGAATGAGGGTGGTATGATAGATTTTCAAAACAGGGATAATTCATTGGGCTCTTTTGCTAAAAATATAAACGGAGTAGAAGCGGACTTTGCTGCAGGACAGGAGAGGCTTCAACTAGGGGTCCCAAGTGATGCTATTAGCATTGAAGATAGACGCTATAAAATATTCACGGGTTATGGAAATTCTGAGTACACATGGGAAGATAAAACGGATGGAAAAGGTAAAGGGTTACAAAATAAAATAAGAAATTTTGAAGGAATTGGGCAAGTAACCGATGAGGAAATTAAAGAAGCTATTGCATACGGTACACAAACAAAAAACGTTAAACAAATAACAGATTATTCTAATACAGTTCAACAAGGATTTGCAAGAGCAGACAGCGAATTTAAGGCTGAAAGTGTAATAACAAATATACTAAATCAAAACAGTACAAATGAGCAGATGGAAAATCTTTTAACAAATGTTTATGATAGCAGAGACAGTGGAACACCGTTAAACATAACTACTTTAAAAAATGAAGAAAAAGATTTAAATGATGAAAATGAATATAATAAGTATTTAAAAGATTTATTAAAAGGACAGTTAGAAATAGATAAAGCTTCGCATTATCAGGAACCGCCTGAAGATAAACCAGACGAAGTAGATGAGAGTAGAACATCTGCTACCAACACAGCTAATACTATGATAGGGCAATTAGGTAAAGGGGTTGAAGGTGTTACAAACTTTTTAACATCATTTTGGGAAGATCCTAGCCAAGGTGCTTCAAACACAAAAGTAACTAATAATGGAAACAATGTTAGAATAGTTACAGACCAAATTCAAAAAGTAAGTAAAACTACTGGATTACCAGAGTTTGAAGAAGATGGTAAAACACCTATATATATAGATGTAACAAGAAATTACAATCTTAAAGACACTCAAAGTTTATATAATTTTGTAAACCAAGTTATTAATAACAGTAATTTAAGTACAAAAGTTAAAAATATATTAAAAGAAAAACCTGCTTCATTCTGGGCTGCTTCTATTAATAATAACAATTAAATCATGGAAGAAATCTATTTAGGTAGTGACGGAAAGGAATATTCTGCTTCAGACCTTCAAGAATATGCGAGTCAATTAAATTTAGACTTTGAAGAATACCTTCAAAAATTCCAGTTCACATCGAAAACAAGTGAGCCGGGAAAGTTAAAACCTACAAGTCCGGGTGTGCCTGTAGAGACAATTGCAGCACCCGATATGGAATCCAGCTCGGAAGATACTTCTTTGGAGTCACCTCAAAGGGGTGAAAATTTTATTGATAAACCACCTGGAAAATATATAACATTAAATATAAATGGAAAACCTCAGGATCTTACTGAGGAAGCGTACAATAGGGAATACGCTGGTAATCAAGAATATCCTAATTCTTTTGACGAGTATGTATCTGAACTTCAAAAAAACCCTAAGTTTCAAAATTTAAAAATAAAAGATTTTCAACAACCTAATTTAGAAGGCGTAACTGTTGTTGGTGAAAAACCAACAGATGGGTATAATATTGATGTTGACCCTGTTAAAGTGGCAAAAGGGTTTGTAATGGGTGGTCCCGTAGGGCTTGTTGCTGGCGCTATTAGTGGAACCACAATTGAAAAAGATAAATCAATTGAAGAAAAAGTTGTTGAGTTCCAAGACGGTTTATTAAAAATTGATGAAGAGTCTGAAAAAGAAAAGATAGTAAAACAATATTTTAATTTAAGCACAAACGCTATATTTGGTATACCAGTTGCTAGAAACCCTGAATATTTTCCCCAAACAGAAGAAAGAAAAATACAAAAAACGCAACAAGGGAAAGACTATAATGAAAGAATGAAAGAAGAAGATTTACAAAAATCTTTAGGTGCTAGAAAATATGAACAGTGGAAAAAAATTACTGCTCAATTACAAAGTAATAATGAAGAGCTTACGTTAGAAAATATTGCTGAATCTTTTAATATAAATGAAGCTAAACAAACAGAAAAAGAAGGTGCTGAAATTAACAATATTGTATTCGAAGGAAAACAAAATTACGCAAGAAATTATATTACAAAAAATCTTACAGGACTAGGAGGGGATGTCGATAGTAGAGTGCAATACCTGCTTGATGGACTAGGAGAGGGTTTCAAAGATGAGTTAAATTTTCAAAAAAACAAAAGTCAGCAAGACCGTATAGACTTTGAAAAAAACTTTGGTAGACCATTGGTAAGAACAGAAGTAATAGACGGGAGAAAATATGAACCCGAAGGTGTTACTAGCACATTTAAAAATGTGTTCGAAAATACAATTAAAAAATTAGAAAATAATAAAGATTCTCTTACGGCCACGACTAAAAGACTTGAGGGAAAATTTAAAGAGATGAATTATGTTCAAGAAAAATATGGGGACAAAATAAAAATAGCTCAGGAAAATGGCGACTATGAGCAAGTAGAAAGGTTAAAACAAAACCCAGAATTATTGGCTTCAAATGAAACTTTAATTAGTTTACAAGAAGAAGGCAAGGTAGTATTGGCTAGGTGGCAGGAAGCTATGGATATATATGAAAAAATACCAGATAGTCAGGCGGCTCTAAACCAACTGAGCAAAAATTATAATTTATTTGATAGATTTTTACATAAAAATGAACAAGCTTTTTTAGGTAGCGCTGCAATGTATCTTGGTAAATCTGCTGAGTGGTCTGGTAATTTATTAAATTTAATTCCAGGTGTTAATATTGAATCTAATGGGGATTTAGCAAAAGCCGCAACAGATTATAACAAAGCACTTCAAATTAAAGATGAAAAACAATTTCCTAAAGCATTAAATGTATTTCAAGAAGACTTAGGCTGGTATTCTGTAACAGAAGCACTTGTAAACAATTCTCCTTCAATAATAGCTTTAGCTCTTTTTAGAGGTGGTGGAAGCACAAAAGGGCTTAATAGAACTAGAGAAAAATTGAAAAATTTTGGCAAAGTTTCTAATTTACCAAGCGGAAATACTACAGCGCTTAATAGAGCTTTTGCTGGTCCTATGGCTGCATTTTTTACAATGGAAGCTGGTGGACAAGCATCTAATCTTGAAATTAGTCAAAGAGAGGCGCAACAAAATATTAATTTTTTAAAAGCACAACTTGAATCTACTGAGGGGGAGTTTGAGAAAAATGAAATAATTCAAGAAATATCAAATCAAGAAAATATATTAAATTTAGAAGAATGGCAAAAAGCTCTTAATGTTAATTCTTACGGTGCAATTGCAACACTTGCGGAGAGATTTGGTACTTTAAGATCTATGCAAAGGTTTAGTAGAATGTCACGAGCAGTTGGTCTTAATAATTTTAGAAAACTAACCGGAGAGCACATGGGTAAAGTTATATCAGAAGGCATTGGTACAATAAAAGGGCTAGGGACTGGTGTCGGTATTGAAATATTAGAAGAAACATTTACTCAAATAGGACATAACTATTTAGATAATACAATAGGCATAAATAAAAGTCTTTTAGAAGGAACAGATCCTGAGTTTTTTAAAAATGTTGCAATTATATCTATGGCAATATTAGGGCCATCAGTGTCTACTAATATTTATAATTCCGTATCTAGCACGCTAAAAACTCAAGCTGAACAACAAAAAAATAGACAATTAGAAGAAGAGCTGGTTAATATACAATTAAGGCTTAACAAGATTGATGGTAGAACAACAGAGGGCAGAAGGTTAAAAAAAGAAAGAGACGAAAAAATGAAAGAGTCAGCGTTCTTCCAAATGGTATCATTAGGGGGAAAAGCTGATATGTCAAAAGAAGACCATTTAGCTGCGTTTGATATTGAAGCTGAAAAAAATAGAAGATTGCAAGAAGCGTATGATGCAGGGTTAGATGCTTTATCTATTGATGGTGCTGTAGATAATTACAGTAGAAATAGAATGAAATACCTTAAAGATGATATTGCTGAATTAGATAAACGAAAAGAAGAAATCTTTAAAAATTATAATGATGAATACTTAACGCGTATAGCAAAAGATGACAAAGAAGGTTCAGAACAAAGAGGACAAAGACTTTTTAATCTTGGAATGTATAATTTTTCTAAAAGCTTATTAAAAGCAACCGATGGTGTTAATGTTAACACAATAACTACTCCTGCTGACTTATTAGAGTTTGAAAGTAAATTAAAAAGAAAAGACTATCTTGCTTTAGAAGAGGCACTGCAAGGTGGATTAGTAACCGCTTCCCATGTTGGCAATGAAATATTTATATTCGAAGATAATTATTTTAAAAACCAAGCAAATGAAAAATTAAGTAAAACAGAGCGTGAGGTAGCGAGTGTAGCTGCTTTGCATGAACTTGGCCACATACAAGCTAAAAATGCTGGTATAATAAAAGACGATAAATTAGTAGGTGATGCTAGATCTGTTATAACTGGTATAATAGCAGATGTTAAAAGTAGATATGAATCTGGCAGATTATCAAAAGAACAATACAATACATTTAATGCAAGAATTGAAGGGTATAGAATAAAAGGAGAATATAAGCATACAGATGGTAGAACAGTTGCTGGTAAAGAAATTAACGGTGTTGATGTTGATGAGTTAATACAATTAGTTGCAGATTTTAAAACGTTAGGTATACTTCCAAAAAGTAGTTTTAATAATTTATATAGTTTAAAAGCATTTATTAATAACTTTTTATCATTAAAAAACAAAAGTTCTTTAGCGTTTAAAATAAATACAGCTGAAGATGTAAATGGTTTTATTAATAGTTGGCAAGGTAAAGCGGCATCCGCAACAAGTGTACAACAAATTGATAAAGAAGAAGAGGTTAAATTTTCTAAAACTTTATTTGAAACAATAGATAGTTTTATACCAAAAAATATTAAAACTAAAGCGGAATATGATGTATTTACTCGTTCACCAGAAGGAGTAAAAATATTTAATTCTATATATACAGGGGCCATTGCTGCAAATATAAGAAAAGATCGTTCGTTTCAAGAAGCTGAAAAAGTAATTCAAAGTGTTGTAACAAGAGTATTAGGATTTAATCCTGAACAAGTTAGAAAAGACGGCACTGTTGTTGGTAGAGAAGGCTTTGTTGAAAGAGTAATGTCGGATACAAGGTTTGCTACATTAGACGCTAAAGAAGCTTTAGCTATAGAAAGTAAAAAAAGAAAAAAAGAAGATAATCTTGATGAAAGCGCAGCTGCTGAAAGATCAACAATGCAATTAGCTGATGAGTCTACATCAATAGAATTTGAGTTAGACAATAAAAAGAAAGAAGATGATAAGCCAATATTTTCAGATGCTTTAGAATTATCTGAAGACACTAAACAAGAAATTGTAGTAGCCACGGCTAAATCGTTTCCTTTAGTTGAAAAAGGCGTTGACAAAACTTATTATATTACTAAAAAAGAAACCGGAAAAGTAATTACTGTTACTAAAGAGCAATATAAAAAATTAAAAGAAAATAAAAACTATGAAAACCCTCGTGTTGAATCTAAAATAACTAATTATAAATCGTATAAACAGGGTTTACAAAAATTATCTTATATACAATTAAAACCCACGATTAATAAACTTGTTAAAACCATGGGATTTGAAAAGTTTGTTAATAAATATTTTGACGTTATATACAACAAGTTGCCTCAATCAGTAATAAATAAAAGATATTCTACTGACAAGCTTAGCTCATCTACCTTTATAGGTAAAAAAACAGGTAGAGAAACTATTGGTGCTGGTAAAGCTATAACGGAAAAAGTAAAAGTTAATAAAACAGATTTTATAAATTATTTTGTAAATAGAGAAATGTTATCTCAAACTAGAAGCGATAGACAAACTGGTTTAATAGAGGTTATAACTAATGAGTTAAGTGCGGATGTTGCAGTAGATATAATAGAGGGTAATATAGAAGTCAAAGACAAAGGTAAAGAACTAGATGTATTAGCTTTAATGGATGTGTCTGGCTTCCAATTAGAAAATACTTTTTATGATAAATTAGAAAAAGCATTGGAAAGAGACAATCTTAGCATTGCGGTATTAGATGATAAAAATCAGAAATCTAGTAATATTAAATTTAGTAAAACAATTGGAGTGGCTAGAGAGCAAGGCATGAATGAGCAGGATCTTTATAAGTTTGTAAAATTAGCAAAAGCCAGCAAGGACAAAGCGCTAAGAAAAAACCCTGAACTAATGCAAGCTTTTCAAGATGATATACAAGAAACGTCATGGAAAGGTTATGAGCAAAGAGGGTTTTTAAACTTTGTACTGGCTAATAAAGACAATCCTGAAATAACTATTGACCAAAAAGAAATAACAGCAGAAAGCAATACTAAAATTGATTTAAGGTTTGAGTGGAAAGGTCAAAAGCTTGGAATGGAAATTAAAAAAGGAATTAAAGGTGCTGCTAGATATAATGGGGGAAGAGCAAGGGGTACTACCTTAAACAACTTAACCACTGAGTATGATTACATTAATGAAATAATTAAAAGTAAAAAATTTAAAAGTACTGTTGGTAAAGCATTAAAAAAATGGCAAGAAGAGCTTCAGGAATTATCTGGTAAAAAAATACAGTTTTTTAAAGATACAAATGGGGTAATCTCTGGAACCACTGATTTTGTTTCAAGAGAAGTACACAAGCAGATGAAGGAAAGTGGTTTACAGCAGGCTGTATCAGGTGGATTTAGGTTTCCTATTGATATGAAACACATTAGATCTCATTCTATTAATATGGACAAAAATGGGTATAAGGGTGCGTACATGTTAATCAATACTGAAGGATTTTCATTAGCAAATGATCAATTAAATACGTCAGCTCCTTTATTAGAGGGGGAAGCTTATATTGAATTTAAAATTAAGTGGGACCCTAAAAAAGCAAGTGGTGAGACTAGATCGGAATCCAGTGAGGGTAATTATGCTTTTGCTTTTGAAGCGAGAATTGAAAGCTTAAAAAACAAGGGAATACCATTAGCATCTTTAAATGATTACGAAAAAGCGTTTGAAAGATCAATTTCTCAAAAAGAAATATTAGAAACGTTCAACAATATAATTGAAAAAACAAAAGGAGTGCCAGCCAACCAGGATATAACTCCTACAGAAATGTTAGCTTTTGAAAGAAAAAATAAACAATTACAAATATGGATCCCCAGCGCCGCTGAAGATTTAAGAGGTCTAATATACAGGTTAGTAAGAAAAGGTAAATTAGGTGATCAAGATTTAAAGTTTTATGATGAAGTATTATTTAAACCTTTAGCGCATGCTTACGCTGAGTTTGAAAATGATAAGAACGAATCTATGAATACAATATCTAAAATACGTAAAGCAATTAAAGCTATAGGTGTTGATTTACAAGCAGAAGCTTTTGACGGCATTACAAATGGGCAAGCAATAAGATTACATTTATGGAATACAAGAGGATATATTAAAGACAATAAATTAAAAGGGGTTGATGCTATAAGTGATAAATTAGGAGCTAAAGCAACCAATCACGTAAGATCTTTAAAAGGTATAGAGCTGTTGGATTTAATTGCTGATATTGAAGGTATATACCAAAAAACTGGTAGAAATTATCCAGAGCCTAAAAAACAATGGAGATCACAAACAATATTATTTGACTTTTTAGAATTCCAAAACGAGGATAGGCGAAAAGAAATTTTTGCAGGATTTGTTAATAACATGGAAACTTTATTTGGTAAATTAAAAAATGGCAAATTGGAAGGGCCACAAGCAATGAGGTTAAGAGCTGCTGTGGGAAATCAATGGATGATTGCCATGTCTGATATGGTAAGAAGACTTAAATCTGGTAGAAACAGAATACCCAGTAAGGACCCATATATAGATGCAATGTTAGATTGGACTAACGCTTCAGTTGGTACCACTATGTTTATAAACTCTAGATCTGCTTTGCTACAGACTATTTCAAATCTTAATTTTATAAATGGTACTGATAATAATGTTTTAAGAGTAGGTGCAGCTTATTTAAATGCACCACAATTTGTAGAAGATTTTTTATATATTTTAAATTCTCCTTTTCTACAACAAAGAAGAGCTGGGCTTAAAATAGATGTTAATCTTGACGAACTGAGTCAAGCTGTAGATGGTTATGGAAAAACTGGTAAAGCTCAAGCGTTAATTTCGGCTATACTTAAAAAAGGGTTTATGCCTACGCAATTTGCAGATAGTTTTGCTATTGCTTTTGGAGGTGCTCCGTTCTTAAGGAATAGAACAAAAACGTATATTAAAGAGGGGCTTACAAAAGAAGAAGCTTTTGAAAAAGCATTTCTTGATATGAAGGAAACTTCTGATATGTCACAGCAATCATCTAGACCGGATAAAGTATCTATGCAACAAGCTAGTAGTCTTGGTAAATTAATTTTATCTTTTCAAAATTACCCTATGCAAGCGGCTAGACTGCAAAAAAGAGCAGCACAAGATTTTTTTGCTGGTAGAGGTGATAAAATAAGTCATTTTAGAAAAATAATATATTATGGTGTGGTACAAAACGCTGCGTTCCATATGTTACAAAAAGCAGCATTTGCTGTTTTATTTAATGATGAAGGCATAGAAGATGAAGAAGAAGAAAAAAGACTTTGGTCTGTACTAAACGGGATGGCTGACAGTATGCTAGCTGGTTCTGGGTTTGCCGGTATGGGTATGGCAATGATGAAAAATGTAACTTTAGAATTAATTGATGAATTTAGTAGTGATAGACCAGCAGATACAAGAGAAGCTTTAGTAAAAGCAACTTCATTTTCACCTGCAATAAACGCTAAATTTAGAAAGTTTGACCAAGCTTTAAAAAGGTGGGAGTATAAAGACACGTATGAAGATTTAGAAAAGTTTAGTTTAAAAAACCCTATACTTAAAAGCACAACAGAATTTATAGAATTTTCTACTAATTTTCCATCATCAAGGATAATATCGAAATTAGAAAATGTTGAAGCTGCTTTAGACGCTGAATCGCAATGGTATGAAAAAGTTTTTCTTATGATGGGTTGGAATAAATACAGCTTATTTATGGAAGACTGGCAGATGCCGGATATTACACCAATAACTCCTCCAAAAATAAAATCAAGAGTTCAGGCCCCTAAAATTAAAGGGCCAAAAATTAAAAAACCTAAAATAAATTAATTATGCCAAAAGACGCTTGTTATAAAAAAGTAGTATGGAAAAGATAAGTAAACATATATCATACAGAGAAGCTACTAAATCTAATACAGCGATGAGATTAGATATAGATAATACACCAGGGCTTTATGAGATAACTAATATGAATGGGGTAGCACATAATATATTTGAACCATTAAGAGAATGGGTTGGTGGACCAATAAAAATTAATTCTTTTTATAGATCTGTTGCTTTGAATAAAGCTATAGGTGGAAGTTCTAGATCACAGCACTGTGAGGGTAGAGCTATGGACATTGATGATACATTTAGATATAAGACCAATGCTGAGATGTATGAATACATAAAAGAAAACTTAAATTTTGATCAAATGATTTGGGAATTTGGTACAGATAAAAACCCTGATTGGGTACATATAAGTTATGTATCTGAAGAACAAAATAGAAATAGATGTTTAAAAGCCACAAGAGTCAATGGAAAAGCAATGTATAGCATTATATAAAAGACTTTTATTAGCTTTACTTGTTTTAACATTTGTTTCGTGTTACACTATAAAATCTACAGTTGTAAATAAGTTAGATAAAACTTGGCCTTGGAATACTATAAAATACAAAGGGAACCCAAACTTAGATTCCCTTCATATTTATAAACAAAACAAAACTAACCATCGCAACTTAAGCAATCTGGATTCATTGCCTCCGCTGCAATATCGCCTCTGAGAACACTCTCTGTTCTCGTGTAGTATAAAGTTTTAATTCCTCGCTTCCAAGCTTCCATATGAACTCTATTAATCCATCTAGGTTCTGCTTGTGATGGAAACGCAAGATTCAAACTTACAGACTGATCAATATAAGTTTGTCTTATACCCGCCTGATTAACTAATTCTAGTTGATTTATTTCCTTAAACGTTTTGAAAACATTTTTAACCGGCTCGCCAACTTCTTCCTGAGTAAGCTTGCCATTAGTATCGTAATAGTAACCATTTAATTCTTTTATTCCTTGCACAGATCCTTTGTCTTTTAATACTTTATCCCAAGTTTTCTGTGTGTTTATATTTAATTTTCTGAATATTTTTTCTAATTCTCTATTCTTTCTTATAAATGTACCTTTAGCAGATTGCTCTGTAAATACATTAGCAGCCCAGGGTTCAATTCCTGGTGATACATTACCAGACAATTTACTGTTTGATACTGTTGGTGCAACAGCTCTTAAGTGTGTATTACGCATTCCTGTACCTACACACCATAATGGTTCACCATATACGTCAGCTAGATCTCTACTTGCTCTTTCAGTTTCCAGTTTTAGCTGTGAAAATATTTCTCTTGTTTTATACTGTGCAATCAATCCTTCAAAAGCAATTCCTTTCTGTTGTAATAAAGTATGCCAACCTAATACACCTAAACCTAATGCTCTTCCTTTTTCAGCAGATCTAACTGCATTACCAAATCCACGCATATTCTTAGCTCTTTGTATAAACTCTTCTAATACTCCATCTAAAAACCAAGTGGCATAATAAATCAAATCACTATTTTTCCATTCATCATACTTAGCTAAATTAACAGAAGATAAGCAACATACAAAAGAATGTGATTCATCTGTATGTAGTGTAATCTCAGAACATATATTAGTCATATGAACTTTTAAACTGTTATCTTTATATGCTTTAGGATTATTTTTATTAGTATTACCTTTAAACATTATATAAGGTTCACCTGTAGCTTTTCTTTTCTGTAGTAGTCTACTCCATTTCTTTCTTGCCTCTGCTTGCCCTTCTTCGAGTCTTCTCATAAACTTATCACCTATTACAGTACATTGATGTAAATTTAATGACTGTCTATTAACATCACCTTTGGGCTCTCTAATTTCTAACCAATCTAAAAAATCTGGGTGATCAATATTTATATTAACAGACGCAGCACCTCTTCTAACTGATCCTTGATTTGTGGCAAGTATAGTTGAGTCATATACTTTACAGAATGGCACAACACCATCTGATGTTCCATTACCAGCTATAATAGACCCTGCTGGTCTAATCATGTTAACACCAATACCCACACCACCACCGTGCTTTGCAAGCAACATCATTTCAAGATTCTTATTACCTATATCCATAATGCTATCAGCTACATCAATACCAAAACAACTAATAGGTAAACCTCTATCGGTTCCAGTATTAGATAAAACAGGTGAAGCTAAACAAAGCCATCCTTTCCAAATATAATCAAAAAACTTATCTGCTAATTCTGGTTTATATAACCTTCTAGCAACAGCTTTAGAAACTCTCATATAAGCGTCTCTAGGCGATTCACCTTGTAATAGATAACCACCTGAAATAGTCTTCTTATATACGTCTGTATCGCCCCACACAGGGTAATCCTCGCCTTTCTTCCAGTCGTTATTCCACATCTTCTTTATTTTCTTTTAATTCTTCAGTTAATTTTGTTATTGCTTTTTTATATCCGGGTAATCTTTTTACAGTTTCTAATGTACCTACAGATAAATCTCTAAGATTATTTAGTTCCTGAAGAACACCTTGCATCAATCCTCCAAGCTGTTCTATTTTTCTTTTCATTATAATTAATTCTGATTCTTTCATAATTTAATTTTAATTAATTCCACAAGATGTAGCTATTAAATAAACTACTTCTTCTTTACACTGTTCGTTTTCTACAAATGTTCCACATTTTTCAATAGCGTAAGCTTGTATCAATTTTATATCACACTCAACTTCGACATTTTGTTTAGTGCAACCTATAAATGTTAGTATTAATATACTACCAAATATCCTCAAAATCTTCTCCTTCATTTGCTTTAGAATAGTCAGTAGGTCTAATAGCAAAAAAATCGGTATGAGTAACACCCCCAGTAAGATGATAAAACCAATCCAAAGCATTAGCTTTGTTCTCGTTATACCTAAAATGTTGTGAAGATTTGTTATAGCCAAGTTCTGTAATTTTTTCATTAGCTCTTTTTTTAATAAATTCTTTTAAATCATCTTTCTTTAAATTCTCTATATCGCCTTGTTCAAACATTTTATCGATATATTTTAATTCAAGGTCAACCATTATATCGGCTGCCTCTAATACATGGTTTTTACATTCTTTTTTTAAGCCTGGTGTTTCTTCACACATATGTCTAAACAATTGACAACCCATCTTTGAATGTAATGATTCATCTCTTACTGACCATTTCATTTGCTGGCCAACACCCTTAAGTAGGTTTCTAAGCTGAAAGCTATATAGAACAGCAAAAGCAGAATATAACGAAACACCTTCAGCGAAAGCGCTAAACACTGCCAAACTTTTGGCAATACCAATTTTATTTTTTCCTTCATAACTAACTAAATTTTCAAATCTATTTGCGGTAGCAGGCTCGTGTAAGAAAGCTTCAAAGTCTTCAAGACCTAAAGTTTCATTTAAATACGAATAAGCTACAGCGTGAATAGTTTCTTGTGATCCAAACATCATAGCCATTTGTTGTATTTCATGTTTAGGAAACCACGCAACTACTTTTTGTGTCCAGTAATCTGACACCGCACATTCTGTTTGTGCAAATCCTAATAATATATTACCTACTAAATGTTTTTCAGAAGGCGTTAATCTCTCATTCCAGTCTTTTACGTCACCACTCATTGGTATTTCCGTGTGCAACCAAAACGCTTGTGCTTGTTTTAACCAGCCCTCAGTGTAGTACTCTGGGTACTCAAAAGGCTTGTAAGCTACTCTATTGTCAAATAATCCCATATTAATCTTCTATTTCTTGTTTAACTATTTCTAAAGCAATATCTATAAACGGTAGATATAATACATGCGACACCACCTCTTCTAGATCGTATGATCTAATCCCTATTAATATTCCAGGATATAAACCTATTGATATTCTCCAAACTCTATTCATGTACTTTTATATTAAATTTATCATGAATTTCAATTAATTCGTTCCATCTTAAAAACCCCCTATTACTAGCCCATTTAATATGCTTTTCAATTTGACGTTCTTTATATTTTAACCTAGCTACTTTCTTTTGTTTTTCAGAATTTCTATTACTCTGTCGCATTCTTTATGATTTTGTGGTTTAAAAAGTATATAACTTGGGAACTGCTCAGTAACTAATTTTTTAAATAACTTCCACCTAATAGGAAATGATTCATTAGGCCTACCTTTAGTTTCAATTATAAAATCATCACCTATAAAGTCAGGTGTGTATTTTATTGGCAGTATTCTTTTTTCTCCTCTGTTTATAAATTCCCCCTTTGAGTTAGCTTGTCTTTCATAAACTTCATTTTCAAAATGAAATCCATTTAATAGTACAAAAGTTTCACCTTCGTATTTAGCTTTAATCTTTGCTTTCTGTAAAGCCATATACATATACTTCTCCAGCCCTGATGCAAAGTTATGCCCCTCATAACTAATTTTTTTAGACTGGACTGGCCCCTTTTTTTTCCTACCAGGGGCTTTCTTCCTTTTATAAAACATTATTCTTTTGCTTTAAGATCTCTTAAATAACATTCTTCTATTTCACTTTTTAATACCTGTCTTGTTTTTTCTATATAGTTGACAGCATCCATTAATTCTTCCTGTATATGTTGAAGCCATGTATCTAAGGTTTGGTCATCTTTATGTAAAGTAACACCGTACTTTTTATAACCTACATCAGATCTGTTAATAAACTTTTTTACTACTGATTCTATAATCTTATCTCTTATTTCCATATTAGTCTTTTACAAATGTTCCGTTTACCATTCTCCCAGTTCTACCAGAAATCTCATCATAAGCAAACTGCATACAAGTTTCAATTGAAACACCGTTGAGCTCGGCGAGATTAGTAAGAACAACAACGCTATCACCAATAGCATCGATAATACCTTCTTTATCATTGTTAAGAAGGGATTGCGATAATTCCCCTGTTTCTTCATATAATTTTATTAATTGTGTTTTAGGATCTCCTTTATCTAAGATACCTTTTTCTTTAGCCCATTGTCTTATTAAGTCAAATATTTCTACATTGTTATGAGCAGGCTTTGCTAAAAATGCTTCATAAAAAGCTTTGTTATAAATGTAAGTTCTGGTATCGTCATACATAGACTTGTATGAGTTAGCCACCATCCATTCAATTGCTTCTGTTGTTATTTCAAATTCACCTAAAGGCGTTTGCCATTTTACCCCTATGTTTTTGTTTAGTATAGATTTAAGTTTAGACTTTTTGCAAGGGAAAGTCGAGGTTTGTTCTGTTGCATTTATTTTCATTTTTTTATTTACTAAATTTTTATATAATGTTCTATCAACTTTATACCCATAAAACTTTTGAAGCTCTATTTCTCGCTTTGATATGTAATTAATATCAGACGAAGAATCTAGAACTTCATACTCTCCAAGCTTATAGCCTTGCACAAGCGTAACTCTATTATTTAAATCACGTGTTACGCCGATTTTTTTATTAGGTATGTGGTAAATATAATATATTTCTTCCATATTGTTTTATTTTCCTACAGATAATTCTGCTTTAATTATAGGACTGTGGTTATATCCTTCTAATGTTATAGTATCTTTATTAGGAATGAATACAAAATCATTTGCACCTTCTCTTAATTTAATACCACCCCAACTCATTTTAAGTTTAGGTAAATCGTATTGCTTTGCGGCAATATACTCTTCAGCTTGTTCTAAATGATTATTATATAAATGACAATCACCTAAGCTAGCAATAAGAGTTCCGGGTTTATAACCAGCTCCTTCTGCTATCATTTCTAATAACAAGCCATACATAGTTATATCATATGGTAATCCAAGAAATACATCTGCACTTCTTTGTTGCCACATTAAGTCCAGTTTACCATCGTTATAAAATAACTGGAAGTTATAATGACAAGGAGGGAGTACCATATCGTGAAGATCATGAACGTTCCAAGCGGAAACCATGAGTCGTCTACTGGTGGGATTTTCCCTAAGCTCCTGTAGCACCATTTGTAATTGATCAATGCCATTAGCATGGCGCCACTGGTGACCGTATACGGGACCAAGTTTTCTATCAGTCCTACCAGATCTTTGATAATCAGGAATCCAATACTTGACACCGTTATCAATAAGATAATCCAAGTCGCTTCGACCTTCGACAATCCAAAATAATTCTGTTTTTGCATGATTAAATATAATTTTCTTTTTAGTTAATATAGGGAATCCGGCTTTCATGTCATGATACAACATTCTACCGAACACAGCTCTTGTACCTGTCCCTGTTCTATCTGCTTTAGGTTTACCTCCATGTAATATACCGGATATTAAACCTGTGTATTCAGTTTCTATATTTGTCATAATAGTATATACATGTTTTATACATCATTTTCTTACATTCATTAGCGCCATAAGATTCTGGCGACAAGTTAGGTTTTTCACCTTTCTTATATGGCCCAATAATAATTGATATGTGCCATTCTTTAGGAGCAGCACCTGTGGAAATTGGAGAGTAAGAAATTCTTATATTATTTTTAATACAAAAATCATTTGCCGCTCTTTCTTTAACTGTAGGAAAGTAAGTACCCATGATACTTTTCTTTCTCTTCCTACCTATATCCATTGCACTTATTGTTCCTGCCATATTATCTTTTTATTATCGTATTTGTTACGTACTACTCCCAAGGCATTATAGTGTTTTCTGGTATAGGTTCTGAATGCGGTATATAACAACCAGATTTAGGTTCCCAAGTGAAGAAACATTCAGCACCATTTTCACCTAAATTTTGAAACTTAACTTTTAACACTTTAACCTTTGTTGTTTTCTTTTCATAGTCTCTATGAACTAATAAACCATGATAACTAGCATCATACCATTCACCTCCACCTTTAATATTATACATTGTAGGCTCTTCAATTTTACCGTTTGAATCCTTATACATTTTAGTTGGGTGGGCAACTATAACAACTAATACATCATATTTTTTAGCAAACATTTCAATCTTAGTTAAATATTCTAATGTATAAACATTAACATCACCGTTATTGGTGTTTAAATCTCTTACTTTATTAAATGGATCTATAACTAAACATTTAATACCTTTGCGTTTTACAAGTTCACCACCTTTTTTTAATACTGAATCTAATGTATAACGCTCCATATCGATAAAATAAAAGTTATCGTTTATATATTCTGTTGTTTGTTCCCATTTATCTGTACCTATATCTTTTCTTGATGGCATACCTTGCCAAGCTTTTCTCATTAACTTATGAGCGTGTAAATATGTGGGTGCATTTTCAGGTGAAGCAAAAGCCGTCTTCCAACTGTGTTGCTGATTATAACCTATAACCATCTGATCTACAAAATCTGATTTACCAGATGATGGAATACCTGTAACAGTTATAAACTGCCCTGTGTATGTAGAAAATATATTGTCAAAATTACGTAAGCCTATTTGAAATCCAGGTTTGAAACCGTTTTCAACAAAGTCTACAACATCGCCTTCAATATCTTTAAAAGTTGTTACGTTTTCTAATGGTACTGGACTTGCTGCATCAATAACTTTAACTAAAGAAGGAGCTCCGTATTTAAGTAAATATTCATTTGCATCTTTACAATCTTTAAATGAAGTTGTATAGCAAACCTCCGCCCCTAATCTTCTTATTAATTCTTGTCTTAGCGCTTGTCCTGGCTCATCATTATCAACAGCTATAATTATCTTTTCAATGCCTGTAAAATAATCTATACAGTTATCTAAATAATCTAAGTTGTTTGTGCCCAGTGTGGCACCATTTGGAACTGATATAGCGTTAGATATACCTGCTTCGTGTAGAGCTAATACATCAATCTCACCTTCAGTTATAACACAAAAAGAATGGCCTACAATAGAATCAATGTTATAGAATACTTTTTCAGCACCCTTATATAACTTGAAGTTCTTGCGGCCATCTCTGTACTTAATGTTGATGAGTTCACCACCCATCATATAATTAAATTTAATTGCGTTCTCTTCTTTTGAAGTTTGTGGCATAAACTCAGGACCCTCAGAAACATTTAAGTCTTCAAGAGTCCTTTGAGATATACCTCTACCATTAAACCACTCTACAACTTTTGAACTAACAGGCTTATGCGTCTTAGTACTAAAATCCGGACGGACATATACTTTTTCGCTTACACCTCTTCTTTTAAAAGTATGTAACTGGAACGTTCTATTACAATTGTGGCAAGTACCTAACCCTCTCTCCCAGTCGTAAGAAGCGCACTTCTTTTTCTTATTCTCAGATTTTCTAGTATGTGAACACATGGGGCATGTACCCTCCGGTGCACCTACTTTTAAATCGTATTGATTAAACTGTTCGATCTGGAAACCATTAATTTCCGTGTTATTTACTTGCATGTAATCTATTTATATTAGTTCTTAAAATGGTAAATCATCTTGTGCAACTTGTGGTTTAGCAGCTGCAGCTTGTTGTTGATTATCTCTTGGTACAGGCTTAGGGAATTCACCGTCAGTCCATACAACAGTAGCGTTACCTAAAAATGTTCTAGGCTCCTTAGCTTCTCTTTCTTCCTTAGTTTGTGCCATAGCCACTGGACCATGGTTACCATAGGCATCAACGTCATTATTAACGGTAATAGTAATTGGTAAATACTTACCTTTTTTACCTTCAATAATCCTTGATTTGTCTATAGCAGTAAGGTTTATACTTGTTTTAATTATACCTGCCATTTCTTAATATGTTTGTAATTGTGAAAACATTCTTTTTAATTGAGTGCTATTTGCACCTGTTGATCTTCTTAAATTGTCAACTGCTTTTACATGCGTTTGATTGCTGTAAAAGTTTCTCTCACTTGTTGTAACACCTGTTACACTACAAGTTCTTTTCTTTGTTCTTGCCATAATATAAAATTAAAGTGTTTTAGTTAAAAAAAATTGTGATGGATCAAACCCATCTGTTTTAAAGAATAGCTCATATGCCTCAGTAGCTCTAAGTACTTTATCTCTACCTGATTCATAAAACTCATCTGAACAATCAAATATTCCTATTTGATGTGTTGTCTTATCCATTACGATAAATAACATATCATAACCAAACATCTCTTTATAGATATAAGCTTGACTGTCATAGTTGTATTTATTTGCCGACCATTTAAATTTACTTACGTCGGCACTTGTTTTGAGGTCTATAATAAGTTGCTCGTCCTCATTTATTATATCGGCTTTGCCTTTCCACATATTACCGAACAGCCTTATTATCCCGGGTTGTTCGTATTTGATACGTGCGCCTTTTCTTGAACCCCGTATGTAATCTTTACATATGTTGTTCTTTAGCAACCTTTCTCGCATTAATTCAATTTTGTCTGCTTCATGTTGAAGTAAACACAATTCCCCTTCGGATATTTCCTTATACTTTTTTGTATTTCTTGTAGAAGATTCAATGATTTTAAAATTATCAATCTTATCTGGTTCAAGTATACTAGTATGGAAATAACCACCAACTAAAAAAGCAGAGCTCATTGCTGAGGGTACTTTAAAGCTTAGTGGGTCTTTTAATAATGCGGATATGTCTGAGTTACTTAAATACTGTTTACCAAACTTACCGTAGTAATGTTCGTCTGATTTAAGTTTTTCTAAGACTTCGTCTTTTGTCATCTATAACGTTGTTAATGATTTTTCTTGCTCAGCGGTCATAGAATACTTCTTTTTAATTGAAGTGACTTTGCCTCCTGACTTAACATAATCTTGAGCTTGTTTTAATTGAGCTGACGTCATAGTAGTAGTCTGGGTACCATGTGTATTGGTAGCATCGGAATCTGCAGTGTCGTCAATTAACAATAGATTACCTAAAGCATATTTCTTACCATAAGATGATGCTGAACCAAATTGCTGTGGTGTTTGCATACCTTTCTGATTAAGATCTACCCCTACAATAGCTGTTGCTGATATAAAAGCGTCGCTTTCAGTGTCATGAATTTGTGCTCTTGTTTCTATTACAGGAACAGTTAAATTCGACTCTTGGAATTGCTCGTGAACAACAAAGTATACTTTATACTTTTCGTTGTACGGTTTTAATGCTTCAAGAATATCTTCGGCTGATCTGAAGTTATATTTGCCGAATGAGTTGTAACGTGATTTCTTACTTTTGAACTCTTTTTGTATTAAACTTAATTTTTGATATATTGTCATTATCTATATATATTATTACGTGTTATCTTAACTTTTTAATTACCAAGCCTATAGAACAACCATGCCTCTTTAGATTTCGGCTTTGTTATTACTAAACTTGTCTCCCCTAAATAAAACAATAAGTTGTACTCATCGCTTATATCTGTTCTTATTATCCTTAGCTCCCCGTCAACAATTTTAATTGTGCCCTGGGCTATTATCTCTTCCACACTTCTCCTAACAAAAGTATTGTTAGGTTGAATTGTCAAAAGTTCTTGTTCTTGGTTATACCAATTACCATATAATTCTGGCGGAATTGAATTTGATTGCGTATAGCAAAAGCTAGTGGCCATCAAAAATATAATTATTAATTTTCTCATAAAAAATCTAATACTTGTGATTTATCTACTGTGTTTATTAAAGTGTTAATCGCATCTCTTTTTATTTGAGACACTCTAACATAGGAGGCTACACCTTCTATATTAAGTTTTCTCGCAATTTCTTTTGCGGGCATTTTATCACAGTCAAGTCCGTAGCTCATGCGTAGTACATCATATTCTCTATTCGATAGATTGGCTTTCATTAAACCTAATAGATAAGCGTTTATAATATCTATATTATACTTCTTTGAAGTATCAGGTATTTGCATTAAAGCACTGTCCTCTTCATTTTCATATTCAATATCTATACTAGAAAATATGCTGTTAAAAAACATTTGCACTATCATCTTGTCACCACCGTCTGATTTTCTAATCTGATTAAGCTTGTATTCAGGAATTCTCATATCACCTCTGTTAATATCTATCTCCCTTCTTATTGCACCTCGAATACGTTTAGATAAAAATGATTTTAAAGTTTTAGTAGGATCATCAGATTCTTGTACAACAGCCCAATCTATTCTATCAACCGCTAAAATTAAACCTTCTGAACCTGCTTGCAATAAATCATTAATACTTAAAACGCCAGAAGCTTGATCAGACGTAGAAAATGAAAAAGCTACAGAAAAGACTGTATCTAAATTTTCAATTATTATTGTGTCTCTCTCTGAGTACTTACCCTTTGAGGCTAAATTTAAACTATCCTTAACGTCATTTTTAAATCTGACGAAGTTATGAATGTTGTATCTCTTCATTTAAAAGTTTTTTTTCCCTAACTAATCCGTTAGTTATATTCCTATAAATTGTTCGTGTTGATACATTTAAAATAGTTGCTATCTTTTTTATTGTTATCTTTTCTTTGTTATCATTAATAGTTAACATAGCTTCATATATATCTTCTGGCTGCGCTTTCTTTTGTCTACCTATTAACTTGCCTATTATTTGTTGTTTTTGTTTTGTATTTAATCCAGAATTATCTCTAAAAATGATTTTTCTCATTTTATTTTTAGGTGCATCACTATCAAAATCGATTAAGCTTATTTCCTCAATCATTTTATCAATAATATTTGTAGGACAGTTGAAAGTTATATAGCCATTTATTTTATTTGCTACAATCTTTGCTAGCGTGTTAAATTGAAAGTGTGTCATTTCTTGATTTAAATACCATAGCACAATTAGGTGCCACTTTAAAGATTTGTATGTAGTTATCTTAGCTTTACTACGAAATAGAGCATAACATTCAAACGTTCCGTTTTCATAATACCATCCCCAGTTGTATTGTTTTGTTGGTACATCATTAATAGGATCGCGTCTGTATAATATTCTATTGTCGTTTAAATATTTCAAATTTCTTTCAAACATTTATCTTTGCATAAAAGTTATTAGCTTTAAATACTTTTTATACCTATCTATATTAGAGGAAAGTAATACTAATCTATTAACTTTAAGTTCTAATTTCTTACCTGTTAATGTGTGTAGCTCCATAGATTCAGATGTAATTTCAGAATGCAAATCATATAATCTTTGGCCAACAAACCTTAAATGTTTTTGCTTTCTTGAATAAAGATTATGTTTATTTCTTATGTTATGTATAAATTCTAAAACCATAAATTATCTATTATAATACAGAGAGCAATAAACGATATAGCTATAATCCAAAGGGGTACACCAATGTAGATTAAAATTCTATTCAACTTTTTTTTTCGCATATCGTTTATTTGGTTTGCTACTCTGCTGTTGTTTTTTTATTTTATCTCTAATTCCAAATATATTATAAGAAACTAGGTGCTTGTAAATGCGGTTGCTCATCTTTTATTGTTACTTGTTTTTTATCGTTAATATAGTAGTTCCAGTATGCTTTAGATGAATGGCCTTCAACTTTATATTCATCAGGCATACATTGTGGTGGTTGTGTGAAAGGCGTATTGTCAATATATAAAGGTGGCATGTATAGCACGTCTCTACACTTTTCAATAGTCAGATGTGTTCTACCATATCTGTTAGTATACTCATCACCCAGCGCCATCATGTACTGATATGTCCAATTGTAATTGTCTAAGCCGGAACGGACCCATATAGTAGAGGGGTGGTTCACATGAGCTTTCTTGTAAGGAACATAACTAGTATCGTACTCATAATCTTCTCCGATCACATGATGGGCAGTACAAAGCATTTGGGCAGCTTCCAGCGGCATTTTAACAACATGTCTGTTGTAATGGTATTCGGCAGCTTTTACTGGGTCTGGGTGTAAGTAAAATATATTCATTAGTGGTTTATTATTTCAAATTCTTTATTTTGTACTATCATGTACTTTATACAATCAATATTGTATTTATTTATTATTACTTCTGTTTCATTAGATTTTTTAATATTACTGTAAATATTAATTTTGCCAGTTATATAATCAAGTATTATTAGCTTCATAGGGTATTATTATCTAAGGTTATTCGTATTTGCTACGTGTTAGGTATTTGGCTGTATAAAGCATTGCATTCTGATTCAAGAAAGCTTATATGCTTTTCCATTGCCTCAATTCTAAAATTAAGGTATTGTATTAAATCATCTTTATTGCCTGTAAAGTTTGAAGTTTCGTTAAATTTATTATATGTTAGCATAAGATCGCCATTAATTGTTAATTGAAAATTCATATTATATCAGTGGCTCAATTGCTTGTATTCTTAATTGACCTTTATTATTCTTTTCGCTATAATGTATAGCATATATTTGGTTTCCGTACTTCTGTAGCAATTTTATTTGCTCATCAGTAAATTTAAAGTCTAAGTTAAATGACCTTCCATTTTGTCTTCCATCTGTATTTAAAAACATCATCATAATTCATAATTTAGTTGCGACGATAGGATTCGAACCTATGACCTTTGGGTTATGAGCCCAACGAGATACCACTTCTCCACGTCGCTATAGGTTTAAGGAACAGAAATCCTGTTAATTTCTGAATTACGTTGGACAGTTTTATAGATTCTGTATCGAGCCTTTTACTGTTTATCTTAGGAGCCAACAACCTAAGGATTGCCCATTGGTCTTACACCCTAATATTATTAGAGAGAGATAAGGGTCATTCTGGCATTACCTTTTTATGTGACCGTTTTGTAACCAAACCGCCAGACACTATCTCACTCATCTAAAATAAATAACTAACCTAAAATAAAGTTATTCTTAATATGCTTGTTAAAGAATTTACCAATCGAATAACTGTTTCTTAGTTTTTGAAACAATCTAACTGGTATATCTTTGTATAAGTAATTTGTATCGTTTTGAAATTTAACTAATAAATTTCTTTGTTCTTTGTAGTATCTCATTGACTGTATTGCTGATGAGTCTACTGTTATAAAATCGTATTTAATTTTTCTCATGTTGTTTTGTTTATTATATTATCTATTTATTATCGTATTTGTTACGTGCCTTTGGTTATATCTTTTCTGAAATCATCATTTCTCCACATATAATCTCCAAACTCTTCACGCTTTTGTAAAATCCAATCTTCTTGGTTTTTAAATTTATCTATTATTTCTATAGCTTCTCCTAAAGAGTCTACTGTATGGGCTTCACTACCCCACAGGTTTATATGTCTTGCAACATATTTACCTTCATGCAATGGGTGCTTTGTTACACTCCAATTGTCACCTTTCATATTTTCAGGATTTACTTCTTCCATAGCTCTTGTAATTTTTCATTAGTCATTTTATATATAGCTTGTATATTATCACTATTGTGTATAGCATGCTCAAGTGCCCACATCCCCGCTTGTTCCCAGCTATCAGGTCTGACACCAAACTCATCATCTTCTTCAAATATATCATAGCTAAGATTTTCAATAATCTCTTTACATTTAAAATTACCCATTGTGAAGTTGTCAATCCAGTAACCTATTAATTCATTTACATATTCTTCTTCAACTATAAATTCGTCAACGACTTCTCCCGCTACACCTTCTTCATACTCATTAACTAATTCATCTGATATGTCACCTATTAAATAGTCTGTATATACTGAGGACCAGTATCTATATTTAGCTTCATCCATCGTACCTAGTATAATTTGAGAGGTTTTGTAATATCTCTACGTTAGATTTTTCTTTACTTGATACTACTTCTGTGTCTGTAGTCTCGATCGAATGTAAATAAGCAGTTTCATATTTATCTGTATTATCTACAAAGAGTGAAATGATATCTAATTTATCATCATCGTCAAGAGTACTAAAACCAAATTCAGATTTTAGTTCATTTGCCATATGGTCTAGTATACCTTCAAGCAATTTGTTATCGTACTGTTGTGAATATTTAGTCATAATTATTTATTTAATTGTTTTACATTTATATTATCCTACTGTTTCCGTATTTGTTACGTGCGTAGTAGTTTCGCTATGCAGTTTATCAAAAGAAGATAGCTTGTGATAACCGAAGGTATAAAAATATTCATCTTCAAATATCATTTGCTCACCATCATAATTTGGATGGTATATTAAATCTTGTTTACCTGTTGGATAAAATGTTGATGATGTCCATTCTTTTATATTATAAGAAATGCAATCTAATTCAAGTTCCATACATAGTATCAACAATTTATCTTCAAGTATATTTCGATCGGAATACTCCATATATTCGCCTTCTAATCCTTTATTTTGTCCGGAAACATCTTTAAAAGTTTCAAGTCCACCATAAAAGCTAAAAGCAATATAGTAACTTTTTTCAGGTTCGTCTTTATAAGTATTGTCGAATTCGAACATAGATTTTATTATGTTACCACTTCCGCCATCAAATCTTTTTACAACTGTTTTTCTTACAGTATTTAAATCATGGTAGTCATATCTGTAACCAGAGGATTTGGAATGTTTAAGCTTTCCCATGTTTCTTTTTGAACCGATATTCAATTCAACGGTCCAATGTCTGCTTGTTTCTTTTTTAGTTTTTGTCATTGTTATTTATTTTATCGTTATATAATTTTTGAAACATATTTTTGCCATCTATTAAATATACTTCAACTATTTTATTAATTAATTCTTGTTTTGTCATGTTATTTATTTTATATTATTATCTATCTATTGTCGTATTTGTTACGTATTATCTTTATAGTATCCTACTTGATATTTGCATAAAATTTCATCACCAATCCTTTGGATATGTTTTTCAATACTATCATCAATTATAGAATGTATAGCATTTTGTACTGTGCCTGTATAGTCTCTGTATTCATCAACTGTATATTCAGCTAAGATTTGACCGATCGTTTCAATCAACTCATTTTTTTCTATTTGTATAAGTTCTTTATCCATGGTTTTCGATCGGTGTTAATCCTTCCTCTTCAGCGCTTGTCATCCACTCTATATAGCTTAAACTAAAACCATATTCAACTAGATAATCTTCATAGTCTTCACTTTGCCATTCCATCTTATTATATGTTGGAAGGTCATTCATATTTTTTTGGTATACTTTACCATCTGCAAAATTTAGTATTGTTAAAGTCATTTTTCTTTTTTATTAGTTAATTCTCTTCTTATAAAATTCATTCCGGCAATAAATCCAGAATTCCATATTGAGTCATTCTCAACAGTTGTCATCCACTTGGTCATGATTTCATGATGGTCATGTACCATATTGGTTCTCACTTCGAAATCTGTTCTTTCGATTAGGTCTAGTAGTATTTGTTTATTTATAAAATTTCCTTTCATTGTTATTTATTTTAGTTACATATATATTATCCTATTGTCATCGTATTTAATACGTACTCCACATA
>Ga0257115_1000221_pt1 | contig 59795 bp, 61 predicted proteins | sample SI112_100mmetaG_FD_194465 | JGI IMG/M metagenome (GOLD analysis project Ga0257115, IMG submission 194465) | Marine microbial communities from Saanich Inlet, British Columbia, Canada - SI112_100m | ecosystem: Environmental > Aquatic > Marine > Inlet | place: Canada: British Columbia | collected...
GACTAAACCGATGGTTTTCATGCCGTTCACAGGCTCAAGGTCGAGGTCTTTTTTACGGAATATCTTTGTTTCTGACATAACGTCTCTCCTTATTGAGTATTTAATACTTTGTAATTGTAATAGTTATTTTCGAGAAGGTGTTATAATTCATTTTAAGCTATATATTTTATGAATAAAAATTTAAAATTAGTCACTTCAAGCGCAGCAGTCATCATGGTGATTGGCCTGGCACTCAATGCTACTGCTCAAACGGTTAGTGAAATAGTTGATAGTTTAGAATCCAAAACCATTGATGCTGCAGAGTCACACGTTGAAGAGGTTGGCCGTTCAGGGCTAGATTATATTTTTGATAAAGCCGAACTGGATGTGGAGTTTAGCAACGGTAAACCAGAATTTGAACTTGGTGTTCTTAAGGCCTATGATGGGAAAAATGCAAATTCTTTTCTATTTAATCAAATAGGAATAAATGGATTTGATGAACGCACGACTTTAAATTTAGGTCTTGGATATCGTATTTTAAATACAGATAATACCTGGATGGGCGGTACTAATATTTTTTATGATCATGAGTTTCCAAATGACCATAAGCGTTCAAGTGTAGGTGTTGAGCTTATTAGTTCTGCAATGAAGTTAAGAGCAAACAAGTATAACGGTATAACAGAATTTATCACAGATAGAAGTGGAACGGATTCTAAAGCACTCGATGGCAATGATGCAAGTCTTCAAATTGCACTACCATACTTCCCAGGCGCATTCTTTGAATATACTATATACAAATGGGATGCTGTGGAGGGCGCTAAGGATGCTGAAGGTAAAAAGTATTCATTGGGCGGCAATTTATCAGATAACTTATCTTTCAGTTTTGTTCGTACTGATTATGATGAAGCTTCAAAGAGCGATATTAACAGGACCCAATTAAAATATAGTTGGTACTTTGGTAGCGCTAGTAAAGAACCAACCTTATTTGAAATGGCAGATAAAGCTTATCAGTTAAGGAATCTAACCACACAAAAGTATGACTTGGTTAAACGTGAAAACCGAATTATCAAACAGAAGAAATTTGGCGCCACTGCGAGTGGTTTTTAATCGCGGGATTGATTTATGAAAAAGAATGTTTTAATATTATTTTTATTGCTTATTGGCATAAATAACACGGCAATTGCTGCTGCCTGCACAGTGACCAGTGGAGTTACAACATTTCCAACAGGTTCTTCGTGCAGTGCGCAGCCAGATTTCTTCCAACTCAAAATGTATGACATGATGCTTTGTTCTGCATCGCCAACAGCGCCTACAACATCTGCAGCGATGGTTCTTACAAATTGTCAGTCAGTGTTGACAAGCTCGGGTGGTACAAATGTATCAGTAGTAGATGGAGGCTCTACATCAATTAGCGGAACAATAACTAGACCGGATAATGGCACATATACTCATGGATATATTCGTATTTCTAGTGATTTTGTTGTAGGTGATTCTAGACAGTACGATACAAGCCTTGATGAAGATAGCAATGGAAGTGCAGATGGTGTTTATTGCGCAACTACAGCCACCGGCGTTGATTGCGATTCAAGCGCCGTTACAGCAGTTAATCAAACGATGTCTATGGGTAGTACTCAGTTTGGCAATGACTATTTAATTGAAGATGAGGTTGTGACTGGTGGCCTGGTAGATGCGTGGCTAGTTGATACCACTCAAAAACTTGAGGCAGATACAGATGGTGATGTTACATACTTAGTTGGTGTACAAACGTTTACTACCCCACTTATTGTTTCAGATACTACAACATCAATGAATACAGCGTTTGCTGTAAGCACAGGAATGACAGTGATACATAATGGAGGTTCTCCACCAAGACTTCAACTTACTAACGGGCCCTTTTCTGTAATTATGACTCTAGATTAATTAACAGACCTAAAAAAACTTACTGAGACTTTTTTCTTTAGAGTCCATTTTGTATAGTCAGACAAAGGTATACAATCTCCCTCACACATCAAACGAAATTTGGACTTTGACTCAAGTTGACTTTTGCAAAAATTTAATTTTCCCAGATTGCTTCCTTGATAGCCGGAATAAGCATTGATGGAGTAGGCCAGTCTTCGCAATGTTGATAGCGGTGGGCAAGTTGAATTATCCCTTTTTGATCAATGACAAATTCTCCTGGCAACTGCCATGGGCTATCCACCAGACCGCCGTCTGTGCCGTGACGCGACTTCTGCAATTCTGCACCAGTCTCATAATCGATATGAAGGTACTCATCAGGTGCGTCATAGACAATTTGAGAAGGTTTACCTTCCAACAAGTCATAGGCTTCATAGACACTAAAGGTTGGGTCACATAAGACTGAACAAGGTATGCCGTTTCTTTGACTGTATTCTTTTGAACGCTCAGGCTCGCCTTGACCAATTACGACAACGGAAGCACCCAGCTTAATGTAATCGTCATATTCATTTTTCAGGCTATTGGCACGGTCAACCCCACAACTACAACCATAATGCCTCCAGAACATAATTAAGGCTGGGCCATTACGCCAAAAATCGCGCAAATGAACTGATTTCCCCGATGTATCTTGCAATTCAAAATCAGGAGCTAAGTCCCCAACTTGAAGTGGCACTTTATTCCATCGAAGACGCGTCGGTCCTTTTTTCCAAAGTTCTAGCCATTCTTTTTCTGCGGCTTCAATTTGATTGTCTACTAATGATGTCATACTTCCCTCCTTCTTCTGGACAAATTAATTGCGTGAAGCAGTCTAACTATTTATTATTCACTATAATCATACCTATATTGAAAGTACTGGTATCAAATAAAGGTGTATGAAAAATAGTGTGAGATTTGAACTCGTAGATATATATACCCTCATTCACACATCAAAGCCTCTTTTAATAATTATTGACGTAGTATTTTTTCCATCACTTTTCCTCTAGCAAGCTCGTCAATCATTTTATCTAAATATCGAATTTCCTGCATAGTGGGTTCTTCGATGTTCTCCACTCTAACGCCACAAACAGCACCTTGAATTAAGGTTCGGGAAGGATTTAATTGAGGGGCTTTTGTAATGAAGGTTTCAAAATCAATTTCTTTAATTAATTGATTATTTAACTCTTTTTGACTATACCCTGTGAGCCAGCAGATAATCTTATCGACTTCTGTCTTTGTGCGTCCTTTTTTCTCCGCTTTTTTAATGTAAAGCGGGTAAACACTTGCGAAGCTCATTTTATAAATCCGATATGCTTGAGACATGTCGCCTAATTTCTAATAGAGAATTATGATTCTCCGATTCTACATTAATTTGATTTTAAGTGGTGTGACACAAAGTGAGATAGTCTCTCACATCAAACGAAATTTGTACTTTTATCTATCGAATTCGCGAAGATAGTGGTGTGAGACAATCTTATCATCTTTGATTTTAGCTATAAACATTACACTTGACTCTGCAACATTCGGTTCTATAGCAGTATGTATACCTACCAAAACCTCATCATTTTCATAATAGGGAGAAAAGTCAATACCTATTAAGTCAGTACTCTCACACCAGTCAATTGTATCTTGCTTGTTTACCACCCAATTAAATCTATCATTCGTCCACACAAAATCGTCAGATAATACTTTTGATAATTCCTCAGTCTTCTTATCGTTGACTGCCTTTATCCATAAGTTGCTATAAGTTTTAAAATTTATTGACATTATTATTTCAGGGGTTTAATTAAATAAAAATGATTATAACTAAATTATCAGGATTGTCCAAGACCGGTCCATTTGGATGTTCCAGCCAACAAGGTTAACGCAATGATGAATAACCAAATCAGAGAGCCAACATGATTTAACATTGATTCATCACTTGACATCAGAGTAGGTATAACCCCTCCAAAAAGAGGAAAGAAATAGAGTACGCCTGTTATAAGAAAAATATTTCGAGCAATATTTTCCTTTGCCCTTAAAGCTACTATAAATAACAGCACGAATATGATAACAATAGCCAAGAAAAAATTATCTTGTTCTATTGTTATAGCAATCCATATATGATAAATCGCCCAAATCAAATTGACGGCTGCAACTAATTTGTGATCAAGAATTGTTTTTGCGTTTAAATCCATTTTTATCCCCTTAATTTAAAGATATGATTGGTAAACAAACTAATATCAGTATAACAGACGAGGTTCATTCTAAACTTAAATAGCTAGATCCATCACACGTGAAATGAAATTTGGACTTTAGTGTAAGTTGACTTATAATCCAAGTATGAACTATCTTCTCAAAATGACACTTCTAATCTTTGTCTTTGTGATGGTTGGTATTTACATGGGGTGGATAGTGATATGAAGAAAATGCTAGTCCCTCTGGCTGAGGGTTTTGAGGAGATAGAGGCCATTACCATTATTGACGTTTGCAGGCGCGGTGGCATCGATGTAACTATTGCTGGAGTTACTGGAATGATTATCAAAGGTGGCCAGGGTGTTGAAATTGCCGCCGACTGTCTAATAGACACAGTTGACATAAATTCCTTTGACATGATTACTCTGCCTGGAGGCTTAGCAGGAACGCTAGTGCTAAGTGAGAGTGAAAACGTTCAATCGATACTCAAGCAAATGAAAGCGCAAGGTAAATACATTGGTGCCATCTGTGCAGCACCACTAGCACTCCACACTGCCGACGTTTTAAATGAAGAATTTACATGTTATCCGAGTATCGAAAATCAAATCAGAATTGACGGCTATCATCAAGACCAGCCCACCATTATCGATGGCAAAGTGATGACTTCTCAAGGGGTTGGGACTGCCATAGATTTTGCTCTTAAAATTGTCAGAGAAATACAAGGAGATTCTTCATTTAAAAAACTCAAAGAAAGTATCTTGGCATAACTCTCACTCACACATCAAACGAAATTTGGACTTTAGTTCAGGTTGACTTATAATCACGGTATGAAAAAAATACTAAAAGGCCTTTCATCAGAAAAGTTGCAGTTTATCATCAAACTTTATACTCAAGGACAGCTGCAGCAAGCTTTGTCTCATTGCAATGAGATGCTGGAGAAATTTCCCAATTCAGTTGTTCTACACAATATTTCTGGCGCTTCTTATGCCGGTTTGATGCAATTTGATGCTGCTATTGATAGCTATAAAAAGGCTATCAAGATTAAACCTGATTATGCTGATGTCTATAACAATATGGCTGCTGTACTAAAGGATAAGGGTGATTTAGAGGCAGCAATTGATAGCTGTAAAGAGGCGATAAAAATTAAACCACACTATGCTGAGGCTTATATCAATATGGGGAATGCCCTGCAGGATAAAGGTGATTTAGAGGCAGCAATTGATAGCTATAAACAGGCGCTAAAGATTAATCCTAACCATGCTGAAGCTTATTACAATATGGGCATTGCACTAGAGGATAAAGGTGATTTAGAGGCAGCAATTGATAGCTATAAACAGGCACTAAAGATTAATCCTAACCATGCCGAGGTCCACGGCAACTTAGGCCTCGCTTTAATTGAGTTGGGTAACCATGAAAATGCTTTACTAAACCTTAAAAAGAGTCGTGAATTAATCCGAGGGAAGAATCCATTAAACCCATTTCATAAAAGTTTCTTGACTATCTCTAAAGCTAAAATAGAACATGATATTGATCAGTTTAAGTATCTAGCCGGCTCAGGTTGCGATGTTAAGAAATTTAAAGCTCTTGTAAAGCTTTATAAAGACATTTCTCTAGAATTAGATTGGTCGGGTGAGGAAATCCAGCGCCTTAGTAATGAGCATCAGAAGTTACTAAAAGAGACCTATAATCGAACAATTAACTTAATTGAGGCGCCTGAATTAGCAAGTGGAACTTTAAGTGATACCTTTGAGAAAGATAAAATTACTAGAAACTACTTTAAACACGATCATGGACTAACTTATATTGATAATTTCTTAACGCCTAGCGCTCTAAATTCGATTCGTAAATTTCTACTGGGTAGTACAATTTGGTTTGATATAAAAATAGGTGGATATTTGGGTGCTTATATAAAAGAAGGGTTAGCTTGCCCATTAATGCTACAAATTGCTGATGACCTAAGAGTTAATTTACCTGAAATATTTAAAAACCATCAATTAAAACAATTGTGGGCTTACAAATATGATTCACGAGCCTTCAAGGACGATAATGGTTTAACTGGAATAAAAGCACATGCAGATCAGGCTGCTGTAAATGTAAATTTTTGGATTACCCCTGCTATTGCTAATCTAAATCCTGAATCTGGTGGCCTTATAGTGTATAACACTCCCGCTCCATTGGAGTGGGATTTTAAAGCATATAATTCCTATGATAGTAAAGAGAAAATTGCAAAATATCTTGATCATGTTTCTCCTGAGAAATCAATAGTGCCTTATAACGAAAACAGAGCTGTTATTTTTAATTCTAACTTGATTCATGAAACAGATAGGTTTGAATTTAAAGAAGGTTACGAAAATCGGCGTATAAACGTAACTATGTTGTTTGGACATAGAGAGGATTAGTCCATAGTTTCAAACCTTTCTTTTCAGCACAAACTCTCCATCACACATCAAACAAAATTTGGACTTTTGTTCTTTATCGTTATATACTGAATTTAAATTTCATTATCAAAGTTAAATGGCCTATATCGTAAACGATAAATGTATTAAATGTAAGCACTTAGATTGTGTTGAAGTTTGCCCAGTAGATTGCTTCTATGAAGGTGAAAATATGCTGGTTATTAATCCTGAAGAATGTATTGATTGTGATGTATGTGTGCCAGAGTGTCCAGTCGATGCGATATTGCCTGATTACGATCCAGAAGCTACTAAATGGTTAGAGTTCAACAGAAAATATAGTACTGATATGATGTGGCCAAACATTACAGAAAACGGAGACCCGGATCCGGAGCATGAAAAATATCATCCAGATAATTTCCCAGATGGCAAGATGGATTTATTTTCTGACAAACCTGGAAAGGGCAACTAAGGGGAAAATCTCTATCACTCAGAGTTAGAAACATCCCTCTCACACGACAAACAAAATTTGGACTTTAATTAATCCTATTTAGGCTTAGTTAGAAAGTTTCTTATTGCAATGATTATTCCAACGAGAATTATCAAATAAGTTAGGCTTGATAAGATCCATTTGAACGAGTTAATTCCAGAGCCCAATGAAACGAATATTTCGGATATTGGTCCAGAATTTAAATAAGTTTTTATCATCAATAATTCAACATAATTCTCTGACCAATCTGAAATCATGCCAAGGACAGGAATTAATATTAACAAGCGTTTTTTATTAAAGAAGTACATGATCCAAGAGGCATACATCAGCGTATAAATAATTGCAAAAACTGCATCCCAAATTTGAAGGAATTGGCTATAACAAATAAGTTGTTCTTGAGACCTTGATTCAAAGAAGCTTTGTACCATATCTTTTGTGTAAGAAAAAGAAAGGCCTAATGAATTTGGTCCAGCTTCGACCTTGAAGCAACTTCCAGCAGGGTTTAAAGCGAATGTGATATATAACATGAATGCTACAGTAAATCCTATAGCGAAATACAGAGTTCTATTACTCTTCGAGTCTTGAATTGTTGTGGTCATATTTTTTATTAGCGAATTATGTTAATATTAGCCCCTTTTCTTGTTGCAGATAAATATACATTTATTCTCTAAGAAAACAGCATATATTTAGTGTTTTTTTTATAAACTTATAAATCTTATGATGAACAAAATATTCTCAATCGTTCTTACTTTAGTTTTTATGAATCCTTCATTCGCAAGCTACCTAGATGATTGGACTAATGACGACCTTTGTGGATGGATGAACTCTGCAACTGCTCCTGAGCATATCCAAAAAGAAGTAGATAAGAGAGATTATTTGTTTTGGGGGTGTTGAGGTTTCTTCATTACCAGATGCAGAGAATTACTCTTCTGAGAATGGTGCAGTTTTTCCATCACCAGATCCATCTTAAATTATAGAGGTACAGTCTGATGAAGAAGATGGGTATTCGTATTAAACTATTACTCGGTTAATCTAAATGGAGGGTATTGATCCGTTGTCAAAAGAAGAGCAAATGCGTTAACCCTTAATGACCATCTTAAAAAACCTTCATTAAATTTAAATATGGCTATTGGATATTTCCCTGTAAACAAGATAGCGAACAAAGCAAAAATTGTGCCTAACACAACACCAATAAATATAATGATTAACACAATGACATGTGGGATTACGAGGATCCATTTAACAAGTGGCATCCATCTCTTTAGATCTTGTTTGACATCGGGGTAGGGGATAGTTAGGTGTACTGATTGATCATCATCCGTTGCGGGATACTCATCTCTCATGAGAAAAACATAAGCTACAATTCTGTATGTGAATTTAGTGATGCCAATGTTCCAGTCAAACCACCACTTCGGGTATTTTTCTTTAAAGAGGATCATCATCGCAATAGCAAATGATAAGGCTTCAGCGTAGGTTGAAATAAGACCTAGAATAACGACAATCGGGATAACAAGCATCAACCTAAAGAGAGCAGTTATGCGATCAGATGATTCTGGATAATCAATTTTTAAATTTACTGGATACTCTTGCATACTATCTACCTGAAAATAAATATTGGGTTATTTAAAAAACTCAATATAGACGATGTAACCCACAAGTATTAACCATATAAGGCCCATATTATCACTGATTCTACTTGAGTTTTTTTGAAGTTTTTCTAGATTATTATCAATACTACTTAGTTGATCCATCAACTGATTGTTGTCATTTATCATTTGTCATCTCTCTTAAAGGTTTCATTAAAAATTGCATCAACTCTCCTGGTGAATTCGTCCTGCGTGTAGACGTCTATGAAAAGACCTTGCACATACTCTTTAAACTTTTGAGTTTTTTGTTGATGCATTATGAGTTCGTCCTGAGTATCTTTTATTTGTGGATCTAGTTCAGATATTTCCATTACTTCCTCCTGGTAAAAGTTATTGGTTTATATAGAAAACTTCTTGTATATCCATATCAAAAGCCAGTGCAATCTTAAATGCTAGGTCTAATGATGGGGTGTACTTATATTTCTCAATGGCAACCACTGTTTGCCTGGAGATACTAACCAAATCAGCAAGCTCTTGTTGTGTCATTTCATCATTATCAAACCTAAGCCTTCTGACAGAATTTTCTATATTGATTTTTTTCTTAGCCATTTACAAAAAATACTATTTGTAGAAATATATTTTCAAAAAATTACTAGCGATGCTTGCAAAGAAGCCTGCCAAAGTTATGGCAATTATTCCAAAGTTTATATTTAGGTTAAACCATCCTAATAGAGCAAGAATTATTACAATTGAGATACCAAATATGACACTACTTAAACGCATAGCATAGAGCTCAATCATAGTATCCCTTTCATCTACGATATTTTTTTCATAGCTCCCAGTAATGATTGATGAAAATATGGACATAACTATGGCAAAAAGGATTGATGCAAGTATGCTAATTCCAATGCCTTGGACAAGCACTTGAGAAATTAAGACTATACTCATGTTTGCGGCTGCATCTAATTTAGAGTACACCCAGATGATTGCTATTGCTGCTGAGATTATTTCTCCTAAAGTATTTCTAAGTTTTATATTCATTAAATTATATATTTATTCTTTTAAATGTAAAGTATACCATACATAATGTAATAAATATATTACTTTATGTACATAATATATTACATTTAAGCATTTCATGGATAAATAAATGTAAGATTCAGCTAAATATAGACCTTATTGAAATATAATAAATCAATGAAAATATTCCTTTTTATTTCTTTGTCAATCTTCATAGAAAGCGCAGTTGCATCTCTTGATGTCAGCGAGTTCAGTGATGACCAGATTTGTATATTTGCAAAGGATCCACCGTTACCTGCTCAGGTAACTTTTGAGATAGAGGCTAGAGAGATTATTTGTGATGGGGGTGTTGCAATTAAAGTATCAGAAACATTAGTTTCAAAAGAATCTGAGCGATTTCTTAGGGTTAAGAGGTGGAATAAAATGCTCAGAGGCAAGAGGCCGATATACTCCACTCGCTCTGGAACTAACATAAAGATTGATACCTTTGGCGGAGAGAAATCGATATCAGTCAATAAAGCTTTTTAGTATTTTTAGTACGTTTAAAAATAGACATATCAAAACAATTTCATTAAACTCTTAACTTCATGGTAAGAGGTCAAAAATCTTTTCAGCATTTAAATAAATCACCCGTCAATGATGATGAGATCTATATGATGGTTATGCTTTATACCTATCAACATAAAAGCTTAGAGCATTTAGCGCGAAAATTTAAAGTTAGTTCTTCTGTTGCCAAAGAGATCATTATACGAAGTCGCTTTGGTGGGGCCTGCGGCTAGCACTTTAAATGCTCTACTAAGCCAAAGTGAGATTGGCATGTAAGACCAACAGCAAGAATTCTCAAATCAAAGCTAGTAAGACGCGTTGGCTTTGAATGCTTGTTGTAAATTTTCCAATCCAAAGATAACTTCTGTCTTGAACTTGCAGTGATAGAATTGATATGGCAGGGATTTATTTTCAATTAAGAAAAAGACTTAACAATTGCTTTAGGAGAAAGTAATTTTTAAATTTAATGCCCTGCCATGTGCATTAGTATACTAAATTTAAATGTCAAAATGAGCTAATTTTATAAAGATAATACAGTCCTTATTAATCCTATAGATTTTCAGGCTTCATTAAGAATCTTAATTTGGGATTATGACCGCTGGACCTAGTATCTTTCTATTTTCAAGGTCTTGATGCGCTGTTATTACATCATCCAGTTTGTACCTTTTAAATATTTCTATCTTCACTGCGCCGCTTTCAATTTTCTCAAATAATACTTTTGCTCCAGTCAGGAGCTCGTCCCTGGTTCCAAGATAAAGATGCATTGCTGGCCTGGTCAGATAGAGCCCTTTTGGCTGAATAAGCTTGGGAACACTAACCTCTGGAAGGGCCCCTGATGCATTACCAAATGAGACCATTGTGCCCCTAACTTTTAGTGACTTTATAGAGCCCTCTAAGGTGTCATGACCGACACCATCATAGACAACAGAAACGCCTTTGCCATGAGTTATGGATAGGGCTTTTTCAGCGAAGTCCTCTTTTGTATAATTGATGACATAATCACACCCATTGCTTCTAGCAATGTCCACTTTTTCATTTGAGCCTACCGTTCCAATGATAGTGCACCCAAGGCTCTTGGCCCATTGGCAGAATATCTGGCCTAGTGCCCCAGCTGCTGCATGAAAAAGAATGGTTTCACCCTTTGAAACAGGGTATGTTTTATGAAGGAGGTAGTACGCAGTTAATCCTTTGGTCATGAGAGTAGCTGCAACCTCAAGGTCGATTGTCTCAGGCACCTTGACTATATCTTTTGTTGGGAACACTCTGTGTGATGAGTAGGCGCCGAGTGGTAAACCGGCATAGGCAATTCTATCACCCACTTTAAAATCATGAATTTTGTCTCCAACCTCTTTAATCACTCCAGCTGCTTCAGCACCAATCCCTGAAGGAGTATCAATAGGATAAAGGCCTGATCGGTGATAGATATCGATAAAGTTTAACCCAATAGCTTTGTGTTCAATTAAAACCTCACTTGGGCCAGGAGATTTTATTTTGAAGTCTTTAAGCTCTAATACCTCAGGACCACCCGTTTTTGAAATGATTACAGTCTTAGTCATAAATGAAATATACCATTTTTAGCTTAAATTGTCAGGAACAAAATTTTATTCGAGCAAAAACAAAATTAAAAATACCAAATTTTGTAAGTTTTTTATTGATATATTTAATGGACATTAATCTTTATATTAAACTATAAAGGTTGATAGATTTAACCTATTGATAATCATAATAAAATTAATATTGGAGCGAATTAAATGAAAATAAAGCTTATATACTTTAACCAGCCCTTTTGGCGCGCAGAAGTTGCTAGATTGCCATTATTTATGTCAAACATTGAGTTCGAAGATTTCAGAATCACGGATGAAGATCTTAGATATTTGAAGGTAAATGGTAAATTAAAAGATGGAACTTCAATTCCATTCAGACAACTACCAGTTTTGGTAGTTGATGGTCATAGTATTGCTCAATCAGGGGGGATTGCTCGAATCTGTGGAAAGCTAAGTGGAATGTATTCTGAGAACATCATTGAGGCTGGCAAGATTGATCAAATAATTGATACGGTTACAGATATCAATGAAATGTTAAATCCTTCAATGCGTGAAGATGACCTTGTGATCAAGAAACAAATGCGGGCTGCGTTGAGTAATGATGCCTTGCCAAAATACTTTGGTTATTTAGAGGAGATCTTAGAGGCAAATAATTCAGGTTGGTTCGTTGGAGATGATATGACCATTGCTGATATTGCAGTTTGGAGTTTGCTCGGCTGGATAGCTCAAGGTGTTCTTGACGATATACCAACAGATTTACCTAAATCTTTTGAAAGGCTTACTCATTTATATAATCAGATCAGTCAAAAACCCAAAGTTCAGGAGTGGAAAAAAATGACTTACTCTTATGAGGAGTCTGCTACTGGAGAGTATAACTATCATGTCCCTGACAAAATTTAGCCAGTCTTTTTTGATAAGTACCTCATGAATTGCCAAAGATTTTTTTCAATGGGATGAAAGGCTCCTCTGGGTAATCTATGAGATGCACTCCCACGAAAAAGGCCTTCTACAAGAGATCGATCTTCTTCATTGGCATTGCTCATATAATTCACCATTTCTTGAAGCCAGTTATCATAGTCTTTTTTTGGAATTTCATCTAAAATTTCAGGCGGCACAGCAACGCCCCATGTCGCCTTGAACTGACCAACTCCAGATGGCATCACAGATACCCACCATAAATAATCAGGCATGAGTGTGACTAAGTGGTTAGGAAAAACGCAGAAATCCACCATCGTGCGCCTCCATCCACCTTTAAGTTTTGTATTGTTTGGGTGGGCTGCCCCTGAGCCACTGTCGGACTCTTGAGGTGCAAAGTGATAACAGTAATGGTCACTATCCTCTCCACACTCGTAATCTTTAATTTGTTTTTTATGGTTCGCAAATGTTTTTTGATGAGCGATCGGAACATGATAACTTTCAGTAAAGTTTTCAATTAAATTTTTCCAGTTAGCATTCCAGCTCATGCTTTCTCTTATAACTGTCTGATAACTGGACATATCATATTGGCCAACAATATTTTCTCTAAAGTTCTCAAGTGACTTTGTAATACTTTTACTGGGTTTTTTTGATAAGGTTATATATAAAAAGCCTTCCCAAGACTCAGTATGTAGTGCTTCTAAATTATTTTGCTTTGGATCAAAGCCTGGCTTGCTGTCCATAAATGGCGCATGATTTAATTGACCGTCAATTCCATACGTCCAAGCATGGTTTGGACAGGTAAATGCAAATGCATGTCCTGATCTGTCTTTGACAAGACAGGTGAACCTGTGAGCACAGGCATTCACAAAACCTATAATTTCTCCTGACTCTTGGCGAACAGCGAGAACTGGAGTGCCAGCTATTTCATGAGTGAGATAGTCACCGGGCGCTGGGATTTCATCGCAGCGACCTATACAAATCCACTCTTGATTAAAAATTTTATCTTGTTCAAAATTATAAAATTTAATTGAATGATTAACAGCAGATGGGATTGGGATCGCTTTTTCAAATGGTGTTTGTGATGCTTCATTAAGAGACTTAAGGACTCTATCAAGGGCTACATTAGTATAGGTATTAAGGTCAATCTCAGTCTTCATAAAAAAATTGTATCACGAAAGAAAACTCTGTCAATAAGACAAAGATGAGGTTTATTGAGGCGACTGAACTTGAAAAAGCTCTATTAGATATAGATTCTTCTATTGGAAATTATTTTAGCTATCCCAAACTGCAAATGACTTACCTTGGTTATTGAATTCGTAACCAATAAACGGCTCATCGCTAATGACTTTGGCGTCATGACCTGGAGCTATAGAATAAGCATCTCCTGCATTAACAATCATCTCAGTACCATCATCATGGGTGACACGCATAGTGCCTTGGATGCAAGTCCCAAGATGTCCTGCTTGACAGCTTTCACCGCCAACATGTGGCTGTATGCACTCAGACCACATCCACCCTGGTTGCAGTGTAATTCTGTTGGCCTTAACAGTGCCAAACTCTAGAGTATTTACAGTCGTCTTGTCTGGGTTTGCATCCCATGGGACTAAATGATCTGGGTTATCAAAAGACTTATTTACAAGATTTGCCATACGCACTCCTTTTCTATAATAATATAAATTTATTATAACTCTATGAACTATACGACTATGAAAAAATATTGACTCTAATACTTTTTATGCTTTCAGGTTTATCTGTGTAACACCCTTAATGCCTTAGGGAATTGATAAGTCTTCATGATAGTAAAGCTATTTGATAGATTTTGAATCGTTTAGGTAGGGCAGTTTTTCACGTACCAATAAAATATCATTTGTATCAATCTCTGCTGATATAAGCTTTTCACCTTGATCAGCATTAACAAGGTCTAACCCATCTGGACCAATAATTTTGCTCTCACCCATGAAGCTAATTCCATTCAAGTCTCCAGTTGAATTGGCATAGGCTACGAATATTCCATTCTCAAATGCCCTTGTTCGGCAATTGTAACGAGCCGCAGATGGCCAATGAGATGATTGTCCTGTTGGTGCAATAATTAATTCAACGCCTTGGAGCGCCAAATCTCTTATTATTTCTGGAAATTCTAACTCGTAACATATAACGATTGCTGCCTTAATACCATTAATTGAGAAGATTGAGTTGTCTTGGCCTGGCGCAAATATTTTGGATTCATCAGCAGTTGGCGGCAACATTTTTTTCCGATGATTAGCCGTTGAAATGCCATTATGATCAAAAAGTTGAGCTGAGTTAAACAGTTTATTATTGCTTATTTCTGGATACCCATAAACAATTGCTGTGCTGTATTGCTTTGCAAGAGAGCTAATTTTTCTGGCGTATTCACCATCAGCTTTTTCGCAGTTTTCATTAATTTTTTTTAGGCTTCCATAGCCAGAAATAAAGAGTTCAGGGCAGACCAGTAAATCAAGCTTTGGGTTTTCTTTTAAGAGTCCTTCAAGACGATTGATTTTATCAATAGGATACTCATCCTGCATCTTGTATTGAAATACGCCTATGGTTGCTTTCATTTTTTATCTTTCATGTTTCGAAATTTCTTTATCAAGTTATAAGGCTTTAATCCAAACCAGTATATCCAAACCGGAGCGCCAACAATAAAAAAAATATGCCAGTAGACATTGTATAAATCAAACCAACCTATGATGATTTGGTTATTAAGCTTCGAGTAGGTGGTTGCAACAAAAAAAGAAAATAGCAGCCAACCCCCGCTGAGATAAAAACTTATTCTTGTTTTTAATGATAGCTCTAACATCTGAAAATAAATATACTTAATTTTTCTTAAGGTAACTATAATTTACTTTCTAAATTTATAGTAACTTTTATGATAAAAACATTGCAAATTACTGAAAAAGAGGCGTGGGATTTAGCGTTCAATGCTTTAGTGAATAATAATACTTCAGAAGATAATGCTAAAGAGGTTGCGGATGCATTAATCAGCGCAGAGTTTGATGGCCAGGCAGGTCATGGCCTCTCAAGAATCCCATCCTATGTTGAGCAGCTAACTGCTGGTAAAGTAAAAGGCAATGAAGCGCCTACTCTTCTTAGCTCAAGTGGAAGCGTCATAAGAGTAGATGCCAAAAATGGTTTTGCTTATCCTGCGATTTCATTAGCATTAAAAGAGATCACCACTACTTGTAAAAAGACTGGTATTGCTGCTGCTAGTATTTCCCGTTCACATCATTTTGGTCAGGCTGGAAGGCATGTTGAGATTTTGGCCGATAATGGACTGATCGGTTTAATGTTTGGAAATACGCCCAAAGCTATTCCGCCATGGGGCGGTACAAAAGCTTTGTTTGGAACCAATCCAATTGCATTCTCTGCGCCAAGAGAAAATGATGAGCCAATGGTTATAGATATGAGTCTCAGTAAAGTTGCTCGTGGTAAAGTGATGGTCGCGAATCAACAAGATGAAAAGATTCCAGAAGGGTGGGCCATTGATAGTGAGGGTAAGCCCACCACAGATCCAAAGAAAGCTTTGGAAGGAGCAATGCTGCCTATAGGTGATGCTAAGGGAAGTGCTCTTGCGTTAATGGTAGAGATTCTAGCTGCAGGATTGACTGGTTCTAATTTTGGTTTTGAGGCAAGCTCGTTTTTAAATGCTGAGGGAGACTCACCCGGAGTTGGACAGCTTATCATCGCAATAGACCCAAGCTTTTTTTCAGGTGATCAGTTTTCTGAGAGGACTGAGACTATAGTAACTTCAATTCTTGAGCAACCATCAACGAGACTTCCTGGTAATAAACGTTTAGAGAAAAGAAAGCTTCGTGAGAGTTCTCAGAGCATAACCATTTCAAAAGAATTATTTGAAAAGATTACTAAGCTTACTTAGTTCTTTATCATGGTGTTTAGATGTTTATTTTGTTTATACTTTACCGCTTATTTATTAAATTTTTTATTAAAAACTATGAAGAGCCTACTCATTGCTTTCACACTTTTGTTTGGACTTATAACGCCAGCTTTTGCTGATGAAGACGTCGCAGATAGGGCAATTAGGTGCTCAGCGCTTATTTACATTGAGCTTACGAGGCCAGAGATGTCTGGACTCACTGCAGGAGAGGCGCTGATGAATAGAATTTACGCCTATCATGTGATTGATGGTGAAGAGATGGATATGACTAACGGTCAAATTACTGCAGCTCAAACAGAAGCTATTACCAAGTTGACTCAGGAGTATATAAAAGGTGCTAATCTTGCTGAAGAATACCGAAACTGTGTTTATTGGATGACTGATATTGCTAAATACATTAATATTAGTGAATATGTATCTAATGATGATAGCACTGAAGAATTTGACGCTAAGGAGATGGCATTATTTTTATCAGCACCAACAGAAACTTCTGTTACAACATTTAAAAATCCTGTTAAAACTTGGGAACAGCAGGTTGACTTAGGATTTGTTGCTTGGGCATCTCAAGAGTTAAAGGTACCCTATAAAGAAGCTATTCTTTTAAAAATTAGTGAAAAATTTGAGTAGAATTTGTAGAGTACTAAAAAGGGATTTTTTATGGACAAGAAAACTAGAGACAACGCAACTATGATGAATGGCCTCTATTGGTGGGGAGTGCCTACGCTATTTCGTTGTCCATACAAGCCTGATCCTGAGGGTTGTGATATAGCGCTTGTTGGAGTGCCTCACAGCACTGGCAATGGAACAACGCAGCGTGATCAGCACTTGGGCCCACGCGCTGTTAGAAACATTTCAGCACTGGGGAGAAGGGGTCATTTGAAGTTTGGCATTTCTCCATGGGAGATGTGTGATATTCGAGATTTTGGGGATGTTCCTCTTCCTGAAGCTAATAATAATGAGCAGTGCATTGAAAGAATAACAGAGTTCTATGATGTACTTGCTGACTCTGGTGTACGCCCAGTTTCAATTGGTGGGGACCATTCGATTACGGGCGGTATTTTGCAAGCCATTGCTGGTCCTAAATCCAATCTTACAAATGGAGAAAAGGCTGTTCTAGTTCATTTTGATGCACATACTGACGCTTACCATCAGCTTGATCATTTTTTAGGTGCCGTTAAATCAGCAGCCCATTGGGCAAGTTATTTAGTTAGGGATGGTTTTGTGGATGCATCAAAAAGTATCCAAGTGGGAATCAGAGGAAATACAAGAACACTCGACTGGCTTGATTCAAGCTATGAGCTGGGCTATGAGATTATTACTAAGGATAATTTTGATGAATTTGGTGTTGATAAATGCATTGAAATGATTCAAGATCGTGTTGGCGATGCGCCCGTATATATTACATTTGATTTAGACTGTCTAGATGTGACTGTGGCTCCCGGCGTATCCAATCTAGAGCCCGCTATTGAGGGCTTTAAAATGCCAGATGTTCTTAAAATGCTCCAAGGGCTTCGTGGTAAAAACATTATTGGCGGTGATGTTGTCTGCCTCATGCCAACCGTTGATTCACCTAATCAGATTACCTCTCATGTAGCGAACTCAATCATGTTCGAGATGGTTTGTTTAATAGCTGACAATATGGGTACAAAATCCTAGGACTTATAATTCTTAAGATGAATGTCGAGCGCTTTTGTAGATATTATTGTTTCAAGAAGCGCAAAAAAGAGTGAACCAGAGAGCATTAGAAGTCCGAAACCAAAAATGTAGTTGGCTAGTATGTAGTATTTTAGGTAAACCAAAATAATAGTCATCAAATTAAAAATAAAACTCATGACACCGAATACTTGCATCCTCCTAATATAGATAACGCGTTTTTCAAGAATATTCAGCTGCTCATCTGCATGCTTCGTTTTGGATTCATCACTACCTTCGGTTGTCATTGCCCGAATTAAGACACTCAGTGAATGAAGCCGATTTGTATAGGCTACAAACAATAGAGAGATTGCAGGAAAAAGAAGGGCGGGGGTTGTAATATCCATAGCCAACTATTTTAATAAGGAATGAGACTGGATGCAGTCTTTTTAATATTTTGTTACTATAATTACATCCTAGACTGAAACTTTTTCAGGTACTAGCCCACAGCTATGATTTGCTGGAACAGCTACTTTAATTTTCTTAGGAAGTGATAGATCTAAATTATTGACATTCTGTATAAAGGTATCTTGATCATAGGACGCTTTGATCATCGTGTTATATTCCTTCTCCTCACCTATCGTGCTGACTGATAGGCCATTATAGTCATGCGCTGGATAGACTTCAGTGTTGTCAGGTAACTTATATAGTTTATGGATCGATTCATACAATGTTTTCGCAGAGCCTCCTTGAAAATCACAACGGCCTGTGCTTCGAATAAACAGAGCGTCACCCGTTAGAACTTTATTTTCTAATGTATATGACATACAGCCTTTTGTGTGTCCAGGAGTCTCTATCGCCTTTATTTCATAATTGCCAATTGGAAGAATATGTCCTTCACTTGCCATAATGTCGGCACAAGCTTCTGCGTCAATATTTTCCATACCCATTACGATTCTCGCGTTAGGATAGTATTTTTTAAGTGGGCACGCACTAGTAATGTGGTCAGCATGGATATGCGTTTCTATAATGAACTTTAGGTCAAGTTCCAGTTCTTTTAATAAGGCGGTATCTCTTTCAATCATGATGTCTACAGCATCGATAATAGCAGCCTCTTTGGTTTCACTATCAGCAATAAGATAGGTATAGGTACAGCTTTCCCTTTCAAATAATTGTTTAAAAATTAGACTCATTCACTGCTCCTCAGTAGCGCTAAGAGAACTAGATTTTAGCACATATATTCAACATTCATTTTTTCACTATGGATGTAGTAATCATATAGCTTAAGACTAGATGCGGCAAGCTGATCAAGAACTACTATAGCATTTTCATGATTTTGAAGCACGCTCCCTGGACAAAAAGATGATAATGGACCTTCAACTAAATCAGCCACTGCTTTACTTTTGTGCTGACCCAGTCCAAGTAGAAGAATATTTTTGGCTTCCATAATAGTTCCTATACCCATCGTAATTGCAATTGAAGGCTGTGACTCAGATTCATCAAAGAAGCGGGCATTGTTTGTGATCGTATTTTTTGTCAGCGTTTTAACCCTAGTTCTAGATTTAAGACTCGAAGTTGGTTCATTAAAACCAATATGTCCATTGGAGCCGATGCCTAAAAGCTGAAGGTCAATACCGCCATAACTTTTTATTTTGGATTCATAATTTCGACATGTTGATGCGAAATCTCCATCTAGGCATTCAGGTATATGAATATTATTTTCATTAATATCAATATGACCAAATAATTTCTGACTCATGTAATATCTGTAGCTTTGTTTGTGGTTTGGCTCAAGGCCTACATACTCATCTAAATTGAAAGTTATAACCTTTTTATAACTTATATCCCCTCTATTGTATTTTTCAATAAGTGCATCATAGGTCAATAAAACCGAACTTCCTGTCGCTAATCCAAGGATTGAATTATTCTTCTCAGTTATAAATTTTTCAATAAAATCCGCTGCAAAATGACTAGCTTCTTTTTCGGTGGGAAGTATTACTACTCTCATTACGTGTCCTTTTTTATTTGCTTGCCAGCGAGCCAAACATTGTGCACATGAAAGTTTGAGTCAAAATGAGCAAGGTTAGCTCGATAGCCTTTTTTTAACTGACCAATATGCTCAGCAACTCCTAAATATTCAGCTGGATAGAGCGTTGCCATAGAGATTGCACTAGCAAGAGGTATGTTGCATTTTTGGTAAGCATTTTTAATGGCATCAATTTGTGTAATGGATGATCCTGCCAGCTTGCCTTCAGAATTAATGATGCGACCTTTCGATTCACTAACCACTTCGTCATAAAGTTCAAAAGATGGCTCACCATGGTTTATTGTTGCCATGGAGTCAGATACGAAAAACAGCCTGCCTTTAGGTTTAAGCTTGAATGATAGATTTATCAAGGATGGATGCACGTGATGTAAGTCAACAATTATGCTTGCCGACGTTTTATCAAAATCCAAAGCAGAGCCTACTACTCCGGGCTCCCTTGCCGAGATTTGGCCCATCGCATTAAAGAGATGAGTGAAACCGTCTAATCCATATTTTATGGCTTCCTCGAGCTGATCATAGCTTGCATCAGTATGCCCTGCAAGAATTTTAAATCCTAAAGATTTAAGATGTTTTAGCTGCTTGATTGAAATACACTCGGGAGCGAGGGTAAGCATCACTGGAAATTTATCCAGCTTCTCAAATAGACTTAAATATGAGGCATTAATGGTATTAATATATTGTTTTTGGTGGACACCTCTATACTTAACATTGAAAAATGGTCCTTCGATATGAATGCCAAGTAGTGAATGGTTATTTTTAATTTCATTGGAGATAGTATCAGTACATTTTTGAAGAATATTTAATGAGTCACTGATGACTGTTGGCATGATACTTGTGGTGCCAAAATATTGATGCGCTGAAATTATTGTATTGAGGCTTTCATTATCCGGAGAGTTGTTAAATAACTTTCCACCACCACCATTGACCTGAAGATCAATAAAACCTGGAGATAAGATACCACCATCTAATTTTTGGACTTTGAAGTCTGTTGGTATATCGTCTTCATTTACAATTCCAGCAATATTTTGACCATCTATGAGAAGTGCTTTATGCTCGATAAAGTCCAAACCATTAAAAAGCTTTGAGCCTGTTATTGCTTTTTTCATCCTAATTCGACCACATAGTCGTAGCGATCACCACGATAATAGGATTGGGTATATTCAACCACTCGACCATTGGCATCTTTACCTCTTCTTTCTACAAATAAAATAGCACTACCTGGGGTTACCTCAAGTTTGTCTGCTAAATTATCATCAGCAATAATGGCATGGATATTTTGCTTGGCTGTGATAGGGTTCATTTGTTTGGACTCAAGAAGTTCATATAAAGAATTGTCAATAGCTGAAGTTATTGAAATGATTGAAGCAGGTATGACTGCAATTTCATAGAGAAGTGGTTCATTAACTAAGTATCGAACACGATTTAGTCTGTGCACGTAGTCACCTTCATTTAAATTTAGTATTAACGCTTCTTTAGCTGTAGCTTTGCCTTCCTCCCTAAGAATAATTCTTGAGTATGACTCAAGACCTCTTTTTTTCATGTCAGCTGTAAAACTATTCAGAGAAGAGAGGTTTTTGTGAAGAACAAGATCAACATTTTTTTTAGATACAATTGTTCCTGCCCCCTGTCTTTTAATAAGCATTCCAATTTCTACAAGCTGATCTATTGCTTTACGGACAGTAATACGAGACATTTTTAAATTAGTGGCCAAATCCCTCTCTGGCATAAGCGCATCACCTGGCTTTAAAAGCCCCTCTTGAATTGCACTATTAAGCGAACGAGACAATTGTTTGTATAGGGATTCAGAACTATCCTTAGATGGCCTTAAAAAGTTAATTAAATTGTCAGTACTCATATAATTTAATTTAGCTATCTAATCAAATATAATAGCATTAAGATATAAATTGGTATTTAATTGGTATTATTATATTCTAATAGTTTCAACAAAGTCAATAATAAGAAAATAAAATATTCAAAAATGTGAATTATAAATAGATCGATTATTAAAATTGCTATTTATAAGGTTAAAATAACTTTTGGACACAAATTAAGTACTCTCTAGATATAATAAGTAAATCTTATTTGCTTTTTATTTGATACCTGTTATATAATACCATTATATTACCAATTATTAGAAGACTAATTGCTCATTAAGTGCTGTAATTAGTCTATTTTGAGAAAGAGAACTAAAGATGAGTACAGCTGGTTTTGTGATGACGACATCAATCAATTCAGACAATTACTTTTGCTCAAGCCTGACTAATAACTCTGATGAGTTGCTTGAGAATTTTATGTTTTGTTTTAGTGTGCTTGCACCTACAAAAGTGATTGAAAATTGCAGTATTGTTGAAAGTTCTGGGGGCTATACAGAGCTGTGCCATTCTAAAGAGTTTGTTTTAAAACCTGGTGAAGAATGGAATTTTAAATATGCTTATGAAGAGTCCAGACATAAACCTATGAATCATCGATGGTCTCCTCAGGGCTGTTTTTTAAAAAAAGGTAATGGATCCATTATCGATCTCAAAATGATAGATTTGGATCTTGAAAGAATCTCCTCCGTGGCACCAATTCCCAATTTTTTGGGAGATAAATTAAATTATGAATCATTAAGATTGGTGCCACACCCTTATTCATGGGACCCAAGCGCAGGCGTTTGTAATTTATGCGTACCTATTAATATAGTCTTCGATGATATTGAGATAATTAATAGTGCTTATCAATCTGCCTTGGAGCTCGGCAGTCGATTAAATCTCAATCTTTTATCTAAATCTATAAACGAATTAAATGAAAAAGCATCAACCACATTGAAGCTCAAATTTCAGGATCTATCGGATGACTCTTCATACAAAATTACTATAACTAGCGATGATGTTGAGGTTGTAGCAGGTGATGAATCAGGTTTTTATTATGGCCTTGTCTCATTGATGCAGCTTGCTCAAACCTATCATCAATTAATCCCATGCGGCTCTATCTTTGATACGCCTCGTTTTAGTTGGAGAGGCCAACATTTAGATACGGTTAGGCATTTTTACTCAGTAGATAGTTTATTGAAATTACTTGATTTAATGAGTCTCTTTAAACTGAACAAGTTTCATTGGCATGCAGTCGATGATGAGGCCTTTCGTTTCAAATTAGATAGCTACCCTGAAATTGCCACTGCAACTTCTAAAAGGGGAAATAATTTATTAGTGCCACCTGTTTTTGGATCTGGATCAGATGCAACTGGAGGGTGTTATGACAAAGAAGATATTGATAAGATTATCCATAGAGCTTCTGCTAACTATATTGAAGTAATACCTGAGTTTGATTTGCCTGGTCATAACATGTCGCTAATTAATCTATATCCAGAGATGAGGGACCCTGAAGATCAGAGTTATGAGGTTTCAGTTCAAGGTTATAGAGAGAACACAATGAATCCTGCAATGCCAGAAACCTTAAAGATTGTTGAGTCTTTAATCGACGATATGTGTAATCAGTTTCCAGGGGAGTATATACATCTGGGTGGTGATGAAATTGCGCCAGGTGCTTGGGAAAAATCTCCTAAGGTACTAGCATTAATGAAAGACCATGACCTTAAAAATAGTAAAGATGTCGCCTCTTGGTTTATTAATAAGCTTTCAAAAAGAGTAGAGTTAAATAACAAAAAAACCGCCTCTTGGCAGGAGGCTGAAGATGGTAATCATCATGATGATAAGTCTGAGAAGTTATTATTTTCATGGCAGAATCTTGAGTCTGGTTTTAATTTAGCAAGAGAAGGTTATAAAGTGGTACTGTGTCCAGCTGAGCACATTTATTTTGACATGGCTCAAAGTAGACATTATGCTGACCGAGGAGCAAATTGGGCCGCAGTAATCCCTTTTGAAAGCACAGTTGATTGGGATATTGTTCCAGAAGATGAGCCTGAGCTTGAAGCAAATATTGAAGGAATTCAAGGCCATCTTTGGTGCGAAACGATTCTTAAGGATAGTGAGATGGAGTCTATGTTATGTCCAAGAATACTTGGATTATCAGAAAGTGCATGGACGAGTAATGCAAATAGACGCAAAGGGTCTGAGCTGGGTGATTTAGCCAAAAATAGTTTTAGAGAATTGTTTGATAGAATTGGTTGGGACTATTATAAAGCTGAAAATTTTGATATCATGTCAGATCCAGTAACGAATGAGGAGGCTCTGACGAGTGAGTAATTTGATACAAATATTTAAACCAAAAACCAAGGCACAAACAACAACGCTTTTTGCGTGGGCATTGATTGCTCCAGCTGCTTTGGTTATGTTTTGGATTGTGGTTTGGCCTTTGTATGAGACATTTCGTTTGTCTTTTACTAATTCGAATCTTGGAACTTTGATGGGTGGAGCAGAATTTGTCGGTTGGGAGAATTATGAAAAAGCAATTGGCGGTCGTAAGTTTCCATCAATTGTAACGCGAACTTTTTACTGGATGTTTTTATCCGTTGGTTTAAAAATGATTTTAGGATTAATTGGCGCCTCATTGCTAGCTAGTAATATTAGGGCTCGTGGAATCTTACGAGCATTGGTTATGCCGCCATGGATAGTCCCCATCGCAATTGGATGTTTTGGATGGTTATGGCTCTACAATGGCCATTTTGGTTTAATCTCAAACTTTATAGAAATGGTTGGCATTACTGACGGTCCCTTTAGTTTCTTGGCTTATAAGCAGAGTGCATTTTATTCAGCAATTGTGACCGATGTATGGATTGGAACGCCAATGGTAACCCTATTCTTTTTAGCTGCTATTCAAGGCGTACCAAAAGATCTTCATGAGGCCGCCTATGTGGATGGCGCTTCTCGCTGGTATCGCTTTAGAAGAATAACCCTGCCGCAAATTTTGCCTACGATAGTTTCAATGGCACTACTTTCGGCGATATGGACCTTTAATTCCTTTGAAATTATTTGGATCTTGACTGAGGGCGGGCCTCGAGGAGCGACGACGACATTAATTATTGACACCTTCAAGACAGCTATTTTTAGTTACAAGTTTGGTGCAGGTGCAACCAGGGCAGTTCTTGTTGTTTTAATACTCGGTGTTTTTTCCGTAGTTTATTTGACTGTTTTGAATAGGCTTGGCAATAAGTATGGATACTCTGGAGTTCGAAAATGATGAATAAATATACCGTGCTGCAAAAAATAGGGATTTACTCTTCCATTGCACTTTTTTTAACATTTATGCTACTTCCGTTTGTTGAAATGTTTATTGCATCATTGAGGCCATTAACGCATTTATTTAGTAGGCCAGATGTTGCTGTGGGTGAAACGATGAGTTTTATGGATTTTATGAGTCGATTTTGGTCAGATAAAATGAGTTTTCAGGCTTATAGAGATATGTGGGTCACTGTTCCTCAATTACCTCGTTATATCTTTAACAGTGTATTCTTATCAACTGCCGTTACGTTTTTTGCAATGTGTTTTATTGTCCCTGCAGCCTATGCATATGCTCGTTTCAACTTTCGTGGAAAGACAGTTAGCTTGACGCTATTTTTGGCGGTCAATATGTTCTCGGGTGCTGTATTATTAATCCCACTCTATAAATTATTGAGAATGTATGGCTTGTTAAATACATACTGGGCGATGATTATTCCAGGCGTAGCTTTTCTAATACCCACTGGAATTTGGTTGCTTAAGTCTTTTTTAGAAAAGATTCCTTATGAATTAGAAGAAGCTGCATTTGTAGATGGCGCTTCTAGACTGTATACATTGAGACGAGTCATACTACCTTTAGCAACCCCTGGATTAATTGTTGTAGGTGTTGCTATGTTTATTGGTGCTTATGCACAGCAATTTTTATTTGCGATTACATTTAACCAGGATAGGGACTATATGCCTCTACCAGCTGGTATTTTTGAATTTATTGGTTATCAAAGAGTCTTGTGGAATGAAATGATGGCAGCAAGTCTTGTAGGAATTCTGCCCGTGTTGTTAATTTTCCTGTTTATGCAGAAACATCTCATAGCAGGTTTAACTTCGGGAGCAGTAAAGGAGTGAGAATTAAAAAAACTCACATTAAGTGTTACTAGAGCAGATTATTGTTTCTAGTGATTTGTTATAAATATTAAAGGAGAAGTAAATGAAAAATATAAAAAAAGCACTCTTCTTGGCGCTAATTGGAGCCGGTTTTATGGCACCAGTTCATGCTGCAGAGGTGCACGCAATAATTTGCGGTGGTGAAATACGTCCAGCTGATCAAGTAGTTTTTGATGCTTTTGAGGCGAAGTATCCAGGTGTTACTGTTAATGCTGAGGCGGTTCCTTGGGGAACGTGTCAGGATAAATCTATGACGCTTGCTGCTGCAGGTGATCCAGTTGGTTTGGCTTATATTGGCTCTCGCACATTAAAGCAACTTGGCCGTAGTGGGTTAATTGTACCAGTTGACATTTCTGATGAAATGCAGGCGTTGTATCAACCTGGCGTTCTTGCAACTGTTTCTGATGGAGGTCAATTTTGGGGTTACCCGCATGCCTTCTCTACGAAAGCATTATTCATTAACTGTGGTTTAGTTGAGGCAGCGGGTGAAGCTTGTGTTGCGCCTAGAACTTGGGAAGGACTTTACAATATGGCCAAGGCTGTTAATGACAATACCTCAGCTGCAGGTATTGGTTTAGCTGCTAAAGACTTTGACAACACCATGCACCAATTCTTAAACTACCTATATAGTAATGGCGGTAGTGTAAGTAATGCAGATACTGGTGAGATAACTTTTAACAGCCCTGAAGCTGTTGAAACACTTGCCTTTATTGGTAAATTAGCTGGTGTTGCACAGGAAGGCCCTAGTGGTTATGAGCGTGGTCAGCTGACTCAGTTGTACAACGATGGTCTGATTGGAATGTATATCAATGGCCCATGGGGCGGAGGTCAACATAATGCAAATATTGCTGAAATCGTTGTACCTGTTCCTGCAGGTCCAAGTGGTGAGAGTGGAACACTCTTGATTACTGACTCTATGGCAGTATTCAAAGGTTCTGCAGATGAGGCTCTAGCAATGGAGTTGGCTCAAATGATGACATCTGGTGAGGCTCAATATGATCTTGATAAGAGCTGGGGTTTAACGCCGATTCTGCAATATGATAAGATGAGGGATGATGTTTACTATTCAACTGACTATTGGCAGACGTTTGTTGAGCCAATCGGTAGAGGTGGACCAGAGCCAATGTTTGAAGACTTTAAGGCACTTCAAGCAGGTATTAATGGCGCCATCCAAGGCATAATCCTGGGTGATGGTTCTGCTGCTGATCTAGTGGCTGAAGCTGCAGAAACTCTAGCTGAGGGTCTGTAAGTCAATTAATTGACTGAATCAGGGGCAATGAAAATTGCCCCTGATTTTTTAAGGCCAACCCTAAAAGTATGTTGACCTATCAACACACTTTCAAGGTTTGCTTTATTTTAAGAAGAAGTAACATTTTGAAATACGCAAGCAATTTGTGCAATTAATAAGGAAGAGGGTATGGCGACTGTAAAACTGGAAAATATCTATAAAAGTTTTGATGAAACTGAGGTTTTATTTGATATTAACCTTGAGATTAATGATAAAGAGTTTGTAGTTTTTGTTGGTCCTTCAGGGTGCGGAAAAACAACGCTATTAAGAATAATTTCTGGCCTAGAAGAGGCAACAAGCGGAAGCGTTATTATTGATGATAAGGACGTTTCTAATGCGCCTCCAGTAGAGAGAGGAATTTCAATGGTTTTCCAATCTTATGCGCTTTATCCGCACCTCTCAGTATTTGAAAATATTGCCTTTCCACTCAGAGTAGCTAAAGTTAGTGAAAAAATATTAGAAGAAAAGGTACTTAAGGCAGCTGATATTTTGCAGCTTAGGGACCGTTTAGGCTTTAAGCCTGGCCAACTTTCTGGAGGCCAAAGACAAAGAGTTGCAATTGGACGATCTATTGTAAGAGATCCAAAAGTATTCCTTTTTGATGAGCCTCTATCTAATCTAGATGCAGCTCTCAGAGGAGATATGAGGGTTGAGCTTGCAAAGTTGCATCAAAATTTAAACTCAACAATGATTTATGTCACGCATGACCAAATTGAAGCGATGACGATGGCTGATAAAATTGTGGTGTTGCATGATGGTGTTATTGAGCAAGTAGGCTCGCCAATGGATTTATATCATAATCCTAAAACAAAATTTGTAGCAGGTTTTATTGGTCATCCTAATATGAATTTCATTAAAACAAGCGATACCAATATTAAACAGAAAAAATTAATTGCAAATATTGGTGGCCTTACTTTGGACTTGGCTGTTGATGTCTCAAGCATAAAAGTAGGTGACGAAATAGATATTGGAATCAGACCGGAGGATTTGGTGGTTTCTTCTGAAAAAGGAGGAATTCCAATGACTGTCGACGTTGTCGAGCATATAGGAGCAACAGTAATCCTCTATGGTTCTGTTTTGGGCAACAGTCATTTTTGTGCTGTTCTGCCAAGTGATTCAGTCGTTAAACCAGGTGACACTGTTAATCTAACCATTGATCCTCTCAAATGCCACGTTTTTAATTCATCAGGACTAGCACTTTTAAAAAGCTAAGTAAATAGATAAGGAGTAAATCATGAGGACAGGTATTGTTGGCTTAGGACTCCGAGCTGGAAATGTTCTCAAGATGATTAAGGAGGAAATGCCTGAGCTTGAATTAGTGGGGTATGTTGATCCAGATCCTTGCGGCTTATCAATAATTGAGCAGCACTCCAGTCAATTAAACCAATATGAAAGCCTTGCGCAAATGATTATTGAAAGTGATCTAGATTTACTTTGGGTTGCATCACCAAATCATCTTCACTTAGAACATATACAATTGGGTCTTGAGGCGGGACTTAAGGTTTTTTCAGAAAAACCAATAGTTACAACTCAAGAAGATAGTTTTGAGCTTGCTAAGTTAATCAAAAAATATGGTGAAAACCAGCTCATTGTTGGGCTTGTTTTACGCTATTCAGTTCATATGAAAGAAATGAGGCGAGTCTTGGATGCAGGAATCTTAGGAAGTATAACCTCACTAGAAGCGAATGAGCATATTGCGCCTTATCACGGCTCTTTTTTTATGAGAGATTGGAGAAGGTTAGAGAAATACTCTGGTGGTTTTATGTTAGAAAAGTGTTGTCACGATATTGACCTCTACAATAGTATTGTTGGTGAAAGGCCAGTTAGAGTTGTCAGTTTTGGAGGAAGAAATAATTTCATTCCTTCAGAGGCCCCAACAGGGAGTGAGCATGATAATGTCTATCAAAAGAAAAAATCATACTGGGAAAATGTTGACAATCCATTTACAAGTGATGCTGATATTATTGATCATCAAAATGCATTAATTGAGTATCCAAATAAGGTCACCTTCTCTTTCCATACAAGTATCAATGTTCCTGATGAACAGAGGCGTTTTTGTGTCATTGGAAGTCGTGGAATGGCCGAGGGAGATTTTGGTCGTGGAGGTCTTCGAATCACTGATGCTAGAACAGGTAATCTTCTTGAAGAGCATGATTTTAGCTATCCAAGCACACCTGGTTCAGGAAACTACCCATCACACTACGGTGCTGATCAATTAATGTGTGAGGATATTGTTAGCTTTCTTAGGGGAGATTTGAGTTCGTTGCCTGTTGGCCCGAAGGAGGCAATTGCTGCAGGACTTGTAGCTATGGCAATAGACGAGAGTATGAAAACAGGTCAGATAGTTGATATGACTAAGACTTGGCAAAAGCTTGATTCACTATATTAAAGGGGTGCGTTTTGATTAAAGGGATAAGTTATCTTTCGTTCGAGAATGGTTTGTCTAACAATGAGTCTATCGAGTCTGCTTTGATTCAAACACAATCCAATGGGTTTGAAGCATTAGAATTGTCAGTATCTAATGAGGGCGTTATAAACACCAATTTGTCAGACAGTGAGTGCAGTGCGATCCGTCAAAAAATTAATGATTCAGGCGTATTTGTTGACAGTATTGCAACAGGAATGAGTTGGGGTATCAGTCCTACTAGTGACGATGCAGGTGTTAGAAAAAACTCTATTAAGCTTCATCAAGATGCAATTAAGGTCGCTAGTCACCTCGACTGCAAAGCACTATTATTTGTACCTGGCGTCGTAAAAAGCCCAATTTCTCCTGAAATAGTTCGTTACGACAGGGCCCTTGATAGACTTAGGGAGGCCATTAATCAAATGCTCCCTATTGCAGAGGATTTAGATGTTGATTTATGCATGGAGAACGTTTGGAATGGGTTCTTTTATTCGCCTATTGAACTTAGAGATTTTGTTGACTCTTTTGAATCTAATAAGCTCGGTGTTTATCTAGATATTGGAAATTTAATTGGTTATCAGCAGTACCCGCCTCACTGGGTTGAGCTTCTTAACTCAAGAATAAAAAGGATTCAGATTAAAGATTTTCAAGAGAATTTTGACTGGACTGGTAGTTTCAGTTTTTGTGACATAGGAACAGGAGATGTTCCTTGGAAAGAAACAATATCTGCCTTAAAATCCATTCAATATAAAAGCACTATTATTGCTGAAATGTTGCCCTGGGATGAGACAATTTTGTCTCGAACATCTGCCGCAATGGATCAAATATTTGATTTCAAATAAATGAGTTTAGTAATATGAGTAAAAAATTAAAAGTTGGAATTATTGGGCTTGGAAGTATGGGCTCAACTCACCTAGATATTTATTCCAAAATTGACGGTGTTGAGGTCATCGCTATTGCTGATTCAATCCAGAGTAGACTCGATGGCTCAAGTAAAGCTGAGGGTAATATTAGTGGGCAGGCTGAAGGCGGCGTTTCAGGTCTAAGCGTTAAAAAATACCTTAATGGAATGGATCTTATCAATAATTCTGATATTGATATAGTTGATATATGCGTTGGCACAGATCTTCATTATATTTTTGTAGAAGCAGCACTTGCTAGAAACAAACATGTGCTAGTTGAAAAGCCTTTGGCTAGAACATATGATGAGGCCAAGAAAATAATTAAGTTAGCAGAACAGTCTTCATACAATATTATGTCCGCTATGTGTCTAAGATATTGGCCCGCATGGGTTTTTCTTAAGGAGACAATTGAAAAGTCAATATATGGAAAATGTTTATCACTAAACTTTAGGCGTCAGACAAGTTTTCCTGGCGGTGCTTTCTATTCAGATGATAGTCAGTGTGGTGGTGCACTTCTCGATCTTCATGTGCATGATACTGACTTTATTAACTTTTGCTTAGGGCTGCCAGATGCAGTCTTCAGTCAAGGATATAACGGTCCGAGTGGAGGCATTGACCATGTGGTTACAAATTATATTTTTAATAAGACAAATGCATCTCCTCTAGTAAGTTCTGAGGGCAGTTGGACTATGCAGGAGGGGTATGGCTTTAATATGTCATATACAGCTAATTTTGAAAATGGAACACTCAGTTACCTTTTAGATGAAGAAGAAACATTAAAACTATGTAGATATGGGTATGAGCCTGAAAATATAAAGTTAAAAGAAGGTATGGGGTACGAATTTGAAATTCGAGCTTTTGTTGATGAAATCTTATCAGGAAATAAGACTAATTTAGATTTATTGAGTCAAGCAGCAAAAACAATTGCAATTGTTGAGGCTGAGAAAATAAGTATTGAGACATGCTCGGTCGTAGCCATACAAACTTAAGTTAAAACAAAACTTACCGAGAGTATTGTTTAGCTAGTAGCTTCCAAGTTTGAAGTCGTCCCATACTTGTTGTGCGAGTGCACCAATATATTCATCGTCGTTTTCTAGAGCTTGTTTGCACCAAAACCTTGCTTCTAAAATATTTTTTTCACCGCCCTTGCCGAGAATGTACATTCTGCACAAATTATATTGAGCAGGTGCATCTCCTTGTTCTGCTGCTTTTAGAAACCAGCTAAAAGCAAGGTTATCATTTTGAGCAGCTCCATCTCCCCTAAGATATAAGTTTCCTAGGTTGTATTGGGCATTGACATTACCTTGTTGAGCAGATTTTGTGTACCACTTAATTGCTTCTTTGAAGTCTTGCGCAGTACCTTTACCATTTGCATTCATCCAACCGAGGTTATATTGCGCTCTTGCATTTCCATCTTCCGCAACTTGAGTCCATTCAAGAATAGCAACTCCATAGTCACCATTGGCATATGCTTTTTGGCCATCTATGTAATCAGCTGATACGTTTAATGTAAAACAAAAAGAGAATAAAAAAGCTACTAATAGATGATTTTTTGACATTATTTCCCTTTTATTTTGTGCGTTATAAATGAATAGAGTCTAATATGAATTATATTAACATAATTGCATTTAATTATGCAGGTTTGAAAGACTCTAATATTAATAATTAGTAAGGTAAATCACTATAGAATATATTCTATGGGTTTTCAAAGCTGCTTGCTTGATTAGCCAAAAAACTAATCATTTAAAAAGTCGATAGGTAGATATGTGGAATACTAAGTTAAAGATCTTTGCTTTGTTGTTTGTCTGCCAATTTTTTATTACCACTCAATCTGTAGCTAATGAGATTAGAATTGCTGTTGCAAGTAATTTCTATCCAACCATGAAAGAAGTTGTTAAACAGTTTGAGATAGAAGCTTTTGACTCTTCTAAAGCAAGCAAAATAGTCCTTATTCCTGGCTCTTCTGGTAAGCATTATGCTCAGATTATTAATGGCGCACCTTTTGACCTGTTTTTTTCAGCTGATAAAATAAGACCATTATTGCTTGAGCAACAAAGAATATCTAAGAATGAATCTAGATTTACTTATGCATTAGGAAAGCTTGCTTTATGGAGTCCAATTAAAGGGTTGGTTGATTCTGAAGGTCAAATTCTTTATGATAAAGATTTTCGATTTTTGGCAATAGCTAATCCTAAAATTGCTCCCTATGGGATTGCAACTAAAGAGACATTAGTGTCAATGAAGCTATGGCAAGATATGAATGAAAAATTGGTTAGAGGTGAAAATATTGCCCAAGCATTTCAATTCATCAGTAGTGGAAATGCGGAGCTTGGTTTTGTCTCATTCTCACAACTAATGAGCCCTAATTTTTCTGTCAGGGGTTCTTTTTGGGAGGTTCCTCAGTCATTATATAATCCTATAGAGCAACAAGCAGTTCTACTAACAGACAGTTCACTTGGAAGAGATTTTATGTTGTTTGTTCAAACTGATAAGGCTTTAAATATAATTTCAAAATTTGGATATGATTTACCATAATGTTGAATGAATTAGATATTTCTGCAATTATTGTCACCATTAAATTGGCCTTGTTAAGCACAGCTATTTTAATTTTAATTGGAACCCCGCTCGCTTGGTGGTTGTCGCAAACCAAGTTTAAATTTAAAGTAGTATTTGAAGCTATCATTGCCTTACCATTAATACTTCCGCCAACAGTATTAGGTTTTTATTTGCTAGTAACACTTGGGTCTAATGGGCCCATAGGTAAACTATTAGAATCTCTTGGAGGAAGCTCAATAGCCTTCACTTTTAGTGGTTTAGTTGTGGGATCGGTCATTTACTCTCTCCCTTTTGTAGTTCAGCCACTTCAAAATTCCTTTAGCTCGATTGGAAGACAGTCTATGGAAGTAGCTGCGACTTTAGGAGCGTCAAAACTTGATCGTTTTTTTACAGTTGCAGTTCCATTAGCTCGTTCTGGCTTTATTACAGCGGCAGTATTGGGATTTGCTCATACAGTAGGAGAATTTGGAGTCGTGCTAATGATAGGAGGAAATATTCCAGATGAGACAGGAGTTCTATCGATAGCAATTTATGATCATGTTGAGGCAATGGAATATGGCCAAGCCCATTTGTTAGCAGGAGGGCTTCTTATCACTTCGTTTCTAATGCTAATATTTGTATATATCTTTAACCGTCATTTTTCAATTATGAGGAGTAGAGGTTAGTGATTGAATGCAAGACAAAAATTAAACTAGAGGGTTTCACACTAGATGCTCAATTTAGTATTCCCGATAAGGGTATTACAGTAGTTTTTGGCGCTTCAGGATCTGGTAAGACAACCCTATTAAGAGCTATAGCAGGGCTTGAGAAGAGCGATAAGGGTTATCTTAAGGTTGGTGATTCGGTTTGGCAAAAAGGCAATCATTTTGTGCCAACACATAAACGCCAGATAGGGTATGTCTTTCAGGGTGCTGCCCTGTTTGATCATCTTGATGTCAGAGACAACCTCGGTTATGCTATTAAGAGAACAAATGGACTGAGTAAAGATTTTATAGGCTCAATATATACATTATTAGATATAAAAGCCTTACTTAATAGAACAACAAGTCAGCTCTCAGGAGGCGAAAAGCAGCGAGTTGCAATTGCAAGAGCTTTATTGGCTAATCCCAAAATTTTACTTTTGGATGAGCCTTTGTCTGCTCTTGATTTAAAACGTAAAAATGAAATTTTGCCTTACCTAGACACTCTTCATAATCAACTGGATATTCCAATTCTTTATGTAACTCATTCCCAGGATGAAACTTCAAGGTTGGCAGATCACATAATGCTTATTGAAGGTGGCAAAATTATTGGTAATGGGCCGGTTAATGATATGCTAACTAGGTTTGATATGCCTATGTCTCATAGTAGCGATGCAATCTCTATTATTGATGCCAGGGTGATGAATCGTGAACCAGAGTTCAATTTAATGCATCTTGAATTTTCGGGGGGCCAATTTATTGTTCCAGATAATGGTTTGTCGATTGAAAGTCTTGTTCGAATAAGGGTGGCTGCTCGTGATGTCAGCCTTACAAAAAAGAAGCAGATAGATACAAGTATTTTGAATATTTTTCCAGCAGTGGTTGAAGAGATAGTTCCTGAAGGCAAGGCCCAGGTTATGGTCCGCCTAAGTTTGAACGGAGTTGTATTGCTCGCATGTTTGACTACAAAATCAGCATCAATGCTTGATTTAGAAAGTGGTTTAAGTGTTTTTGTCCAAGTTAAAAGTGTCGCGATTCTATCTTAGCTAGCCTCAAGCTTAACCCTTAGTCTTTTGATTGGTTGCTCATCTATGAAGACATGTATCAAGGCGGTAATAGCAGCAATTATCGCAGCCCACCACCATACTTGATTATAAGACCCTGTTGTATCAAAAAGATAACCCCCGAGCCAAACTCCTGTAAATGATCCAATTTGATGATTTAAGAATACTATGCCGTAGAGAGTACCCATAAATCTTAAACCAAACATCTGGGCAACTAATCCTGAAGTGGGAGGTACAGTTGCAAGCCAAAGCAGGCCAGTAGCAAAAGAGAATGCGTAGATTGTGAAAGTTGAGATTGGAGTTACTAGAAACAAAACAATTACAATTGATCTGGCAGCATAGATATAGGCTAAAATCCATTTTTTTGAATAAATACCTGAGAGATATCCTGAAGCAAGTGATCCAATAATATTACACAGACCAATAATAGATAAACTTATTGCTGCCACTGAACTATCAAATCCTTTGTCTGCAAGATAAGAAGGCATATGAACAGTAATAAAAGCAAGCTGAAATCCACAAACAAAAAATCCAGCAATCAGAAGCCAGTAATGAATATGCCGAGATGCTTCAGTGAGGGCCTCTTTAAGATTTTGAGATGGTTCATTATCTATAGTGGTATTCTTTTTTTCATCAACTTTAAATACTGGCGAGAAAAGAATCATTGAAAGTGCTCCAACTGCCATAATAACAAGCGCTGTTTGCCAACCATAAGCCACAAGAAATTCTCTAGCAATTGGGATAAATAAAAATTGACCAGCAGAGCCTGCTGCAGTTCCTATTCCAAGTGCAAGTGCTCTTTTTTCTGGTGCTACCATTCTTGCCATAGCTGGAAGAACGACCCCTAACCCTGTTCCAGAAATACCCATTCCAATTAGAATTCCAGCTCCTAAGTGGAGGCTCATAAAGCTATCAGCAGTTGCAGTTATATAAAGACCTAAAGAATAGAAAATCGTTCCAACTATAATGACTCTTGAGGTTCCGAATTTGTCTGCAAATGCTCCAGCTATGGGCTGAGATAATCCCCATAATAGATTTTGAAGAGCCAGCGAGAAAGCAAAAACTTCACGACCGTATCCAAAGGTTTCTGAGACAGGTTTAAGAAACAAACCAAGTGAAGATCTAAAGCCAAAATTAATAGCCAGAAGAACACAGGCTAAAGCAATTGCCATACTTATAATTTTTTTATGCTGCGCCATTTTTTTTCATTAGAAAAACTTCCGACAGTATAACCATTATTATTTGACGAGCTTAATTATTAGTATTAATATGTGCGCAAGTTCTTTACATTAATCCAATAGGGAGAGTTATATGCGAGTGTTGGTCTTTCAACATGTTGATTGTGAACATCCGGGTTCATTGAGGCAATTTTTAGCTGAGGATGGAATTGAATGGGATCCTGTATATTTACATCGCGGAGATAAAATTCCTAGTTTTGATAATTACGACGCGCTGTGGGTAATGGGCGGTCCAATGGATGTGTGGGATATTGAAGAAAACCCCTGGCTTGTTGATGAAAAAGTGGCCATTAGGCATTGGGTTAAAGATTTAGGTAAGCCGTACCTCGGTTTATGTTTAGGGCATCAGTTGCTTGCAGATGCACTTGGTGGGACATGCGGACCTCAAAAAATTCCTGAGATTGGTGTACTTGAGGTTGAGTTAACAGATGAGGGAAAGAAAGATCTGCTTTTTCAAGGGACTGCAGAAAAGCAGCAGTGTCTTCAGTGGCATTCAGTTAGGGTGGCGCAAGCGCCAGAAGGAGCTGTTGTCTTGGCGAAGTCAGATGTATGCTCTATTCAAGCAATGCGAATAGGAATGAATGCTTGGTCTATGCAGTATCACGTTGAAATAGAGTCAGATACTGTAGAAAACTGGGGAGAGATTCCTGAATACGCAGAAGCACTAACAAACACATTGGGTGAGGGAGCACTATCAAACCTAAAACAAAATACCGACAAACATATGGGCCAGTGCCTCAGTTGTGCGAGACAAATTTATGACAACTTTATGAGAGAGATAGTTTAGTTTTTTTCAATTTTTAGACTCTCTTTATTTCACGTTTTTTGATTAGAAAAATATTACGTTATTACAATTACTTAAAGGCATATATGCTGTAATTTTTTTCACCCATATGAAAAAAGTTTAAAATGTTAATTTAATGATTGACACCGAAATTAATTCAAGGTATCTTTCGCCTTTTTAAGTGCTATATATTACTTGCTACCTGAGGGGGAACGATGAGTGAAGAAGACGATTTCGACCTAAATGAATTAGACGACAAAGAGTTAGTCGAACAAATTCAAGACGATCTTTACGATGGCCTCGATGCTGAGGTGACTGAGGGTACGGAAATATTACTTTCACGAGGTTGGGACGCAAATGATGTTTTGGGTGAAGCTCTCGTTGCTGGAATGAAAATTGTGGGCGTAGATTTTCGTGATGGCATTTTATTTGTTCCAGAGGTTTTAAAGTGTGCCGGTGCAATGAAAGGAGGTATGGGAATATTAAGACCTATACTTGCTGAATCAGCCGAGGATACGTCTTTAGGCAAGTTTGTAATTGGCACTGTGAAAGGTGACATTCATGACATTGGTAAAAACTTAGTTGCTATGATGTGTGAAGGAGCCGGTTTTGAAGTCATCAATTTGGGTATTAATAATCCTGTCGAAAATTACCTCGAAGCTATTGATGAACATGAGCCGGTAATTGTGGGCATGTCTGCCCTACTTACGACAACTATGCCCTATATGGGCGTTGTTGTTGAAGAGATGGAAAAAAGAGGGTTACGTAAAGATGTTCATATAATGTGCGGCGGTGCGCCACTGAATCAAGAATTTGCCGACTCAATTGGTGTCCCTGCATACGGCCGTGACGCCGCAAGAAGCGCTGAAATGGCTGAAGAGTATGTTCGTGGCTTGGATAAAAAGCGTGGTCATCGATAAGGAAAATTCGGATAAGAGTAAAAAAAGATTAGTTTTAGGCTGCGGCGCATTAGTATACGATTTATTAAGTTTAATAAAGCAAAACCCTCCCCTTTCAGATAAAGTCAATCTTCAGTGTTTGCCTGCTAGTTGGCATAACACTCCTCAACTAATTGCACCAGGAATCGAAGAGTATTTATCTGAAAATGCGCATCTTTATGAGGATGTTTATATTGCTTACGCCGATTGTGGAACGGGTGGTAGCCTTGATAGAGTGATAGAAAAGTATGGCGCAAAACGAATTGAAGGCGCACATTGTTACGAATTTTATGCTGGTAAAGATGTTTTTGAAAGGTTATCAGAAGAAGAGCTAGGTACTTTTTATTTAACAGATTATTTAGTAAAAAACTTTAATAGAATTATGATTAAAGGGTTAGGGCTTGATAAAAATCCTGAGTTATTTGAAGTTTACTTTGAGCATTATAAAAAATTAGTCTACCTAGCTCAAACTGAAAATGAAAAATGGCAAAAGGATGCTCAAAAGTATGCGAAAGATTTTGGTTTTGACTACGAATACAGGTTTGTAGGAACAGGAAATCTAGATAGTGTTTTTGAAGACATAGATTTAGAGACATTAGAGATAAAGCGTTAAGATTGAGTAAATAAATATGTTTAAAGAAGTTAGTCAAAAAAATAGAGTTCAATTTATGGTGTGTAAACAATGTCTATCTTAAAATCCTTTTTTTCAAAAGAAGAAAATATTCAAGCAAGCAGTGAGCTTAAGGAATTTTTAACGGATTTTTCTATTGAGGTTATGCCTCGTACTGCTTCTAAAATAGAGAGTTTTAGAGAAATACTGCCAAAAAATACCAGAGTATATGTTGCTCATATTGATGGTGTTCCAATTGAAGAAATGGTGGACACCGCTAAGCGAATAAGCAATGAAGGTTTTGACGTTATGCCGCACTTTCCTGCGCGTATTATTAAAGATAAAAAAATGCTTGAAGAGTGGATACAAAAATATCAAGATGAGGCAGGTATCGAACAAGCTTTACTTTTGGCCGGTGGAGTTAGCAATCCCCATGGTGTATTTGACAGTTCAATGCAATTGGTTGAAACCGAGCTTTTTGAAAAATATAATTTTAAAAATCTGCATTTTGCTGGACACCCTGAAGGCAATAAAGATATTGATCATGACGGCACAACTAAAAATGTTGATGAGGCATTACAGTGGAAACAGAATTTTAGTGAACGCACAGACATAAAACTTGCAATCACAACTCAATTTTGTTTTGATGCAGATCCTGTAATAAACTGGGCAGACTCGTTGATTGAAAGCGGAATCAATATACCAATTCATATTGGAGTCGCTGGACCTGCAAAATTACAAACTTTAATAAAGTTTTCAATTGCTTGCGGAGTTGGACCTTCTTTAAAGGTCCTTCAAAAAAGAGCTAAAGATGTGAAGAAACTCCTATTGCCATTTGATCCAAATGATTTTTTAGAAACATTAGCTACACACAAAAAAGAACACCCAAGCTTCAATATAAGCAATATACATTTTTTCCCTCTAGGTGGGATTAATGCTAATGCTACTTGGATTAAAAATACTATAAATAATAAATAAGAGGAGTAAGTAAATTGGCTACAACAACACTATCGTCAGCATCAAAAGAGGTCACAATAGGCTTTGGTCATCCATTTGTAATGATTGGAGAGAGAATCAATCCAACCGGTAGAAAAATTTTAGCTGCAGAAATGAAGGAAGGTGACTATTCTCGTGTAGTAGCAGATGCAATTGCTCAGGTTGCTGCAGGCGCTCAAATGTTGGATGTTAATGCGGGTATACCTTTGGCAGATGAGCCCGCAATATTAGCAGAGTCTATCAGGCGCGTTCAGGCGGCGGTTGACGTGCCAATTTCAATTGACTCTTCAATAATCGAGGCCTTAGAGTCTGGATTAGAGGCCTATCAGGGGAGAGCTCTTGTCAATTCTACAACCGGTGAAACTGAAGTATTGGAAAGAGTGCTTCCTCTTGTTAAAAAGTATGATGCAGCAGTTGTTGCGATCTCAAATGATGAGACTGGTATTAGTGAGGACCCGAATGAAAGGTTTAAGGTCGCTAAAAAAATTGTTGAGCATGCTGCAGATTATGGAATTAAGCCAGAGGACGTTGTAGTTGATCCTTTGGTAATGCCAATTGGGGCAATTTCTCAAGCAGGCAATCAAGTTTTTGATTTGGTTAGGAAACTTAGAAGTGAATTAAAAGTTAACACAACTTGTGGAGCATCAAATGTTAGTTTTGGTTTGCCACAGCGAAGTGGTATCAATAATGCATTCTTACCCATGCTCATTGCAGCAGGGATGACCTCAGCAATTGTTAATCCTCTGCACCCTGAACTTGTTCAAGCAATTAGAGCTGGAGATGTTTTGACTGGAGTTGATGATGGATGTAGTAGCTGGATTTCAGCCTATAAAGAGCCCCCGAAAGAGGGTGAGAATCCTAGAGAAGGAAGAAGGAGAAGGAGACGCGCATAGATTATGCCTAGTGTTGAGTATAAGGGGGCTTGTGTTTGTGGACAGACTACCTACACAGCTTTTGATTTGAATGATATATCATATTGCCACTGCGAACAGTGTCGAAAAATGACAGGACACTTCATGGCTGCATCTCAAGTAAGTAGGGATAAAATTAAAATCAAGGGTAAGATAAAGTGGTTTTATACTCACGAGGGTTCGCGCCATGGTTTTTGTGATAACTGCGGTGCAAATATGTTTTGGCAAAATGATAACAAGCCCACTATAAGCGTTACAGCAGGAAGCATTGAAGACTCTAAAGGATTAGGTACCTGGCACCATATATTTACTGAAGAAAAAGGATGTTATTATAATATCAACTCTGATGAGCCTCAAAGTGAAGGTTATGGCAACAGTAAAATAGATGAGTAAGAATAACGATGGATGACAATTATCAAGTATGTTTTACACCTTCAGGTCGCCAATACAAAGGCGAGTTTGGAGATACTCTATTGCAGGTTGCACAGGATGCTGGTGTTGCGATTCGCTCATTATGTGGTGGTTATGGACAATGCCACCAATGTTGGATAGAAGTCTCAGAGGGTGAACATTCAAAATTTGGTGTTAAGTGTGACCCTGAAAATGTAACTGCTGTTACAAGACTAGAAAAACAATTAATAGCAGACAATCCAACTTATAAAGGAAAAAGGTTGGCTTGTCAGTCTTGTATTCAAGGTAATCTAGTAATTGATGTTCCAGAGGAAAGTCAAGAACATAAAGCCTATATTAGTAAAAAAAATGCGAAACAGAATTACTCTGTGGCAAGTTCAATTAATCTTTTTGACTGCAACCTTGAAGAGTCAACACTTGATGAAAATCCATCTGCATCAGAAAACTTACTTGCACAACTTGAAAAGCAAGGCATCAAAGCAAGTATTGACTTTAACTTACTTGCAGGTCTTCAGCCTCTAATCCATTCAAGTAAGGGCAAACTGACCGTTGCAGTAAGAGATAAAAATCAAATTGTAGCGACTTACCCTCAAGGAAAACATCAAATTTTTGGCGGTGCAATTGACATAGGTTCAACAACTTTAGCGCTTTACGTTTATGACCTTAAAGATGGTAAATTAGTATACGAATCGTCTGCAATGAATCCACAAATTCGTTTTGGTGAAGATCTAATGAGTAGAGTGTCTTACGTAATGATGAATAAAGGCGGGGATGAAAAATTAACTGCTGCAGTTCGGGGAAAAATTACCGAAATGCTTCATGATGCTTGTGAAAATCTAGAAACAGAATGGGATAAATTACTAGAGGTGGTTTTAGTTGGCAATCCAATTATGCATCATATATTTTTCGGAATTTCTCCTGTTGAATTAGGGCAGGCTCCTTTTACATTATCAATTCGCAGTTGGCTTGATGTAGATGCTAAGGACTTGAGTTTAGATCTTTACTCAAAAACTAGGCTATCATTTTTTCCACTAATTGCCGGTCATGTGGGCGCTGATACAGCTGCAGCTTATCTTAGTCAAATTGACATAATGCATTCTGAAACGACTTTACTAGTTGATATTGGTACTAATGCAGAAATCATGCTCTCTAAAGAGGGCAAGGTGTATGCAACATCCTCTCCAACAGGCCCAGCGTTTGAAGGCGCTGAAATTAGCTCTGGAGTAAGGGCAACCTATGGCGCTATCGAAAGAGTAAGGATAGATAAAGAAACTTTAAAGGTTCGATTTAAGGTAATCGGTTGTGATGCTTGGTCAGATGAGCCCGACTTTGAATTAGTTAAAATGAAGGCGGTTGGTATTTGTGGAAGTGGAATTATTGAAGCTATTGTATCTTTTGCTGAGGCAGGAATTATTGATCAAAGTGGTCTTTTTGTTGAATCAGTTGCACCAGAGCTTTTTTCAAAAAAAGGCAACACCTCTCGATTTTTATTAGTTGACCAAGGTGATAAGTCAATCTATATTGAGCAAGTAGATATTCGCTCCATTCAATTGGCTAAAGCTGCATTATCAGCTGGTGTATCAATACTGATGGACTACCTTGATTGCGACCATTTTGATAAGATATTGTTGGCAGGTGCTTTTGGTGCTCATTTGGATGCAAGGTATGTTGCTCTATTGGATATTATTCCAACCTCAACCGCAGAAAAAATAGTTTCAGTAGGTAATGCGGCAGGGATTGGAGCCAGTGCAGCATTATTGGATATTAATAAACGACAAACAATTATTGAGGCAGTAGAAAAGGTCGTGAAAATTGAAACTGCTACGGAACCAAGATTCCAAGAGTTTTTTGTTGACGCAATGAAATTTAGTGTATCCCCAGTAAAGCAACAAGAAACTAAAAAAGTTAGACGCCGTAAAAGAGTGTCGTAGTTATAAATGAGGAGAAATTTTAATGGCTAGAGAAAGAAGAAGGCGAAGAGGTGGATCGACTAATAATTCTGATGCGCATGAGGTTCCTAAGGCGCCAGCCTACATAAAAAGAAAAATACCTCACTATAGTATTCTTAGTGATGACAATCTTAGTATTATTGAAGAAAATGCAGATACTATTTTAGAAGAGATTGGTATTGTTTTTTCTGAAGACCAAGAGGCGCTTGATATCCTTGAAAAAGCTGGCGCTAGTATTGATGGTATGCGAGTTAGATTTCCAAGAGGAATGTGTCGCAAACTAATTCAAGATAATGCTCCAAAGCAATTTACTCAATACGCTCGAAACCCTGAGAGAAATGTAGAAATTGGCGGCGATAATATGGTTTTAGTTCCTGCTTATGGCCCTCCTTTTGTTCATGATCTTGATGGGGGTCGACGTTATGCAACAATAGAAGATTTTAGGAATTTTATAAAACTTGCATACATGTCAGATAATCTTCATCACTCTGGTGGAACGATTTGTGAGCCAGTTGACTTACCAGTTAATAAACGTCACTTTGATATGGTTTATAGTCATATCAAATACTCAGATAAACCTTTTATGGGTTCTGTTACTGCATCTGAAAGAGCTCAGGACACTGTTGATATGGTGAAAATAGTATTTGGAGACGAGTTTGTAGATAAAAACTGCGTATTAATCAGTTTAATTAATGCAAGTTCACCAATGTCATTTGATGCCACAATGTTGGGTGCGCTTAAAGTTTATGCCAGAAATAATCAAGCAACAATCATAACCCCATTTATTGTAGCTGGCGCTATGGCTCCAACGACTGCTGTAGGTGTGGCAGCACAAAGTCTTGCTGAAGGACTTGCGGGTATGGCATTTGCTCAACTCATTAGGCCTGGTACACCTGTTATTTATGGTAATTTTGTAACTGCAATGTCTATGAAATCTGGTGCACCAACATTTGGTACTCCTGAGGCTGGCCACATGATGAATATTTCCGGAGCCCTAGCTAGAAGATTAGGCGTTCCATTTAGAAGTGGCGGTGGCTTTAATGGCGCAAAGATGCCAGACGCCCAAGCAGGCTATGAGGCCGCTAATACTATGCAAGCAACTTTAAATGCAAGTGTTAATTTTAACTTACATACTGCTGGCTGGTTAGAAGGCGGTCTATGTATGAGCTATGAGAAATTCATAATGGATGCTGATCAAGCAGGGATGATGAGAGTTTCAGCAGAGGGAATTGATATGAGTGAAAATGGTCAAGCAATGGATGCAATTCGTGAAATTGGAAGTTTTTCAGATGAAGTTCCCAAGCATTTTTTAGGATGTGAGCATACTAAGAAGAATTTCAAGACAGCTTTTTATATGTCAGATGTTCTTGATGATAATAGCTTTGAACAATGGGTTCAGGATGGCTCAAGAGATACAGCTATGATTGCAAATGGTATTTATAAAAAAATGCTATCAGAGTATGAGTTGCCGCCACTTGATCCCGAAATCGATAAAGCATTATTAGCCTACATCAAAGAACGCAAAGATAGTTTTGAGGATTCTAATATTTAATGGAGTCTAGACCTGTATTTATTAAAATTCAAGCTGTTATGAATTTAATTATTAATAGCTGCTTGAATTTGTAAGATAATATCTAAACTAATAATTCTAACACCGAGATTTAAGTTAAATGCCACCAATTTTTTTAGTGGTATTGGACTTATTTCTTAATTTTTTGATTTACAGCGCACTTAGGAGAAGAGATGAGCGAGTATAAAACAGATATTGATATTGCTAGAGAAGTTTCTGGTGAACACATAAATGAGATTGGAGCAAAGCTCACCATCAATAAGGAGGATCTTGTTCCTTTTGGACATGACAAAGCCAAGATTTCTTGGAACGCAATTGATGGCGCACAAAAAAATAAGGATGGAAAACTTATCCTTGTAACAGCTGTCACACCAACTCCTGCAGGTGAAGGTAAAACGACAACTTCAGTTGGTCTTACAGATGGTTTGAATAAGATTGGTAAACAAACTACAGTCTGTTTGCGTGAGCCTAGTTTAGGACCTTGTTTTGGTATGAAAGGTGGCGCAGCTGGAGGAGGTTACGCTCAAGTTATTCCTATGGAGGACATTAATCTTCATTTTACAGGTGACTTCCATGCCATTACATCTGCTCATAGTCTTCTATCTGCAATGATTGATAATCATATTTACTGGGGCAACTCCACTAATATTGATAGTAGAAAGGTTGCTTTTCGTCGTGTTGTCGATATGAATGATAGGTCTCTTAGGACTATTACTTCATCACTGGGTGGTTCTACTAACGGCTATCCGAGAGAAGATGGGTTTGATATTACGGTAGCTTCAGAGGTTATGGCAATTTTCTGTTTGTCTCAAAACTTAACAGAGCTTGAGGAGAGATTAGGAAATATTATTATTGCGTACACGCGCGATATGACTCCAGTTAGAGCGAAGCAGATTAATGCTCACCAAGCAATGACAGTTCTTCTTAAGGACGCATTCAGACCAAACCTTGTTCAAACATTAGAGGGGAATCCAGCGCTCATTCATGGCGGACCTTTTGCTAATATTGCACATGGTTGTAACTCAGTTATCGCAACAAAGACAGCACTTAAATTGTCAGATTATGTAGTTACCGAGGCTGGTTTTGGAGCTGACTTGGGTGCTGAAAAATTCTTTGATATTAAGTGTCGTAAGGCTGGACTAGCTCCGGATGCGGTTGTTTTGGTTGCTACGGTAAGAGCCTTAAAGCATCAGGGCGGTGTCGCCAAAGATGAGCTGAATAATGAAAATGTCGAAGCACTTAAATTAGGCTGTTCAAATTTAGGGAGACACATTCGCAATTTAAGCCAGTTTGGAGTGCCGTTGGTAGTTGGTATTAATAAATTTGTTTCTGATACTGAGGCTGAATTCCAAGTAATTAGAGATTATTGTGAGCAATTTAATGTTGAAGTCAGTGTTACAAGCCACTGGGAGCATGGCGGTGAAGGTGCAATCGATTTAGCAGAAAAAGTTGCTAAATTGGCTGACTCTGGGGCTTCACAATTTAAGACATTGTATGATGATGAACTACCACTATTTGAAAAGGTTGAGACAATTGCTAAAACACTTTACCAGGCTGATGAAGTCATGGCGGATAAAGTTGTTAGAGACAAGCTGAATTGGTTTCAAGAGAATGGCTTTGGAAATCTTCCAGTATGTATTGCAAAAACACAATACAGTTTTTCTACAGATCCTCAGTTACTTGGAGCTCCAACGGGCCACTCGCTTTCTATTAGAGAGGTAAGGTTATCTGCTGGTGCAGAGTTTGTTGTTGTTGTATGCGGTGCAATAATGACTATGCCGGGACTTCCAAGAGTGCCAGCTGCAGATAAAATTAAACTTGATAAGAATGGATTGGTACAAGGACTATTCTAGATATGATGGATGTCGGATCAGTTGATTATGAGATTAATAGAGTTGAAGATTTAACTCGACAGATATCAACTGACTGTATTTCAATTGAGGAGCCACTTGAGATAGTTGTAAGATATTTTAAGGGCAACGATTGGGTCATTGAGCCACTCATGGTAACAATGAGAACGCCCGGGGATGATAATAACTTGGTTAGTGGCCTTTTATTCTCTGAAGGCATTATTCAGGATAAGAGTGCTATTGATACAATTGAAGTAAATGGTAAGAATAAAGGAAAGTATGACGTAGATAACTCTTTGATTGTTACACTCTCTAAAGGCAATCAATTGGACTTAAAGAATCTTCAGCGTCATTTTATGGTTAACTCTAGTTGTGGAGTTTGTGGTAAAGGAACACTCAATGCGATTGAAATTGCTTATGAGCCAAAAATTAATAGAGAAGGCCCCATTGTGAATATTGATTTAATTAGTAAGCTTCCAAATATACTGAAAGATAAGCAGAAGCAATTTGCTAATACCGGAGGTGTTCACGCAAGTGCACTGCTTTCTGAAAGGGGCGAGGTATTACATATCGCTGAGGATGTAGGCAGACATAATGCCCTCGATAAACTTATTGGACATGTGCGCGTAAATGATATGTTAAGACCTCTTGAACAATTTGTGATGTGTTCGGGTCGTTTAGGTTTTGACATTATACAAAAAGCTGTTATGTCTGGCATTGGAATGATAATTGGTATCGGCGCACCAACATCATTGGCGCTTGATTTAGCTACAAAATTTGATATCACTTTAGTTGGCTTTATTAAAAAAAATAAATATAATATCTATACTGGTAATTGGCGTATCAGTGAAAATTTTGGAGAATAAATGTCTAGAAACATAAGTTTACTGTCTGGCAAAAAAGACGATAAGAATAGTTTATTTGGAAAAATATCTGTAAGTCCAAATGAAACCAGTGATGCTCAGCTTGCGGGCGAGTATAACCTGGGCGTATCTACAATTCATAGTACCAAGAGTTTCTACGATTTCTTAAGCGAGGATTTCAAAACTAAAAAGGCTTATGTATGCACTGGAAGCGCCTGTATGTGCAGAGGGACTCAGGAAGATGTCACTCAGAAACTCAAGAAAAAGCTCGGCGAAGATAGTGTCGGTGAAATGATTTGTTTAGGTAGGTGCTATGAAAACAGTGCATTTTATTACGATGGTGAAAACTACTCAGGTGATGATATTAATCAATTAGATAATATTTTAGCTGGCAAGCACAAAAGCCTTCCTTACACTATGAAATCTTATTCAGAAACTTCGTTTTTAGTTGAGAACGAGATATTTTCTACCTACGAAGATTTTAAAGAATTACTTCTGAATTGTTTTGCATCTGACAAGGATGACCTAATTAGTACCCTTAAAGATTCAGGGCTTAGAGGCAGAGGTGGTGCTGGATTTCCAACTGGAATGAAGTGGGAATTTTGCAAAGCACAAGAAGCTAAAGCTAAGTATGTAGTGTGCAATGCTGATGAGGGTGATCCAGGTGCATATTCTGATCGTTACTTACTAGAAGAGCAGGCTTTGAAGGTCTTATTTGGTATGGTAATTTGTGGATACATTATTGGTTCAAATCAGGGCTTTATGTATATCCGTGGAGAATATCCTGAATCAATTAATATTACCAATGAAGCTTTGGCTAAATTAAGAGAATTGGGCCTTTTAGGTGAAAACATTTTAGGTAGTGGATTTGACTTTGATATGAATGTGGTTGAAGGTCAAGGTGCATATATCTGTGGTGAAGAGACAGCTCTTATTGCTTCAATAGAGGGACGCCGCGCCGAGGTTGATGTTAGACCTCCTTTTCCTGTTGTTGAAGGCCTCTATAAAAAACCAACCGTCGTAAACAACGTAGAGAGTTTGGCAGCGGTTGCAGCTATTTTCAAGCATGGTAGTGAATCATACAAGTCAATAGGGAATGGACGCTCCCTAGGAACTAAGCTTATTTCTCTAGATGGGTTTTTCAACAATCCTGGTCTTTATGAAGTAGATTTAGGAACCTCACTGGGTTATATTATTGATGAAATTGGTGGTGGATTTAATACAGATATTAAGGCAATTCAGATTGGGGGACCACTTGGAGGCATCGTTCCAGTGGACAAACTGAAATCCTTAACACTAGATTTTGAAGTTTTTGCTGAGGCAGGGTTTTTGCTTGGCCATGCAAGCTTTGTTTGTATACCTATGTCATTTTCTGCCGTTGAATATGCAAAGCATTTATTTGCATTTACAGCCCATGAGTCGTGTGGAAAATGCTTCCCATGCAGATTAGGTTCTACTCGTGGAAAAGAAATGCTAGGTTCGGCTATTGATAATAATCAAAAATTTTCAGAAGAATTAATATATGATTTATTAGAAACAATGGAAGTGGGTTCTTTATGTGCGCTCGGAGGAGGCCTCCCGCTTGCAATTAGAAATTTACTCGAGCACTGTGGTGACGAGTTTCAACCTTTGATGGAGAAATAGTATGTCAGATTTGCCCCAAGGTATTTTTATTGACGGTGTTGAATTTCCATTTGACGACTCATCGTCGATACTTGACTTTACTGATAAGGCGCTTGGCGATAAGTTAATCCCAACCCTTTGTAATGATGATAATCTTCAGCCTTATGGAGCCTGCAGAGTGTGTTCAGTTGAAGTCCAACTTGCAGAAGATGGACCTACACGAACTGTAGCATCGTGTCATACACCTGTAAGTCCTGGAATGAGGATTTACACAAGTTCTGAGAGTGTCAAAAAGCTTCGTAAAAATATTGTAGAGCTAGTGCTTAGTGATCATCCACCAGATTGCTTAACATGTGAAGTCAACGGTAACTGTGAATTACAAGATGTTGCAGCAAGCGTTGGTGTTCGTCAAATTCGCTATGCTAAAGGTGAAAATCATTGTGACCGTGAAAAAGATTTATCTCATGCATACATGAGAATGGATCTCTCAAAATGTATTAACTGTTCTAGATGTGTTCGTGCATGCGATGAAGTCCAAGGCCAATTCACTTTAACAATGACTGGTAGAGGTTTCGAGTCGCGCATAACGACTGATAACGATATGTTGTTTGGAGACTCCTCATGTGTTTCATGTGGAGCCTGTGCTCAAACTTGTCCTACATCTGCAATTTCAGATGTATTTCAATCAAAGTCAATTGAAGCAGATAAGACGGTTAGAACAACATGTTCATATTGTGGTGTTGGATGTAATCTAGAAGTGGCAGTCAAGAGTGATGAGGTATTGTCAATTCGAGCACCTCAGGATGCCGTTAATGCTGGACACACATGTCTGAAGGGTCGATATGCTTTTAAATTCTATAATCATGAAGATCGTTTAACTTCTCCACTAATTAGAAAAAATGGTGAGCTCACCCCATGTTCATGGGATGAAGCGCTTGATTTTATTAAAGATAAATTTGAGTCAATTAAATCTGAGCATGGTTCAGATGCAATTGCTGGAATTTCATCTGCGCGCTGTACAAATGAAGAAAACTACATGTTTCAAAAGATGATCCGCCAATTAGTTGGTACAAATAACATCGATTGTTGCGCACGCGTATGCCATTCACCAACAGCATGGGGAATGCAGCAAAGTTTTGGAACAGGAGCAGGAACAAATTCTACAGAAGATATACCTCTAGCTGATTTGATGATAGTTATCGGAGCAAATCCTACTTCTGCTCATCCAGTAACTGGAGCAAAAATTAAGCAGCAGGCAATGTCTGGAGCCATGCTAATTGTGATTGATCCAGTTAGAACTGAATTAGCTCGAATGGCTGATCATCATCTTCAGCTCAAGCCAGGCACGAATGTTGCGGTGTTAAACATGATCCAGTATTTCATAGTAGAAGCTGGACTTGTAGATCATGAATTTATCAAAGAGCGATGTGAGGGCGGTGAAGAATTTCTTGAGCAAATAATAAATCTTGATGTCGATGAGATGGCTAAGATTAGTGGCCTTGATAAGGAGGATGTTAGAGCAGTAGCTATTGCTTATGCTTCTGCTGAAAATGCAATGGAATTCCATGGTCTTGGTGTAACTGAGCATTCTCAAGGTACAAAAACGGTAATGCTAATTTCAAATCTAGCAATGATGACTGGAAACCTTGGTAGGCCAGGAGTTGGTGTTAACCCTCTTCGTGGACAGAATAATGTTCAGGGAGCTGCAGATATGGGTTGTCAACCACATCATGGTCCTGGTTATTTATGGATGGAGCAAAAAGAAGTACAAGATTTTTATGAAGACAAATTGGGACTTCCAACTCCAACAACACCTGGAAGAAAGATTCCTGAAATGTTTGATGGCGCAATAGATGGTTCACTGAAGGCTTTATGGATTTTTGCTGAAGATGTTGTTCAAACTGATCCCAATACACACCATGTAGTTAAAGCAATGCAGGGACTTGATTTGCTTGTTGTTCAGGAAATTTTTATGAGTGAAACAGCCAAGATGGCTGATGTAGTTTTACCAGGAACAACTTTTCTAGAAAAGAGTGGAACATTTACAAATACTGAGAGACGAATCCAGCAAGTTAATGCTGCAGTCAAACCTCTTCCAGGCACAAAAACTGATGGTCAAATTATTGTTGAAATGATGCGTAAGTTAGGCTTTGATCAGCCTGATTTTGACGCTGCAGAAGTGCTAAAAGAGGTCTCAAGTGTTGTATCATTTTTTGAGGGAGTGACTTGGGAAGGACTTGGTGCAAATCCAAAGGGTTTACAATGGCCGGTTAATAAAAAAGGTGAAGACACTCAAATACTTCATATCGGTGAGTTTAAGCGTGGCAAAGGTAAATTTCATTATCATGATTGGAAAGAGAGTGAAGAGCTCACTAAACATAAAAATGAATATCCATTTATTCTCACAACCAGTCGAGAGCTTCAGCATTACAACTGTGCAACAATGACCAGACGAACTTCGAATGTTGATATTCTCCCTAAAGATGTCATTATGCTGAATCCAAAAGATGCAAAAGCTAAAGACCTTATTTCGGGGGATCGCGCTACATTGAAATCTGATCGTGGAGAAATCACACTGGATGTCGAAGTCACTGACAGAGTCAAAAAGGGAGTTGTCCGCACCACTTTTCATTTTCCTGAAGTATTAATTAATGAAGTAACAAGTGCTGTTACGGATGAAGAGACAAAGTGCCCAGAATATAAAATTGTTGCTGTAGACGTTTTAAAAGCCTCTTAATAACTCAAGTGAGCCCATCGGGCTCACTTTAAATTAATTAATATCGCCTTTCAAGTTTACTCTTTTGGAGTATCCTGCCTGCAATCTCTTCGATTGAAATATGACTAGTATCAATAAAAGGAACATCATTTTGAACAAACATATCTTCTGCTCGACGAACCTCTTTTTGACACTGTTCAATAGAGGCATAGCCACTATTTGATCGTCTCTCATCTCTTATATTTTGAAGCCTAACTGGATTAATACTCAGGCCATAAAGTTTACTCTTATAGCCTTGAAGAACGTTTGGAAGTCTAGATGTATTTAGATCCTCTTCAATAAGTGGATAGTTTGCAGCATAGATTCCATATTGAAGCGCTAAAAAAAGACAGGTCGGAGTTTTTCCAGATCTTGAGACACCTGTAAGAATTATATCGGCAGCGCCATAATTTTTTGTTGAGAGACCGTCATCATTATTGAGTGCAAAATTAATACTATCGATTCGACCTGAATAAGTATTCTTATTTCCTACGCCATGAGAAAGACCCATTTCATGAGATGATTGAGCTTCGAGTGTATTTTCCATTTTTGAAATAAAAGTCTCAAAAAAGTCAAAAATAATTCCCCCACTATTTTCAAGAAGATGTCGATATTCACTAGAAACTTGAGTGCTGAAAATTAGAGCAGGCTGACCATCAGTCTTTGACGCTTCCTTAATTAATTTTGCTGCTGTTTGGGCTTTTTTCTGAGTGTCAATGAATGCTAAATTAACTCGTTTAAACTCGATTTGTGGAAATTGAGTAAGAAGACTATTTCCAAGTGCTTCAGCAGTAATACCAGTTCTATCTGAAATAAAAAATACGGTTCTCATGTTATTTTTTTAAAGCTTGCCAAGTTTAGTCCAGGTCTCAACAACAGTATCAGGATTAAGTGATATACTTGTAATTTCTTTTTCCAAAAGCCATTGCGCTAAATCCATATGATCAGATGGTCCTTGACCACAAATGCCAATATACTTGCCTTTACGGTGACATGCTTCAATAGCCATCGTTATCATCTTTTTAACCGCAGTATTTCTCTCATCGAAACCATCAGCGATAAGACCAGAGTCCCTGTCCATTCCAAGAGTTAGTTGCGTTAAATCATTGGAGCCAATGGAAAAGCCATCGAAGTATTCCAAAAATTCTTCGGCAATAATTGCATTTGAAGGAAGTTCACACATCATGATTATTCTCAAGCTATCTTTACCTCTTTCAAGACCATTTTCTTTGAGAATATCAATTACTTTTGCTGCTTCAGATGTAGTTCGAACAAAGGGAATCATTATTTCAACATTTGTTAAACCCATTTCATTTCTGACATTTTTGATAGCCCGACATTCAAGCTCAAAACATTCTCTGAAGTCTGATGAAATATATCTTGAAGCACCTCTAAATCCAATCATTGGGTTTTCTTCATTTGGTTCATAAAGCTCCCCTGCGAATAAATTTGAATACTCATTAGATTTAAAGTCTGACATACGAATGATGACAGGAGATTCAGAAAAACTTGCCGCAATCGTTGAAATTCCCTCTGTGAGTTTTTGAACATAAAAGTCCACAGGGGATTTATAGCAGGATGTTCGTTTTTTGATTTCTTTCTTGAGATCAGAAGGTAGGCTATCGAACTCGAGTAAAGCCTTTGGATGAATGCCAATCGTGTTATTTATGATGAATTCAAGACGAGCAAGTCCAACACCAGTATTCGGAATACTTGCAAAATCAAATGCGCGAGATGGGTTACCCACATTCATCATAATTTTTACTGGAATCTCTGGAAGGTTGCTTACTTCAGAAAATGTATGTTCAAAACTTAACTTACCTTGATAGACTTTCCCAGTATCACCCTCTGCACATGAAGCTGTAACTTCATCAGAGTTCTTCAGTAGTTCGGTTGCATTTCCAGTTCCAACAATTGCTGGAACACCCAACTCTCTAGCAATAATTGCTGCATGACAGGTTCTGCCACCTCGGTTAGTTATAATTGCAGACGCTAATTTCATGACAGGCTCCCAGTCAGGGTCGGTCATATCCGTAACAAGTACATCGCCCTCATGGATCGAATCCATTTCAGATAAATCATTAATTATTTTGGTTTTTCCTGTTCCAATTTTTTGACCAATAGCTCTTCCTTCAACAAGAGTTTTGGATGTTTCAAGAAGTTTGTAGCGTTCAATTTTTTGTGAACTTTGTCTACTTTTGACGGTCTCAGGTCTTGCTTGGACGATATAGATTTGTCCATCAACTCCATCAAGTGCCCACTCAATATCCATTGGCCTTCCATAATGAGATTCAATTTTAATTGCGTACTCAGCAAGTTCCTCAATTTGAGAGTCATTTAAACTAAATCTTATACGATCTTGAGAGTCTACTTCGGTTGTAGCCACTGGCGAACTTGATTTTTCATCTGCATATACCATTTTTATTGATTTAGACCCAAGGCTCCTAGATAGAATTGCAGGTTTTCCAGATTTTAAGGTAGGTTTATGGACATAAAACTCATCTGGATTAACAGAGCCCTGCACAACTGTTTCACCAAGTCCATAAGCAGAAGTTATGAATACTACATCATGAAACCCAGATTCAGTATCCAGAGTAAACATAACGCCACTGGAGCCTAGATCACTACGAACCATCTGTTGAATTCCAGCAGACAATGAAACCATTGCATGCTCGAAGCCTTGATGCACTCTGTAAGAAATTGCCCTATCATTGTATAGAGATGCATAAACTTTGCGTATTGAAGTCAAGATGTCATCAATTCCACTTACGTTCAGATAGGTTTCTTGTTGTCCAGCAAAAGATGCTTCAGGTAAATCCTCCGCAGTTGCGGAAGATCGAACCGCGAAGGTAACTTCCGAACCATACTGCTTGGTAAGTTTTTCATAACCATCGACAATAGATTGATGAAGATCATCTGGGAAAGGCGCTTCCTCGACCCATTGTCTTATTAATGATCCAGTTTTAGTAAGTTCTTGAATGTTAGTAATGTCGAGATTAGAAAGAAGATCATTAATTTTGTTTTTAAGGTTCGAATGCTTCAAGAAAGATTCGAATGCTTCTGCTGTTGTTGCAAATCCTCCTGGCACTCTTACGCCTTGAGAATTGAGACCACTAATCATTTCACCGAGTGATGCATTCTTTCCACCAACTTTTTCAACGTCAGTCATACTGACATCTTTCAGCCAGACAATATTTTCAATCATTAGACCCCTTGTCTATTGTTATTATTTTAAGATACGATGAGTTGGCAGCTATTTTTGACACAAAATGTAATAATAGAGTTTTTCATCAAAAGTATAATTTTAATACATTAAAAACGAAGTGAGTTATACATTCCTAAGTATTGTTAAACTTTAATCAACAAGGTAATAATGATACTATATTGCAATTGAATATTTTTCCTCATATTTACCTTCACAGCAGGTTTTGAGAGTAGGACGATATAAAAAAAAATGTATAATTTAGGGTTCACTATTTTTTCATAGGTTTTAATAATGGCTACACAACTAGAATTAGCAAACGCTATCCGTGCTTTGAGTATGGATGCTGTACAAAAAGCAAACTCTGGACATCCAGGTGCCCCTATGGGTATGGCTGATATTGCTGAAGTTTTATGGAATAATCATTTAAGGTTCAATCCGTCAAACTCAAACTGGTCTGATAGAGACCGTTTTGTATTATCCAATGGCCATGGTTCAATGCTTATCTATTCATTATTGCATTTAACTGGATTTGATTTGAGCATAGAAGATCTCAAAAATTTTCGTCAACTACATTCTAAAACTCCAGGCCACCCTGAGTATGGGTATGCTGAGGGCATTGAAACTACAACTGGTCCTCTTGGACAAGGGATTACTAATGCTGTTGGAATGGCAATTGCTGAGAGAACATTGGCTGCGCAATTCAACAAGCCAGGTCATTCTATTGTAGACCACAATACATACGTATTTATGGGAGATGGTTGCTTAATGGAGGGCTTATCCCACGAATCATGTGCACTAGCAGGAACACTTGGATTGGGCAAACTAATAGCCTTTTGGGATGATAATGATATTTCAATCGATGGCCATATTGGTGATTGGATGGAGAAAAGTGTTCCAGGTCGTTTCAAGTCATATAATTGGCACGTTATAGCCGATGTTGATGGACATGACCCTGAGGCTATTAATGCTGCAATTAATGAGGCTAAAGGAATTAATGATAGACCTTCTTTAATTTGTACTCGAACAGTTATTGGTTATGGCTCTCCCAACTTAGCAGGCTCACATAATTGCCATGGTGCACCATTAGGTGATGAGGAAATTGCAAAAACTAGAGAGAATATTGGCTGGAATTATAAACCTTTTGACATCCCTCAAGAAATTTATGAGGGCTGGAACCATGAGGCTAAAGGTGCAGAGGTTGAAGAAGAGTGGAATGAGCGATTTAAAGCTTACAGTGCTTCTTTTCCAGACGAGGCTGCTGAGTATCAGCGCCGTATCAGTGGAAAGTTGCCAGAGAATTTTTCAACAATAATGGATGAGTATATTGCTAAAACTCAACAGGATATGCCAAATATCGCCTCAAGAAAAGCATCTCAAAATGCAATTGAAGCTATGGGCCCTGTCGTTCCAGAATTATTTGGTGGGTCAGCTGATTTGACAGGTTCAAACTTGACTAACTGGTCCGGCAGTGTCATTGTAAATGCTGACAATGCAAATGGAAATTATATCTCTTGGGGCGTTAGAGAGTTTGGAATGGCTGCCATGATGAATGGCATGGTTTTGCATGGTGGTTTCAAGATTTATGGCGCCACATTCCTAATGTTTATGGAGTACATGCGAAACGCTTTGCGAATGGCTGCGATGATGAAAATTGGAACAATTTTTGTCTACTCTCATGACTCAATTGGTCTAGGTGAGGATGGTCCAACGCATCAAGCAGTTGAACAAATTGCAACTATGAGGGTAATCCCAAATTTTCAAACATGGAGAGCATGTGACGCTATAGAGGCAGCGGTTTCTTGGAAAGTGGCTATGCTGAGAGGAGATGCTCCAACAGCATTAATATTCTCTAGACAAAATTTGACACCAATGGAAAGAACAAGTGAGCAGGTGGCAAATATTGAAAAAGGTGGTTATGTGCTTTCAGACTGTAGTGGAGAAGCTGATATCATTCTGATAGCAACTGGTTCAGAGGTTTCACTTGCGATTGATTCTGCAAAAGCGATGAGTGACAAAAAAGTTCGTGTGGTTTCGATGCCATCGACTAACGCCTTTGATGAACAGGACCAAGATTATAGAGACTCAGTTTTAACTCCAGGAGTAAAGAGAGTAGCGATTGAGGCGGGTGTTGCTGAATCTTGGTATAAATATATTGGACTAGATGGCGGCATTGTTGCAATGAGCACCTATGGTGAGTCTGCACCTGCTGGAGAGCTATTTGAACATTTTGGATTTACCGTAGATAATGTAGTTTCTACTGTTGAGAGAGTTTTAAGTTAATTTTTTATAGGAGTGAGAGATGACAATAAAAGTTGGAATTAATGGTTTTGGTCGAATTGGAAGAATGGTATTTCGTGCAATTGATAAGGATTTTGATAATTTAGAAGTGGTTGGTGTAAACGATCTTCTTGATAATGATTACTTGGCTTACATGTTGAGATATGACTCAGTCCATAGAAGGTTTGGTAAAGACGTAGCTGTTGAAGGTAACAACTTCGTTATCGATGGTAAAAAGATTCGTCTTACTGCTGAACGCAACCCCGCAGATTTAAAATGGGGTGATATTGGCGCTGACCTTGTGATTGACTGTACTGGTTTTTTTCTAACAGAAGAAGGTTGCCAAGCTCATATAGATGCAGGTGCCAAGAAAGTAATTCAATCAGCCCCATCAAAGGATAGTACCCCAATGTTTGTTTATGGTGTAAACCATGACGCTTATGATGGCCAATCAATCATTTCAGCTGCCTCATGTACTACTAACTGCTTGGCACCAATTGCTAAAGTACTTAATGACGAATGGGGTATTAAGCGTGGATTAATGACTACAGTCCATGCTGCAACAGCTACTCAAAAAACTGTTGATGGCCCATCAATGAAAGACTGGCGCGGTGGTCGTGGTATTTTGGAAAATATTATTCCTTCGTCTACTGGAGCCGCTAAAGCTGTTGGTAAAGTATTACCAGAGTTGAATGGAAAGTTGACTGGAATGGCCTTTAGGGTTCCTACTTCTGATGTTTCTGTAGTTGATCTAACAGCCGAGTTAAATAGCTCTTCTGATTATGATGCAATTTGTGCGGCTATGAAGTCAGCTTCTGAAGGCTCAATGAAGGGTGTTTTAGGGTATACGGATGAAAAGGTTGTTTCTACAGACTTTGTTGGAAGTTCGTGTGCCTCAACATTTGATGCAGAGGCAGGTATGTCAATGGACGACACTTTTGTTAAAATGGTTTCTTGGTATGACAATGAGTACAGTTACACATGTAATTTACTTCGTTTAGCTGGCCATATTTCACAATAGGCCTTATTTTATTTAGTTGGAGCATTTGATGAATTTACTAAAGATGACCGATTTAGACTTGAATGGTAAAAGAGTTTTAATTAGACAAGATTTAAATGTTCCAATAAAAAATGGCGAAGTAACAAGCGATAAAAGGATTGTTGCATCATTGCCAACTATCCTCCATGCAATTAAAGCTGGCGCTAAAGTTATGATTACCTCTCACTTGGGAAGACCCAATGCTGGAGAGTATGAAGAAAAATTTTCGCTTCAACCTGTTGCTGAGCATCTCTCAACATTGCTCGGACAGAAAGTTAGGCTTGAATCTAACTGGCTTGAAGGGGTTGAGATGGAGTCAGGAGAAGTGGTTCTCTGCGAAAATGTCAGATTCAATGAGGGCGAAAAAGAAAACGACGAGTCCTTATCCAAAAAAATGGCATCTTTGTGTGACGTTTGTGTCCAAGATGCATTTGGAACCGCTCATAGAGCCCATGCTTCTACATATGGTGTAACTCAGTTTGCACCTGTCGCTTGTGCAGGACCTTTGTTAGTTGGAGAGCTTGAGGCGCTTGGTAAGGCGCTTGATAATCCAAAAAGACCTATGGTTGCAATTGTTGGCGGCTCAAAAGTATCCACTAAGCTAACCGTGCTGGATGCACTATCCAAGATTGTTGACCAGTTAGTTGTTGGTGGAGGTATCGCAAATACATTTATTGCAGCCCAAGGTTATAGTGTCGGACAATCTTTGTGTGAGCATGATCTTATTCCTACTGCTCAGGCTTTAATGGAAGATTGCCAGATTCCAGTTCCTGGTGACGTAGTTTGTGGTAAAGAATTTTCAGAGTTTGCTGCAGCAGATACTAAAAATGCAAGCAGCGTTGCTTCAGACGATATGATCTTTGATATTGGCCCCAGTTCAACAGCTGAACTATGTGAAATTATGAAGACAGCTGGGACAATTGTTTGGAATGGTCCAGTAGGAGTTTTTGAATTCGATCAGTTCGCAAATGGAACTGAACAGTTAGCACGAGCTATAGCAGAATCTGATGCCTTTTCGATTGCTGGTGGGGGTGATACGCTCGCTGCCGTTGATAAATTTAATATTGAAGATAAAATTTCTTATATTTCTACTGGCGGTGGTGCCTTCTTAGAGTTTTTAGAAGGAAAAAAGCTTCCAGTAGTTGAAATACTTGAGAATAGAATGCAAGATTAATGATTAACAGACGCACTAAAATCTTAGCAACTCTCGGTCCATCAACTGACAATCCAGAAGTTTTAAAGGGCATTTTGGATGCAGGTGTGAATGTTGTGAGAATCAATTTTTCACATAATAATGAAAAAGAACACTTAGAGCGAATTGCTCAAATACGAAAATACGAAAAAGAGAATGATATCTTTATTGGAATCTTGATGGATTTACAGGGTCCAAAGATTAGAATTTCAGCATTTAAAGGTGGAAAGATAGAGCTCAACAATGGCGATCATTTTGCACTCGACGCTGAACTTGATGATTCTGAAGGCAATCAAGATTCTGTTGGAATTGCTTATAAGGAACTTCCAAATGATTTAAATGTTGGCAACACGTTGTTACTAGATGATGGAAAGATAATTCTGGAAGTCAAGCAGATCAACGGGCAAAAAATTTTTACTGAGGTTAAGCAAGGTGGAATTCTCTCGAATAATAAAGGAATCAATTTACGAGGCG
>Ga0257115_1000234_pt1 | contig 57568 bp, 52 predicted proteins | sample SI112_100mmetaG_FD_194465 | JGI IMG/M metagenome (GOLD analysis project Ga0257115, IMG submission 194465) | Marine microbial communities from Saanich Inlet, British Columbia, Canada - SI112_100m | ecosystem: Environmental > Aquatic > Marine > Inlet | place: Canada: British Columbia | collected...
ATTGCAAGTAAAACTTCCTTAGCATCTTTATCATCAATCAAACTCTGCAAATCACCTGGAGCATAAACCCTATAGCCATTAATATAATGATTATGAATTTCGATATGATCGTCGATAAAAGCGATAGGATTATATTCTTTTGAAAGACTCAATGCAGTAGACAATTGTCTACCCGCTGATCCTGCACCATATATTACGGTATTATTGTTACTAACTTGTCTTGATAATAACCAACGGGCAAAAAATCGTGAGCTACCAATAACTAAAACCACTAACGCCCAATTAATTAGGATTACTGAGCGTGGAACAAAATCAACACCAGTCATAAAGATAATTAAGCCCCATAATATCGCATAGATGCTAGCAGCCTGAGTAATAGACCAAAGCGCCCTAAAACTCATATATCGAATCACTTCATTGTACAATCCAAACCTACTAAAAATTGGCAATGCCAGTAATGGCGAAGAATAAATTATTATTAACAATACTTCATTATCAGATGGATAAAAGAAATAACCAAGGCGAATCCAGAATGCAAAAAATAAGATACAAATAATAGCAATTACATCAAAAAAAAGCATTAATGCTTGTTTGATTTTTCTAGAAAATTTAGCAAGTTTTTGAACCATACCTCACATTATAGTTTAGCGTGAGTAAACAAATATAGTTTAAAATGAAGTATATAGATTGTGCATTGTTTCAAACAAAATACTGACACCCTCTTTATGCAAAAAAAAATGTAAGTAAATTACATATTACAACTTTATAACGAGGTGAATATATTCTAAGTTAGTGACTTACCCCATCTCCTTTAGAAACCCTATAGCAAGTCATCCATAAAATTTTCAAATCAAACCAAATAGATTGACGAATTAAATACTCTAAATCTAAAGCCACTTTATCAGGTATTGACAATTTATCCCTACCATTAACTTGGGCCCAACCAGTAATACCCGGCAATAATTTATCTATGCCTTTTTCGGTGCGTAAGGCAATCAAATCGTCTTGATTGAACAATGCAGGACGGGGTCCAACAAAACTCATGTCGCCTTTTAATATTGAAAGCAACTGAGGAAGCTCATCTAAACTAGTTCGGCGTAAAAAACCACCAATTGGAGATAAATATGCATCTGCATTATCTAAAAGATGGGAAGCTAAAGTGGGGGTATTTGTCAACATTGTTCTAAACTTCGGCATCTTAAATATTTTATTATTTTTACCAACCCTATCAGATAAATATAAAACAGGGCCTTTGGAAGTAAATCGAACAGCAATCGCAATTAATATCATAGGTACAAAAAATAGAACAAGAGTAACAGCTCCTAGTACTATATCAATAATCAGTTTCATTCATGTTCCTTAAAGATTTATTAGCCTTAAATCCAAGCGCCTCTAATTTAACAGAAGAATAACATTCATCGCCTAGTAATTTGTTAACTTTGTATTTAATGCGAGGACTTACCAAACTTACGATATCAAATAGAATTTTTGGCACACTCCATTTTGGGATTGACTTTCCAAGTGCTTCACACATGGCATTATAAATCTCGTGAGAAGAGTGAAGAACACCATCAGTCGCAATAAAAATTTCACCATTAGCCCTCTTGTCTTCAGCAATCATTAAGATAGCTCGCACTAAATCATCCAAATGAATCATAGAGCGCTGATTTTTAGTTTCAGGTAAAGGTGGAAACCAGCCTTTTTTAATTCCTTCCAGCATAAGTTGTAAGTTGCCCTTAACCTCTGGACCATATACTAATGAAGGACGAATAATAGAAACATGCATACCTGAATTACGACCTATTTTCAAAATTTTCAATTCAGCTTCTCGCTTTGTTTTTCCATAAATTCCTTCTGGAGCACCCTGATGATACTCACTTGCACATTCTCCTATATTTGAACTTCCACCAGCCTTAACACTACTAATAAATACAAATTTTTTAACATTTGATTGAGCTGCAAGATTGGCTAAATCTACAGTGGCATTTACATTTACCTTCTGGAAAGTATCTTTTGTTGCATCCTCATTTCGCATATCATGAGAAAAACCAGCTAAATGAAAAACAATATCAACACCTATTAATGCGTTATCAGGAATATTGTCTTTTTCTAAATCACAAACTATTGTGGAGTATTTAGGGTGTTTTTTGCGAGACAAAACCCTTATATTAGTATCAAAATTTTTCACAAGTCTCCTACCAATAAATCCAGTTGCCCCTGTAATAAAAATGCTCTTCATCTTTCTTTATTTAAAAGGTTACTATAAATTTTTATATGTCTCGAAACAACTTGATCAATACTAAATTTTTTTTCAGCCAAAATCCTAGCAGCTTTTCCCATTTTTATTCGAAGCTTCGGGTCTTGAATTAAGGTGTTCACAGCCGAAACAATCTCATTAACATTCTTTATAGAAACTAATAAGCCTGTTTCATTATTAATAATTGCATCACGACACCCAGGATGGTCGGATGTTATTACAGGGCGGCCACAAGCTGCTGCCTCAATCAAAACTTTAGGAAGACCTTCACCATAATAAGAGGGGAAAACAACCACATCTGCCATTGGGATTACATTATGCATATTATCTTTATAGCCCCAAATCTCTACAAAATTTTCATCTCGCCAATGATCAATTTCTTTTTTTGTAAAAGACTCTGGATTAGATAAGTCGATATCTCCAACAAGAACAAATCTAGCAATTATTTTATCTTTATTTATTATCTTGGCAGTTTCAATAAACTCTTTAACACCTTTACTTTTTAATAGTCTTGCTGCCATCATTATAATAACAGTGTGATTTTCAATTTTTTTTTCAGAGTATAAAGATAAATCTACGCCAGATCCAGGTATGAGAAATGATTTTTTACTAATATTTTTACAGGTATTATTTAATTTGAATTTATCAGTTGAATTTTGAAAAATAATTTTTTGATTACTATGATTAAAAGCAAGTTGGTAAAAAAATTCAATTATTTTATGTCGAATTATAATGAACATACCTGAATTAGAATACATATAACCAAGGCCAGAAATTGCAGAAACAACAGCAGGAACTTTAGCCAATCTTGCAGCTAAGCCTCCTAATAAAACTGGCTTAATAGTAACCAAATGCACAATATGCGGGTTAATTGTTTTAATAATACGAAAAATATCAAAAAACTCTTTTAATACATAAAGCCCCAAACCCTTTCGATTAAAGTTTAGATTATGAACAATAAGGCCATTATTTTCGAGAATAGCGCCCTTACTAGTGATTTTTGTAATTATATGAACCTCATAACCTTGTTTAATTGCTTCTATAGCAATTGGAAGTCTGTGAGAGGTAAAAAACCAATCTACATTAATTATAAAAACTAGCTTTTTCATAAAATATATTCCTAAAAAATAAAACTACCTAAATTCAATATCTAATATAAAAATCAGAGAATTTAATCTCTATTATTTGTTGGTTGGTTAAATTTATTTTTTAATCCCAATAATAAAAGGAAAACTATTATAAACTTGGCTCTATGTCTTATTGCAGTGCCATAATTTCCAACCCCTATAGAAAAAGCTAAAATTACTGGCATAAGAATAAATAAAAGAAATTTTGATTTTTTATTCATTGCTATATATTTCAAATTTTTAAGTATATAAACAAAAATTATTAAGTAAATTAGTGCGTCGATTAATCCAAATAAATCGATGATTCTAATATTATTGAAAATATCTAAAATAAATGGAGAGAATAGAAAATAAATAAGCCTCAATGGTATTGCCCAAATGAAATCTACTGCACTTGATGGATTAATATGGGCAGGATAGCTTGCAGAACCCGACATTCTTGAATTGAAATAATACATGTAATATTCATAATTTATTAAATTTGATAAGTCTCCGCCTCCTAACTTTGCTAAATTAATACTTCCTAAAAATATAGCAGAAAAAAACACTGCAACTAAAGGTATAAAAATTACTAAACTAAGTAGTTGTGAAATGGTAAATTTTGTTTTGAAAGTAATATTACATAAATAGAATAAAATAAACATTGAGAATACAAGCATCATTCCCTCATGAAAAAATGATGCTATTACAAAAAAAATACTGGCCAATATTGCACTTATATTATTCCCACTATCAAACCAATTTAATGCATACTTAATGCCCATAATTAAAAATAGTACTACCCAAACTTCTCTCAAAGGCTGAACTGAATATATCAAGAAAGAAGGGAATATGGCTAGAAAATATACAGAATTTTTAGCAAAAATTCTTCCACAATTTTCAACCAAAACCTTCCATGCCTGAACTATAACAAGCAGACTAACAACTACCGATATCAGACTTAGCAACAACACTTCTCTTGGTAAAAATAAATAGAAAAAAGCCAAAAAAGATGAAAAAAATTCAGAACCGAAGAATCGAAAATTTTTCAATATACCCTCTGATAAACCACCTTGTGATTTAATCCAGGCAAACTCTTCAAATGCATGTGAATCTGAAATATCTGGCAGTCTTAAATAGTCAGAAAGTATTAAAAGAGTTAATCTTGATATTAATGCAATTATTAGTACAACCCTTATTTCTTTAAAAGAATATAAAATATAAAGAAGTATGAGCGAAATAGCCTCCACCCAAATTATTCCAATTATTGAATTCATAAAAAACTAATACCTATAGAATATTATTCATCATTCAATAGTTGCTGATACAAAAGCATGTAGTTCTTTTTAACAGCGTCCTCAGGGAAGTTTTTTTCTATTCTCATCTTAAGGTTTTTCCCAATTTCATCTCTAATAATCTTTTTTTTAAAAACCATTGAATACATTGCATCATATAACTCATCCAGATTTCTCTTAGGTACAATATACCGTTCATCGCCAATTAGGAGTTTTGTATCACCAACATCAGTGGCAATACATGGAATTTCCATAGCCATAGCTTCTCCAACTACATTTGGAAACGCTTCAGACCAAGAGCTTTGACAAAAAATATCAAAAACACACATAACACTTGAAATATTACTACTTTCACCAATTAACCAAAAATTCTTATAGTATTTCTCTGGAATTAACTCTCTCAAGGTAGGATTCTGATAATTTATATTTGCACCCACCATCATGAAGCCAATATTACTAGACTTTTCTAACAACTTTAATGACATCTTAATAAATAACTCATGGTCTTTCATTGCGTGAAATCTTCCAATATGGCCAATAATAATTAAATCATCATCAATTCCAAATATTTCTCTTGATTTCTTTCTACATCTATTTTTATAAAGAGTATTCTGCATAGCAAATCCATTATAGATGACGCAACTTTTTTTGTTAGAAAATCCGTATCCTTCATGCAAAGCTTTAGATACTGCACTGTTATAAACAATAAAATCAATTTTATTAGAAATAAATTTACCAATTTTAATAACCTGCCTAGTAACAAACTTTTCATGAGAAATAGAATATAAACTGTGCCTAATATTCCATATGACTATATTTTTTTTACTGGCTTTTGAAACTAAATATGCCACAACATTTCCATGATACATCCAGCCTTGGATAATATCTGGATTTTGTTTTTTTATAAATAAATATAGAGCAATAAATGATTTAATTGGCGATTTGAAATTAAATACATGAACTTCGATTTGTTTGTTTTGAAATTTAGGTAATAGCGTATTTCCCCCTGATAATGATATTACTAATTGTTTTGTATCATCATCAGAACGAGTAAATTTATACAGTGACATTTCTGCACCGCCAACATTTAAACCAGTAATAATATGTATAATTTTCTTCATTATCGCTATTAATATTTTTGTAATAATTAAATTATATTTAATTCATTATTTTCTTTGCCTATCGTCAACTAGTAAAGATAAAAAATTACTAAGAGCCCTCCCAAAATTTGAGGATGAAAATATGACAGAAGCTTTATCATAGGAAGCAATACCCACATCCTTTGCAAAGCTTTTGTTTTGATAAATAAAATAAAGCTGCTCTGAAAGCTCTTCAGCTTTATTTTCTTTAGATATAAAAAAAATATCTTTATGGTGTTCAAAAATTGATGATAAGTAGTTACTTTTAGAGAGAATTAAGGGCTTTCCATAACTTAAATACTCAGGAACTCTTGTTGGAAAGGAATACATAGTCTCCTTGTCATCCTTTCTCAGCAAAATGAACACATCTGCATTGGAGAGTGCGATATCTTTTTCTGAATCTTCTAAAAACCCTAAAAAAGTAACATGTTTAGATATTTTAGAGAAAAACTTCAAGTATAAAATAGCAGGCCATTGCCTGTAACCCATTTTATTAGTTCCAATAATCTTCATATTAATAGTTAATCCTTTATTTTTGCATAGCTTTATTGCTGAAAAAATTTTTATAATTAATTCTCTACTTATCAAATTACCCATAAAAACTAACTCAAGAGAATCTTTTTGATTTAACCTAGAATCAATTATTAGGCTTCTATCTGGAAAAAATGACGATATATAAACATTAGGCAATTGCTTCCTATTTGCCCATTCAGACCAGGAAGGAGAAATACAAATTACACCACTAGAATATTTTAAATATTTTGAATAAAATATCTGTTGTTGAATATTTACACCATTGAGAAGATAATGTATTTTTATATTGAAATTTTCTACCAAATCAAAAACAATAGGAATTTCAATTTCTCTACATTTATTAAGCAACATTGAGCCAACAATAGAGAGATAGGTGTAGCCTATAATAATATCAGTATTGTTCTCACTTACTATTGATGTCAGGTTTTTTTTATAAAATGTTCGACAAATCAAAGAATGTTTTAAACTTTTTGGCAATATACTCCAAATTTTATTTTTATACCTATCACCAACTTTGTAATGAAGAACTTTTTCATTCAATTCATAATTGCCAATTATAGCGCTAGTTGAAATGCTAATTATTTTACAATCTATATTTAATAAAGAAAGAGATCTACTCATCCTTAATAATCTATTTCTAGCAGCAGATAATTTTGTAAAATCTACACAAGTACATATTAATACAGAGAGGTTTTTCATAACTAGTAAATAGACTTTAATTCATAATAGTATCAAGAAACATTCTCAACCTTTCGCTAGATTTTCCATCTGAATTACCCAAAGCTCTGTCCAGGATAGATTTTTCTTTCTGTATTAAAGTTGAAGCTCTTTCTTTAGAGCTAAACTCAGCAATTAAGTTTCCTAACTCACTCTCAGTTTTGGCATAAGAAACAGCGCCCTTTGTATCTAATATATATTTCTTCATCTCTTCAGGCTCTGATGAAAATAGAAGTGGGACGATAACAGGAACTCCTGCTGCAATTCCTTCAATTATGGCTGTTGTATTAAAACCTATTATAACTGAAGCCTCTTTTAGCAAAGTATGGCCAGTTGCTCCAGTCGCAATTTTACAATTACCTGGAAGCTTTGCAGAAAAATCAGTTTTATAATTCTCAAACTTTCCTTTTCCCTTAAAAATAAATTGCAAATCTGGATTTGCTCTTGCATAATCAATTACTGCATTATTAGATCTTTCAATCAAGTCATCCCAATAAAAAATACTTCCTTCATTATCCTCATACCTCATGCTAGTTATTTTCCCATTAGAGTCTATGTAATTACACAAACCAGAAATTTTATCTATCAAATAGTATACAACAACAGGACAGTTAGGATCAGGGGACCTATCTTCTCTAATTTTGTGAGAAAAATCAAGTCTCGGCATGCCGATAATTTCAACATCTGACGAGTCCACAATTCCAGATGAAATCAAGCATTTTTTTGTATCATAATTGTATGTTAGTACTTTATGTCCTAAAAATGGTTTTAATTGGCACTTGTAAATATCTACCATTTTCTGCCATGATATATTTGGCCTAAGGCCTTCTTTTTGCAAAATTAAAGATTTAATTCCTAACGATGAACATACAGCTGGAAGCTCTCTTTCTGAATAATAAACGATATTGAATTTAAGAATTGCTTTAACATTTAATACTTGTAATATTCTGTTAAACACTTTTGTTAAAAAGGCTCTATATTCTTCTCTCTCACTCTCAGTACTTTCAGATAAATAATTCAAGTCACCTAATTCTGAAGAAAAAAACTTAGTGCAAATCCGTTTTAAATACTCTCTTCTCATCAATAAAATATCAAATTTAGCATGGTGTAGCTTAAATGTTTCTTCTATATCTTCAAAGCCTCCCATTTTATGCAATACAATTAATTTATTCTTTGATTTTTTAGTGGCTAATATGCTAGAAGCTCTATACAAACTCAAAATTATTGCCATAGCAACTATTATTGGACTTTTGAACCTTAGCCCTATGGTTAAGATTATTCTTGATAATATAACCTTCAAATAATGATTAATATAAAAAGGCTTTAATTTCCAAATTATAGATTGGTGTTGAGCATCCATATTATGCTAATGAAACATAGAATTTACAAGTTCAAAATCTTCTTCTGTATCTATACTTACATGCTCACCTTCAATTATACAGGCCCCTGAATTTTTACCCATTATAGCCTGATCATTTATTAAAATCTCTCTTCTAATTACATAAGCTATGCCATTTCTATGGTAAACCTTATCCAATTGTTGTCTTGCAATTATTTCTTTACCTTTTTGATCATAATAATCAAGAATATTATTTTTAAATATTAGCTGCTTTAGAGGATGGTATTTTTTATCAGTTTCTGAAACAGTCCAAACAGAATCAAAATTGCCTTTAAAAAGAGTTTGAATAGCAGCATTTACATCTTTGCTTGACCTTAAAGGTGATGTCGGTTGCAACATTACAACAACTCCATATGTCTTATTATCAATCTTTTCTATTTCTAGAAGAGAATGCAATAAAACCTGAAAATCTGAGACTCGATCACCAGAAATATTTTTAGGTCTTCTAAAAGGTGCATCTGCCCCTCCCTTTATAGCTGTCTTTGCTATCTCTTCATGATCGGTAGAAACAACAATACGATCTATATAATTAATTTTACTTGCAATTCTTGCGGCTAATTCAACTATTGGAATACCGCCAACTTTTCTCAGGTTTTTTAATTTAACACCTTTACTGCCACCTCTTGCAGGTATTACGACTAAGATATTTAATCCGTTAATCATCTATTAAACTCATTTCAATATAAATATTATCACTCTGCTTTCTATTTCGTAAATATGACTGCCACATTTGATCAATAGACTCATCCACTCCGTCCATACCTTGTCTGCCTCTTGGTTTTTTATCTTTTAACCAATGAAAGGTATTTGACATGCCATATCTGTGAAGAAAATTAACATTATTAATTTTAAAGCCAGCCAGCTTAGCACAAATGCTCAAACTTGCTTCATTAAAGTACCAGCGATGTTGGGTTCTATAAAAAAATGGATAGAATTCTTCATGAAGTAAGCTCATTAAAATATCATCTCTATTAGGAGTGCTAATTAATAACTTACCATCTGAGCTAATTAATTCACGAATCTCCTTAAGAAAGTGTACTGGATTTTTAACATGCTCAATGACCTGTATGGAGAATGCATAGTCAACAGTTTTAATATTTACTTTTTTAGCATCAGACAAACTAGCAAAAGCTTCAAAACCCTGTTGATTTAACAACTCTAAATATGGACTGCAAGGCTCTATTCCAACCTGAGAGTCGCTTACATTTTTTAACATATCCAGCAGACTGCCATTACCACAACCAACATCAAGAATACGTTTACCTCTTAATGAATTTGGAAATAAAGCTTTAAGTGTAAAGTGCTGCATTTCATCTTGCTCAATTTTTGATTTCTCAGATTTTAAACTTTGATTTAGTATTTTTCTATATTGGTCAGTTTCATAATATTGATCAGGAATACAATCTTCTTCTCGCAATCTTTGCACTCCACAATATTCACACTCATAAATTATAGAGAAATCCCTTACCCCGCCGTAAGCTCCATCTCTTATTGGGCCCTTGTATACTTCGAATAATTTATTTTGACCACAAATCTCACATTTATTTTTCATATTTTTTAATCCAAAAATTGCATTAAGTGTTTTTTTAGTCAGGAAAAATTCTTAGCCATAATTTCAAAACTTCAATTTCTTTTTCAGTGACAATATCTGCATTTTTCAATGCCTTGTATACCGACATCAGGTTGTCCTTAATACTACAATCTAAAGAAACACTTTGTTTTGCCAATTTAACAACTTTTTCTGAATATAAATAACCAGGTATTTCTGACTCAAAATCACTAAGATAATCATGTGGATTTCTTTTTTGAATCACAGTAGCTTCGCCAAAACCTAAACGATAGCCTGCAGCCCACAAAATAGGCTGAGCTACCAATCCTCTTAAGATATCAGTGAATCTAAAAGTCACTGTTGATGGTAAATAAAGAAGTGGAAAAACTTTATTTTGAAAATAAGTATTTTGTGAATTAAAAGGACAACAGACTCCCTCATCTAAAGCAAGAGGCGCTCTTTTATTAAAATAGATTGGGTCATTATTAGTTAAACGATAAATAGCATCAACATCTGGGTCTTCATCTGCTAGATATTGCCACACACCAATCTTAGACATTTTTTTTGCATTTATCTCAATTGAAGAATCCTGCTTTATTTTTTGCAAAGGGAGGCCTCTTGGCCAAACATGTTTGTCGGTAAAAAAAGAATAAATATTTACAAAATCAGGCTTGTGAATTATTTCTAAATCAATATAAAAAGAAGGATTTTTATCCCAGTTCTCTAGTGGTATATTGTCATCATCAGTATCATAAATTACCTCTGCTCCATTTGATATAGCGTACATATATCCAATATTTTTGCGTGTATAGCTATTCCAGGGAAGTGCATTAACTAAAGATGAATTCATTAATTTTTGTTCATTAACAGATATAAAATGAACATTTGGGAATGACCAATCTTGTTCTGTTTTCTTGTCACCAACTACTACAACATTCCAATCAGAGAATTTAGAAAATTCCCTAACTGCATGTGTAGGAGAAAAAATAGATGTGATAATAATGTATTTATTTTTTATTGCATTTGTCACAACTTCTATACTCCTAATTATTTATATTTAAAAAATTACTACTTATTAATTTGTGCTTTTCTAATTTTCCTACATTTGTTTAAACATTTATTTTCCAAAAAACTTACTAAATCCTGAAGACGTATATCGTTTACTAAATTATTTGTTTGATATTTATCATTTTTCAAATCGTAAAGGTGTGGGCCCAATTTAGCCCAATTATCTTTTAAAATCCATTTATCTTTATTATAGTGAGAAGACTCTATCCAAAAAAATCTATATTGCGCGTATCTAATTGACAGATAGATTGGTTTGTGAGAAAAATCACAATCACCACCTCCAAGCCCTTCAACAAAAAAATCTTTACGATTTTTTTCTTTAAAATCAATTAAAGAACTTCCGTTCAATGCAAATTTATTTTCTATGCCTAACAAATCAAACAGTGTCGGCATTAAATCTAAATGACTACAAATAATCTCTTCTGACTTGACTCTAAGATCTTTACCAAAAAAAATAATAGGAACTTTAATATATTCCTCATAAAATGACTTTAAGCATTTATTTTCCATTCTTTTAGAATTAGACCTTTGAAGGCCATGATCGCTTGTAAGAATAATTAAACACTTATCAAGTTCATTTGAACTTCTCAAATGATTAAGTATTTTTTTTAATTGACTATCAAAGTATTTAACAGACGAGTTGACTTCGACAGCCCAATTTGATTTGATTTGATTTTTCCAGAATGGCACTATTTGCCACCTATGTTTATGGTTCATTGATTCATGGACATCCATAAAGTGAGCCCAAATAAAACAATTGTTCTCTTTATTTTCATTTAACTTATCTAAAACTATATCTGATAAATAGTCAGCCGTGGGATAGATGCTATTTATATCTTTATAATGAAGGATAGAACTAAATAAAGACAAAAATCTTCTAAAAATTGCATAAAATAACTTATAAAATTTAAATTTGAATCTTGTTGATTTTCTAAATATTTTAACTAGATCTTTATAAATATTATCAATATCATTGATATTGATAATATATCCCTCCTTATTAATTTGCTTCTGTAATTTTATAATTGCGCCTTGAATTGATGAAAAATTGTACTGGTCAAATATGATATTTTTTTTGAATTCATGATTTTCTATTGAAAGAATATTTTTATTACAAAAATATAAAATATCTTTCAATATATTATTCAAGATTGAGATATTGTTGATTATAAATTTTTTTTCACTTATTTGTCCACATCGATACAATTCCTTGCAATGCTCATATTTAATTTTCTTTGCAATTGTAACTATTTTCTTAATGTTATAAACATCTTGAAACTCATCATATCCACTAGCATAACCATTTGAGTAACTTAATGTTGGAGTTGTACTAATTCCAATAGTTTTATATCCATTTTTAGACAAAATATGTGCTAATTTATTCTTGTTATATTTGATTCCATCACTATATCCATGCTTATCCAATGGAGATACTGATGAGAATATTGAAGGAAAGGCTAATTGTGTGGGAAACCCCGTTGAGTAAGCATTATTAAATGAAAGTCCATTATTTACAAGATAACTCAACGAGCTATCATCTCCCAATAAATTAATATTATCTTCAATCCAGGTCTGAGGTAAGGCGTCTACCGTAAGAAAAAGAATCTTTTTATATTTCATGATTAACTTAAATTAAACTAATTCTTCTTTTAGTTACATTAGATAGTAAATCATCTACAGTATCAATTTCCACCCATGGATGATATGTAGGAACAGCAGAAACAGATATACCCCTATCTATAACAGCTTGGAGTAAGTCTGTCATATAAGCGGACTCTACTGAGCTCCCTGAGAGATAGCCTGTCTTTAATGAAAGATTAAAAGTTTCTTTAATCTGCATAAGCCCTTTAGATGAAAATTTCATTAATCCAATATACTGTCCTTCAATTTCATTAACTGTTTTAGGCTTTCTCCCAAGTTCACTAATTGTTCCATCTTTTCGTAATTTCAAAGTTTCAGCATCGTCAAGTGGGTCATCATTTCTTTCTCTCCAATATGCCTCCCACTCTTTATCTACAACAACAGCAATATCTGCAGTGGACTGCAACAAGGCCTTAAGTATTTCTTTAGAATAAACAATATCCCCATAACTGACAATCAAATTTCCTTTCAATTCCTCTTCTGCTGAAAATAGCGTCCACACCATATTTGTCTCATAATACCTTTGGTTTAATTTTAATTTGACACCCTCTCTTTTTAACTTATCAGCCTTATATCCACCTATCAATACAATATCATCCAGGCCCTCTTCTTTAATAATTGCTAATTGTCGATCAAGCAGGCTAACACCATTAATCTCAACCATACATTTTGGACGATCTAATGTATAAGGCCGAAGTCTTGTACCCTCACCAGCTACCAATAGAATAACTTTTGGTTTATTATATTTCATTGTTCATTACCATTTTGAAGTCCTCTTGATCAATTTCACAAAAAATTTCTTCCCTTTCTGGGTGCCACATCCATCCCTCCCAAGGCAATTTTTTATGCCTCATCGCCTCTAAATGGCCATCTTCTGATTGTGCCAATACATCAAACTTTTTAGGACAATTTTCTAAAGCCAAATTGTGATAGCTATTCACTACTCTTGGAGATGAATCAGTATTTTTATTACTTCTAATTATTTCATGGCGCGTTCGAACATGGCCATCGACTTTAATCAAGTGACCACCCGAATATACACCCATCATCTGCATTCCACGGCAAATTCCCAAAACTGGTTTTTTATTTTTTTCTGCCCATGATAGTAAGTATTTCTCTGTTAAATCCCTTTCTTTGATAATTCCAATATCATTACCTCCAGATAACACTATTCCATGAATATTTATATTTTGAAGCCAATAATTCATTTTTGATTGATTATCAGAAGAGTTTATGTCAACCAAGTTATTTGGGATAGGCACAGGCAAAAAACCAGCTTGAACAACCCAATCAATCAATTTTTGATCCAATACATCTCGACATTCATTGTAAGAATTAACTTTTTCTACTCTTTGTGTAATTCCAATAAATAGCATCTTAGACATTATTCTTTCTTTACTTGTGGGCAATTATTACATAAATGTTACAAAATTGGTTTGGGAAAAAACGCATCAAGAAATTTTGGCATTTTTGACCAAACCATGACAATTGATATCCTTCTGTGCGTGCTAAATTTTCATCAAATTCTATATGATTTGAAGCTCTGAAAAAAGAAAATTTATATAATATAGGCATATTTTCAACTGGTTTAATTGAATCAACACTAAAACCAGATTTTTCAAACACCTGCTTAAATTCACTTCGGGTAAGGTTCATTTTGTGAAAAGCTCTGCTCTGCTCACTTGACGACCTATTTTCCTTAAGCTTTGCTAGCCAATCTGTTAGTTTAGTTTGAATATTATCTGCTCGAAAAGATGCACATAAAGAACCTCCTTTTTCAAGTATGCGGTAGGTATCTTGAATAGCTTGATCTAATCCATATTCTAAATTATGATATAGCCCAAAGGCTAATACATATTTAAACGACTCACTTTCAAAGCGAAGAGCAGTAATATCAGCCACTTCAACTTTGAGGGTTGAGTCAACCTTTTTAAGCTTCTCAATAGCAACTTCAATAAAGTCTACTCCTATAATATCCAGCCCTTGATTATGATAATAACGAAGTATGCGGCCAGCGCCACATCCAGCCTCTAATATTTTTCCTTGACGATCTTTTATTATCTGCTCTGCGTATTTCAATGGATAAATCTGACTATTTTCCATTGGCTGATCTGCTGGAATATTATCCCAGCGATAGTTCCAGTACTCCTCTACACCAAGGTCTCTGTATGTAACTCTCATCTCAAAGCTCTTTTTCCCAATATAGCAAGATGCTTCAATACCGGATGAATGATATAAAAAGTTTCGCCACCTAAATTATTCTTTAATTCGTAACCCCAAGTGCCAGAATTCACATAATTCATTAAACACTCAATTAAAATTTTTGCTCGCACCTCTGAATCAGAACTATGATCTATTTCTGTTCGCTTTTTTGGTGGTGAAAATTTCCTTCTACAAAGTATTGGGCCACAATCAATCTCTTTATTTATAAAAATAGCTGATGCACCAATTGTATTATCCATAATTAAGCTATAGTAATTTGCAGTACTTCCTTTAAAGTCTGGAAGGAATCCTCCATGCATATGTAGAAATTTTTTTCCACTTTCTATAATTTTATCTTTTAACAATACCCCACCGTAACCTGAATAAATAAAGACTTTTTCTTCTCTATTGGCTATTATTCTTATAACCTCATCGTTATTTATATCAGTATTAGATGCAATTTCGTATTGAATGCCTGAATCCTCAAGAAGAATAATGATTTCATTCTCATTTGCACTATTTTTTTGGCCTGGTAGTAATTTATTATTCTTATTTAAGAGTAATAATATATAACTTGGAATTAGGTTATATTTAATCAAATGCTCTAGATAGCTGATAGTTCGGGTTGTATCAGCTGCCACCATTGCTATATTATGTAAAATCAAAATTAACCTCATCAATTTTTTTTGCGAGTAATTTAATACTTAATAATTCAATCACTAGTACAGATAATAAGCCTTTTATAGGAATTTTATGCCATAATTCATCTACATCCAAGGAACAAAGCAAGTCAGTTATTTTTAATAATGTACTCAAATACTTTATGTTTTTTGTGGAGTCGTAGAATAGAGTTAAAGAGAGTGCAAACAACCAGTATAAATTCAAAATGTCATTATTCCCTTCACCCTTACTTAAATTATAAGGATAACTTTCATAAAGTTTCTTTGTTACTTCAAATCGCTGAACTAATCGATCTATCCAAATTTTCAATAAACTATTTTCATTTTTATTAAGCTGATAATCGAGAATAGAAACTAATAGACTTTCAGTGTTTAATTCATTCTTAATATTAAATGAAGATAAATCAAGAATATCACTATCATCAATATCCAACAGAAAGTCATTTGAATGAAAAGGAACCTTCCATTTAAAAGAGGATTTTAATGATAAATCAAGCTCACTAGAATAACCTACTTCCAAACAATCATTCAAAACAGCAGCGGCTTTTGAGTACAAAAAAAAGTCAACATTACTTTTATATTTTTTTTCTTTTAAATGTTGAAACTTTTTTATTTTTTTTAGCCTTTCAATAAAATAGGAATCTATGAATTCACTTCCTTGAAAAGATGAGTACATATAACCATGAGGGTTACTCAATCGATTAAATTCTGTATATTCATAACCTATCATTCTTTTAAAAGCCTGTCTAAAATTGGCTCAACATAACTCAATAATAAATCTTTTGAACCAATATTTTCGATAACTAAATCAGAGTTATTTGGTTTTTGAAACTCAATATCCATACCTACAACTTCTTTGACTTCATCACTAATAAATTTAGAATAAAGACCTTTAGAATCTCTCTCTATCAAAATCTCTATTGGTGTGTCGATAAAAACCTCAAAGTAATTCTCAATATTTTTTCTATTCCATTCTCTACTTTCAGGAAAAATAGACAGAATAGCAGCTACAACATTAAAACCTTGACTATCTAAAAATTTACCTAGCTGACAAATTCTCTCTGCATTCTTAAAGCGATCACTCATTGAATGGCCAAGATCATTACCAAATATTTCACGAACCGCATCACCATCCAATAATATTGTACTTTTGCCATTTTTATTTGCCCTTGCGACAACCTCGCTTGCTAGAGTTGACTTACCTGAGCCAGAGAGGCCTATTAACCATATAACCATTTTTTTCCTTTAATAGAAAATATCGATTAATTGAGCAGCACAATCAAGCCGAACTTTACTTGATTTAATTATCGATTCAAAGCGTTGCTCTCCACAACCAATCGCAGCAGGAATGTTAAATTCCGCACATCGAATAGCCATATGTGAGTTTGTCCCACCATATTTAGTAATTAAACCGGCTATTTTCTGAGAAAAGATCCAGTCAAAACCAGGATCAGCACTCTCAATAACCACTATTTTGTCCTCTAATGAATGCTTATCTATATCAGATTGAAGAATAATGCATAGAGCAGTTACTTTTTTCTGAGTAATAAAATTAGGATGACTTACTTGAAATGGAACAATGTGGATGCCTTGTTGATCTGTTAATAGTTGTGGAAGTCTAATTGATAAACTTACTTGATGCTTTTCATTTTCAAGGATAGAAATATTTCGTAACTGTTCTTCAATACTTTTTTCACCACTACTTTTTACTATCTCAAGTATTGAATTGATAGGAACATGAGATATCTCTTCTCTAGTTAACCCATTTTTCTCTGAAAAATTAGCAATTATCTCCAACATATCACTAACAGAGCGTGTGAATACAAACTTTGCATATTCTCGAGCAATCGTTGCTTCTCTTATATAATTTAGCAAATCATCTGCTTTAAATTCATTAAAGTTATTTTTCTCCAGAAGTTCATTTATCTTATTTATCTGTATTTTTGAAAACCGAAATGAATCTATCTTTTTTTTATGTTTGGAAAGTAAACTACCACTTGAGAAATCACTCATCTGATCATAACGTTTAGAAGTAATATCGTAAGTTCTGGGTCTAAGATGACCATAACGAGACATAAATTCAGCGTGATTCAATTCCCCCAAATGCAGAGCAGTCATATCATCAACTAAATCACTAGCAACCGTTTGAATACTCGAAAGAAATTGATTATATTCATCTTTTGTAATAATATAAATATTATAAAGCGATTGCAAAATTGTTTTTGCTATAAAACCATGTCTAGCAAGGATTGAAAAAGGAATAGTACCATTTTGAATCGTGTCTGAAATCAATTTAAAAAGTGAATGAACATTGGATGACAACGAATAGATCTTTTGTTTTTTTTGCAAGTCATTCAGTATTTCTATCTTATTTAGTGCCTCTGATAAAGAACCAGCTCTTGTTTCCAGTATAAGATCTCTTGTGTGTCTCAAGTGAGCATGTTTGAACTCTTCTTTTTCAATTTCAGTAAGTGCATCACCTATTAATAAATCAACCTTATCATCCATATCAAAACTAAAAGTGGTTATAGCAATGTCAAACTCCACTTTATCATGAAGTTCTGGTGATTTTTTTAAATGACTTATCCAATGATTAACCACTTTCTCAGCTATCGTCGGAGTTATTTTTTTAGGCAAATAAGAATGAAAGCTAAGCCTTGTATCAATAAAAGGCTGGCCTGCTAAAGTTACCATTAATGGCTGACCTGTAGGAACAGTGTAGCCCATAATATCTCTAGCAATACTCCAAGCTTGATCTGTAATTAGTTTCTGATAAAGAGAATTAACTAGAGCACGCGGCGCCCTACCGATTATCTCTGCAGGATTCCAGTCTGGCATCTGCCCCAAAAGTGTAGTTTCACCATAAACTCCCTCAAATTTTTTTAATCGCTCAATAACAAACTTTTGAGCCCCCTTTAAAGTTGAATCAATTCTTTTAGTAATTATCCTATTCCAATTTGGCTGTGTAGTGATGGTCCGAACTTGAAGTAAATATGGTGTCAAATCTTCTCCAAGTGCAAACTCTATATCAAGAAATTGGTTCTTCAATGCATCTTCTAACTCTTGAACTGCTTGAAGTAATTTTTTAAAACGTTCTGAATTAAGCATATCAATTGAGTTGCGGTGGACATACATAGTTCGATTTGCATATTCTGCTGTACCTGAGGTTACGGTATCAGTAAGTCTCGACTGATCATCATAATTAATAACATAATATGGCGCTCCAGTATTTAGTTCATGAGTAAATATGACTCCGCTCATTAAGCTATTTTCAATCATTTCTTGAAAAATTATTTCATCTCCTTCCAACAAAGGACGTTTTGATTTATAGCTTGAAACAACCAAATCAATTGCTTCAGTAATTTTTTCAAAATTACTAGATGGAATATTTAAAATTGACCTAAATTCACCTGCTAAAGAATTATTTTGTCCATCTTCATCAAATGCTGATGAACGAATTGCTAATTTTGTTTTTTTTGGAAAAAAATTTACTATCTCACCAATACAAAATTCATAATTCTTACTTATATTAGAAACTTTATAAAAAATAAGGCTAGGAACATTGAATTTTTTTACGAGAGTCTTTACATGAATGAGTGTTTGAGCTTTTGTCATGATTCATCTAGTTAAATCTAAAATTGAAGAATATATTCAGTAAAGCCTTGAAATGACTTTTTAATAGTCTGAGGAGGTATTTTAAATCTTGAAGAATCTTCACCTATTCCTACAAAATGGCACCCTTGCGCTAACGCAGCTACTCTATCTATCTCGCTATCACCAACATATACGACTTCATAAGCTTTTAATGAATTTTGAATTAAAATTCTATTGATATGTGATGTTTTACTGCTAGGAGAGCCTAGTATTAGATCAAACAATGGCTCCCATCCTTTCATTTGAATAATTTTATTTAATGTTTTCTCTGGAGTTGCAGAGCTTATTATTGTTAATAAGCCTAGTTTCCTCAAATCTCTAATTGTTGAGATAGCACCATGCATCTCTTGTGCACGTGAAACTTCATATTCACAAATTTTTGTATAAGTTTCGCATAGTCCATCAATGTTAATTGTATTTTTTTCTTTACTTAAACATCTGCCTAATAATTTAAATATATTATTTCTATCTCTATTTTTTGAAGATAAAAAAACTTTATCAAGTATTTTGTTGGCTCCAATATAGTTTTTGGTTACTTCATAAAATTTCTGTCTTTTGATATCGTTTGAATCAACCAGCGTTCCATCAAAATCAAAAATAACACACTTAATCATTAAACTATTATTCAAGTAACAATTCGAATCTGCCCCAATTTTTAACTTTTGTCTTTCTTTCAGATCTCTTTAAATTATTTATTTTTTTATCGTTATATATTGAATCATCATCGTAATGTGTAGTGGAGACTTCTTCAACTATACAACCCTCTTTAGACCAAAATTTATGCCATACTCCAGGTTGAACCAATGCAGTATCTCCTGGATACAATGTTTTTTGATGTCCATCAATTACGCACTCAAAAATCCCTGTAAGCACCTGAAAAGTCTCTTCTTTTCTTTTGTGGAAATGTGAAGGGTGTCTCTGACCGGGAAGAACAAGGATCAATTTTTTACAATACTCACGATTAATGCAATCAATAATTAGCGCACCGACTTCTCTAAATTTTTCTTGACCATAATGATGAGAAAATTCAATTTCAAACTCACTATTAAGAAATATTGAAGCTTCATTTAACATGGCCTTATACTCATGTATCTCTTTCCTAAATAGTTTATTTTTTTTGGTTTCTTTAAATCTAACATCATTTGGGAATATTGGCTCATTTATTGATAATGATTTATTTATTAATATACTGTTTTCAACCCATTTTTCTGATGATATTTGCCCCGGAACGAATGGCATCGCAAAAAACACATCATCAGAAGTCAATAAAGTATTTTTTGGTATCTTTTTCTTTGCAAAGATTCCTCTTTGCAAGCCTTCTAATGATTTTTTCTCTATGTCTGTTGTGGGTTTTCCTAAATCTTTAGTATTTAAACCACATAAGTCCTTCGCATAACTATAAGCTTTAAACCAGGCGTCTAACTGTTCAGGGGTTGATGAGTATAAATTTAATTTAATGTCGGCAGTCTCATAACCGATATGCCTCTCAAACATTCTGGCACCTTTAGCCATTGCGATTTGAACTGGTGCAACTTCATCTTGATTTTCATGAGTAGACCAGCCAATAGTATGGCCCCGATACCTATCAATTAAAGTATCAATGTGGTTCAAATGAAAATCTTTAGTAGGTATAGGGTAGATTGAAACACAATGCATCAATGCAAGCTCATTGCCACGATGGCTGAAAAAACTGACAATATCATCAACATTTTCAAGATCAAGACCCCCAGTTGAAGCAATAATTGGAAGCATCGCTTTGGAAATTTCTTCTAGTAAAGGCCAATCTTTGGCAGAACAACTTGCGACCTTAATAATATCAAATTCCATATCAACAATAATCGGTACTGATTCGTTATCAAATGGAGTGCACATAGTTAACATTCCTTCTTTTTTGACCGCATCATAAAGTTTCTTCCATTCTTCCAACTTTAGCTGCGTTGAAAGAAATCTTGGGATATGAATATTATCAGAACCTTCAAAATGATCTGGATGAATAAAAGTATCATATTGACGAAACTGGAACTTAATTGCTGCACGAATATTGTGTCTTCGTACCATTTTTCCACATTCTTTAATAATTTTCAGACCGTGATCAACACTTCCTTGATGATTATTTGCTAAATCTAAAACAAACAAATTGTTAAAATCAAATTTATTCACTGATTCACCTCCATCAATTAATATTTGACTGTGCAAGTTTCAATGACTGTAACCCAAAGCCTTTGCTGTAATCAATCAAAACTGGGGACTTGTTTTGATCAGACATATATGCTGCTGATATAACTAACATGGTTTCTAGACCGCATTCTAGAGATATTGAAGAGTTTTTATAATCTCCATTTTTTAAAACTTTATCTATATGGAGCATTTCCTGAAAAAAATCATCTGGTCTGGTCTTAGAAATTTCAGTTACTGATTGCTCCCCGTCATTAAAATATTCAAAAACTGAGTCAATACCTGGCTTATTTCCACAATGCCACTCAACATATCCATTATCACATTGTGCTCGAGCCCACTTCCTAGTGGGTTGAGTTATAACATCTTGAACAACTCTTCCGATAAAACCATTTTCAGTTCGGACTTGTAGCAGGCAAATACTGTCATAATCAACAACACCATCTTTTATGTAATCCATGTTGGCCGACACCTCTGTAATTTTTCCTAAATCTGAGTATTGAGCAAAAATCTGCCAAAGATTTATTGCATGGGAGTGCTCACCGCAAGCACCACCACCTTTTTTCCAATAACCAAGATACGTATCTGAAGGGCCATCTAACCAAGGATGTGCAGTAAATATTCCGCCCCAATGTTCACGAAACTCAACATCAAGAGTTTGAACGAATCCAAATTTTTTTCTTTCTAATGCTTGAGACATTTTAATTGCTGATTCACTAATGGCATGGTCATATCCAATAAAAACCAAACAATTTGCAGCATTGGCTTCATCAAATAACTCCTGCGCACCTTTAAGATCTGGGGAGCATAGGGGCTTCTCAACTAGAACAACTTTTGCACCTTCTTTAACTGCTGATCGAGCTAACTCTATATGGCTATCAGGTGGAGTACCAATTATAATAAAGTCATAAGAACCAATTGGAGCCTCATCTAGATGAAAAAGCCCTATTTGGTTATCCCATTTGCCATATCTCAAAGGGTAGATATCATTTTTTGTTCGTATTAATGCCTTTTTATCAATATCAACAATATCAACTTCCCATCCCATTCTTCTGGAGGCATGAGCAAGATGATTTCCTATTGAACCAGCACCATAAATTTTAACTCTCATGATTGATTTGATTTAATATTATTTTTCAGCCTATTATATATATTAATATAGCTCATGGAGACCATCAATTCTGAAAAATGATTGACTGCATAATTCCGGCAATTTAATGATAAATCTAAATTTGATTTGCTTGAATTATATTCAGACATAGCCCAAATTATGCCTTCTGCAAAATCACTATGACTAAAAGGACTTGCCAAATATCCAGTTTTTTTATGCTTAATAATGTCTGGAATTCCTGTGACATTAAAACCAATTACTGGAGTACCACAGGCCAATGACTCCATCCCAGTTAGTGGTAAATTATCTTGTCTGGATGGAAGTGCAAAAATATCTGCTGCACTATATAAAACTCGCAAACTAGTGTCATCATTTAAACGTCCAGTATAGTGAACTGGATATTCAAAATTGTTTCCAAATTCTGGCTCTAGCTCCCCAAAAACCAATAATTCAATATTTTTAATATCCTTATTCTTTAAAAATTCTAACGCTGCCTTTAAAAGATCAAACCCTTTTCTTGGATTTTGAGTTCCGCCAACAGCTCCAAATAAAATAATAAATTTATCATCTGGAAGATTTAAGATATCTTTTGCAAGTTTCTTTTCAATAGGTTTCCATACACTTAAATCAAGAGAATAAGGTATGTGCGCAATTGGCCAAGCTTTCATAAGTGCACTTTCCTTAGCACAATTAGTAAGCCATTTGCTTGGAGCAACAATTTGAATAGGTTTTTTCCATTTTCTATATTTACGCTTCCAAGTCCATCGATTTAAATCAAATCCAAGTTCATTTGATGGCCGATTCTCTTTAAAATATCCTGTCTTCCAGCGTTCATCTTCGGCATAATGCTCTGCACCGCAAAATGCCCACATATCATGCAAGGTCCAAACAATAGGTTTTTTTATGCAAGAGATATCTGAAATTGAAATCATCTCACCAGAGATCCAATGAAGATGGACTAAATCACAATCAGATTTATTAATTTTTGAAACCAAGTTCGAATTTAAAAAAGCTGGTGAATGTAAAGCTGCACCTTTAGCTTTTAAAAAATTACTAAAAAATCTCCCTAATTGTTCTCTAAATATAATAAATATTTTATCCCGTTTTTTCTTTCCATACTTTACAGTCCAATCTCCAGATTGAGGCTTGCAAACATACATATGAGAGTCAACACCAGATTTTCTTAAAGAGTGATGGATACGATAAGCAGCTCGAGCTGCGCCGCCACCAATATCTGAAAAACTAATATGGGAAACTTTCAAATTCATAATAAATTATTAAAATAATCCTCATCGCCAGATTTAATCCATCTAGATATACTATCCAAATCATTACTTTTAAAAAGCTCTCCTAATGTGTCAAATTCAAAGTCTACTTTTAAGTCAGCAGTCTTGTTTTTCTTATAACTGATTTTAATTGATTCTAGGTGAGTTGGCCTACCTATAAAAACTCCAAACGCATATCTTCGGGCAAGTTCTGTTTGCTTAGTTGTAAGTTTATTATTTTTTTCAATATTATTTATTTTAGACAAGTACTCTTCTCTCGTATTCGAATCGATTGTAAATCCGAGATTATCATAACGACCTGACCCAGCTGTAATTGTTGGGATACCAAAACAAGCCGATTCAATGCCAATTGTGCCTCTAACTGTTAGACAATAATCCATAATATCAAATAAAGAATATGTACTTATATTAGTTTCGGCAGGTATGACTTTTATGTGGGCAGGGAGCTTATCAGTTATCTTGTTTATAGCGATTATTTCTGAATGCTTCCCAAAATACTTATCTCTATTATCTTTGACAAGATTTGCAGGATGAACTTTAATAATCCAGTTCACTTTGTCATTAGAAATTGCCTCTTTAACAGTTTGGATGAACCAATCTTCATAGTTCTCGAATAAATCATCGCCCCAAAAAAAAGTTGCATCCCAAAAAATATGAGGATATATTATTGCCGTTTTTAATTTAGGATTTAATTTTAATAAATCTATTAATTGCATCTTGTTGAAAGAAATATTATTAACTTGAGTACCAACTTCTGAATACCACTCGCCCGATTTATAGCAACAATCCAGCTCACTTTTTAGAATATTCCAATGTTTTTCTTCCCACTTCATTTCTTTTAACTTATTCCAGTTTTCCTCAGATAAAGAAGAGGGATGAACATTTTTATTTTTTGAAGTATATTTTTTAAGAATTAATGTATTATTTTTATGCCCAGAATTCCAAGTAAAGACTGGTGTTTGATTATTTATGCTCTCATCAAAAAGTTCACCGGATCTAGAGTATCCTCGATCTACAAGAACTAAAGCATCAGGATTGAGTGTATTAATAATTTTTTTTGCTGCATGGGCATTTTGAAAAGAGACATTTAACATATTTCCTAATTCAAAATGAGTTTTACTATCATTAAAGTCTAAAGATCCAGCTCTTTTTTTTCGCATTAATGTAGAAACTGCAAACTTGCCACAACTAATTCTGTCAACTGCAATTTTGACAACATTTGAAATACTTGAACATAAGCTTAAAAGCCTAGTACTATGATTTTCAGTTGATCCAAGAAACTCACTGTAAGGAATTAATTCATCACTACCAGTTAGAGAGTAGGCCTTTTTAACTATTTCATCATCTGGAAGCAGAACTATACATCTATAGCCTGCAAGTTCAAATGATTTCCTGATAATAACTTCTGATGCTATAGCACTAACTCGGCTAAGTCCCAAAATTAAAACAATCTTTTTTGAATAACTTACAGGTTGTTTTAATTCCAACCCAATTCTTATTTCTAAATCTTTTAATAATTTTCTTTCATTTCTTCTTAAGTTACGACCTTCTTTGGATAAATTTAATACCGCACTGCGAATAATCGAAAAAAAAGGGGTTCTTTTTAAAAGACTGATTACTTTAATTTTGATCATTTGTAATTCAAGCATCAGTTTATTTTAAAGATAATTACTAAAATAATGTTTACAGCTGTCAAACATCTTCTAAATATTTTGTAAAATTGGAGAAGAAGCAACATTGGGGGAATAATTTAACTTATAAAAGTCGTAAGCAGATTGGCGTAAATTGTTTTTTTCTGATATTGACAACTTGGTAAATTCTCGAATTTTAGACTCATATTCCAAATAATTACCAGCAGATTTAACAAATGGTAGCCCTTTTAACTCTGGCATATTTTTTAGTAAAACAGGATCAATAATACAATAGCATCCTGCCTGAAGGGCCGAACAAATTCTAGTTCGAACCCCAACTGGATATTTAGTGGAAATAATAAATAAATCTGCACTTAATAACGAATCTTCAAATACTTCGACTTCTCCAACTAACTCGAACCTTTCCCACCTTGCAACCTCATTAGCCCAACTTCCATTTCCTTGCCCTATAATTTTGACTTCAAATGCTTTATTAAAAAATTCGTTCAATATGGATTTTAATTGTTTCAAAAAACGTACAGCATTAAGGCGCGATGCTGATGAACCCAATGACCCACCATAAACTATTACTGGAATTCTATTTCCACTAGTTTGAACAGATTTAGTTATTACTTCAGGAACCATTGGCCTAAGGTCTATGACTCTTGTCTTTAATTTTTTTGACCACTCTTGAGCATGTCTGCTTCCAAACATTGCTACAAAATCAACTCGATTATTTCTAAGTTGGCTTTTCCAAAAAAAAACTTCCATTAGGCTAACAACCTTTGCAAGGATTCTTTTTTTTATTAAACTTCCATTGAAGCCAATATACGACAGCCTTTCACCAGCAGGATCTGCAATTATTGTCAAATGATTGTTACTCTTGATTTCTTTAGCTATCGAATATGCCATTGTTTCGAATGAAATTACAAAGTCATAAGTTTCTTCAAGCATAGCTGATTGATCAACCAGCCTATACAGATTAGCATGATTATAAGTTTGTTGAAGTCGTTTGAATCGACTTATGCTGCCCTCAGTATACACTTGAGTTCCAGTAATAAGCTCTCCTTGACTGTCATGCCTGAAAAAATTATCATTTTTACTAGGCATTGAGTCCTTAAGTAAAGCAAGATAAGAAACCTTATATCCAGAATTTAGTGAGGCCTGCACAAGTCCATTCATTACTGTAGTTCCTGCAGAGCCACATTTTAGGAGTTCACCATAAGCTATTATTAATATTGATTTTTTCATATTTATATTATTTCTGAGTACTTGACTTCTCTTAAATTTCCATTGATTAGTTCATAAATATGATCCGCAGATTTTAAAGTAGAGGGTCTATGTGCAATAATGATTGTAGTTATGGATTGAGGCATATCTAAAATTGAATCCATAACTCTGTCTTCAGTCTTTGAGTCTAATGCACTAGTTGCCTCATCAAGTATGATAATACTTGTTTTATTGTAGAGGGCTCTAGCGATAGCAATACGTTGACACTGCCCCCCTGATAGTCGCATACCTCGTTCACCTACAATAGTATCAAAACCATCATTCATTAATTCTATATCTTGAAAGATTTGAGCATTTTTAGCTGCAAAAGCTACTCGATCAAAATCAATACAATCATAAGGTATGCCAAATGCAATATTTTCAGCAATAGTTGCATCAAATAGGAAAATAGATTGTGGAATATGAGAAATATTAGACTGCCAAGAATTTAAATTATTCTCATTTAAATGCATGTCATCTATAAAAATTTCACCAGATGTTGAAGTTAATAAGCCCATTATGATATCTATTAAGGTACTCTTACCTGTTCCAGTAACTCCTACAAACCCCACAATACTTCCTTTAGTTATTTTTAAATCTAAATCTTTAATTACCCAAGGAGAAAAATCTGAGAAACGAAATGAAATATTATCGAGCTTAATTTCTTTATTAAAAGAAATAATCTCATTAAGTTCGCTACTAATTTTTTTATGATTCGGTTTGTTTAAAATATCAAGAACATCTTGAATTACCTTCTTACTCCCTTGCAAGGTAGCAAAACCAGAAAAAAGCCTATGAAATACTGGAGTTAAACGCTGCACTGCTATAACTGTTAATCCAAATATCGGTACTAGATCAATAAAAGAAGCTCTATCCAGTGAAGAAAAATATACAACCATTACCGTAATTACGATAATCAACGTCTCAATTATTAATTTTGGTCTTTGCTTGATAAATTGGTTATTCCCTTGAGCATACCTTAAGGGAATATCAACCTCTTTGAAAATTTTACAAAATGATTCTTGGCTTTTATTGAGTATAACATCTCTGATTCCATTCAAACTCTCTTGAATCACTCTTACAGAAGAATTTAAGTTAATACTAATTTTTTCACTATTTTTATAAAGAGTTGTGCGAGTTTGAAGGACGAAGAAAGCATAAATTAGGAGAAAGCCAACAATAATATAAATTAACATAAGTGGCATATTAGTAGCTAGTACGAATACCACAATGGTTAACATTACAACAGAGTTAATTATTTCTAAGCATGGTTTAATTACGTTTGATGGAATTGCACTTACCTTCGAAGTAATTGCTGAAACAACATTGCTAGTATTAGAATTTAAATGGCCTGTAAATGGCTGATATATTATTTGTCTATATGACTTAATATTAAAATCTACACCTATCTTGTAAGAAAAATGAATTTGAATCCATAACAAATAAAGTCGAGCTATTCCAGAAAGTATTGCTAAACATAAAAACATGATAGTTACTGGAATTATTAATTGATCAGGATTTGTAATATCTAAAAAATTTACTAATGGTTGAATGAAAGGATTATTAAAAACAGCCTCCGGTGAAACAATTATGCCTAAAAATGGAATTATTGCTCCAATGCTCACTACCTCCAAAAAAGATACGAAGAGCATTAATATAACCAAGATAAAAAAACTTAACCGCCTATTAGGATCTATGTATTTCCAGATATTTTTTACCAACTGGTAAAGTGAAGAGTTTTTATTTGTATTCATTATAGTTTATTTATCTTAAAAATCTAAAGCCGCCCATCGACTTCATCTTTAGAAAAAAGATATTTAATATCATATAAAACATGATTTGCTTTACCAAATGCTCTAATCTTTTTTAATGATAGCTCTTTAAATTTATCATGGGCTACTGCCAATATAATTGAATCATATTTGCCAATTTTGGGCTCATTAATTAGATTTATATTGTATTCACGAGCTGCCTCTTCTTTATTAACCCATGGGTCAAATACGTCAACATTGCAATCACTTCTTTCAAATACTTCAACTAAATCTACGACACGAGTATTGCGAATATCTGGGCAATTCTCTTTAAAAGTTAATCCCATAATTAAGATATTTGACTCTACAAGAATAATATTTCTTTTTGTCATCAGTCTTAATACTTCATCTGCAATGTAAGCCCCCATATTATCATTTAAAAACCTGCCTGCCAGAATCATCTCAGGATTGTATCCAACCTCTTCTGCCTTATGAGTTAGGTAATATGGATCAACTCCAATACAATGACCTCCGACTAGGCCAGGCTTGAACGGAAGAAAGTTCCATTTAGTACCTGCTGCCTCTAAAACTGACTCAGTATCAATATCTAACTTATTAAATATAAGTGCAAGTTCATTAATTAATGCAATATTCACATCCCTTTGTGTATTCTCTATCACTTTAGCAGCTTCAGCTACTCTTATACTGCTAGCTCTATAAGTTCCTGCTATTACTATCTCCTGATATAGCTCATCAATTTCTATAGCAATATCAGGCCTTGAACCTGAAGTAACTTTCTTGATGAAAGTTAATCGGTGATCTTTATCACCTGGATTAATTCTCTCAGGAGAGTACCCACAATAAAATTCTTTATTAAAAACAAGACCTGACTGCTGCTCAAGTATTGGCACACATATTTCTTCGGTTACACCAGGATAAACTGTAGATTCATAAATCACAATATCATCTTTCTTCAAGATTGATCCTACCGACTCACTGGATTCTTTTAGAGGGCTTAAGTCAGGTTTTTTTTTCCTATCTATTGGCGTTGGAACAGTAATAATAAAAATATTACAGTCTGAAATATCATCAAGATTCTCTGTATAACTCAAATAAATTGCTTCATTTAGCTCCTCAGTAGTAATTTCAAGGGTGGAGTCGATGCCACTCTTAAGATCACTAATTCTAGGTTGATTTATATCGAAACCTACCACATTACGTTTTTTGCCAAACTCAACTGCAAGTGGCAAGCCAACATAACCAAGACCAATAATGGCTATTTTTTTATTTTTCACCATGATACCTACTATATTCAAAAACTAAATTCTTAACTTTTTTGCTTAATTCGAATTAATGAGTAATAGTTGAGCTAAAAAACAGCTTAAACTAAATAATCAAAAAACATTGTCTATACTTTTAACATTATGATTTAAAAAGAAATCTGGTTGTTTGATAATGCTGAACAAATAATTTTGAATAACTCTTTTCTAATAGTTTGATTTATTAAAACTCTCTAAATACCAATCCATAGCTTCATCGATTCCCTCAGATATCATATATTTTGGCTGATAACCTAATAGTAACTTGGCCTTATCTATACTAGCCTGCGAATGTCTAACATCTCCAGCTCTGAATTCTTTGTAAATTGGTTCTTTTTTATTGAGCCCTGGGATTTTCTCAACTAGCCTTTCCTCTATCAATTGATATAGTTGTTTTAAACTTGTTCTATCATTAAGTGCTACATTGTATATTTGGTCTAAAGCATTATCATTATCAGTTGTAGCTGCAAGTAGGTTCATTTGTACTATATTATCAATATAGCAAAAGTCTCTGCTAGTTTCTCCATCACCAAATATAAAAACATCATCTTGATTCAAAATAGCTGACACCCATTTAGGTATTACTGCAGCATATGGACCGCTGGGATCTTGTCTTTTCCCAAATATATTGAAATATCTCAATCCTATAGTTTTGAACCCATACGTTTTTGCAAAAACACCAGCATATAGCTCATTTAGTACTTTTGTAACTGCATATGGACTTAATGGAATTCCAATTTGGTCTTCAACCTTTGGAAGACCTGAATGATTTCCATAAGTTGAGCTTGAAGACGCATATACAAATCTTTTAACATTAGCATCTCTACTAGCAACTAAGATATTTAAAAAACCATCTATATTTGCTTTATTAGTATTGATCGGATTTTCAATTGATCTCGGCACAGAACCTAATGCGGCTTGATGAAGCACAAAGTCAACCTTATGACATGCTTTACTACAATCTTTAAATTCACGAATATCTCCATTAATAAACTTAAAGTTTTTGCTGAGATCCATCCCAGCTGCAGTGTTGGCATCATCTATTGCTTGATCAATATTGAGTTGATAACCTGTATCAAAGTTATCTAAACCTACTACTTTTTGATTGCTAATTAATAATTTCTCTAATAAGTTAGATCCAATAAAACCAGCAACACCTGTGACCAACCAAGTCTTTTGATTGCTTTTTAAACTCTTTAGTAATTTCTCATAATTTGTTTTCTTCAAGACCAAACTCCATTTGGTGATTTTCCATCTTACTAATTTAGACTCATAATAGTTAATTCAAATCTCTATTCATTTTTTGGTGCCACCTCCATGCTGAGCCTATTATAGTCTTCAAATCAGAAAAGGGAGCGGACCAGCCAAGAATTTTTTTTGCTTTTGAAGCGTTTCCAATCAGAATTGCAGGATCTCCAGATCTTCTTTCTCCCAGAATTACCTTAAATTCCTTGCCTGTAATATCTTTTGCAGCATTTATGACTTCTAGGACAGAGTAACCATTGCCATTGCCAAGATTAAAAGCATCTGAAATTCCTGTTTTTTTTAAATATTGAAGGGCAAGAAGATGTGCTTTTGCTATATCCGAAACATGAATATAGTCCCTAACAGCACTCCCATCTTTAGTTTTATAGTCTGTTCCATATACTTCAATACTTTTTCTTTTGCCAATTGCGGCATCTAAAATTAACGGTATTAGATGAGTTTCTGGATCGTGATTCTCACCAATCTCAGTTTCTAGATCAGCTCCTGCGGCATTGAAATATCGTAATGAAACATATTTCATTCCATAAGCATAAAGATAGTCCTCTAAAATTTGCTCAATCATCAACTTACTTCGACCATATGGATTAATTGGACTCTGCGGATGTGTCTCATCAATTGTTAAAGTCTGCGGGTTCCCATAGGTAGAACAGGTAGATGAGAAAATAAGATATCTACAGCCAAACTCTCTCATGACACTAAGCAAATTTAAAGTGCTTGAAACATTATTTGTATAATATTTTTCTGGATGCTCTACAGACTCTCCAACATATGCAAAAGCTGCAAAATGCATAACAGCTTCAATATCATATTTAGCAAAAACCTCTCTAATATTATCAATATTATTTAAATCTCCAATAATCAAATGCCCCCACTTAACTGATGACTCATGCCCATAGATTAAATTGTCATAAACAATTGTCTCGAAACCTTCAATATTCAAATGTTTATTAATTTGGCTTCCTATATAGCCAGCACCTCCTACTATTAAAATCATGCTAGTATTATTGCTAATTTAAATTATTTTTGAATTCTTTAATATGATTCATAATTTGTACCTCTTCTCTCCATCCAAGTTCTTTGGTTTTATCACACACCACTTTTGCACTCATTCTATTTCCCTTTCTCTCAGGAAGCATTTCTATCTTCAGCCCAAAAGCCTCAGCTATTTCAAGAATTGAATGAGACTCAGCACAACCAATTCCATAATTATCACCACTGCCTTTTTCGCCTACTAAAATAATACCAGCAATAATATCATTTACATGTGTAAAGTTTCTTAATTGAGTACCAGGAGAAACAACAGTTAATGCCTCATTGTTTTTATATTTTTCTTTAAACATGCCTATTAATGTTGCATACTTTCCAGAAGAAATTTCTCTACCACCATAAACATTATAGAAATAAGCTATTGCATACTCAATATCAAACCAATCAGCATAATTTTCAACCAATTCAGTATTTGATGCCTTGGACCAGGCATAAGGGCTTCCATTTCTTCCTAGACCACCATCCCCAAACTTAGTACTACTGCCAGCATAAACAAGTTTTGATTTATATTTACGACAAAACTCTAAAACAGCAAACATACCATCTTTGTTGCTTTTCCAGACAATTTCAATATCCTCAAAACTTTGTTCAACTCTAGAGTATTCACCTAAGTGGTAGATAATATCTGGTTTAAATTTTATTAATTTTTCAATATTTTTTGTATCTCCTTTTATGTAAGATGCTCCATTAATATGATTATCTATTGTTCCAGTTGAATAGTTATCAAGTGAGCAAACATGATGATTGTTTTCCAATAATTTTTCACAAAGATGGCTTCCTATAAATCCAGCTCCTCCAGTTATTAATATATTCATATGAAAACTCTAATTATTCTATTTACATAAACTCTAATTCAATATTTACTATTTTTTAAACTAGTCGCTATTAAAAAGATCTCTAGTATAGACTTTATCTTTTACCTCTATTAGTTCAACTTCCATCCTATTAGCGATAATAACATCACTAAGATTTTTAAATTCTTCAAGACTATCAATTATTTTTGACCCTAAAAACTCACCCCTACCTTCTTCGGTTAAAACCTGCTCATATATTATTACTTCAATACCTTTTGTTTTTAGACGCTTTATTATTCCCTGAATCGATGATGCACGAAAATTATCTGAACCAGTTTTCATTATAAGTCGATGAACACCTACAACTTTTGGCTTTCTACTAGTTATAGAATCTGCAATAAAATCTTTTCTTATAGAGTTTGAATCAACAATGGCGCTAATTAGTCTATTCGGAACATTTTGATAGTTTGCTTTAAGTTGTTTTGTATCTTTTGGAAAACAGTATCCACCATAACCAAAACTTGGATTATTGTAATGAAGCCCTATTCTTGCATCAAGGCCAATGCCCTCTATAATTTGTTTTGAATCTAGCCCATGAACTTCGGCATAAGTATCTAATTCATTAAAATAAGATACTCTCATAGCAAGATATGCATTACTGAATAGTTTTACTGCCTCTGCTTCAGTAGAGTTAGTATAAAGAATATCTATATCTTCTTTAATAGCGCCCTCCTTTAAAAGATTCGCAAATTGCTTAGCCCTATCCGATATTTCCCCTACAATAATTCGAGAGGGATATAGATTATCATATAGAGCATGACCCTCTCTTAAGAACTCTGGAGAAAAAATAATATTATTAGTCTTTAATTTTTCAATCAAACTTTGCGTATATCCAACTGGAACAGTTGATTTGATTACTATAGTTGCATTAGGATTGATTTCTAGTACATCATGAATTACTGCCTCAACAGAGGACGTATTAAAGAAGTTAGTAGCAACATCATAATCTGTGGGTGTAGCAATAATCACAAAGTCAGCATCTTTGAATGCATGAACTTTATCAAGAGTTGCAGTAAAGTTGAGATTTTTATTAGCTAAAAAATCTTCTATTTCATTATCTTTTATTGGTGAAATTTTTTTATTAAGTTGTTCAACCTTCTCGGGAATAACATCAAGCGCAACAACTTCATTATTTTGAGAAAGTAACATGGCATTAGATAGGCCAACATAGCCAGTACCTGCTATAGTAATTTTCATCATTTAAACTCCCTCAGGTACCATTTATAAGTTTTTTCTAGACCTTCTTCCAAATCAACACTGTACTTCCAACCCATTTTTGTCAGTCTAGTTACGTCAATCAATTTTCGATGAGGGCCATCAGGTTTTTTTTCATTAAAAATTAACTTGCCTTCATAGTTAATTATTTTTTTCATGGTTTCAGCCATTTTTTTTATGGTTACATCCTTTCCCGTACCAATATTAATATGTGAGATCATTGGTTTAGTATTACTATTGTAAAACTTCTTATCTAACTCCAGTACGAAGAGCGATGCCTTTGCCATATCGTCCACATAAAGAAACTCACGCATTGCATTTCCAGAACCCCAGACTTCTACTTGGTCAACATTGTTTATTTTTGCTCGATGAATTCTTTGCATAAGCGCAGGAATAACATGAGAATTTTCTGGATGAAAATTATCATTAATTCCATAAAGATTAGTTGGCATCACTGATCTAAAATCGGTGTTATACTGACGATTATATGATTCACAAAGCTTTATACCTGTAATTTTTGCTAATGCATAAGGTTCATTAGTTGACTCTAACACATCAGTAAGAATCGCCTCTTCTCTCATAGGCTGCTCAACAGCTTTTGGATAAATACAAGTACTACCTAAAAACAATAAGCGCTTAACTTTATTCTCATAAGACGAGTTTATAATATTAGCTTCTATCATAATATTTTGATATATAAAATCTGCAGGATAAGTATTATTGGCATAAATTCCACCAACTTTTGCAGCTGCAAGAATTACAAAGTCTGGCTTTTCTTCTGCAAAGAAACTTTGCACCTTAGCCTGATTAGTTAAATCAAGCTGAATATGTGAACGAACTAAAAGATTAGTAAATCCCCTTTCCTCCAATTGCCGAACAATAGCAGAGCCCACTAATCCTTTATGGCCAGCTATATAGATTTTATCTTTAAACTCCACCTTAAATCAGTTAGTCGATAAAGTTAGATATTTTAATACCGTTCTTTTTGAGTAATAGAGCACGCTTAGCAATGCTAATATCATTTTCCATCATCTCATGAACCATCTCCTCAAAAGTTATCTTTGGCTCCCAGCCAAGCTTTTCTCTTGCTTTAGAGGAATCTCCTAATAGTGATTCTACCTCAGATGGTCTGAAGTATCGAGGATCGACTTCAATAATTAAATCTCCAGTTTTAGCATCATAACCCTTTTCATCTTCACCTTTACCTTCCCAACGAATCTTCTTGCCTAAATGGCCCCAAGCAAAATCAACGAAGTCACGAACTGAATGTTGAATACCAGTGGCAATACAAAAATCTTCTGGTTTATCTTGTTGCAACATTAGCCACTGAATTTCAATATAGTCCTTAGCATGCCCCCAATCTCGCTTAGCTTCCAAATTTCCAAGATAAACTGTGTCTTGTAAACCTAATGAAATTCGTGCTAAAGCTCTTGTGATTTTTCTCGTTACAAAAGTTTCTCCCCTCACTGGTGACTCATGATTAAATAAAATTCCATTGCAAGCAAACATCCCGTATGCTTCACGGTAGTTGATAGTTATCCAATAAGCATAAAGTTTAGCTGCTGCATAAGGTGATCTTGGATAAAAAGGTGTTGTTTCTTTTTGTGGAATTTCTTGAACTTCGCCGAACAACTCTGATGTAGAAGCTTGGTAATACTTCGTTTTCTTTGCAAGGCCCGAAATTCGAATAGCCTCTAGAATACGAAGTGCACCAAGACCTACAGTATCAGCAGTATATTCTGGAGTTTCAAATGACACAGCAACATGTGATTGGGCGCCTAAGTTGTAAATTTCATCAGGTTGGACTTTTTTAATAATTCGCACTAGACTAATTGAATCAGATAAATCCCCATAATGGAGTATAAACTTATTATCAGCATCATGAGGGTCCCAGTAAAGATGATCAATTCGATCAGTATTGAATGATGATGAGCGACGCTTTATACCATGCACCTCATAGCCTTTATCTAACAAAAATTCAGCAAGATACGAGCCATCTTGTCCGGTTATACCTGTAATAAGTGCTACTTTGTAATTTTCCATATTTAATCCCTAAAATAATCCTTTACATATTTATGAACTTGACTACTATCTAATAACTCTTCAACACCAAACCATTTGTATTCACTGTGCTGATCATTTGGAAGGTTAAGATTATCATAAATATCTAGTTCATATGCTAGATTGATGTAATGAGTTGAGACGCCCTCATAAAAACCTTCGTCATAAAAATGTTCAAACACCCCTATAAATTTAGGTTGTAATTTTAACTTAATATTTAGCTCTAATTGAGCTAGTCTAATCATCGATTGCTGAATTGATTCATTTTTATGAACTCTTGAACCAATTGAGAAGAAAAAGTTTTGAGCAGGTTTATTTATTCGCCTACCTAATAAGACTTTATTGTTTTTTTTTACTAAAAAATCAATTGATATTAGTGGAACTGAATCTATAACTATTTCAAAGGTTGAATCTGGAAGTAAAAAATTATCATTCATAACGTTATGTAAGGGGTAATTGAAATTATAAATCCTTTGCCAATTCAATATTCATTTGCAGCGTGATTACAAATTATGCTTTATTTATTATTAAATATTAATAAATTAATTTTCTTTAAGCTGAATTTAATTATGTATTTCTATAATATTCTAGTCTTTTACTCTTCCATAAATATCCTCAAATCTTACAATATCATCTTCGCCCAGATAAACTCCACTTTGCACTTCAATGATTTCTAATGACTCTTTAGTATGATTTGCTAGAGCATGAGTTACGCCCAATGGAATGAATGTTGACTCACCTTTGTTAAGATCAAATGTCTTATCCCCATGAGTCACCGTTGCAATGCCTCTAACCACCACCCAATGCTCTGCTCGTTTGTGATGCATCTGCAAAGATAGTTTAGAGCTTGGCTTTACATGCAAGCGCTTTACTTGGAAATTCTCACCAGAATCAATAGAATCATACCAACCCCAAGGCCTATGCACTTTGCGATGAAAGCCACCCTCCTTACGACCTTGAGTGTTTAATAATTCAACAAGATTCTTTACATCTTCTACATAGTCTTGCGCAGCAATAAAAGTTACATCAGCGGTATTAACAACAATTAGATTATTTATGCCAATGGTTGCAACCATATGATAATTTGCATTGATGTAGGAGTTTGAAGTGAGATGGGTGATTACATCACCCTTAGTTACATTGCCTTTATTATCTTTATTACCAATTTCATAAAGTGCCGTCCAAGAACCAATATCATTCCACTGTGCATCTAATGGAATAACAACCACATTATTACTTTTTTCCATAAGTGCATAATCAATAGAATCAGATGGAGATGATTCAAAGGCTTCCTTATCAAGACGAATAAAATCCAGATCTTTTTCTGAATTTTCAACAGCATCTATTGCTGATGCAACAATATTAGGCGACTTTTTAGATAGTTCATCAATTAACGTATCTGCTTGGAACATAAACATACCAGAGTTCCATAAATAATTACTTTGCTCTAAGTAATTTTGAGCAGTTTGTAGATTTGGTTTTTCAACAAATTTCTCAACAGTGTGAGCTCCACCAATATGTTCTTGAGAATATTTAATATATCCATATCCCGTATTTGGTTCTGTTGGCACAATTCCAAAGGTAGCTAATTTGCCCTCTTGTGCTTGCTGACTAGCAATAATAATTGCTTCATTGAAAGCCTCAATATCTTGAATAATATGATCGGCTGACAATACTAAAAGTACTGCATCATCTGTTTGTTTGAGAGACTGTAATGCTGCTGCAGTAATTGCAGGAGCTGTATTTCTTCCAATAGGCTCAAGTAATATTGTTGGATTTAAAACTTCAATTTGTTGGCATTGTTCAGCTACTAAGAAACGATGCTCAACATTACAAACTATAATTGGATCTTGCATATTTGCCAAACTATTTAGACGTAATATGGTTTCTTGAAGCATAGTGTTATCAGCCAATAGAGGTAAATATTGCTTGGGATATTGCTTACGAGATAATGGCCAGAGACGTGTCCCCGAGCCTCCTGAAAGAATAATCGGAATTATTTTCATTGAAAATTAAAGTTAATAAAAGAAGGTTAATTAAATATCATTATTCTAGTTAGTTTAAATTTATACTACAGATATATGCATTATGGTAATTCATCATAAGTATGTTCATTTTTTAACTACATCTTTAATACAGACTTTGTAATAAGTTTTAAAGTGCCATGCTATTTTCTAATAAAAAAACTAGAGCAATATTGGTCCAATAAACCTAATAATAATTAATTTTCTTATATTCATTTAATTATGTCTATCTCTGATATGGATTAAGTTATGGCATGAGATCTACTTAAATGTTTACTGAATATTATTATAATCTTTGTACCATCTAGCAAAATTCTCTACGCCCTGCTTAACACTCATACTTGGCTTATAATCGAATTTCGCTACTAAATCGTCTACATCCGCATATGTATCAGGCACGTCCCCAGGCTGCAGAGGAAGTAGCTCTTTTTCAGCCACTTTGCCTAATGAGCTTTCTATTGCTTTAATATAATCCATCAACTCAACTGGATTGTTATTGCCAATATTATACACTCTGTATGGCGCACTAGATGTTGCTGGATCAGGGTTATCGCTATCCCAATTAGGGTTTGACGATGCTGGTATATCTAATACTCTAGTTATACCTTCAACAATATCATCAATATATGTAAAGTCTCTTCGGTGCCTACCGTAATTAAACACTTTAATAGGCTCGTCACTCAATATAGCTTTGGTAAACTTTTGAAGCGCCATGTCTGGTCTATCATATGGACCATAAACAGTAAAAAATCTCAATCCTGTTGTTGGTAAATCATAAAGGTGTGAGTATGTATGAGCCATAAGTTCATTGGCTTTTTTAGTTGCTGCATATAAACTTACTGGGTGATTAACTACCTCATGGGTAGAAAATGGTTGTCTGGTATTAAGCCCATAAGTAGAGCTAGATGAAGCATAGACAAGATGTTTTACTTTGCTATGACGACAACCTTCTAAAATATGGGAAAAACCTACTAAATTAGTATCAATGTAGGCCAATGGATTTTCAATAGAGTAACGAACACCCGCTTGTGCAGCTAAATTGACAACATAGTCAAACTGTTCATCTTTAAATAGCCTAGCCATCGCTTTGCGATCTTCAAGATTCATTCTGATATGTGTATAGTTAGGATGTTCAGCATGCCTTGCTAAACGAGCCTCTTTAAGCTTAGGATCATAATAATCATTATGATTATCAATACCAATCACTATATAACCTTTATCCAGGAGTCTAATTGAGAGTGCGGAGCCAATAAATCCGGCTGATCCTGTTACTAATATTTTCATTTAATAATTTTTTTTGTTATGAAAGGAAAAATGCAAATTTTAGTATCTTAATTAGTTTAAGTTTTAAATATTCTATAATAATATTATACGTAGAGTTTCTCTTTAGATAAAAAGCTTAACTTTTAAAAATTATTACTTAATTTAATTCTCCTTTAATATGTTTATTAGTCAAACTAATTAATCATGCTTTATAATTAAACCAAAATTAAAAACAATGATGTATAACAATATAGATTTCAATAACAAAACTATTCTTATTACTGGTGGAGCTGGATTTATTGGTAGTAATCTTGCTTTCTATTTCCAAAAAAATTTTCCAAGGTCTAAAATCATTGTTTTTGACTGCTTTAGAAATGAAAATGTCTTTTCAAATGGTAATCTTAAAAGCTTTGGCCATTATAAAAATTTAATTAATTATAAAGGTGAGGTTATTTGTGGTGACATAACAAATCCAACTGATCTCAATTTATTGAATAACTTTAAATTTGACTATATTTTTCATCAGGCAGCTATCTCTGATACTAGAATTTATGATCAAGAAATAATTATGAGAACAAATGTTAACTCATTTTATGATATCTTAGAAATTGCAAGGAAAAATAGTGCTGTGTTAGTTTATGCAAGCTCAGCAGCAACTTATGGTAGTCTAATCTCTCCTCAAACTGTAGGCAATGAAAAGCCAGAAAATCCCTATGGATATAGTAAATATCTTATGGATTTAATGGCTATAAATTATTCAAAAAAACATTCGAAAATGGTTATTTCTGGTTTAAGATACTTCAATGTATATGGGCCAAGAGAGTTCTATAAAAATAAAACTGCCTCAATGGTAATTCAATTAGCTCATCAAATCCTTGATAATAAAACTCCAAGACTTTTTGATAATTCTAATTTGATATTTCGAGATTTTATTTACATTGATGATGTAATTCAAGCCAATATTAAAGCCTGCAATCCAAAAAGTAATGGTATTTACAACATTGGAACTGGAATACCAAGAAGTTTTCAAGAAATTTTGGATATATTACAAAAAGAATTAAATTCTAATCATAGTGTAGAATATTTTCCTAATCCATATTCTGGATATCAAATGCATACTCAAGCAGATATTACTGACTCTAATTTAAACTTAAATTTTGAGGCAGAGTTTTCATTAGAAAGTGGGATTAAGGCATATATACCTGAAATTTTGCGCTTGCACGAATACGAGATCTAATGATAGCTTTGCAAGATAAAACTCCTAAAATTCTTGTTATTGGAGATTTAATAGTTGATCATTATCTATGGGGTTCAACAGATCGTATCTCTCCAGAGGCGCCTGTTCAAATAATTAATGTTGATAGTGAAAGCAGTGTTCTAGGTGGTGCTGGCAATGTTGTAAATAATCTTAATGCTCTTGGAGCTAAAGTTGACGTAATAAGTGTCATTGGAGATTGTGAAAATTCAAAAGAGCTAATAAATTTACTATGTGATATTGGAGGAGATATTCAATATTTAATTACTCAAAAAAACCGAATGGCGAGTAAAAAAAGTAGAATTATTGCTGCACAACAACAAGTAATTCGTTATGATCGCGAAAGTACCTCGGAGATTAATAATAATTCTCAAGCTGAAATTATTAAAATTTTTAAAAAAATTGTTAATAATTATGATGTTATTCTCCTTTCGGACTATGGAAAAGGAGTGCTTACCAATGAAGTGACTGAGGCATTGATATCTATATCTAATAAAAAAAATAAGAAAATATTGGTTGATCCAAAAGGGCCAAATTTTTCAAAATATAAAGGGGCTTACCTTCTTACTCCAAATAAAAAGGAAGCTAGTGAGGCTACAAATATTAATATCACTGATAATGATAGTCTAAATAATTCTATAAGAAAACTTAAAGATCAATTTGACTTGCAATTATCAATTATTACTTTGAGTGAGAAAGGTGTAGCTATTTTTGATGATAAATTACGTATTCATCCCACTTCAGCAAGAGAAGTATTTGATGTAACTGGTGCTGGTGATACAATTTTGGCTTCATTAGGCTTTGCACTTGCATGCAATAACGGTATTGATGAAGCTATTCAATTTTCTAATCTAGCAGCTGGAGTAGTTGTTGGAAAAATTGGCGCTTCTACTGCAAGCATTTCTGAGATCATTGAGTATGAATCAAAACTTAACAAATCTTCAAGTGACTTGCACATTAAAACCTTTGATGAGATTTCTTCTATTATTACTGAACTAAAAACTAAAGATAAAAAGATTGTATTTACAAATGGCTGCTTTGATATTTTGCATTTAGGGCATGTTAAATATCTCGAAAAAGCTAAAAGCTTTGGAGATATTCTAATTATTGGCCTGAATTCTGATAAATCAGTAAAAAATATTAAAGGAAATGGTCGACCCATAAATAACCAAAATGATAGGGCATATATACTTGCCGCACTAGAAATAGTTGATTATGTTGTAATTTTTGATGAAGATACTCCATTTGACTTAATTAAACTAATAAATCCAAATACTCTCGTTAAAGGCAACGATTATGCTGGTAAGGAAGTAGCTGGTCAAGATTTAGTTGATGAATTAATACTTGTTGATTTTATTATTGGTAAAAGTACAACAGAAACTATTAGGAAAATTCAGAACTCATGAAAGATATTATTAAGAACGAATTTGACGAACACCTAAAAACCTCACAAGCTTTGGGTTGCCTTACAGAACAAGTTGAAAAGGCCGCCACAATGTGTATTAAAAGTTTAAAAATGGGTGGAAAAATTTTATTATGTGGTAATGGTGGAAGTGCTGCTGATGCACAACATATTGCTGCAGAACTTGTTGGAAGATTTAACCATATACGCAGAGGGCTTCCAGCAATTGCATTAACTGCAAACTCTTCAAATATTACATCAATAGGAAATGACTTCGGCTTTAACTACATTTTTGAACGTCAAGTAGAAGCATTTGCTCAGGAAAATGATGTATTGATTGCAATAAGCACAAGTGGAAATAGTGAAAACATAATTAATGCAATTAGATTTGCAACAAATATATCTTGTAAAACTATTGGCTTTACAGGAGAAGAAGGGGGGCTAATGAATCAAATGTGTGATTTAACTATCGCTGCGCCTTCTAAAAACACACCTCGCATCCAAGAAATGCATATTATTATAGGGCATGTAATTTGTCATTTAATTGACAAAGAATTTGTGAACTAGCTTATCCTCTCTATTGCATCTAGTGCATCAGATGACTTTATTAGCTTCATACAATTGTGATGATTTAAAGGACAAGATCTTTTCATACATGGCTGACAATCTAATTTTTTTTTCAAAATTATGCTTTTTTTATTTTTCCATTGTGATGTTTCGTAATCTCTTGTAGGTCCAAAAACTGCTACAGTAGGAATTTGAAAAGCCGCGGCAATATGCATTGGGCCGCTATCGCCAGTAATAAACAAGTCAAGATTTGCAATTCTATCTACTAATTCAGCAACTGAAGTCTTGCCTGCTAAATTTTTATAGTTTTTAATACCTTTTTTAAGCAAACTTGTCTCAATATCCTTAGCGATTCTTACTTCATCAGGCCCGCCAAAAATAATTACATCAAAATTATTTGATAAAGCTTTAGCAACATTCGCAAATTCTTCAGGATACCATCTCTTTGAACTGCCATATGATGCCCCTGGGTTTAATCCTAAGAATTTCTTTTTATTTTCAATATTTTTATTAACTAAATTATGCAATATTAAAGAACCTGGAGAAACATTAGTCTTAATAATCTCTCGAACAAAATTATTGTATTTTTCAACTTGATGAACATCTGGGTACTTTTTCTTGTTAAAATTATATTTCATTGGAGCTGAAATAAGAAATTTATAAATTTGTGCTCGCAAAGATCCCCTAAAAGACAGATAAATATCAAAATTATTTAAATTTATAATTGTTTTAAGTGAATAAATATATTTAGGACTCAAAGCATAAGTTTTAGTCACTTGTGGATGGCTTTTAATTATCTCTATTGAAGTAAGTGAACCAATTAATGTAATTTCAGAGTTACTGTAATAGTTTGCTAAATTTTCAATAGCTGGGGATGCCATAACTGCATCTCCCAACCAATTTGGAAGCTCAATTAATATTTTCATTTAACCAATTTATAATGTTTTTTACTAAGCTCTACTCCAAAAAAATTCTCTATTTTTTTCATAAATCTATGTTTAAAGTCCCTATTACTTGGCTCATAACTTATATCAGCAAGATAGATACCAGTTTTTTTTGGAATCCAATCAAGTATCACGCTTGGATGACTCCCATAGAATGGTTTAATAATTGAGGAGTCAATTTGAGAGTAATCAATATTTATATGCTCTTTACCCCAATATTTCTGAACTTTCTCACTCTTCAAATTCATTTGTTGTTCACTTCTGACCCATCCATAGTGATAACAAGAAACACCAACTTTTTTTGCTTTTGGATATCTTCCTTTTTTATTTTTATCTAGCACAAGCCAAAATAGTCCATCAGGTGCATAAGACCTTATAGAGCTCTTGATAATTCTTGCTTCAGATCTATACCAACCTGGCGAGTCGAGAAAGCTATTTGCATTGCCATAAAAATGAATGAAGTCAAAAGCAAGTGCCTCAATATTTTCATCATTAAGGTGTAAGCTCATTGCTTTTTTTATTTTATAAAAATCATGCTCATGATATAGCTCATCGCCTTCTATATAAAATAACCAATCACCGGTACAATTAAACTGTGCAATCATTTTTTGTTGGCCATAAACATAACCTCTATCTTTCATTCTTTCATTCCATGAAGATCTTATAATACGAATCTTTTCATTTTCAATGCTTTGAATTAAAGCTAAAGTATCATCCTCACTGTCACCAACATTAATAACAAACTCATCAACTATTGGTAAAACAGATTTAATGGACTCTATAAATGGATAACCCAATATTTGTCCATTTTTTATAAATGTAAACGCACTAATCTTCATACTGATATATTGTTAAACAATTTTTTTTCCAGTCTACTTAAATTTCTTTTAATTCTTTTTTAATATAACCTGTAAGTTAGAAGATAATACTCCTTTCGATTGAATTGAAATGATTCTCACAATCCGTTCTATTATGGCATATAAAAAAATCCTTAGTACTCTTGATGGCATCTTTAAAAAGTTATGTCTAAAAATAAATGGCAAAACATCGCCCCTAAAAAAAACTACCTTTAAGTCTGAATTTGAACACCAGTAACTTAGCTTTGGAAGTGTAATGATGTTGCAATGCGTTACATCTCCATGTTGGTTAGCTAGGCCAAGAGGACTAGAACCATTTGGAAATCTTAAAAAAACTGAACCATCAGGTTTTAGCAATAAAGAAAGCTTAGTTATAAAAATTTCCATATCGTTTTCTGGAATATGTTCAATTACATCAAATAAAACTATTAAATCAAATTTTTTAGTTGGATTAATATCACCAAGTGATTGATAAACTACAAATTTATTTTTTCTTGCCTGATCTAATAGATATTTATTCAACTCTACACCTTCACAGCTAAAGTTATTTTTTTTTAGGAAGTTAAGAAAAGAGCCATTACCAAAACCAACCTCCAAAACATTATGCGATTTCTTTAAACGTAATAATTTAATAGCATTTTCGAAATAAGCTTTTTCAAGCTGTGAAGTTTTTCCAAATAAAGTGGAATCCCAGCTTTTCCAATTAATATATTTGTTGTCGTTATTCATTTAGATATATTTATTTTTAGATAAATTTTTTTAATAACAATTATAATCTTATTACTATCTTATCCATATATTACTTACCTAGTGTCCTCAATTTCCGAACTAATATCAATAAGATAGGACTCCAAATTGCTTTTTGTTAAAAGAACCCCGGAACTAAAATCAAGTTTCTTATGGTTAGTTGTAAAAATCTCCTCAAATATTTTTTTTCCAACTTTAGGCTTAAAATGCCAACCATTATCAATAAAGTTGTTTAGATTCTGAGTAATTACATTATTACCGTAAAATGACCAGACTTGTGCTTCAGTATTGTTTACTAGAGTTCTAACTGCAGAAAAATACTTCTGCTCAATGTCTTGGTGTTTTGAAAATAAAGCATAATAAGGTGCATATTTTGGAAAAATAATAAAGATATCATTTTTATTTCCTAATTTGGCTAATTTATTTATTAATTCATCAGAATATACTGTGAAATTTGAAAAATTAGCTTTTTCTCGATTGCTTAAAACTCCAGATTCAATAGACATTTGATCTAACGAAAAAGATGATAGTCGATCATTTTCTTCTAAATGCTGTTTATCAAGTTTTTCATTCTTAAGCTTTTTTATAAGGTGTTGAAGTGTTCTTATAGTAATATCACTATTGAAAAATTTGCCGAAAATTTTATTATTTGACATTTCATTTTTATAGATTGAAACTCTATTTTTAATTTCTTCATATTGCTGCCTATTTTGATTAGATGAAAAGACATCAAAACTATATATAAAATATTTATCACGTATTTTGACCTCTGTTGCTAGCATTGTATTTTCGATAAGAGTGGCCCCATCTATTTTTATATTATGAGTTTTCATTCCTGTCATTTTCTCTATCTCGAGAGGATTAATTCTTGCCATTCTAGAGCTTCCAATCAAGTAATAATAGCCTTTGGAATTAACTCTTGCATTAGTTACATGGGGCTTATTAAACATTGTCAAATTTTTAATAAACTTTCCATTTCGAACGTTATAACCATAAGGATCAACCAAATAATTCATACATAAAATACAAACCAATAATACAAAAAATAAAATTAGCAATCTTTTGAGATAATGTTTATAAATAATCATTATTAAAAGTTGAAATAAATAAAGTCAGCATTTTTATCCAGATTCATTAAAGATATTAATAATAAAAATACAATGAAAATTATTGCTTTATTATTTGGCTTTTGGCTAATTAAGAGCTGATTAGAGTTTTTAAAGCATAAACACAAGCATAATGCCCCAAATAGCCATAATAAAATTTCAGTATCTCCATTAAAGTTACTGAATACTTCTCCAAATATGGCATTATTATTGGCCAAAAAAGGTATTTTATTTAAGAAACTTGGAAATAATACTCCAGAAAAACCAAACATTCCTTTTATAACTTTTAAAGCATCTTCCCAATTCTCAGCTCGAAAAAAAATCCAAGATATATTTATAAAATTAAATGTAATAAACCATGCTAGAACATTATTTAAAACTATTCCAGTCTTACACCAAAGCCTGAAAAGAATAATTGCTAAGCCATGCAATGCACCCCAAAAAATAAATGTCCATGCAGCTCCATGCCATAGGCCGCCAATTAAGAAAGTTATGAATAAATTGTTATACATTTTGACATTGCCATTCTTATTTCCTCCCAAAGGTATATAGATATAATCTCGCAAAAATCTTGACAGAGTCAAATGCCAGTTTTTCCAAAAATCTCTTATATTTGTCGATTTGTATGGACTATTAAAGTTTTTTGGTAGTTTAATATTAAATAAGAGGGCAGCACCTAAAGCCATATCTGTATAACCAGAAAAATCAAAATATAGTTGAAAGGTATATGATAGAGAGGTAACCCAGGCCTCAATTAAATTTAAATGACTGAGAATATCAAACCCATTCGTTGCCCAAATTGCGAAAGTATCTGCAATGATTGTCTTTTTAAATAAACCAATGGAGAAAATAAATAACCCTAAATATATGTTTTTAAAATTAAAAAACTTATTTTTTTTTATCAAAAACTGTGGCATCATCTCTTTATGATGAACAATTGGGCCAGCAATCAATTGTGGGAAAAATGTAACAAAAACAAAATAATTTAAAAAACTTGTTCTCTTTACATATCCTCTAAAACTGTCTACCAAAAAAGCAATTTGTTGAAAAGTAAAAAAAGATATTGCTAATGGCAGAGTTAAATAAAGTAATGAGTATTTAGTATCATATGCTAAGTTAATATTTTGAAGAAAAAAATCGCTATATTTAAAATATCCAAGCAACAGTAAATTAAATATAACTCCAAAAACTAATAAAGCTTTTTTTATAGAAAGCTTATTTATTAGATGGCTAATTTGATAATTGATTATGACTGAAAAAACAATTAATGGTAAGTATTCAATATTCCACCAACTATAAAAGAATAGGCTTGCAAGAGCCAAAAAAACTTGAGCTCCTTGAATCAACTTTAATCTATTAAGGTAAAAATAAAGGGAAAAAGTAAGAGGTAAAAATGCTAAGATAAATTCGTAACTATTAAAAAGCATTATTATTATTTTTCATGATGTACAAATAGTTAGAGTTTAAAAAAATTAATTTATTCTTAACCTTTATCAAAAAATCTTATAACTTCACTCGTTTTATCAATAAGCTCCTCGATAGAAAACCCTTTAAGATTATTTCTATTCTTTGAAAAGATAGTCTTATTTATATCACTGGTAGGTGCAAATAATTTGTAGCTATGCAGGTTATTTTCATGTATTGTGATTACAGGTTTATTGAAGGCTGAGGCAATATGAGCGATAGAAGTATCTGGTGTGATTATAATATCGAGGTTGTTGATAAGGGCTGAAGCGTCTAATATATTAAAAGTGGTGTATGCTTTGTGTACAAAACATAATTTCATTGCAATAATATTTTTTATTATTCTATTTTCATTATCAGGATTTGAAATAACAAAAAAGAGTACATTTTTGTTAAATTTTTTAAGACCAACACAAATTTTTTTTAAATCTTTGAAATTAATCTTTTTTCCTCGCACAGCGCCCTCTAAATTAATTCCAATCAATACTTTACCTGCATTTGCAGATAGAAATTTAATTGCTTTATTATTTTGATGCTCGTCAATATATATCTCGTAGTTAATAGATTTAGGATTTATATTAAAAGGCCTAAGAGTTCCAAGCCAAATATCTCTAAAATGCTTACCAGTGTGGTTATCAGTGTAATAATCATAGATTTTAAGTTTATTACCATCTATACCATATCTTCCATTTTTTTTAACTGAAATAACCTTCTTTGGATTGATTATTTTTAACCTTATTATGGCGTGTCTTACAACCGAATGATCAAACTCAATGCAAACATCAATTTTCTTTTTTCTTAGTTTAAATAGTACAAATAAATCAGAAAAAATATTATTTTTATTATTCAGATATACATTATCCACATACGGGTTATTTTTCAAGATAATTTGATTTGATTTGCTGGCCAAAACGCTTAACTCAATTTTAGGATATTTTTTTTTCAGTTCACGAAATACAGGTGTTGTAATTACCATATCACCGATCCTATCGTAACGAAACATTAAAACTTTTGAGGACTTTAAAATATCAAAATCAATATTTTTTTTATTTGAGATACTTAAAAGCATCCTGGCTTTTAAATTAGTTATTATCTTCATAAAATTCAGCAAATCCCTTGTCGCACCAATTGAGTTTTTTATCTATCGCTTTTTGTAATAAATTGTTATTTTCACTTAAAGCTTTTCTACTTGATTCATTATGCCAAAGATGGAATTGGACTGCTGCAAATTTGAGTGAAATTCGATTGATATTATTGTTCATTAACCTAACTACAAACTCACTATCTTCCCTACCCCAGCCTCTAAACTCATTATTAAATCCATTAACCCCAATAAAATCTTTAAGAAAAAAAGACATATTGCAAGATTTAATACCATTGAGGTGATTTTTTTTAACAGAGAAAAATTTTGATAAATAATTTGACTTAATTGAATTCAGTCGATTATTGATACCTTTAGAAAAAAAATTAAAACTCAGCCTACCTTTTTTTATAGCATTTTGAGTTTCAAGTTCGGTCAGTAGAACTCTTGAGCCTTGAATAAAACAACCTTTTCTTGCATTTTTCACATGATCCTTAACAAACTCTGGGTGAAGAATCATATCACCATCAATCAAAATGATGAACTCACATGATGATTTTGCTACAGCTTTGTTTCTGGATTCAGCTGCACGAAAACCCAGATTTTCTTGAAATGAATGAATAATTTGAAGTTTAGATTCTTCACAATAATTAGAAATTACTTTTTTTGTAAGATCGTCACTTCCATCATCTGCAATGATAACTTCGGTAGGAATTAATTTTTGACGCTCAATACTTTTGAGGACAAGTAATAATTCTTGAGGTCTATTAAAAGTTGTAACTACTAGACTTATATGCATTTATTTTTTTATAAAAATACTCAATAATTGGGTAACATTTAAAAACATATTATAATGATTAAATATTCATGGAAATTTCAGTCTATATTATTACTTTTAATGAATCAGATAAAATTCGTGACTGCATAAATAGTGTACTTTGGGCAGATGAAATAATCGTCGCTGACTCTAATAGTAATGATGGAACAATTGAAATAGCTGAAAGCTTAGGTGCTAAAGTTATTCAAATTCCTTTTAACGGCTATGGAGATCTTAGAAACAAAGCAATTTCATATTGCACTAAGGATTGGATTCTTAGCATTGATTCTGATGAAAGATGTACAGAAGAATTTAGAGATGAAGTATTGTCAGTCATAAGCACTTCATCAACTGATATTTTTAAGGTACCTAGAAAAAACTTTTTTATGGGTAAATGGATAAAATATTCAGGTTGGTATCCTAATTATAGACAGCCTCAATTATTTAGATCTGGAAAGATGTCTTATGAAGATAAGCCTGTTCACGAAGGTTATGTAAGTCATAGTAAGAAAAAAATTGGTTTTATTAAAAACAATATTTGGCAAATTCCCTTCAAAAATTTTGAAGAGTTAAATTATAAATCAAATAGGTATTCAACCCTTGGAGCAAAAAAACTCAAAGACAGAAACATTAAAGGAGGGATAGGAAAAAGCTTAATTCATGCTGCTTGGGCTTTTTTAAAGCATTATATATTTAAACTTGGTTTTTTAGATGGTGCTGCAGGTCTAGTGATTGCTTTTGGAAATTTTGAGGGAACCTTTTATAGATATCTTAAATTAACTGAGAAAGAAAAAAATTGGAAAATTCCAGAAACAAGGCCTATTTACAGACAAAGTAAAAAATAACATAGTTAGAGTTAATTAACGAGAAGCTTGTATTTTTCATATTGATTTATTACTTGTTCAACTGAAATATTATTTACATTTTCAATATCATAAAGAGAAAAGGCGCTTATTGAGTTTGTCAATTGCATCGCAGAAGTTAGTCGTGCAAATAAAGTAATGATAGGTGTATTTACAGAATTTGCAGCATGCATTAATCCTCCATCACAACAAAATAATACCTCAGATTTATTTATAATTTCAGCCGTCTGACTGAAAGTAAACTTACCAACATAATTATATATTTTATATTTTATAAAAGTTTTTTCTATTTGATCAGCGGCATCTTTACCATTATCTGACCCAACAAGAATAATATTAATATCTATATCGTTTTTTATTATTTTTTTTACAACTAAATGCCACTTATTATATGTACGGTAAGCCCACTCCCCCCCTATCACAATAGAAATAAAGCTAGGAGGGAGATCAACTTTTTGCACAAAATCTTTATCTCTTTTATTGATTGAAATTGAAGCTTTTGCAATCTTATTAATTTCATTTTCACTATATTTATAATCAAGAAGATGGTTCATTTGATGAAAACTAAACAATACTCGATTAACCTCTGGTCCATTAAAATAACCAAACATTGAAACGAATGGAGTAGATTTGGATAAATAACATTTTGAACGAATACTTCTTGAACTATAAGAGTCAATAATAATCAAATCATAGCTTTTTTTTTCAACTTGCTTAGAATCACTATAAACATTCAAGAAGCACGAATCATCACTATATAGATTTGCATTTTTTGCATCAGTAAACAAATCTAATTTTTTATCTTCTAACAGAATTCGACTTGATAAATCCATAAGGCTGTCGCCAAAGCTTGGTGCAGAAATATTGATCCAAAGAATGTTTTTATGTTGTGGCAGAATTAAATTCAACTCATGTGTGTGTTGACCCTTTAAATAGATAAAAAAATATCGCCTTAAATATTTTACTTTTTGCCTAATCAATATTTTTTCACTAAGAAAATTCTCTATAAAAGTTGGAATTTGAGACTTAAATGGCAAGGTATAAGTTTGTTTAAAGCTTATCATTTCGATACCATTTTTCTACTTGAGTGAATATTGATTTTGGTTTAATATTATCTAAGCACTCACTTATTCCAGAATTATTGCAGCCAGCCTCTCCACATGCAACGCATGGCATGTCAGCCTGAAAGATTGTAATATTGTTATAGGTTTGAATTGGTAAATTAACTTTTGTAGCACTTTTTAATTGGTTTGACCATGGTGACCACATCGATAATTTAGTAGGTCCAAATATAGCGAAGATACGTTTATTTTGGGCTGCAGCAATATGCATATTGAGTGTATCCATGCCAATATAAGCTAAAGATAATTCACTTAATGCAATATATTCTTCTAAAGAGGTTTCACCTATTAAATCAAAAACATTAGGGAAAGTGTTAAGTTCTTTTTTTATATCAATATCAATTTGATTTTTGGCTCCAGTTATCAGTATTGACACATCCAAAGTGCTTAATTGAGAGATCAGCTCATTCCTCAACTTCTTAGGGTATATCTTGTAGTTGTATTGAGCCGATGGATGAAAAATAAAAAATTTACCTATTTTCATACTCTTCAGCTTTTTTTTAACATCATAAATGGTAATTTTTGATGCTTGAATTGGATGCTGAATTTGCTTATGATAAATATCTAAAAAATTTAAAGATTCAAGATTATTTAAAAGTATATGCTTTGAATTGTCAAAGTAATAATAATGACTTAGAAATATTTTTTTCCACCATGATTTTATATAACTTTCTTCAATAGCACTTATTGTTTTTCTTCCTGAAATCAAAGCATATAAAACACTCCTATCACTGGCAGTAAGATTTATACTCAAATCATACTTTTTATAGATTTTCTTAACAAGTTCTTTTTCTTGGCTCCACTTATTCTCACTTTTTTTAAAATATGAGAATTGATGAATATTAGTTACAAAAGGAATTAACCTAGCTAACAAGGCAGTATCTTCATTAATAAGCAAATCTATATGAATATTATTATAGTGTTCATATATATATCTTATTAAAGATAAACTAAGGAACACATCTCCATTAGATCTTTGAATTATTATTAATATTTTATTTATATTTTTCAAAATCTTTATATAAAAATGAACTGAAGAAAACAAACATTAGTGTTGTGTAATGTCCTAATAGATAAGAATCACTCCACATTAATAATAAGAATAATAAAGGGAGAGTGAATCCCGTATCTCTTATAAATTTAGTTGGAGAATTAAATGAAAATTTGACTTGATAGTAAAAAATTGACATCATACTAATTAGTCCGACCAGTCCTAGCTCTACTGCCACTAAAGTATACATATTATGTGGGTTTGAAGTGTATGGCATCCCTGGCGTATTGGCTTGACTATTTTTTTTGTAATCATTTGGAAAGTCTCCAGTTCCAACTCCAAATGCCAGATTCTTTTTAATTATTTGCCATGAATTCATAGTAAAAACTATTCTTGCACCAACAGAAGTATGAGAATGATTAATTTTTTCATATCCATTTGTTTCTGAGAACTCAGAAATATCGGAAATAGCACTATTAACTCTATGCTTAAAAAGAGGACTAAATTGATAGGCAGAAATAAATATTGATGGAATAATTATCAAAATTGATAAAAATGCTCTTATTCTTTGCTTTTCTAGAAGCTGAAAAATTAGAATTGCCAACATGAAAAAAAATGCAACCTGTCCTGCGCGCCCACCAGTAATAAACATATTTATTGACATGCTTAGCGCAAAAAAAGAATACAGCGAAAACATTAAATTTGTTATTTTTTTGTTAAAAAATAACTCATGAAGCACAAGATAGATTGCGAATGCTAAAATTGGGTTATAGGAGATATGACTCATAAAAGGTGTTGGATTCGAAACAGTGGCATATTTAAAAGGCTCAATTAATTCAAACCACACCAAATAAGAAATAATTTCTGTTAACGTAATTGCAAGAAGAAATGCAGAAATATATAGACTAATATATTCTTTTTTTACTAAAGTGTAAAGAATCGGGTAAAGCCCAATAAAATACCACATTTTATGGACAGTGTGAAAACCCCATGATAAATCTTCAGTCCATAGTAAACCAATTACATGAATACAAAAAAATACAATTGAAGCTAACATTAATCTGCTGTTAATAATTGTGTAAAACTTGGTTTTATAACCTCCAGAAAATACCCAAAGTAGACAAATAATAACAATGATAAGATTGGCGCCAAAAACAGTCAGAGGAATCAAAAATGACAATATAATTAAAAGATACTGATATGTTTTGTCTAGACTTAAAATTTTAAACATAAGAACTTGATGTTTTATATGACTTTCTTAAGATGAATTATACGTACCTTATTTTATGGCTATAAAAATTATTTTTCTTGATCGAGATGGAGTTATCAATAAAGATATAGGTTATTTGCATAAAATAGAGGAATGTAAGTTTATTAAAGGTATTTTTGAAGCTTGTAGGTATTTTAATTTTTTAGGATATCAAATCGTCATAGTTACCAATCAATCTGGAATCTCACGTGGCTACTTTACATATAAAGATTTTCAAATTATTACTAATTGGATGGTTGAACAATTTGAAAAAAATAGTATTAATATTCTTGAAGTATTTTATTGCCCTCATTCTCCTAAATCTAACTGTAACTGCAGAAAACCAAAGCCAGGAATGCTTCTCTCAGCAAAAAGTAAATATAATGTAGATATGGAAAAATCTTGGATGATAGGCGATAGTGAATGCGATATAAGAGCAGCTAATTTAGCTGGTATTAATAAAACAATAATGATTCAAAATGGTCGTGATATAAATAAATCAAATTCTACTGCTGCTTTTTTTCTAGATTCCATTTCTCAGGCAAGGCAGGTAATAAAAAATTAACAAAAAAATTAGAATATTAATTCCTTTACTGTAGCTATCACTTCTTCTACACTAATATCTTTTATTGAGTAATCATTTTTATTAATCTTAGAAGGGTTTACTTTTGATTTTGACTCAATTATTTTATTTATTGAAGTAACCAAAGTATTCCTATATCCAGGTGTTGGTCCAAATAATGTAATAGATGGAATATTTAGCGCCCAACTCATGTGAGTAGGACCAGTATCAGGCCCTATAACAAGATCTGCCTGGGAGATCAATAAAATTAATGAATCTAATTGCAACTTATTGCAGATATTTACATCATGTGAAATTTCTTTTATTTGTTGTGCAAGGAATTTTTCTTCCTCGCTACTCCAAATAATAATAAAATTTGCATCAATTAATTTTGTAAGTTCAGCAAGCTTAAAATGAGGGAAACGTTTTGATTTATTCGAAGCACCAGGTATTAATATGATATTTTTTTTAAAATCTGACTGCTGAAAACTTAACTTTTTTCTTTTTGAGTGCAAAAATGGAATTTTATTATAAATTTCCTCATCACTAATGCAGAATCCAAGTGCATTCTCAATTAGGGCAATATTACGCTCGATAACATTTTTAGTGTATGAACATTTGAAAGTTTTGCTATAAAAAATTGAAGCGAGTCTTTCCCTGGAAGAGAATTTATCAAAACCTAAAGTTTGTTTAGAAGGTATTAATTTAGAAATAATTGCCGATTTAATTAGTCCCTGCATATCAATAACTAAATCATAAGGATTAAGCTTATTAACTTTTTTTAATTCCTTGAAAAGCAAGTATAAAGATTTTTCTTTTTTTACTTTCTGGAAATTGATTGAGTAGACCTTATTAATATCTGGATGAAATTCTAATAAATCTTTAAAACCTTCCTCCACAAACCAATCAATTGAAATTTCTTTGTTAAATTTCTTAATAAACTGAATAACAATCATTGCATGAACAATGTCACCTAAGGCAGAAAGTTTGACTATAGCTATCTTCATAAATCCATTTTACAACGTCATGAACTTTTTACGCGCTCTATATTGAATAAGACTTTTAATGGTATAATTTAAACACCTATAATTACTATCAATATTGTTCCTAATGGACTCTAAAAAGGCTTCCGCTAAACCTACCAATTTTATTCGTAATAAGATTGAAGAAGACCTCTTAAAAGGAAAACATAATTCAATAATTACTCGCTTCCCTCCTGAACCAAATGGCTATCTCCATATTGGGCATGCAAAGTCAATTTGCCTTAATTTTGGAGCAGCTCTAGACTTCAAAGGTTATTGCAATTTAAGATTTGACGATACTAACCCTTCTAAAGAAGATATTGAATATGTAAACTCTATAAAAAAAGATATTGAATGGCTTGGCTATAGTTGGAAAAATGAAGTTAAATTTAGCTCTAATTATTTTGATAATTTCTATGACTGCGCTATAGAATTAATTAAAAAAAAGTTAGCATATGTTTGTTTCTTAAGCGCTGAAAAAACTCGTGAATACCGAGGAACTCTTATAAATCCTGGAAAAAATAGTCCATATAGAAATTCAACTATTGAAGAAAACCTCAATGTATTTTCAAAAATGAAAGCGGGAGAATTTGAAGAAGGAGAATGTGTCCTTAGAGCAAAAATTGATATGGGGTCAAGTTTTATGTGTATGCGAGACCCAACTCTATATCGTATTCGTTTTGTAACACATCATCAAACTAATGATGATTGGTGTATTTATCCAATGTATGATTTTGCTCACTGTCTTGGAGATGCAATTGAAGGAGTAACTCATTCAATATGTACTTTAGAATTTCAAGATAACCGACGAATTTATAATTGGATATTAGAAAATTTAGATGCCTTTAATAGGCCTGATAGGCCTCACCAATATGAGTTTTCTAGATTAAATCTTGAGTACGCTACTACCTCCAAAAGAAAACTAAAGCTTCTTGTTGATGATAATCATGTTTCTGGCTGGAATGATCCTAGAATGCCAACAATCTCTGGCTTAAAAAGAAGAGGTTATACGCCAGCTTCAATCAGGGATTTTTCAGAAAGAATAGGTGTTTCAAAAGTTAATAGTCTTACTAATATTTCAATTTTAGAATCTTCAATAAGAGATGATTTAAATAAGTCTGCACCTCGAACAATGGCAGTTCTCAATCCAATTAAAGTCATTATTGAAAATTACCCTGAAGGAAAACTTGAATCTCTTAATGCCCCAATACATCCTCAAAATGAAGCAATGGGAACTAGGGAGATTTTCTTTAGTCGTGAGATATATATTGACAAGGAAGACTTTAAAGAAATAGCACCGAATAATAAATTTAAACGCTTAGCAATAGATAAAGAGGTGCGACTAAGAAATTCATATGTCATCAAAGCATCTCGTTTTGATAGTGACAAAAATGGAAATGTAACTACTATCTACTGCACTTATGATCCTGATACTTTAGGGAAAAACCCTACTAATGGTAGAAAAGTTAAAGGTGTTATCCATTATGTCGAATCTAGTTTAGCTATTAGCGCTGAATTTAAAATATATGACCGCCTATTCTTAGACCCAAACCCTTCTCAAGTGGATGATATGTCATCTGTACTTAATCCAGATTCACTAATTATTAAAAATGGGTATGTTGAGCCCAGCCTTCAAGATGCTGAAATTGAAAAAGCATACCAGTTTGAACGAGAGGGTTACTTTTGTAGAGATAGTGAGTCTGATGGAATAGTATTTAATAAAACTGTTGGACTTAGAGATACCTGGAATCAATAATCAATATCTTCGAGCCACTCTGAGACTTGTTTGAGTTCTGGATATTTTGTTAAATCAATCTGAAGAGGTGTAACAGATACGAAGTTGTTAGAAACTGCATGAAAATCTGTTCCCTCTCCATTATCAGCTTCCTTGCCATTTTCTCCTATCCAATACAAAGATGGATTTTTTAAATCTTGAATACTTGGCTCAGACTTATGCCGATTTCCTAAACGAGTACTCTTAATACCCTTAATCTCAGTCATTGGAAT
>Ga0257115_1000237_pt1 | contig 57381 bp, 56 predicted proteins | sample SI112_100mmetaG_FD_194465 | JGI IMG/M metagenome (GOLD analysis project Ga0257115, IMG submission 194465) | Marine microbial communities from Saanich Inlet, British Columbia, Canada - SI112_100m | ecosystem: Environmental > Aquatic > Marine > Inlet | place: Canada: British Columbia | collected...
CCTCCAAAAACAACGGAATGTGTAAGCCCAAGCCTTGCACAAGCTTGCATAGCTATTATTGCTTCAATTCCCATAGGGAGATATATAATAACTCTATCCCCGACATTTAAATTTAGTGTCTTTAAGCCATTCGAAAATTGGCAAACTTTATGATAAAGCTCCAGGTAAGATATTTTTGTAACATTACCGTCATCCGCCTCAAAAATAATGGCTGTTTTATTTGGCTTAGAATCAACATGCCTATCTAAACAGTTGAACGAGGCATTTAATTTCCCATCCTCAAACCATTTATAAAAAGGAGGAGTTTTATCATTCAATCTCTTTGTAAATGGTTTGTCCCAAATAAGCAGTTCTTTAGCGACAGCAGCCCATGCACCTTCATAATCTGTTTTAAAATTTTCACATAATTTTTGGTATTCTGACAAATTAGATACTCTTGCATTTTTTGATGTTTGTTTGCTAGGATAAAAAATTCGATCTTCTGTATGTATAGATTCTATTGACATTGAAGCTTATGGGGTTTAACTAAATAAACCCCCTCCGGATTTAAAAGTGATATTACTTCAGTAATTTACCATAACTAAAATTGAATTCAACTCATATAACTCATATATATGTATATTACTCTAATTTTTGGTGTCAAATAAAACTCATGAATATACCCTTGTATATAAATACATTCCAATGTTAAATGTTTATATCTAAATTAATATTTTGTTATAAAAAGTTAAAATATGGGGCTGAGGTACAGGTTTAATCTTCTTCTTACGCTGATCATGGCAGTTTTTATTGTCACTTTGATGTTTGTCATGATGAAATCATCCAAAAACTCAATACTTGAAGGTGTTGAATCTGCACACAAAGTAACAATGCAATTATTGGATACAGTTATTGTGAGTTCGGCACAAAATCCTAATTGGGGTACAACGGACTATGTGATGGCTCAATTTTTAGAGGAGTTAGGTTATGTAAGGAGTAATGACATCTTGTTATATGACCTTCAAAATAATTTGATTTATAAAACACCTCAATCTACCTATCGGCTAGATGTTCATCCACCACAATGGTTTTCAAATTTTCTTGCACCACAGGAGATGGTAGGTACAAGGGTAATTAGATTTGGAAGATTAATTGTTTCCTCTAATCCCTCAGGAGCCATTCGTGAGGCTTGGGTTTCCATTAAATCTATTTTTTTTACTGCAATGCTGTTCTTCATTTTTATAAATATTATTGCCTACAAAGCACTAGGGGGTTGGTTGCGCCCTATAAAGCCGATGATAAAAGCAATTGAAAAAATGGGTAAGGGTGATTTAGGTGCAAGGATTCCAAGTTTTGATGTTCCAGAGTTTTCTGCAATTGCTAAAAATTTTAATATGATGGGGGACTCACTTGAAAATCAAATTCTTGAAAATAAGCGACTTGCACTTATTGCTGAACAGACGGCTGATGCAGTCATGATTCATGATGAAAAACTTAATATTACCTTTTGGAATAACTCAGCTGAAAGAATGTTTAAATACAAAAGAAAACAGATTTTAGGAAAATCGGCCAAAATCATTGTTCCAGAATTTTTATTGGAGGAATTTAACAAAAATCTAAAAAAAATAAAAAGCAAAAATTTTTTACAACATATTGAAACTAAAAGAAAAAGTAAGCCAGGTAAATTGGTTGATGTTTCAATTTCTGCATCATTGCTTGTTGATCCTACAACAAAAAAAATCATTGGTAATATTGTAAGCATGAGAGACATATCAGAAAAAATGGTTGCTAAAAGATCCAGAGCAGAGCTTCGAAAAAATAGAGAGCTCACATCTATTATTCAAGAGCATGTAGAGGATGAAAGAAAGAGTCTGGCCAGAGAGCTTCATGATGAATTAGGTCAATATGTCTCAGCCATCAAAATTTTTTCTCAAAATATTTTAAATCGCTCAAAAGGCAAAGATGAGGCAATAGAAACAAGTGCGTCGTCGGTGACAGCGGCTGCGAATCAAATTTATGATGGCATGCATAATATTATAAGGAAGCTTAGGCCTGGGTCCTTAGATAACTTAGGTTTAAGCGAAACACTTAAAGATGAAATGAATAAGTGGCAATCTCAGCACCCATCTTTAAAAGTTAATTTGAAAATTAAAGGTGATGTTGACTTCTTAGGTGAGGTTGTAAATATAAATGTTTATCGCATAATTCAAGAAGCGATGAATAATGTTATCAAACATGCCAAGGCTACATCTATAAATATATCTTTACTAAAAACAAAAGATACCCTTAAAATTGAATGTGTTGATGATGGAGAAGGCTTCGATCTTAAAATTTTAAAAAAGACAAAACAATTTGGGTTGATGGGGATTAAAGAGAGGGCACAAGCTCTCAATGGAAAATTAGAAATAAAATCAAGCGAAAAAAAAGGAACACACTTAACTGTTGTCATTCCAACTTCTTAAGGCAAAGGAAAAATGAGCGATATAAAAATATTATTGGTTGACGATCATGCTGTAGTTAGAATGGGTTTTAAGATGCTCATTGAGGCAGAGCCTGACATGACTGTGATAGCGGAGGCAGAGTCTGGTGAGTTGGGAATCAAAGCATTTAAAGAACAAAAGCCAGATATTGTAATTATGGATATTACTATGCCAGGAATTGGGGGTATTGAAGCTATTGATCGAATTTGCGCTCATGATAAAAATGCAAAGATATTAGTTCTCTCTGCTCATGAAGATTCAGTACATCCAACAAGAGTGCTAGCAGCCGGGGCGTTAGGCTATGTTACAAAAAGAAGTGCAGCAGAAGAATTAATTAAAGCTATCAGAACAATTAAATCAGGTAAGAAATTTCTGGAACCCATCATTGCTCAACAAATGGCAATTACTCAGTTATCTGGTGAAAATAACCCAATAGAAGTTTTATCAGATAGAGAATTTGAAGTTTTTATGTCGTTAGCAAAAGGAAGGAGTACGAATGAAATAGCTGATACGATGTGCTTAAGTCCAAGAACTGTTGGAACTCATCTTTATAATATAAAGCAAAAGCTCAATGCAAATAACTCTGCAGAAATAGCTTTAATTGCAATTAGATGCGGGCTTCTCGAACCATAATTTATTTTTTTGATACAAAAATACCAGAAAAGATAATTAATAAAATACCCACAATACTTTGTACATCAAGTATTTCAGAAAAAAAGATCAAACCTAAAATACTTGAAAAAAAGATCGTTAAATAAGATAGCCCTGCATTCTTAATGGTATTCCCAACTCTATAAGCTTTTGTTAGTGCTAGTTGAGCAATTGTAGCAGAGATACCAAGCCCCAAAAGCATCCACCAATGCTCAATGATTTCTGAGTTTATATTCTCAAAAAACATAAGAAGTGCCGCACCAAGTGATGATAGGAATGTAAAATAAAAAACGACTCTGGTGTCAGGTTCATTAGCTTGTCCCAATTTAGCCATAAATAAATAAGCAAGACCAGCACCAAACCCTGATAATAAACCAATAAGCCCTACATATGCATCGTTACCAATCAGGATAGGTTTTAAGACTAAGAAAGCTCCAAAAAAACCAATTAATAACATACAACACAACTTGAACCCTGGCCTTCTTTGTAAAAAAAATGGAATAAGAAGCGCTACAAATAGTGGGGATGTATAGTTTAAAGAAATTGCTGTGCTAAGAGGTAAGTGACTTATCGCATAAAAAAAAGCTAATAATGATAAAAAACCAACAAATGATCGATAAAAATGTAATTTTTTGTGATTTGTCTTAAGGCTTATTTTTTTATTAGAAATAATTATAACTATAAAGATTAGGCTTATAAAGGACCGATAAAATACAAGCTCGATTTCAGAAAAAAATGGACTTCCAAGCTTTACAAACATCCCCATAAATGCAAAGAAGAATGTAGCGATGATCATCCAAATCACTCCATTTTGAACTTGCGGCATTTTAATCCTTATCTATTTAAATTACTTATGTGGGTGAGATTGTTGATAAAAAGTTTAGCCTACTTGCTAAAACTGATTTAATGTAATAATCTTCTTCTAAATTATTTTAACATCAGGAGTTTATTTAATGAAAAATCCATTAGATTCTATTAAGGGGACCGTAGTTGCGGGTATTATTTTAATTTTTGTTTTTATAGGAATTTTAGATTTTGGAGAAACAGGATTAATGGCTGATGCAACTAACATATACAATGGATTTATGAGGTTCTTTCATGTAATAGCGGGTGTTGCATGGATTGGTCTTTTATATTACTTTAATTTTGTGCAAGTACCAGCTCTGAAGGATGCAGCAGCAGATGGAAGTGCAGGAGGCATCACTAAACACGTTGCACCGCTTGCTTTATTATGGTTTAGATGGGCGGCCCTAGCCACTTGGTTAGCTGGCGCGTCACTTTTGGGCCCAAATTTTTCTGATGCTTTCTTATTGCAAAATGGATTTGAAGCTATTGGTATAGGTTCTTGGCTTGGCACAGTTATGTTGTTTAATGTCTGGGGTTTAATATGGCCAAATCAACAAAAAATTCTAGGAATGAAAAAAGCAACAGACGAAGAAAAGGTAAAGGCAAGGAGAGTTGCATTACTAGCCTCAAGAACAAATACAATGTTATCAATACCAATGTTACTTCTGATGACAAATGGATTATCCCATCGAGCACTTCTTGGCTTATAATTAATACCTAAAGGATTTAACGGCGACTTTAGGTCGCCGTTTTTATTTGTATTATGAGAAATTATTAATGAATAACTTAATGTTAACTTATCAAAGGCTGCCAATCTCTTTTAAGAAAGGAGAAGGGGTTTGGCTGCATACGAAAGATGGAGAGAAGTATTTAGATGCATTGGCTGGCATTGCGGTTAATACTTTGGGTTATAGTCACCCAAAATTCGTTGAGGCCGTATCTGAGCAAATAAAAAATTTAATTCATATTTCTAATTTGTATAACATTGAAGAACAATGTTTATTAGGTAAAGAGTTAGCCTATTTATCAGAATTAAACGCTACATTTTTTTGCAATTCTGGATGTGAGGCAAATGAAGCTGCTATTAAAATCGCAAGGCTTCATGGACACGCCTTAAATATTCAGCAACCCGAAATTATTGTTATGGATAACGCATTTCATGGAAGAACGATGGCGACCTTGAGTGCGTCAGGAAGTAGAAGAGTGCAAGCAGGATTTGAGCCGCTAATGTCAGGTTTTGTTAGAGTGCCATTTGATAATATTGATGCTATACAGGAAATCGCTAATAAAAAAAATAAAATTTCAGCTATTTTTGTTGAGCCAATTCAAGGTGAAGGAGGGGTAAATGTTCCTCAGAACTTTAAAAAGTATTTAAAAGAACTAAGAAATATCTGCGATAAAAATAATTGGTTACTTATTTTTGATGAAGTTCAGTGTGGCGTTGGGAGAACGGGAAAATGGTTTGCTTATCAAAATAGCGATATAAAACCGGATATTGTGACGCTAGCAAAGGGATTAGCTTCAGGCGTTCCTATTGGCGCATGTATTGCTAGTGAAAAGGTATCAAGCTTGATGACGCCAGGTAAGCATGGCTCTACCTTTGGTGGAAATCCCTTGGCGATGATTGCAGGCTTAACTACTTTAAAAATTATGAAACAAGAAGGATTGTTAAATAATGCCTTAAACCAAGGACAGCTGATTTGTTCTTTATTGAAGAAGCATTTTAGTCAAAATGATAAAATACTTTCAATTAGACATATGGGATTAATGATAGGGGTTGAATTAAATTTTGCCTGTGGTGCTTTAGTTGAATTAGCTATGAAAAATAAATTATTAATTAATGTAACATCAGATAAAACCATTAGGCTGTTACCCCCATTAATCATTAACAATGATGAGGCTAAGCTAGTTGCAACAAAATTGATTAAATCTATTGATGAATTTTTTGAAAAGTATGATTAAAGGCTTATGGCAAAAGTTAAACATTTCCTAAAATTTAGTGATTTGAATATTGACGAACTCTCTTATCTTTTTAAGAGAGCTGCAATCATTAAAGCAAATTACAAAAACTATAAAAGAACTTGGACGCTTGAGGACAGAACATTAGTTATGATTTTTGAGAAAGCTAGTACTAGAACAAGGCTTTCTTTTGAGGCTGGAATGAATCAGATGGGTGGGAGTGCGGTTTACTTAAATACCAGGGACTCTCAGCTTGGAAGGGGTGAGCCAGTTGAGGATGCTGCACAAGTTATATCAAGAATGTCTGATGTTGTAATGATCAGAACTTTTGAGCAGGATATCATTGAAAGGTTTGCTAAAAATTCAAGGGTGCCCGTTATTAATGGGTTAACTAACGAGTACCATCCTTGCCAAATTCTCGCTGATATTTTTACTTTCATAGAAAAAAGAGGGCCCATTGAGGGTAAAAGGGTGGCTTGGATAGGTGACTCAAATAATGTTTGTAAAACATGGATTCAAGCTGCAGAGCTTCTTAATTTTGAACTAAATGTATCTACACCCAAAGGTTATGAGATTGAGCCTAATGATATAGATAATAAAAATAATTTCTTTCATTATGAAGACCCCATGGATGCCGCAAAAGATGCTGACATCTTAACTACAGACGTCTGGACGAGTATGGGTTTTGAATCGGAAAATAAAGAAAGACTAAAAGATTTTGCTAGTTGGCAGGTTGACAAGGAAATGATGGGCGTAGCAAAAAAAGATGTTTTGTTTATGCACTGTTTGCCTGCGCATAGAGGAGAAGAGGTAACCGGTGAAGTTATTGATGGCCCACAAAGTGTAGTTTGGGAAGAGGCTGAAAATAGACTTCATGTGCAAAAAGCATTACTAGAATATTTGTTATTAGGAAAACAATAAAAATGATTAAAGGTGTTAAAAAAATTGTATTGGCATACTCTGGTGGGCTTGATACTTCGGTGATTTTAAAGTGGTTACAACAACAATATAATTGTGACGTTGTAACTTTCACAGCAGACCTTGGGCAAAAAGAGGAGATTGAACCAGCGAGAGCTAAGGCAAAATCAGCTGGTGTTAATGAAATTTTTATTGAAGATCTTAGAGAAGAGTTTGTAAGAGATTATGTATTCCCTATGTTTAGAGCAAATGCTTTATACGAGGGCGAATATCTTTTAGGAACTTCAATTGCTAGACCACTTATTGCTAAAAGACTGGTCCAAATAGCCCATAAAACTGGTTGTAATGCAATTTCTCATGGAGCGACGGGCAAAGGGAATGATCAGGTAAGGTTTGAACTCGGGGCTTATGCTATTGATCCTGATATAAAGATAATTGCGCCATGGAGAGAATGGGATCTTTTAAGCAGAGAGAAATTATTGAAATATGCTACTGATAATAATATTCCAGTAGAAATGAAACATAAATCAGGAGGAAGTCCTTACAGCATGGATGCTAATTTACTTCATATCTCTTATGAGGGGAGACATCTTGAGGATCCAAAAAATGAGCCAGAAGAATCAATGTGGAGATGGTCGGTTGATCCAAAAAATGCACCTGAAAATTCTCAAGAAATTACAATTGGGTTTAAAAACGGCGACCCTGAAAGCTTAAACGGCAAAAATTTACCACCACATGAGATATTAGATCAGCTTAATACTTTAGGTGGTGAAAATGGTATTGGAAGGCTGGACTTAGTTGAAAATAGATATGTCGGAATGAAGGCGAGAGGATGTTATGAAACTCCGGGGGGAACTATACTTTTAAAAGCGCATAGAGCTATTGAATCTTTAACGCTTGATAGGGAGGTGGCACATTTAAAAGATGAGTTAATGCCAAGGTATGCCTCATTAATTTATAATGGTTATTGGTGGAGCCCTGAAAGGATTGCTTTGCAGACATTGATAGATCACACACAAAAAAATGTAAATGGATGGGTTAGGTTGAGCTTGTATAAAGGTAATGTCACATTAATTGCTAGAGATAGTAATGATTCATTATTTGATCCTGAGGTTGCCACTTTTGAAGATGATGGCGGTGCCTTTGATCATCAAGATGCAGCTGGGTTTATTAAGCTAAATGCGCTTAGATTAAGATTAAATAAAAAAAGAACTAAATCTTAGGAGTTTAAAAATGCCATCGTTTGATATTACCTCAAAAGCAAATCTAGAGAATATAAAAAACGCTGTTGATGTATCAATGCGAATGATTGTAAATCGTTACGATTTTAAAGGAACAAGTGCAAAAATTTCCCTTAATGAGGATGAAATGAAAATAGAACTTAATGCTGACTCTGAATTTCAGATAGATCAAATCAAAGACATTCTTTTTCCTGCAATGGAAAAAAAAGAACCTGACAGCTCAAAAAGAATGAGTCCTGAAAATATTGAAACTGTTTCTGGAAACAAAGTTAAGCAGTCTTTATCGATAAGAAGTGGTATTTCGATGGAGCTATCAAAAGAGATAATAAAAACAGTTAAAGATTCAAAAATAAAAGTACAGTGCAGTATTCAGGGGGATGAGCTCAGAGTTAAAGGTTCAAAACGAGATACATTGCAAGACTGTATTTCACTGATTAAAGCCAAGCATAATGAATTTCCTTTGAATTTTGGTAATTTTAGAGATTGATTTAAATGGCACTAACACTTTATGAAAAAATTTTTAATAGGCATGTAGTGCGTGAGGAGAATGGCACGTACTTGGTTTATATTGATCGACACCTAATCCATGAAGTAACAAGCCCACAAGCATTTGAAGGATTAAGAATTGCTAATAGAAAAATATGGCGATCAAGTTCTATATTAGCCGTGCCTGACCATAACGTACCAACAACTGACCGTGAAAAAGGTATTCTTGATCCGGTTTCAAAAATTCAAGTTGACACTCTTGATGAAAATTGTAAAAAAAATAAATTAATGCAGTTTCAAATGAATGATAAGAGACAGGGGATAGTTCATGTCATTGGTCCTGAGCAAGGATCTACCCTCCCAGGCATGACTATTGTTTGTGGGGACTCTCATACAAGCACTCATGGGGCTTTTGGTGCCTTAGCAATCGGCATAGGAACTTCAGAGGTTGAGCATGTTTTAGCAACGCAATGCTTAATTTTAAAAAAATTTAAGACAATGCTTGTTAATGTCGATGGTATTTTGGGTGATTATGTTTCTGCAAAAGATATAGCATTGCATATTATTGGTCAGATAGGCACTGCCGGCGGTACTGGTTATGCAATAGAATTTGCAGGGGCTGCTATAAAAAATTTAAGCATGGAAGGTAGAATGACTCTATGCAATATGGCTATCGAAGCTGGCTCAAGAGCAGGACTAGTGAGTGTGGATGACAAAACGATTGATTATTTGAAGGGAAGACCATTTTCTCCGTTTGGTAAGAATTGGGAAAAGGCCGTTGAGGATTGGAGGGGCTTGGTAAGTGATCAAGGCGCTAAATTTGATAAGGTCATTAATATTGAAGCTTCCACCATTGAGCCCCAAGTTACCTGGGGGACGTCACCTGAGATGGTGTGCGGCATAAACGACAAAATACCTAACCCTCTTGATGAGGAAAATTTATCAAATCAAAAGGGCTATCAAAGAGCTTTAGATTATATGGGACTTAAAAAAGGGACCAGGATAAAGGACATTGAGCTTGATAAAATTTTTATTGGTTCATGCACAAATTCGAGAATTGAGGATTTAAGAAAAGCTGCGGATATTGTTAAATCTAAAAGAGTAGCGATGAATATCAAGCAAGCATTAGTGGTGCCTGGGTCAGGTTTAGTTAAAAGACAGGCAGAAGATGAAGGATTGGATAAAATTTTTATTAATGCGGGATTTGAGTGGCGGGAGCCTGGTTGTTCAATGTGTTTAGCAATGAATGCTGATAGGCTTGAGCCTCATGAGCGTTGCGCCTCAACATCAAATAGAAATTTTGAGGGAAGACAAGGACAAGGAGGAAGAACTCATCTTGTTAGCCCTGAAATGGCAGCCGCAGCTGCTATTTATGGAAAATTTGTTGATTTAAGAGGAGATCGTGATGTTACCAATAAATAATCATCATGGAATAGTGATCCCTTTAGATAGAGCAAATGTAGATACTGATGCAATTATCCCAAAGCAATTTTTAAAATCTATTAAAAAGTCAGGTTTTGGACCAAACTTATTTGATGAGTGGAGATATTTAGACCATGGTGAGCCAGACACAAACCCAAAGAAGAGAGATCTTAATCCAGAATTTATTTTAAATAAAGATAATTACCGTGAAGGTACGATTCTATTGGCTAGAGAGAACTTTGGATGCGGGTCAAGTCGTGAACATGCACCTTGGGCATTGCTTGATTTTGGTATTAGGGTCATCTTAGCTCCAAGTTTTGCTGATATATTTTATGGAAATTGTTTTAAAAACGGTATCCTCCCAATCCAAATCAACGAACAAATGACTGATTTATTTTTTAAAAAAGCGTTATCTGAATCTGGTTTAAAATTAACCATAGACTTAGAAAACCAATTAATAATTGATGATAATGAGAAATATAATTTTAAAGTGGATGTATTTAAAAAATATTGCCTTATTCAAGGATTGGATGACATTGGTTTAACTCTTGAAAACAAAGAAGATATTAAAGGTTTTGAAATTAAATATTATAATCAATACCCATGGTTGAAATAAATTGGAGAAATAATGAAAATTGCAGTATTACCAGGTGACGGCATAGGCCCAGAGATTGTTAAGCAAGCTGTTAAGGTGCTCGATTTTTTTGGGTTGAGTGACGCTGTTGATTATTCTTCAATTGGTGGAGCAGGATATGATGAATTCAAGGACCCACTTCCAGAAGCAACCCTAAAACTTGCTCTGGAGGCTGATGCTATTTTACTCGGAGCTGTGGGTGGTTGGGAATATGATAAATTACCAAGAGATATGAGGCCGGAAAGAGGTTTACTTAGAATTAGGCAAGCGCTTAATTTATTTGCAAATTTAAGACCAGCTTTAATGTTTCCTGAGCTTATACATGCATCCAGCTTAAAGCCAGAAATAGTCTCAGGCCTCGATATCATGATTATCCGTGAGCTTACAGGCGATATATACTTCGGAGAACCTCGAGGGATATCTCTAAACAACAAAGGAGAGCAGGAAGGGGTGAATACAATGCGTTATTCAGAGTCTGAAATAAGAAGAATTTCGCATGTCGCATTTAAGGCTGCTAATAAAAGATCCAAAAAATTATGCTCTGTAGACAAGGCAAATGTTCTTGAGTCAACTGAATTATGGCGAAAAATTATTACTGATGTTTCATCAGAGTACCCTGAAGTCGAATTAAGCCATATGTATGTTGATAACGCAGCGATGCAGTTGATTAATGAGCCCAAACAATTTGATGTGATTGTAACCGGAAATATTTTTGGTGATATTTTATCAGATGAGGCATCAATGTTAACTGGCTCGATTGGAATGCTTCCTTCTGCTTCATTAGACGAGAATAATAAAGGAATGTATGAGCCAAGTCATGGATCAGCACCAGATATTGCTGGCAAGGATAAAGCAAATCCATTAGCAACTATTTTGTCATTATCAATGATGTTTAAGTATACGTTTAATGACAATGATAAAGCAGAAAGAATTGAAGGTGCGGTTAGAACTGTTTTGAGCCAAGGGTATAGGACGCAAGATATTTTGTCAGAAAACATGTCGCTTGTTGGTTGTGAAGAAATGGGAGATAAAGTTATTGAGGAATTACGAAATGTATAAAGTTGGTATTATCGGGTGGAGAGGAATGGTTGGTTCTGTTTTAATCCAAAGAATGCATGAGGAAAATGACTTTTTTAATATTAATGCTCAATTTTTTTCAACTTCTCAAGCTGGAGAAAGTGTTCGTATACTCAAATCTCAAGAATCCATTCTACTAGATGCTTTTGATATAGGCGCGTTGAAAAAAATGGATATTTTATTGTCATGTCAGGGTGGGGATTATACAAAGAAAATATTACCTTCACTTAGGAAAGAAAATTGGAATGGCCATTGGATAGATGCTGCATCAACTTTAAGAATGGATTCTGATGCCGTTATTGTTCTTGATCCAATTAATAAGGATGCTATCAAGAGCGCTATTGAAGCAGGTAATAAAAATTGGGTAGGTGGAAATTGTACGGTCTCTCTGATGTTATTGGCAATCCATGGTTTAATTAAAGAAAATTTAGTTGAATGGGTTTCATCTATGACCTACCAGGCTGCTAGTGGCGCTGGAGCTCAAAACATGAAAGAGCTCTTAATTCAAATGGGAGAGCTGTCAGAATCTTTAGATAAAATAAAAACCAATACAAATATCCTTGATTTAGATAAGGAAGTGCAGCTGATAATGAATTCTGACAGATTTACCAAAAAATTATTTTCAGCACCGCTTGCGGGAAGCTTGATTCCATGGATTGATGAAAAGTTAGAGAGTGGGCAAAGTAGAGAGGAATGGAAAGGCAGTGTTGAGACTAATAAAATTTTAAAATCAAATGGGCATAAACCCTTCAGTGTTGATGGTTTGTGTGTTCGAATTGGAGCGATGAGGTCACATAGTCAAGCTTTAACAATTAAATTAAATAACGATTACACAATTGAAAAAATTGAAGAATTAATAGCTTCTGCAAATCCTTGGATTAATTTTATTCCAAATGAAAAGGAGGAATCAATAAAAAACTTAAGTCCTGCTGCTGTTTCAGGTAAACTTTCGATTGCTGTTGGAAGAGTAAGAAAATTAAATGTTGGTGAGAATTTAATTTCTGTATTTACAGTTGGTGACCAGTTATTATGGGGAGCAGCAGAGCCGGTAAGGCGTGTGCTTAATATTTTGACAAATAAAACAACATGATAAAGATAAATTTTTTAAAACAAACTTCATTAGCAATAATTTTATTGATTTTTTCACTAGAGGTTTTTGCTCTTCAATTAGGACAAATTTCAGTCAACTCAACACAAGACCAGCCTTTAAACGCTGAAATTGAATTGGTAGTATCCAGTGGAGATGATTTAGATTCACTTAAAGCAAAAATTGCGGGAAAAGATATTTATCAAGCACAATCAATTGAGAGAGTCCCTGTTCATGAAGATATCAAGATCAGCGTTATCAAAGACGCAAAAAAATCAAAATTAAAGCTTAGCTCAAAAAATCCAGTCCTTGATCCATTTTTAGATTTATTAATTCAGATTGATTCACCAAAAGGAAGAAATTTTAGGGAATATACCGTTTTACTTGATCCTTTGCCAGCTAGTCAAGCACAAGTTGAAAACCTAATGGAGCCAGAACCTGCACCAGAGCCAAAACCTGTAGCTAAGAAGAAGCCTGTAGCTAAGAAGAAGCCTGTAGCTAAGAAGAAACCTGCACCAGAGTCAGAAGTTACGACAGTTGTTTCAAAAAAAGGGGTGACTCTTTATCAAATTGCAAGAAATAACAAGCTTGAAGGTGTAACGCTTCAACAAATCGTAGTAGGTATTTACCAAACAAACCCAAAGGCATTTGCAGATGACAATATAAATGGTCTGGAAGTTGGTAATAAATTATTACTGCCAAACAAAGAATATTATGAAAATCTTTCACATGTGGAAGCAACAAAGATCTTAAAGAAGGAAAATGCGGTATGGAAGTCGATCAAAAATAAAAGCAATAAAAAAGTGGTTAAGCCTGAAGAGCCAGTGAAAGTGGTTAAGCCTGAAGAGCCAGTGAAAGTGGTTAAGCCTGAAGAGCCAGTGAAAGTGGTTAAGCCTGAAGAGCCTAGCATTGAAATTGATACAAAAACTTTTAAATCATCTATTTCAAGTGCTGATGACAACATTACTGAAGTAATTATTCAAGATAAAGAAGAAAGTGAGTTAACCACCTTGCATATGTTATTACTCGTACTTCTTTTGGTATCTATCGTTGGTTTGTTAATTATTCTTTCAAGAAAAAAACGTAAGGCTTCATTATTGTTTGAAGAAAACGTAGACGAAAGTTCAAACATTAAAATGAATCAAGTGGTAGAAGTTAATGAGCCATCAGCTTCCTTAAAACCTACAGACAGATATATTGCTGCAATGAAATATACAAACAAAGAATAAAGATGAAAATATGCTCTATTCATTTTTACTCTTCTTTAGTATTATTTTTCTTTTTTTTGTGGGTGATTTTGACTTAAGGACAAACCTTTTTTTTGTATGTGGTTTTTTTGTTATATTCGTTTACAAAAAATTTTCTATCTTACAATTCCTAAACCGTATTAAATATTTTTTATTAGCTCTTTTTTTCATCTTTGCTCTAGCAACTCCTGGAAAAGTTTTAGCTTATTATTCTTTTATTTCAGTTACAAGTGAAGGTATCTTACTAGGGCTAAATAATGTATTTAGATTAATGAATACATTCTTATTGATAATAATTTTAATGAATACTATACCAAATGATTTTATTACTCGATTTATTGTAAAGCTTTGTTTTCCTTTAAATTATATTGGAGTCAACTCGCAAAGATTAGCAGCCAGAATATACTTAACACTTGCATACTTAGAAAGTTACAGACAGTTTAATATAAACCATAAAACTTTCTTTAGTTTTATTGAAATACAATTGAGTAATAAATCCAATAATCTTCGTGTCAAGATAGAAAAAGTAAATTTTACAAAAGCTGATTTTGCTTGGTTCTGTGGGTTAATCTCTTTTATTGTGTCACTGAATTTTTTTATCAAATGAGAATTGCTGCTGCAGTCGAGTATGCTGGGCAAGAGTTCTCAGGTTGGCAAAAACAGCCCGGAATTAGAACAATTCAAGGTGAAATTGAAAAAGCTATTTTTTCAATAACTAAAGAAAATATAAACACCACAGCAGCAGGAAGAACTGATGCAGGTGTTCATGCATTGGGTCAAATTATTCATTTCGATACGAATTTAAAAAGACCTATGCATTCCTGGGTAAAAGGAATTAACGCATTCTTACCAATTTCAATTAGAATTAAGTGGGCGGTTGACGTTTCTGTAGATTTTCATGCGAGATTCTCAGCTAAGCAAAGAGAGTATCAATACCTACTCTTAAATCAATCAATAAATTCTGCGATTATGAGTCATTATTGTGGGTGGACTTTTTATAAATTACATATTGATTTAATAAAAAAATCCTTGCTAAAATTTAAAGGAAAACATGACTTTAATGCATTTAGATCTTCTGAATGCCAAGCAAATTCATCAATTAGAACTATTTCTAAAATAAACGTAAAGCAACATAAAAATTATTTTTTATTTACTTTTATTGCAGATGCTTTTTTACAACACCAGGTAAGGAATATGATGGGCACAATCATAAAAGCAGGTTGCGGAGCAATTGACATTGATCATATTGATTTTCTTTTAAAGCAAAATGACCGCCGATTAGTGCCAGCAACATTTTCACCTAATGGTTTATATCTCACCAATATTAGGTATGATTCTAAGTGGGGCCTGCCAAAGGCTAACAATAAAATAAGCGTTAATTTATAGGCTATTTAAGATATTGAGAACACGAGTAAAAGTATGTGGAATAACAAAAAAAGAAGATGCGCTTCTTGCAGCTGATTTAGGTGTGGATGCGTTGGGCTTTGTTTTTTATAAAGATAGTCCAAGATACATAGATCCTGGTAAGGTTGGTGAAATAACTTCTGGTCTTCACCCTTTTATTTTAAGAGTAGGCTTGTTTGTAAATTCAAATGAAGATGTTGTTAGGGATTCAATAAAAAAATCAAAAATAAATTTTTTGCAATTTCATGGGGATGAATCAGAGAAATATTGTAATCAATTTAATTTGCCCTACATTAAATCAATATCAATGAAAGATGGTGTTAATTTGTTAGAATGTTGCAGTGAATATAGATCGGCATCTGCGCTTTTGCTTGATACTTACAACAAAAAGTTAAAAGGCGGGACAGGCGAGGTTTTTGATTGGAAAAAGATTCCAAATAATTTAAGTTCACCCTTAATTATTGCGGGCGGATTAAATCCTGAGAATATTGAAAATTTAATTAAATTAGTAAATCCTTTTTGTGTGGATGTTAGTGGTGGAGTTGAAATCAATAAAGGAATAAAGGATAAAGAAAAAATGAAGAAATTTATGATAGGAGTTCATAATGCAACCTTATGATCTACCTGATGAATTCGGGCATTTTGGCCAGTTTGGAGGAACCTTCGTTGCTGAAACACTTATTGAAGCGCTTGATGAGCTTAGAGAAATGTATGAAAAATACAAAGATGACCCTGAATTTTTAGCTGAATTTCATAGTGACCTAAGACATTTTGTTGGCAGACCAAGTCCTATCTATTTTGCAGAGAGACTTACCAAGCAAGTGGGAGGGGCTAAGATCTTTCTTAAAAGAGAAGATCTTAATCATACTGGGGCACATAAGGTCAATAATACGGTTGGACAGGCATTGCTAGCAAAAAAAATGGGAAAACCAAGGGTTATTGCTGAAACTGGTGCTGGCCAACATGGCGTAGCTACAGCAACAATCGCGGCAAGGTTAGGTTTGGAGTGTGTGGTCTATATGGGGTCTGAAGATGTCAAAAGGCAATCCCCAAATGTTTATAGAATGAAGTTATTAGGAGCAACCGTTGTTCCAGTTGAAAGCGGTTCAAAAACGTTAAAAGATGCTCTCAATGAAGCTTTGAGAGATTGGGTAACAAATGTTTCGAATACCTTTTATATTATTGGTACTGTTGCAGGCCCTCACCCTTATCCTATGATGGTTCGAGATTTTAATTCTGTTGTAGGCAAAGAATGTTTAGAGCAAATGCCAGAAATTGCTCATAAACAACCAGATGTTGTTATCGCATGTGTTGGCGGTGGGTCAAATGCTATGGGTATTTTTTATCCGTATATTGAACACAAGAATGTTAAATTAATTGGAGTTGAGGCAGCAGGAGAAGGTATTGATACTGGAAAGCATGCGGCACCTCTAACATCAGATAGTAAAATAGGTGTCCTTCATGGCAACAGAACATATCTTATGCAAAGTTCTGAAGGGCAAATAATAGAAACACATTCGGTATCTGCAGGACTAGATTATCCTGGTGTTGGACCAGAACATTCATGGCTTAAAGACTCAGGGAGGGCAAGCTATGTTGCAATTAAAGATAACGAAGCGTTGGAAGCATTTCATAATTTATGTCGAGTTGAAGGTATTATTCCAGCCTTAGAGTCAAGCCATGCTCTTGCTTATGCTCAAAAATTAGCTGCTGACATGTCTACGGAAGAAGTCATCTTAGTCAACCTATCTGGTAGAGGGGATAAGGATATAAATACAGTAGCAAATATTTCAGGAATTTCTTTATAAGTATGTCAAAAATAACAATTACATTTGAAAAATTAAAGGAGTTAAATAAAAAAGCATTGATCCCTTTTATTACCGCTGGCGATCCATGTCCAACAGAAACCGTAGCATTGATGAATACGTTGGTTGAAAATGGTGCTGATATGATTGAGTTAGGTATCCCCTTTTCTGACCCAATGGCAGATGGACCTGTTATTCAAAGGGCTAGTGAGCGTGCTCTTAAAAATAAAGTTGGTATTAAGGATACTATAAAGCTTGCCAAAGATTTTAGAGAAACTAACAAAAATACTCCTTTAATTTTAATGGGATATGCAAATCCTATAGAGGCTATTGGGGTTGGGAATTTTATTAAGCTAATTAAGGACGCACAAATAGATGGCGTTATTACTGTTGATTACCCACCTGAAGAGTCTAAAGAATTTGTTAAAAAACTTAATAAGGAAAAAATTGACAGCATATTTTTACTCTCACCGACAACAGAGGATGATAGGATTAAATTAATTGCTGAACAGGCATCTGGTTTTTTATATTACGTCTCTTTAAAGGGGGTTACAGGTGCAGCAAATATTGATATTAAGCAAGTCTCTGAAAAGGTTAAAAATATTCAAAAATATTCAGATTTACCTGTTGCTGTTGGTTTTGGGGTGAGGGATCCTGAAACAGCAAAATCAGTTTCAGAAATTTCGGATGCAGTTGTAATTGGAAGTAGAATCGTAAACGAGATTGAAGGGTCTAAAAAAAATGAAGTTATTTCGAATGTTAAAAAATTGATGCATAGTATAAGAAATGCGATTGATTCCTCTGGGGTTCAATAAAATATGAGTTGGTTGAAAAAAGCGATTCCACCTAAAATTAAAAATATTTTAGGTAAGGTTAAGAAAAATATCCCAGAAGGATTGTGGCAAAAATGCCCATCGTGTCAAACGGTTTTGTATGGCACAGATTTAGAAAAAAATAATTATGTTTGCCCAAGTTGTGATTTTCATCATCGAATTAATGCAAGAAAAAGAATTAGCTTAATTCTTGATACCCCTGGTCAGGTGGAATTAAATAAAGACATTAAACCAAATGACCCACTCGGCTTTAAAGACTCTAAACCTTATAAGGAGAGAATTAAGTTATCACAAAAACAAACTGATGAGAATGATGCATTAATTACTTTTAAGGGGCATTTAGAGTCATTAGATGTAGTAATTGCATGTTTTGAGTTTAAATTTATGGGAGGGTCAATGGGTTCTGTTGTTGGTGAAAAGTTTGTTGAGGCTGTTAATACTGCCGTTAAGCTCAAATGCCCATTTATTTGTTTTTCTTCAAGCGGAGGGGCAAGGATGCAGGAAGGGCTCTTATCACTTTTCCAAATGGCAAAAACAAGTGCTTCTTTAACTAAACTTAGCGCTGTTAAACAGCCCTTTATTTCTGTTTTAACGGACCCTACTATGGGTGGGGTTTCAGCTAGTTTTGCAATGCTTGGAGACATAATAATTGCAGAACCTAAAGCATTAATTGGATTTGCTGGTCCCAGAGTTATTGAGCAAACTGTAAGAGAGAAGTTACCTGAGGGATTTCAAACCTCAGAGTTTTTATTAACTCATGGTGCGATTGATATGATAGTTGATAGAAGGCAGTTAAGAAAAACTTTGGCCGACCTTATTGTAAATCTTAAAAATTGACGTGATTGGTGAGTTAGGTCAGTCAAGCTCTATTGGTGAATGGTTGGAATTTATTGATCATATAACACCAAAGGAAATTGAATTAGGGCTTGATAGGGTTCGCCAGGTTTATAAGAAACTAAATATTGATCAATATTTTCCGATTGTGATGGTAGCTGGGACAAATGGTAAGGGTTCTACGTGTGCTTTCCTTGAGTCCATCTATCATAGCTCTGACTATAATGTAGCTTGTTATTCGTCACCACATTTTTTTAAGTTTAATGAGAGAATTAGGATTAATAAAATTCCTTGCTTAGATGAGGCGATTGTTGATGCGTTTTTTAAAGTTAATAAGGCAAGAGAAAGCATACCTCTAACCTATTTTGAAATGACTACATTGGCAGCAATGTTGATATTTGTGGAAAATGATATTGATATTGCTATTATGGAGGTTGGGTTAGGCGGCAGACTTGATGCGGTGAATGTTTTTGACCCCGAGATATCTATAATTACCTCTATCTCTATTGATCATCAGGAATTTTTGGGAAGCTCTATAGAAAAAATATTCAAAGAAAAATCAGGGATTTTTCGAGCACATAAAAATGCCATTATAAATTTTAGCTGTGATGAAGCATTAATAAAAAAATGTAAAGATGATACAAAGGCTATTATCTCTAAGATTAATGCTGACTATTATATAGAAGAGGAAAATTCTAAAATCAATTTTATAGGAAAGAAAAAATCCTTTTTAAATCTTCCATTGCCAGGGCTTAATGGAAAGATACAGTTACAAAATTTATCTGGAGCTCTTCGTGCTGTTGAGCTTATGAGTAAAAATTTTCCGGTAACACAAAATGCTTTAGAAAAGGGGATTGAGGAAACAAATATAACTGGAAGAATGCAGTTTATCAAAAAAAATCCATTGATTATTTTAGATGTTGCACATAATAAAGAGTCTGCTGAGTCTTTAAATCAATTTTTTAAACAACAAAGACTAAAGGGAAAGGTTCGTTGTGTTTTTTCACTACTAAAAGGTAAAAATACCCCTGATATTACAAACCAATTTATGGATTACGTTGATGAGTGGTATGTTTCAGAAATTGATTCTCCAAGGGCGTCTAAGGCTGATGAGATCATTTCAGAACTAATTAAGCAAAGAAAAGATATTGTTAGCTATGAATTTAATACAACTCAAGAAGCTTTTTCAAAGGCATACAAAAATAGTGATGTTGATGATAATATAATAGCGTTCGGTTCCTTTTTTATTGTAAGTGAAATTTTAGAAGATATTTCAATATGTCAAACCCAAAAGATTCAGTAAGCAACCTTCTTTTAATTAAAAGAGCCAAGAGACGACTCGTTGGGTCCATAGTAATACTTATTATCTTATTTTCCTTATCCATATTTTTTGTAAAAACTAAAACTGAGGCTATAAAAAGTAATCCGAAAATTTCATTTTTAGAGACTACACAATCATTTGCTGTTGCAGAAAAAATATTGGACGAAAGTGATGGCATAATTTTTTCTTTAAACGAAGACCTAGCAATCAATGATAACTCCCAAAAAAAAAAGGCTTTACTGTTCAGTTAGGTATTTTCACGGACAAGACAAATATGGAGAAAGTCAAAGATCAAATTAATGCAATGGGTTATAAAACAAATGTACAGCTAATAAAAATGAATAATGAGGACAAAATAAGATTAACCACGGAATTTTTTTCTAACGAAAAACAAGCGCGCATAATTCTTCAGGAAATTAAGAAAGCTAACTTATCAGGCTTTATAAGAAAGCTACCATAAATTTATGTCATTAATTGATATTTTAGTAATTCTAATTCTATTCACCTCTCTAATTTTTGGATTTTTTAGGGGTTTTGTTAAGGAGCTTTTAAGTCTTCTGGCATGGGCGTTGGCTTTTTTTGTAGCATATTTTTTTGCTTCAAGCGTTGCAATAATTCTTCCTTTTGAATCCGAATTTTCAATAAAATATGTTAGTAGTTTTGTAATAATCTTTATATTAGTTTTAATTGCTTCATCGATACTAATCAAATTCATAAGCACCTTCATTCATAAAATTGGCCTGGGCGCTTCAAACATAATTCTTGGAGGTTTATTCGGAGTATTGAGAGGAGTAATTATTGTTTATTTTTTAATTTTTGTTATTGGAAAGACTTCTATTGTCGAAGACCCATCTTGGCAGAACTCTAGCTCAATTGCCCTGATAAAGCTATTAGTAGAAAAAACATTCCCTTATTTGCCACAGGATTGGCTTAACAATGTAAAATATGTCGATAATACAAATTAAATGAGATTTATATGTGTGGGATAATTGGAATAGTTTCAAATAGCCCAGTGAATCAAATGCTCTATGATGGATTGCTGGTCCTTCAACATAGAGGTCAAGACGCGGCTGGCATAGCTACATGCGACAATGGTCGAATAAAAATGTATAAAAATAATGGTCTGGTGAAAGATGTTTTTCGTACTAGACATATGAGGCATTTGTCTGGGAACATTGGTATTGGTCATGTTAGGTACCCAACGGCTGGCTCTTCTTCTGCAGTCGAAGCTCAACCCTTTTATGTAAATTCACCTTATGGTTTAGTTCTAGGGCATAACGGCAACTTAACCAACTCTGAAAAACTGAAGGGCGATATGTTTAAGCAAGACTTAAGGCATATTAATACAAATTCTGATTCAGAAGTATTACTTAATGTTTTAGCTGATGCAATTGGAAAATCAACAAAAAAAAATGTTCTAACTTCAGATATTATTTTTGATTCAGTAAGCTCAGTTTATAAAAGATGTAATGGTGCTTATGCCGTAGTATCAATGATAAACAACTTTGGGTTACTTGCTTTTAGGGATCCTCATGGTATCAGACCACTAGTAATTGGAATCAAGGAATCTGAAGATGGTCCTGAATATGTGGTCGCATCAGAAACAGTCGCACTAGACATTTTAGGATTTAAGTTGCTTAGAGATATCGAACCAGGTGAGGCAGTATTTATAGATCTAGATGGAAATTTTTTCTCCAAAATTTGCAGTCCGGTTGTTAAACGAACACCATGTATTTTTGAATATGTTTACTTGGCTCGACCTGATTCTATGATTGATAATATTTCGGTATACCAAACGAGATTGAATATGGGAAGGTCGCTTGCTAAGAAAATTAAAAGTGAATGGCCTGATCTCAATATTGATGTTGTGATACCAATTCCTGACACAAGTAGGCCAAGCGCACATGAGGTTGCACTGAAGCTAAATGCAGAGTTTAGGGAAGGCTTTATCAAGAATAGATATATAGGAAGGACATTTATTATGCCAGGTCAAGAACTTAGAAAAAAATCTGTCCGACAAAAACTTAATCCGATTAAAGTTGAATTTCAAAATAAAAATGTATTACTTATAGATGACTCAATTGTGCGTGGTACAACGTCAAAGGAGATAATTCAAATGGCAAGAGATGCCGGAGCAAAAAATGTATTTTTTGCTTCTGCTGCACCTCCAGTAAGGTATCCTAATGTTTATGGAATTGATATGCCATCAAGAGACGAGTTAGTAGCATACAATAAGGATGATGAGCAAATATGCAAAGAGATTGGGGCTGATGCTCTAATTTATCAAGACCTTGAGGAGCTGAAGAGGAATATCCTTCAAGAAGGAAACACAATTGAAGACTTTGATTGTTCCTGTTTTGATGGAAAATATGTAACCAATGACATTGATGATGCATATCTTAATAGGATTGAAATGCTTAGGTCTGATGATAATATACATGAAGTGTCAAAAAGCTCATCACAGCTTGATTTAATGTTAGATCCAACAAGCGAGCAAGAGGAACATGCGTAGTCAATATTTGCCATAATATTGTTGTAAAGTTGTATAATTTTTTAAATATTAATTGAATTGCTTTAAGTTTATATAGTTAATTTAATTAATTTTTTCTTGGGTGCATTTAATCCAACTTGCTCCACCCGCAAATAAAAAAAAGGAAGCTAAAAAGGAAGTCAATGAATAAAAAAAACTTACGAACATCAAAATTCGCAACAAATTCAGTTCGAGCTGGTACTTTTCGTTCCAGCCAGGGCGAACACTCTGAGTCTTTATATTTAACTTCAAGTTTTATTTTTCAAAACGCAGAGGAGGCGGCAGAAAGATTTGCAAATCAAGAAGCAGGTAACGTATATTCTCGCTTTACAAATCCTTCAGTTAAAATGTTTGAAGATAGGTTGGCTATACTTGAAGAGGCTGAGGAATGTGTTGCAACATCTACTGGTATGTCAGCAATTTTATCTTGTATTATGAGCCTTTGTAGAGCAGGTGATCATGTGGTAGTTTCAAGAAGCGTATTTGGCACAACGGTTAAATTATTTGATAATATTTTATCTGAATGGGGTTTAGAAGTTAGTTATGTTACTCTGTCAGATGAAGAACAGTGGAAAAATTCATTAAAGAAAAATACAAAACTTTTTTTCGTTGAAACACCATCAAACCCACTTATGGAAGTCTGTGATATCAAATTTTTGGCAGATTTAGCTCATAAGAATAAAAGCCTATTGATTGTAGATAATTGTTTTTGTACCCCTGCCCATCAAATTCCAGTTAGATTTGGAGCTGACATAATTATTCATTCAGCAACAAAATATCTTGATGGACAAGGTCGATGTTTGGGGGGTGCTGTTCTTGGAAAAAGGTCCCTGATGAAAAAAGTAAGAGGATTTCTAAGGTCGGCTGGAACTTCAATGAGCCCTTTTAATGCTTGGGTTTTCTTAAAAGGTTTGGAAACGCTTAAAATAAGAATGGATGCCCATGCAAGTAATGCATATAAGTTGGCAGTTTGGTTAGAGCAAAATAAAAAAATTGAAAAAGTTTACTACCCCGGATTAGATTCACACCCACAGTATGAATTGGTAAAAAAACAACAAAACACTGGTGGCGGAGTAGTTTCATTTAAGGTTAAGGGCGGAAAAGAAGCGGCATGGAAGTTAATTAATAGTACTAGATTATTATCAATTACAGCAAATTTAGGTGATACAAGATCAACGATAACGCATCCATCAACTACAACGCACTCAAGATTAAATCAAGACCAGAGAGATCTTGCTGGAATTACTGAAAATTTAATAAGAATTGCAGTTGGCCTTGAAGATATTGATGATATCAAAGCGGATATAAATTAGACATAGAGTTAGTAAAATCTCACTTAGTAACCTAGTGATACATGGTAAAATCACTTTAATAAAATCAAAGAATTTGTAAATTATGGATGATCAATTCGCAAAAGAAACAATCCCAGTAAGCCTAGATGGTGAAATGAAAAAATCGTATCTCGATTACGCAATGAGTGTAATCGTTGGACGCGCATTACCTGATGTTCGAGATGGACTAAAACCAGTCCACCGAAGAGTTTTATACGCTATGCATGAGTTAAGTAATAGCTTCAATCGGCCTTATAAAAAATCAGCCAGAATTGTCGGTGACGTAATTGGTAAATATCATCCGCATGGTGATACAGCAGTTTATGACACTATCGTGAGAATGGCTCAAGATTTCAGTTTGAGGTATATGTTAATCGATGGTCAAGGAAATTTTGGTTCTGTTGATGGTGATAATGCTGCGGCAATGAGATATACCGAAATTAGAATGTCTAAAATATCTCATGAATTATTATCTGATATAGAAAAAGAGACTGTTGATTTTGGACCTAATTACGATGGGTCAGAGCATGAGCCACTTATTATGCCAACAAAACTCCCCAATCTTCTTATTAACGGGAGTTCTGGGATAGCAGTTGGTATGGCAACAAATATTCCTCCGCACAACCTTACTGAAGTTATAGAAGGCTTGCAGGAGCTCTTAAGGAAGCCTGATATTTCGATTGATGAGCTTATTGAAAAAATACCAGCTCCAGATTTCCCAACTGCGGGGATAATTCATGGGATATCTGGTGTAAGGGATGGATATAGGACAGGGCGAGGAAGGGTTGTGATGAGAGGAAGAACTCATACCGAAGAACTTGATAGAGGTAAGCGTGAAGCAATTATAGTCGACGAGCTTCCTTATCAGGTAAATAAGAAAAATTTTATTGAAAAGATTGCAGAGCTTGTAAATGGTAAGAAAATTGATGGTATTTCAGACTTAAGAGATGAGTCTGATAAATCAGGAATGAGAGTTGTTATTGAGTTGAAACGTGGAGAAATTCCAGATGTTGTTCTCAATAATCTGTATAAACAAACTCAACTTCAAGACAGCTTTGGAATGAACATGGTTGCCTTAATAGATGGACAACCAAAACTTCTTAACTTGAAAGAAATTCTAGTTGCTTTTTTAAGACACAGAAGAGAGGTTATAACACGAAGAACTGTTTATGACTTAAAGAAGGCAAGAGATAGGGGGCATGTACTAGAGGGTTTAGCTGTTGCATTAGAAAATGTTGATGAAATGATTAAAATTATTAAATCTGCTGAGACACCACCTGACGCAAAAATTGAGCTAATGAAAAAAACCTGGAAGTCTAGTGTGGTTGAAAGCATGCTCCAAAAAACATCTATAGGTCTTTCAAAACCAGACGGGCTATCTGATCATTTTGGCCTCAAAGAAAAAGGGTACAAGCTATCAGATAATCAAGCTCAAGAAATACTCCAATTGAGGTTACAAAGGCTAACAGGGCTCGAACAAGAGAAAATTGTTAGTGAATATAAGAGCATTCTCGAGGTAATAAGTGATCTTTTAGATATTTTGGAAAATTCTGAACGAGTTACAAAAATAATCCAAACTGAACTTGATGAAATAAAAGCCCAATATGGTGATGATCGAAGAAGTGAGATTATTGAAGATGCAAATGATTTATCTATCGAAGACTTAATTACTCCACAAGACCTGGTAGTGACCATTTCTAATACAGGGTATATAAAAGCCCAAGTGCTTGATGAATATAGAGCTCAGCGTAGAGGCGGTAGAGGAAAGCAGGCAATGACGGCCAAGGAAGATGATTTTATTGAGCAAATGTTTGTTGCTAATACACACGATAACATCCTTTGCTTTTCAAGTAGAGGACAGGTCTATTGGCTAAAAGTTTATGAGGTGCCACAAGGCAGCAGGGTAAGTAAAGGCAAGCCAATTGTAAACTTGTTCCCTTTGATGCCCGGAGAAAAAATAAATGCAACACTTGTAGTTAAGGACTTTGTTGATGATAAATTTATTTTTATGACAACTTCAAAAGGTACTGTCAAAAAAACTCCACTTTCTGATTTTTCAAACCCGAGAAAAAATGGAATTATCGCAATTAAGCTTGATAATGGAGATTATTTAATTGGTGCTGAAATTACAAATGGAGAAAATGATATTGTCCTTGTTTCTAATGGTGGTAAAGCAGTATGGTTTGATGAAAATGATGTAAGAAGTATGGGAAGGAATGCAAGGGGTGTACGAGGTATGAAGATACCAGACAATAATCAAGTTTTATCACTTCTAATAGCATCTGAAGAATCAGAATCTGTTCTAGTTGCAACTGAAAATGGCTATGGAAAAAGAACTGTTTTATCAGACTTTAGAAAATCAGGGAGAGGCACACAGGGTGTTAAAGCTATTCAGGTGAGCGATCGAAATGGCATTGTAGTTGCTGCAAGACTAGTGGGTGACTCAGATGAAATTATGTTAATTACTACCGGAGGTGTTTTAATTAGAACGCGTGTTTCAGAAATTAGGGAATTAGGAAGAGCTACCCAAGGCGTAACATTAATTAATTTAACAAAAGATGAAAAGTTGTCTGGTCTTGCCAAGATAGTGGAGCCAGAACAAATCAAAATGAATCAAGATGAGTTACCAATATAATTTCTCTGCTGGACCAGCAATGCTTCCTAAAGAGGTTATGTTGCAAGCTCAACAAGAATTTTTAAATTTTGATAAGACAGGCATTTCTGTCATGGAAATGTCTCATAGAAGTAAAGAGTACCTTCCGATTGTTGAAAAAGCAGAGAAAAATTTAAGAGCCTTACTTAATATACCAAACAAATATAAGGTACTTTTTTTACAAGGCGGAGCTATCACTCAAAACTTTATGGTACCTATGAATTTGTTGAATAATGGATCAGCAAGCTATGTTGTTTCTGGGTATTGGTCAAATCGCTCATATAGAGATGCGCAACCATTTGGCTCTATAAAATTATCAGCATCATCAGAATCAAGTGCTTTTGAAAAGCCACCTAGTTTTGAATCTTGGAATTTTGATCAAAAAGACGCGTATGTTCATTTTTGTCAAAATGAAACTATTCATGGGGTTGAGTATTTAGATTCATTCAGGATGCCTAAGGTGCCTATCGTATGTGATATGTCTTCAACGATTCTATCAAGGCCCATGAATATTGATGATTATGGTGTGATCTATGCTGGAGCTCAAAAAAATATCGGACCCTCTGGTTTGACTATTGTGATAGTTAGGGAAGATTTGCTTTTATTTGCTGATAAAAAAACTCCCACTACATTAAATTGGAAAATTCAATCAGAGAATAACTCAATGATTAATACTCCCTCTACATTTAGTATCTATATGGCGGGCTTAGTTTTTGAGTGGCTTTTAAACGAGGGAGGCTTAAAAAAAATAGAAAGATTAAATATTAAAAAATCAAAGTATTTATACGACCTCATTGACGAAAATGAGTTTTACATTAATGATATTGATAGTAAATATAGATCTAGAATGAATGTACCATTTAGGTTGGCTAATAATGATTTAACAAAAAGTTTTGTTGAAAAAGCTGAAAATGAGGGGCTTTATGCACTAAAAGGTCACAGGTTGGTTGGGGGTTTAAGAGCTTCTTTGTATAACGCTATGCCATTTGATGGAGTAGAATGTTTAGTTGAGTTTATGAAATATTTTAAAAAAAATAACGCATGACAAAAAAAATAGATAAATTGAGAAAAAACATTGATGAGATAGATAAAAGGCTTTTAGAGCTCATATCTAATAGGGGGATGTATGCCAAAGAAATAGGGCTCCTAAAAGATGATGGCATTGTATATAAGCCAGAAAGGGAAGCGCAAGTCATATCAAAGTTGATCAAAGAAAACAAGGGTCCTCTTTCAAATGATAGCGTCACAAATATCTATAAATCAATCATTTCTAATTGTAGAGCTTTAGAAAAAAAATTAACCATTTCTTTTTTGGGGCCATCAGGCACATTTAGTGAAGAAGCAACAATCAAGCATTTTGGAGAGAATGTTAAGTCTATACCAACCAATAGTATTGATGAGGTATTTAATAATGTTCAGTCATCTAAGGTGCATTATGGAGTAGTTCCTATTGAAAATTCAACTGAGGGAGGTATTAGTCGAACACTTGATTTGTTATTAATGAAAGATTTAAAAATTTGTGGAGAAATTACCTTACCTATTCATCATTGCTTAATTTCAAAATCTAAAGATTTAAAGAAGATAAAAAGTATTTATGCACATGGGCAATCCTTAGCCCAGTGCCATGACTGGATCGCTAATAATTTACCTAATGCAGAAAAAATAACTGTCTTGAGCAATGCTGAAGGGGCTAAAATCGCATCAAAGGAAAAACATTCTGCAGCAATTGCAAGCGAAAGAGCAGCAAGTATTTTTAAACTTAATATTTTACAGAGTCATATAGAAGATGAGCCAAACAATACCACAAGATTTTTAATTTTATCTGACCAAGAGATTGCACCATCAGGGAATGATAAGACATCTATTGTGGTTACAACCAAAAATAAGCCTGGTGCTATTGTTGATTTAATTCAACCCTTTGCTTCAAGGCGAGTTAGTTTAACGAAATTAGAATCTAGACCTTCAAAAATTGGTATGTGGGAATATGTTTTTTTTATTGATGTTGAGGGACATAAAAATAATCCTAAGGTTAAATTATCTTTAGCAGACTTAGAAAAAAAATCTTCATTTATGAAGTTTTTAGGGTCTTATCCAAAAAATTAAATTTTACTAATTTATGGCTATAACAACTCCAAAATATATTTCCGAATTGGAGCCATACCAAGGCGGGAGACCGATAAAGGAAGTTTCAAGAGAGCTTGGAATACCTGCTGGAAAAATTGTAAAGTTAGCCTCAAACGAAAATCCTCTTGGTGTCAGCCCAAAAGTTAAATCTGTCATAGATGCAAGTGTTAATGAAATTCATAGATATCCAGATGGTAATGGCTACTATTTAAAGTTAGCTATTAGCAAAAAGTTTTCATTAAAACCAGAACAAATTATTTTGGGAAACGGATCAAATGACATTTTGGAGCTTGCCGCAAGGACAGTATTATCACCTGGAGATGAGGTAATTTACTCAAAACATGCTTTTGCTGTCTATGAGATTGTAACTAAAGCAATTGGTGCTGTCGGTAAAAAGGCAATTCCCGAAGACAATTTTGGTCACAACCTAAATGAGTTTCTAAAGCTCATTTCAAAAAAAACAAAATTAATTTTTATAGCTAACCCAAATAATCCAACCGGAAATTTAATAGAAAAATCTAAGCTATTAAATTTTTTATCTAAAGTACCTAAAAATATTTTGGTTGTACTTGATGAAGCCTATGATGAATATTTAAGCGATGATTGTAAATCACAGGCATTTAATTGGCTCTCAGAATATAAAAACCTGCTGATATCCCGAAGTTTTTCTAAGGCACATGGCTTAGCGGGTTTAAGGATTGGTTACGGGGTAGGTGATGAGAGATTAATAAATCTAATAAATAGGGTTAGGCAGCCTTTTAATGTTAATTATATTGCCCAAGTTGCCGCTATTGAATCACTTAGAGACGATGAGTTTATAAAAAAAAGTCGCTCGATGAATGATGAAGGAAAGAAGCAGTTAGAACAGGTTTTTAGGGAGCAAAAAATTCAATTTATACCCTCCTATGGTAATTTTATAAGTTTTAATTTAGAAGACGAAAGCAAATCAATGATGTATTATCAGCATTTATTGAAAAACGGTATTATAGTTAGGCCTATTAGTAACTATGAGCTACCCTCCTTCTTGAGGGTTAGTATAGGTCTCAGAAATGAAAATGATGCTTTTATTAAACACATAAGAAGTTTTAAGTGATAGGAATTTTATGATTATTGTAATGAACAATTCAGCAACGGAAGAACAAATTAATTTCGTTGTCTCTAGAATAAAAGAGAAGGGTTTGGATGCTAGCATTTCCAAAGGGACAGAAAAAACTGTCATTGGTGCGGTTGGTGATGAGAGACTTTTAGACCCTAAGCTCCTTGATAATCTGCCTGGTGTTGAGCAAGCCTTAAGAATTGTAAAGCCATACAAGATAGTAGCGAGGGAGTGGCACCCAGAAGATTCCGTAATTGATATTAATGGTCATCCAATTGGTGGAAAAAATATACAAGTTATTTCAGGCCCTTGTTCTGTAGAGACACCTGATCAAATGAAAAATTCTGCAGAGGCAGTTAAGGCTGCGGGAGTTAAAATTATGCGAGGTGGGGCATTTAAGCCTAGAACTAGCCCTTATAGTTTTCAGGGGGTTGGTTTTGATGGGTTAGAAATGTTCAGAAAGGCTGCAGATAATGAAGGACTACCTATTGTCACAGAGCTTTTAGATGTTAGACACTTGGATAAATTTTTGGAACAAAAGGTTGACGTTATTCAGATTGGCACCCGAAGTATGCAAAATTTTGAATTATTACGTGAGGTTGGAAGATTAAAGGTACCCGTCATTCTTAAAAGAGGAATGTCAGCTACAATTTCCGAATGGTTAATGGCTGCTGAATACATTGCTTCAGGAGGTAATCACAACATCATATTTTGTGAGAGAGGAATAAGAACCTTTGAAACATACTATAGAAATGTACTCGATGTCACTGCTATCCCAGTGTTAAAAAAAGAAACTCACCTTCCTGTAATTATTGACCCATCTCATGCGGGTGGGAAGGCTTGGATGGTTGCGGCTTTATCAAGAGCGGGAATTGCTGCTGGCGCTGATGGCTTGCTTGTTGAGATGCATCCCACACCAAGTGAAGCATGGTGTGATGCTGATCAAGCTATAACTCCGACAGAATTAAAAAAATTAATGAACGAGCTTACTGCTATTGCTACTATTTTAGGTAGAGATATATCTAAGTAACTCATGATATCCATGAGTTTTTTTTAGATATTTTCCCCTGTCTGTTAATTAAATTCTCATTCATCATTCACTTCTAATTAAAATCTTAAGATCGGAAGTTTATGCATATTCGTGTTTTAGGTTCAGGAGCAGGCGGTGGTTTTCCGCAATGGAATTGTAATTGTGAAAATTGTGCTGGCTTGAGAAAGAAAAATCCAAATTTAGTGGCAAGAAATCAATCATCAATCACAGTAAGTTCGAACGGTGAGGATTGGATTTTATTTAATGCCTCTCCAGACATTAGAGCACAAATTGAATCATTCCCCCCACTCCAGCCTGCAAGAAAAATTAGGGATACAGGTATAGCTTCTATTGTTATCACTGATGCTCAAATTGACCATACAACGGGCCTTTTAATTTTAAGGGAGCATGATAAACCTTGGGATATATATTGCACTAAAGCAGTTTATGAAGACATGACAACGGGCTATCCTATATTTAATATTTTAGAGCATTTTAGAGGGATTAATTGGCATGAGGTGTCAACTGATCAAACATCTTATATAATCCCTAAGGCAGATGACCTCATATTTACAGCTGTACCATTGAAGAGCGAGGCACCACCATTTTCACCACATAGACACAATACAGTTCCAGGAGATAATGTTGGATATAAGATTGAGGACACAAAAAAAGGAAAAAATCTTTTTTATGCGCCGGGGCTTGGCGTGATTGAAGATCATGTTTTGGATTACATGAAAAATGCTGACGTCGTGCTTATTGATGGAACTGTTTGGACAGATGATGAGATGTCTAGACATGGAATAAATAATAAAAAAGCCAGTGAAATGGGACATTTAGATCAATCGAGCAAAGGTGGAATTATGGAAATACTTAGTGCACTTGAGAAGCCAAGAAAAATTTTGATTCATATCAATAATACAAATCCAATTTTAAGAGAAGATTCTGATGAGCGGAAACTTCTTGAGGAAAATGGAATCGAAGTTTCTTTTGATGGAATGGATATAATTTTATAAAGGATAGCAAAATGGCAGCGCCTTGGTCAAAAAAAGAATTTGAAGATAAATTAAGAGAGAAGGGAAAGGGGTATCATATTTACCATCCTTTCCATGTCATGATGTACGAAGGAAAACTATCAAAAGAACAGCTCCAAAGCTGGGTGATGAATAGGTTTTATTATCAGATAAGTATTCCCATTAAAGATGCAGCAATTTTATCTAATTGTCCTGTTAAGGAAATAAGAAAAGAATGGATAGTAAGAATTTTAGATCATGACGGCGAGGGAGATGCTGAAGGCGGCATTGAGGCATGGATTAACCTTGGTCGAGCAGTTGGCTTAACTAGGGAAGAAGTTACTTCTTTAGATGGGGTTAGCCCCGGTGTGAGATTTGCAGTTGACGCTTACATAAATTTTGCAAAACAGAAATCATGGCAAGAATCTGTATGTTCTTCATTGACAGAGTTGTTTGCGCCACATATTCATCAGCAAAGAATTAGTTCCTGGCCAGAAATGTATCCATGGATAGATGAGTCAGGCCTCACTTACTTTAAGAAAAGATTAACTGAAGCTAGAAGGGACGTTGAGCATGGGTTGAGTGTTACGTTAGACTATTTCAGTACATCGAGAGAGATGCAAGAAAAAGCTCTAGATATCCTTCAGTTCAAACTTAATGTTTTGTGGGTTATAGCGGACTCAATCATGTTAGCATCCTCAAAAATTAAGGTTGATAACCGTGATTATATGAGACAGCCTAAATAAAATGACAATTAAATTAGATGATATATATAAAATTTCCCCTCACCACCGTTTTCAGTGGGAAAAGGCTCAAAATTGTTATGTAATTTTATTTCCAGAGGGTATGGTTAAATTGAATGGGGGTGCAGGCGAAGTATTAAATTTAGTGGATGGTAAGACATCTGTTGCTAATATTACAGAGATATTGGTTAAAAAATTTCCAGATGCTGATGGAATCGATAAAGACATTATAGGTATGGTTGAGTTAGCTCTTGAAAAAGCCTGGATTGAAAAAATTAATTAAGGACGATGATGGCTAATCAAAATAATGGAGTATCAAGCACAACTACAGCAACTCAGCCTTTGTGGCTGTTAGCGGAGATAACTTATCGATGCCCACTACATTGTGCATTTTGTTATAACCCAACAGATTATGATAAGCACACACAAAATGAATTAGATACAAATTCTTGGTTAAGTGTTCTCAATCAAGCTAGGGATCTAGGAGCTGCTCAACTTGGAATATCTGGTGGTGAGCCATTACTTCGTGATGATATTGAAGTGATTGTCGAGGAGGCGCATCAGCTTGGATACTATAGTAATTTAATTACTTCCGGTGTTGGGTTAACTGATAAAAGAATCGACGCATTTAAAAAGGGTGGATTAGATCATATTCAGCTTTCAATGCACGATATTACTGAAGAAATTAATAACTTTATTACTGATACAAAAACATTTAAGCTTAAGAAAAAAGTTGCAGCAATGATTAAGGACCGTGGCTACCCAATGGTTCTTAATGTAGTTATTCATCGTTACAATATAGATCATATTAAAGAAATTCTAGAGATGGCTGAAGCTCTAGGCGCTGATTATGTTGAATTAGCAAATACTCAATATTACGGCTGGTCTTTGATTAATCGTAACCAGCTTATGCCAACAAAAGAGCAGATTGATCATGCCGAAAAAATCACAAATCAGTTCAGGGATAAAGCTGGGACTAAAATGAAAATATTTTTTGTTGTTCCTGACTACTATGCTGAGAGACCCAAAAAATGTATGAATGGTTGGGGCGAAGTCTTTATGATCGTTACTGCTAATGGTGATGTACTTCCGTGTCACTCTGCAAGAGTTCTTCCGAATATGGAGTTTCCTAATGTAAAAGATTCCAAGATCAAGGGTGCTTGGTATGATTCCCCAGCATTTAATAAGTACAGGGGTGATTCATGGATGAAAGAGCCATGCAAATCTTGTCCAGAAAAAGAAAATGATTTGGGAGGTTGTAGATGCCAAGCATTTCTTCTTACAGGCGATGCAGAAAGTGCAGACCCCGTATGCTCACTTTCCCCAAATAGAAATGTAATTGAAAAAGCCGTTGAGGATGCACAAAACCCGCAATTGAAAACACAACCAATTATTTTTAGGACGGATAAAAATTCTAAAAGAATTAATGATGGAGAAGAAAAAGAGAGATTAGCAAAATTTCATGCACTTCCTTAATTAATCTATAATTAAAAGTATGAGTCTTTTTCTCAACCCAAAAGTTATTGTACTTGCCGTTTTAGCAAGTCTTGCGCCATTTGCAATTGATACCTATTTACCGGGTTTTCATATTATTGCTACTGATTTGTCATCAACACCTGCATACGTTCAACAAAGCTTAACCTTTTATCTTATTCCCTACACAATAATGACTCTATTTCATGGGGCAATATCAGATTCAATTGGTCGAATAACGACTATTAAGTGGGGATTGGCTTTATTCTTTTTTGCTTCTATTGGATGTGTTTTTTCAACCTCGATAGAAGAGTTATGGTTTTTTAGGGCTCTACAAGGAATAGGGGGTGGTGCTGGTAATGTGGTTGCACGGGCTATGGTTCGTGATCTTTATAAGGGAGCACAAGCTCAAAGAGTAATGGCAACTATTCAAATAATATTTGGGATTGCGCCTGCAGTAGCACCTATTTTTGGTGGTTTTTTACTTGATTATGGGTGGCAAAGCATATTTGCCTTCTTGGCTTTTTATGCAGGAATTGCTATCTACTTTAGCTCAAGGATATTACCCGAAACTATGCCAGTAAAGCTTAGACTCCCTTTTAACTTGAAATCAATTTCGACTCGTTATCGCTCAATATTTAAAGATAAAGAATTCGTACTGTTGATATTGGCTCTTTCAGCAAATTTTTCTGCCTTTTTTCTTTATGTGCTAGCAAGCCCGATATTCTTGATAGACCTGCTGGGGTTTAGTGAAAAACAGTTTGCATATTTATTTATACCTACAGTATGTGGGATGGTGGTGGGATCTTTTATTGCTAAGCAGACAGCAGGAGCTATCAGTCCATCGAAGTTGACAAAATATGGTTATTTTTGGATGTTTTTAATTGCACTATCAAATGTCATATTTTGTTATTTCTTTGAAAATGATGCAATGATTAATATTGGGTTTATAGCATTATATAACGTGGGCATGGCTTCAATAATGCCAATCATATCTATTGCTGCTCTTGATTGCTTTCCCAAAACAAGAGGAACTGCAGCGTCTGGCCAAGCCTTTATGCAAATGTTTTTTTCATCTGTAGTTGCGGGTGTAATAGTGCCTATTTGTTGGTTTTCAACATTTGGCTTATCTTTAGGATTGTTTTTTATTTTAATATTAGGGCTATTTTTTATAACCCGAACAAAGCTTTGGGTTTCATAAGCTGTTAATTGCAGCTATAGGTCTGGAAAATTGCTGACTGTGTTCCTTTCCCTTTTTCTGGATTATCAATCATTAATATAGTATTGCCTTGTTGCTCAACCGCCGCGTTTTTAGCAAGCTGAATTAAGTCTTGTTCTGTATAATTACCCCTTCTTTCCGCGTAACCGGTAATTCTAACTTTACTTTGACCTTTTAAGGTACATTGATTCTGATTAACAGATTTAACTAAATTAACACTCTCTGAACCAGGCTGTACCTCAACATACTGTGGCCCACAAGCAACTATAAGGGGAATGGCAGCAACAAAGAATTTTTTTTTATTTAACATAAATTTTTACTCCTCTATTAACAAGCTCCGCTTATCTGTCTTAGTAGAAAACTCTTCGGCATCCGGTAAAGGATCTTTTCTTGAGGTAATAATAGGCCATACCTTAGCCAATCTTTCATTAATTTCAATAAACTCTTGTTGATCTTCAGGTACGTCATCATCAGCATAGATCGCCTCAACAGGACACTCAGCCACACATAATGTGCAGTCAATGCATTCTTCGGGATCAATAGCTAAAAAATTTGGGCCTTCCACAAAACAGTCGACAGGGCAGACATCTACACAGTCTGTATATTTACAAGAAATACAGCTTTCTGTTACAACATACGTCATTTTAAGTTCCTTTATTCTACAGTTAATTTTAAATTATTTTTAAACCTTAATCTATGGCTTCAATCATACCTGCACCTACAGTATGAAATGTTGATTCATCAACAATAATAAATGCACCGGTACTTCTATTCTGAGCGTACTTATCTATGATAAGGGGTTGTGCAAGTTTAAAACTGATATTTGCAATGTCATTTGTTTTTAGCTCGCTAGCTTGCTCTATCTCCAAACTATTAATATTAATTTTATTATTAATGCTTGAAATTTTTGCCTTAGAAGTCCTTGTGGTATGCATAATCAAGTAAGTTCTATTCGGCGTAAGGGCTATTTCAGACAGCCAGCATACATTTGCTGTAAAACTTTTAGAGGCTTCCAAAATATCTTCTGTATGAATAAGCATGTCGCCCCTTGAAATATCAATTTCATCATGAAGAGATACGGTTACAGATTGCTCAAAAGTTGCTTCAGAAATTATCTTCTCACCAATTCGTATTTCTTTGACACTTGATTGGTGGTTTGATGGAAGCACTTTGATTTTGTCATTTACTTTCAATAACCCAGATTCAATTCTTCCCATAAAAGCTCTAAAGTCATGTAGTTTTTCATTAGCTGAGTCCCTTGGACGGCAAACATATTGAACAGGGAACCTTAATTTTGATTTATTTGATTTTTCTGTTGTGTCAATATTTTCGAGAATTTCTAATAGCGTCGGACCCTTATACCAATTTATAGAATTACCTCTATCAACAATCATGTCACCATTCAGAGCTGACATAGGAACAAAGTCGATATTAACTCCTGGCTGACTCAATTTAATAGCTGATGCAAATGAATTGTATTCTTCACATATAGCTTTATATTTGCTCTCACTATACTTTACCAAGTCCATTTTATTAATCGCAACTATGATATGTTTAATGCCAACTAATTTTGTTAGATAAGAGTGCCTTCTTGTTTGTGTGAGCATTCCTTTTCGTGCATCAACAAGGATAATTGCAAGTTGAGCAGTTGAAGCTGCGGTAACCATATTTCTTGTATATTGCTCATGCCCAGGTGCGTCAGCAATAATATATTTCCTTGAGCCTGTACTAAAATATCGATAAGCGACATCAATAGTAATTCCTTGTTCTCTTTCGGCCTGTAATCCATCAGTAATTAAGGATAAATCAAGTGCAGACATGCCTCTTTTCTTTGAAGTTTTTTCGATTTGACTTAAGGTGTCAGTAAGAATGGTTTTAGTATCAAAGAGAAGTCTGCCTATAAGGGTACTTTTGCCATCATCAACACTACCGCAGGTCATAAATCTAAGAACTGTATTATTTTTATTTGTATCATTCATTAAAAGTAACCTTCTTTTTTTCTTTGCTCCATAGAGGCTTCTGAGACTTGGTCATCTAATCGAGTTTCACCTCTCTCTGTTATAACTGTTGAAGCAGTTTCCATAATAATTTTTTCTACTGAATCTGCATTGCTTGCAACAGGTGCAGTGCATGTAATATCGCCAACAGTTCTAAATCTAACTATCATATTTTCTATTTTTTCGTCTGGAGAAGGTGGGGTAACATCAGTAATAGGAACAATTACCCCGTTTCTTTTAACAACATCTCTTTGATGTGCAAAGTAGATGCTTGGCAGCTCTAAATTCTCTCTTTCAATATATTGCCAAACATCCATTTCAGTCCAGTTGGAAATAGGAAAAGCCCTTATATTTTCTCCTTTGTGAACTTTGGCATTATACAAATTCCATAATTCCGGTCGTTGATTTTTTGGATCCCACTGCCCAAATTCATCACGAAAACTCATAATTCTTTCTTTTGCTCTTGCCTTTTCTTCATCCCGCCTTGCACCACCAATACAACAATCAAATTCATTTTCTTCAATAGCTTCAAGTAAAGTGATTGATTGATATTTATTTCTAGGTTCATCTGGAGCTTTCAGAACAATCGTTCCTTTTTCCATAGATTCTTCAAGAGATGCAACTATCAATCTTTCTCCGAGTTCTTTAGTTTTTTTATCTCTAAATTTAATGACTTCAGGATAATTATGGCCTGTATCAATATGCATTAAAGGAAAAGGAAAGCGACCAGGCCTAAAGGCTTTTTCTGCAATTCTAAGAAGACACAGAGAGTCTTTCCCACCTGAAAAAAGTAAAACGGGGTTTGCACACTGGCCGGCAACCTCTCTCATTATGTGTATTGCCTCTGACTCTAGCCAGTCAAGATGGCTTAGTTTTTTCATCATCATTTACCCTCTCTGTTATGGAGCCCACATTCGCGTTTTTCGTCCACCTTTGTCGGGTCATAATAGTCATATTCATTTACCAAATTATATTTTTTCATGTAGGTATCAAGATCCTTATCTTCCCAATGATAAAATGGACTTATTTTTAATAAACCAGCTTCGGTTTTATTAAAAATATTTAATTCATCTCGGAAGGCTGTTTGTCCTTTTCGTAAGTTTGTAATCCATAAATCTGGCTGAATTTCTGTCATCGCTCTTCTGAATGGTTCCAGTTTTACTTGTTCGGTGAATGCTTCATGTCTAGGATCGTCGATTTCAGGCATTTCACCCATGATGGCCTCTCTATATGCTGAGGTATGTTTTGGTATATATAGCTTTAAATTCAAATTTAATTCTGAAATAATTTTTTCGGCGTATATGTAAGTAGCTTTAGTGTTATAACCAGAATCACACCAAACCACCTTTAAGCCTGGCAAGATGCGAGTACACAAATGAAGTATCGTAACCTCATAAGGCCTAAAGTTTGTCGTTAGAATAGGGTTTTTAGTTTCTCTAAATGCCCATTCAACAATATCTTCTGGTGTTTTTTTACTAAAATCTTTATTTAGCTCTTCTATATTCTTCATTTTTATAATGTTAATTTCTTTTAGTTATCTTCCATGCAGGTTTTTTTTGATCAACAGCGCCTTGGTAGGAGTTAGTAAAATCACTTAGACCTAATAATGCATCTTGTGCATCTCTATCTTTTCGAATCAGAAAGCTATTAAAACCTGACCTTTTTAGAAAAAAAAGCTGATCTCTTAAAACATCACCAATGGCTCTAAGTTCATTTTTATATTTATATTTCATCCGTAATAGATTACCAATTGAAAAAATTCTACCATCTGCAAATTTTTTGACCCTAACTGAAATTAAGGGTAATTTATTGATGTCATCAATATCGTTAATAAAACTATCAACTTCTTCATGTGTTTCAATCCAGATACCTATTTCTTGTTTTGATATTCTGCTGCTCAAATCTTGTTGGTGATGTAAAAAAACGCTAACTGGCAATACTACCTTCCCATCCTTAGGAAAAGTAGTATTTTCGATTTGTTCTTTTGTTAGTGAGCCTTCTCCAGTTAATTTAAATATAACAACCTTACCTGCTTGTTTTTTAATTGCTGTCTCAGCTTCTGGTGGCATTACTAATTGCCACACGTCATTCACAACGCTATTATTTAAAATTAGTTGAGAACTCATATATTCCCCCCCTTCTCCCCATAAACTTCCCTCTTAAAGGGATCAAGACCAATTCTTGAAACGCAATCAATAAAGATTTCATCTGGATGTCGATTCTTAACATAAGTAGATATAATCTTTTTTATTATTTTTGGCATCTCTTCCTCAGAAAAAGAAGGTCCAATTACCTTACCGATGCTTGCGAAGTTTCCTTGATTCCCTCCTAAAGTCAATTGATACCATTCACTTCCATCTTTATCGACCCCTAAAATGCCTATGTGGCCTACATGATGATGCCCGCATGCGTTCATACACCCTGAAATATTTAAATTTATTTCGCCTATATCATGAAGATAGTCCATATCATCAAAGATATCCTGAATAGATTTTGCTATTGGGATACTTTTTGCGTTAGCAAGTGAACAAAAGTCTCCGCCAGGGCAGCATATGATGTCAGTAAGTAAGCCAATATTTGGTGTGGTTAATTGATGAATCTTTGCTTTCTCCCAAAGCTCAAAAAGATTATCTTCCAAAACATCAGCCAAAATTAGATTTTGTTCATGAGAAACACGAATTTCACCAAAACTATATTGCTCTGCAAGCAAGGCAACAGCCCTCATCTGATCTGATGTTGCATCACCAGGTGCCTGATGGTTACTTTTGAGTGATAGGGTAACTGATCTGTAACCCTTTTTTTTATGCCCATGTGTGCACCTTAATAACCACTGGGAAAAAGATTTATTTGATATGTGTTTTTTTAGGTTATTTTCTTTATTAGCTTTGTAGTTCGGCTCAGAAAAGAAAGCTTTAATCCTACTAATTTCTGACTCATCTATAGTATTGGGACCATCTTTGATAGATTCCCATTCTCTTTCAACCAACTGCTTAAATTTATCAATACCGAGCGCTTTGACTAAAATCTTAATTCTGGCTTTGTACATATTATCTCTTCGACCATAAAGGTTATAGACACGAAGAATCGCTTCGCAATAGGTGAGAATATGCTTCCAGGATAAACTTTCTTTGATAACGGAGCCTAAAATAGGGGTTCGGCCTAGACCACCACCAACCCAAACCTTAATAGCCATTTCATTATTAATATCAGAAAAAACTTCAAGTCCGATATCGTGTGCTTGAACAATTGCGCGATCTTTAGATGCGCCCGTAATTGCAATTTTAAATTTCCTGGGAAGAAGCGCAAACTCTGGATGAAAAGTACTCCATTGCCTAATAATTTCTGCTAGGTATCTAGGGTCAATGATTTCATCGGGCGTAACACCTGCAAATTGGTCAGTAGTAATATTCCTGATGCAGTTACCTGAAGTTTGAATTGCATGCATCTCAACACTCGCGAGTTCTTTTAAAATTTTAGGAGTATCCTCCAATTTAGGCCAATTAAATTGAATATTTTGTCGTGTACTAAAATGACCATAACCTCGATCATATTTAACTGAGATATCGGCGAGCTTTTTTAATTGTGTTGAAGACAATAGTCCATATGGTATGGCTACTCTAAGCATAGGTGCATGTCTCTGGATATAAAGGCCATTTTGAAGTCTAAGCGGCCTAAATTCTTCTTCTGTTAACTCTTTTTTTAAAAAACGCTCGAGTTGACCTTCGTATTGGGTCACTCTTTCATTTACTATAGTTTGATCTAGGGAATCGTATTTATACATAATTAGCCTTAAATATTAATTGCACACCCACAACTAGAAGAATTATAACCAATATAAATCGTAAAATTTTTTCATCGATTTTGGCGCTAAGTTTGCTGCCTATCATCACACCTGGAACTGACCCAATTAACAAAGCCATGAGTAAATTTATATCGATTGTACCTAAATTAAAATGACCGATACCAGCAAAAAAGGTTAATGGTACAGCATGCGCGATATCGGTTCCAATAATTTTTTTAAGTTGTAGTTTTGGGTATAGCAATAACAATGCAGTAACCCCAATTGCACCTGCCCCAACGGAAGTTAATGTCACAACGCTTCCTAAAAAAATACCTAACATTACAGTTAGAGTATTTATATTTAAGCTTGTTTTGAGTTTTTGTTTTACAGATTTTTGGATAATGATTGGTTGAAATAAAACGGCTATTGAGGTCAATATTAGAGCTATTCCAAGTGATGTATTGATTATTTGTACATTTTGTAATGAGTAAAGGTCAATATCTTTAAGATGATGAGTAACCAAATATGACGCAGGCAGGCTTCCAATGAGTAAATTTCTGACAATTTTCCAATCAACATGCCCTAATCTGTGATGTGAAATTGCACCTGCAGATTTAGTGATTGCTGCATATAAAAGATCTGTGCCAACGGCAATAGCAGTTGGGAATTTAAAAAATAAAACAAGCAACGGTGTCATTAGGGACCCACCACCCACACCAGTTAATCCCACAAGGGACCCAACAATAAATCCAGAAAAAATATATTCAAAAAGCACGATAAGTAATTTGAAGTTAATAGTAAATTAAAAATTTGCATGCAATATAACAGTATTTAATATACTATTTAATAATAATAATTTCTAATTATATAACTTTTTAGCATATGAAATTACAACAACTAAGATGTATCTATCAAATTGTCCAGTCTGATTTCAATATCTCTAAAGCATCTGAGGCTTTACACACCTCCCAACCAGGAGTTAGCAAGCAAATTAAGCTACTAGAAGATGAAATAGGTATTAAAATTTTTCAAAGAAACGGTAAGAGACTTATCGGCTTGACTGAGCCAGGAGAAATCGTGCTAGGTTCTGTTAAATCAATACTTCAAGAATCTAAAAATATAAAATATATTTCAGATGAATATACAAAAAAAGATCATGGTACTTTTACAATCGCGACAACACATACGCAAGCGAGGTATAAGCTTCCAAAAGTTGTTGAGGAATTTGTAAAAAAATATCCAAATATTAATTTAAACATACACCAAGGGAATCCATCACAAGTTACTGAGCAGATTATCAAAGGTGAGGCCGATGTGGGAATTGCAACTGAATCAATTGGCCTTAATGAAAATATATACACCATTCCTTGTTATCAATGGAATCGTTGTATTGTGATGCCAATAGATCATCCGCTAACAAAAATTACGCATATCACTCTAGAAGATTTAGCCTCTTATCCAATGATAACTTATGACTATGCATTTACAGGAAGCACCATTGTTTCTGAAGTTTTTAAAAATGCAAATATTGAGCCAAATATAATGCTTACCGCAATTGATGCAGATGTTATCAAAACTTATGTCAGCCTTAATATGGGGATAGGTCTTATTGCTGAAATGGCCTATGATTCATCTAAAGACCATCAAATGATAAGCAGGGACGTTAGTCACTTATTTCCTCTCAGTACCACCTATATTGGTATACGGCATGATACCTTTTTAAGAAAATTTATCTCTGACTTTATACATATGTTTATTCCACAAACAAGCGAGAAAGATTTAAAAAAAATCTTAAATAAAAGACGTCTCAAAATTTAGAAATTACGCTAATATAAGTTCTTTATAATTAGAAAAAATTAATTATCATGAAATCTGATTTAGAAATCGCACAAAGTGCACATTTGCAAAAAATTGAAGATGTAGCAAAAAAAATAAATATTACTCAAAAGGCATTAATTAATTTTGGTCCTTATATGGCAAAAATTAACCCTAAAGAGTTAGGGCAAACAGGAAAAAAGAACTCAAAATTAATCTTGGTTACTGCGATGAGCCCAACCCCTGCAGGAGAGGGCAAAACAACAACGACCATCGGGTTAACTGATGCAATCGCAAGTCAAGGTAAAAGTGTCGTAGCATGCTTAAGAGAGCCTTCATTAGGGCCTGTATTTGGTATGAAGGGAGGGGCTACTGGTGGTGGATATGCACAGGCAATTCCAATGGAGAATATTAATTTGCATTTTACTGGAGATTTTCATGCCATTACCTCAGCAAATAATCTTCTTGCAGCACTGATTGATAATCATATCTACCATGGGAATGAGCTAGGTATTGATCCAGATGCAATTTCCTTTAAAAGAGGCTTAGATATGAATGATAGGTCTTTGAGAAAGATCAATATAGATAATGCCCGGTACCAATATCAAGCTGGATTTGATATTTCTGTAGCAAGCGAAGTAATGGCAATTTTTTGCTTAGCTACATCCCTAGATGACTTAACTTATAGGTTGGGGGAAATACAAGTCGCAAAAAATCTCGATGAGGGTAAGCCACCAATACTTGCAAAAGACTTGAAGGCTCAAGGCTCTATGACTGCTTTATTAAAAGATGCTTTTAAGCCTAATTTGGTTCAAACGTTAGAACATAACCCAGTCTTAATTCATGGAGGCCCGTTTGCTAACATTGCTCATGGCTGCAACTCTTATGTCGCTACTCAATTAGGGATAGATATTGCTGACTATGTTGTTACTGAAGCAGGTTTTGGTGCTGACTTAGGGGCAGAGAAGTTTATTGATATCAAGTGTCGACAAACAGGACTAGAGCCTAGCTTGATAGTTATTGTTGCCACAATTAGAGCGATGAAATACCATGGCGGAAAAAAAGTTGAAGAGCTCAATAATGAGGATCTAGAAGCACTTGAGAGGGGTTTTTCTAACCTTGAGCGCCATATTGAAAATTGTAGTCAGCAGTTTGGGTTAAGTGTTGTAGTTGCTATCAATCATTTTCAAACAGATACCGATGGTGAGGTGAAATTTGTTCAAGATAAAGTTGAACGGTTGGGTTTTAAGGCCATATTATGTTCACACTGGGGCCAAGGTTCCAAAGGGGCCGAATTATTAGCCAAAGAAGCTATGAATCTTGTTGAAAAGCCAAATCAATTTAAGTTTCTTTACGATACAAAAGATTCTATCGTATCCAAATTAGAAGCAATTGCTCAAAAAATTTACCGGGCTAAGGGTGTTGTGTTTGAAGATGAAGCTTTAATACAGCTTAAAGCTATTGAGGATGAATACACACATTTCCCTGTATGTATTGCCAAAACACCGTATTCCTTTTCTGGTGACCCAAAGAGTATTGGCGCAGTGTCAGGTCACACTCTTACTATTAGAGAGATTAGATTAGTGAGGGGTGCGGGGTTTATTGTTGCAATTTGTGGCAGTGTTATGACGATGCCTGGATTACCTTTGAAGCCAGCGAGCGAAGGAATCTCAATAAATACTAATGGGGAAATAGAGGGCCTTAGTTAAAAGTGCTCATATTAAGTTCGGAGGGACAGTCAGAGTTAGTAGTAAATAAATCAAAATTTATTGGTTACAGTGTCATTACAAAGTCTAGGGAACACTTTTTAGACAGATTAAATGAGATAAAAAAAAATAATCTATCATCAAGTCATACAGTTTTTGGTTTGAGGGTTAAGAAGAATATTATTGAACCTCATTTTAGTGATGATGGTGAGCCATCAGGTACAGCAGGAAGGCCATTAATAAATATATTAGAGTCCAAGAAAATTATAAATTGTGGGCTTGCTGTGGTTCGTTATTATGGCGGTATTAATTTAGGTATGGGTGGACTCGCAAGGGCTTACAGTCAAGCAGGAATTAAGGCAATTTCATCCTCGAAACTAACTAATTTTGTTGAATTGCATGAATATATATTAGTTATAAAATACAATAACTTAGATTCTATAAGTAAAGTAATTTATGACAATAAGGGTTTGATATTAGACCGTAATTTTGACCTGAATATCACACTTAAAATAAAAATTAGCACAAGCACTAAGGCGCTTATACAAAAAAAATTCCCCATGGCTAAAATCCAAGCGCTAGAGCATTAAATTTATTTTTGTAATTTTAAGAAAAAATTTACCTGCATAAGCTAAAAGCGCTTAGTTAATTCTATTCAGTAATTCTGTTATTATTTATTTAAAATAATCAAAGGAATAATTAAATATGAAGCTTGAATCAATAGCACTTCATCACGGTTACGAATCAGAAAAAACGACTAAAGCAGCAACAACCCCAATTTATCAAACTTCGTCATTTACTTTTGATAATACACAGCATGGTGCAGATTTATTTGACCTCAAGGTCGAAGGAAATATTTATTCAAGGATAATGAATCCTACTAATGCGGTGCTTGAACAAAGAATCTCAGATATGGAAGGTGGGATTGCTGCTTTATCTCTAGCTTCCGGTATGGCCGCAATTACTTATGCTATCCAAACCATCACAAGCTCGGGTGATAATATTGTGAGTACCAATCAGCTCTACGGTGGTACATATAACTTATTCGCACATAGTTTTCCTCAACAGGGCATTAATGTGAAAATGGTCGATGGAGCAGATTTTAAAGCTATTGATGAGGCAATCGATGAAAAAACCAAGGCTTTGTATTGTGAGTCAATTGGCAATCCTTTAGGAAATATTATTGACCTAAAGGAGCTGGCAGATATTGCTCATAAGCATGGCATTCCTTTGATTGTTGATAATACCGTTCCTACACCTTATTTATGTAAACCTATTGATTTTGGAGCAGACATTGTTATTCATTCTCTTACAAAATACATAGGTGGCCACGGGACAACAATCGGGGGAATCGTGGTCGATTCTGGTAAATTTGATTGGGCAAAAGAGGCAAAGAAATATCCTATGCTTAACGAGCCTGATCCTTCTTACCATGGTGTTGTTTATACGGAGGCTTTGGGACCTGCTGCTTTTATTGGTCGATGCAGGGTGGTTCCTTTAAGAAATACAGGCGCAGCACTTTCTCCATATAGCGCTTTCCAAATAATGCAAGGGCTTGAAACATTAGGTCTAAGGATAGAGCGACATTGTGAGAATGCACTTGCGCTAGCAAAGTATTTAGAAAGTCATGACCGAGTGGAGTGGATAAATTATGCCGCTTTACCTAATGATAAATATAATGATATGTGTAAAAAAATTACCAATGGCCAAGCATCGGGCATCATCAGTTTTGGTATTAAAGGTGGAATTGATGCAGGAACTAAATTCATTGATGCACTTCAAATGATTTTGAGGTTAGTGAATATAGGTGATGCTAAATCACTTGCATGTCATCCAGCATCAACAACGCATAGACAATTAAATTCTGAAGAGTTGGCCTTAGCAGGCGTAAGTGAGGATATGATAAGAATTTCAGTAGGCATTGAGCATATTGATGACATTATTCAGGATGTTGAGCAAGCAATTGAGGCTTCAAAAAAATAATGTTCGTTGAGGTTATTTTAGGTTTAATATTCATAGTAAGCATTGTGATCCTATGGAAGGTAAACCAAAGCTCTAACGGCAACCATCTAGACAAATTGCTTGAGGAAAAACATCGTTCGATGATTGTAGATATCAATGATAGTTTAAATAAATCATCAGATCGTTTAAATAAAACAGTCACTGAGGAATTGAGATCTACAAGAAAATCATTGAACGATTTGCAGATGTCTCAGCAGGCGGCTTTGTCTAAGATTCGTGAAGAAATTACTGAAAAGCTACATAAAACTCTTTCTGAGCAAGGGAAGGCTCAGCAGGAAACCCTTCAAAATTCTTTAAAAAATACAGCATTGCAGTTAATCGCATCTGTTGAGACATTAACTAAATCTGTTGATAAAAGGCTTGAGGCCATAACAGGAAAGGTACAAGAGAGACTGGATGAGGGTTTCAAGAAGACCAATCAAACATTCATAAGTGTCATGGAGAGATTGGCAACCATTGATGAGGCACAAAAAAAGATTGATGGTTTAACAACCAACATGGTTAGCCTTCAGGAATTGTTGGGAGACAAGAGATCAAGGGGGGCATTTGGAGAGCTACAATTAGAGGGCTTGATTAAAAATATATTGCCACCGGATTCATACAGCTTTCAACATACATTTTCTAAAGGAGCTAGAGCGGATTGCGTTTTATTCCTTCCTGACCCAACTGGTACAATAGCGGTTGATTCAAAGTTTCCAATGGAAAATTATCAAAAAATGTTTGATGTAAAGCGAACAGATTTAGAGAAAGCCAAAGCCCAAAAACAATTCAAAGTAGACGTTAAAAAACATATCAGTGATATTGCAAAAAAATATATCATTACAGATGAAACTTCTGATGGCGCGGTCATGTTTATTCCAGCTGAAGCAGTCTTCGCTGAGATACATGCTTATCACCCCGAGCTAATTCAAGAGGCAATGGCAAAAAAAGTTTGGTTAGTATCGCCAACAACCTTAATGGCTGTTCTCAATACTGCCAGAGCGGTCCTAAAAGATGTAGAAACAAGAAAACAAGTACATATTATTAAATCTGAGCTTGGCAAATTAGGTAAAGAATTTAATCGCTTTGATACCAGAATGAAAAAATTAGCAGATAATATTCGTCAAGCGCATGAAAATGCTCAAGACGTTCACATAACGAGTCAAAAAATAACACAAAGATTTACCAAAATTGAGAAAGTTGAGCTTGAGGAAGATTCAGATAATGTTCTTGATTTTGAAGAGAAACCTATGATTAGTAAAGACAATGAATCTTAAGCTCTTATTTTTTGCAAGCTTAAGAGAACAGTTTGGATTCAGTCAAAAAGAGATTGCTTTGTCACGTACAGTCAAATCTCCTGAGGAATTTTTGTTAATCATGAGTAAAGAGAGTGGAGGGGAGTGGATTAATTTATTTAATAATAAAAAGCTGTATAAGGTGGCTATTAATAAAGACCTTGCTTCATGGAGGAACTTAATAGTTGAGGGTGATGAGCTAGCAATTTTCCCTCCAATAACAGGTGGGTAAGTGACTATTATAATCCAAGAGAATGTTTTTTCTATCTCAAAAATAATTTCAGAATTATCAAAAAAAGATAATGTTGGTGCTGTGGTTAGTTTTAGTGGATATGTTAGGGAGTTCTCAAAAGAGAAGAAATTAAAGTTTATGGAGATTGAGCATTATCCTGGCATGACTGAAAAAAGCCTTGAAAGTATTGAAAAAAAAGCAAGAAATCAATGGGATGTTAATGAGACCATTATCGTTCATAGGGTAGGGAAGCTTTTGCCTAAAGATATAATTGTTGGTGTAATTGTTTCTAGTAAGCACAGAACGAATGCTTTTAAGGCATGTGAATTTATAATTGATTTTTTAAAAACAGATGCACCATTCTGGAAGAAAGAAATTTCTGATGAGGATAAGGTCTGGGTTTCAGAGAGACAAGAGGATATTAAAAAGAAAACAAACTGGAACAAATTAGATTGATTCATTTTTTTTAAGCATAATTAATAATTAAAATAAGATTTATAGGATATGAATATAAAAAAAGTTGTTTTTCCTGTGGCGGGCTTAGGCTCGAGATTTTTGCCAGCAACCAAAGCAATTCCAAAGGAAATGTTACCAATCATTGATAAACCATTAATTCAGTACGCTGTGGAAGAAGCAATAGATGCAGGCTTTGATGAGTTAATTTTTATTACGGGAGATACAAAAAGAGCTATCACAGAACATTTTGACTTTAAACCCGATCTAAATATTTCAAATTTAACGCAAGATAAAAAAAATTTTTTATCAGAAATGCATAGAATTATTCCAGACCATATTTCTTGCAAATATATTGTTCAAAAAGAACCGCTTGGCCTTGGCCATGCAATATTACAGGCTAAAGAGGCTGTTGGTGGAGATCCATTTGCAGTTGTTTTGGCAGATGACCTTATTGATGCAAAACAAGGCGCTCTTAAGCAAATGTTAGATCATTACAAGGATGAGGACTCATCAATTGTTTCAGTACAAAAAATTCAAAAATCGGAATCAGTTAATTATGGAATTATAGAATGCAATAAAGGAAGTGAAAGCCTTGTTAAAATTACCAACATAGTAGAAAAACCAACCCCAGAAAATGCTCCTTCAAATTTTGGTGTTGTAGGTCGGTATATATTTTGTAATAAAATATTTTCTTTATTAGAAAAAATATCAGTTGGTGTGGGTAATGAAATTCAACTGACTGATGCCATAAAGCTTTTACTAGAAACAAATCCTATTTTTGGTTATGAGTTTAATGGAACCAGGTATGATTGCGGAACTAAATTGGGATTTATAAAGGCAAATATTTCCTACGCTTTTAAAAATACAGAATATGCGAAAGAATTGAGTGGGTTTATTAAAAATTTATCATGAAGATTGAGGATACGGTCAAAAATTCCAAAATTTTATACTCATATAATGAGATCAATAATGGAATTTCGAATATTGCAGATGCCTGTAATGAGCATTTTAAAAAAATAAAAAATAATGTAACACTTCTGCCGGTAATGAAAGGCGCACTTCCTTTTGCAGGACACCTTATCCCTAAACTTTTATTTAATACTGACATAGAGTACATTCATGTAACTCGATACCATCAAAATTTAGGAACTAAAAACTGTAATTGGATATACAAGCCCGATATTAGTGCAATAAAAAATAAGGATATACTTGTCTTAGATGATATTCTTGATGAGGGAGTAACATTACTTAATATCAAAGATAAACTAAAATCCATGGGAGCAAGATCAATTGTGACGGCTGTTTTATTTGATAAGACAATTAACCAAAAAAAATCAACTCTAGCTGATTTCGTAGGCCTGGAAGTTCCTGATAAGTATGTTTATGGATTTGGATTAGATTTTAAAGGGGGCGGGAGAAACCTGCCCAACTTATATTCATATGACGAACAATAAAAAAAAAATTAGAAGTTTAGATCCACAATTAGCACGTGAATCAGAACTTTATGAAAACCCAATACCCAGCAGAGAATTAATTCTCCAAGTCATGGAGGAGCATGGCGTACCTGTTAAAAAATTAGAATTGATAAAAATATTACAGATCCAAGAAAATGAAATTATTTTTTTTGAAAAAAGAATTAGGGCAATGGAGAGACAAGGACAAATCTTAATTAATCGGAAAGACGTCCTATGTATTTCAAAAAAAATAAATTTAAGTGCAGGCCGAGTGATGGGGCATCCAGATGGGTATGGCTTCTTGATACCAGATGATGAAACAATGGATGATGTTTTTTTATCACCAAGAGAAATGACTCAAGTATTTAATAAAGATCGTGTCATGGTTCAGGTAACAGGGCAGGACCGAAAGGGAAAGCTTGAGGGAAAGATTGTCGAGGTTCTAGAGAGAGTTAATAAGGTTTTAGTTGGGAGGGTTACTCAGGGACAAGGGGTGACAATAGTTGCAGCTGAGGATAAAAGAATCAGTCAGGATATTTTAATTCCATATGATTTAGATCTTAATGCAAAAACAGGCGACATAGTTGAGGTTGAGATAACAACGCAACCAAGCTTTAAAAGTAAGCCTATGGGCAAAGTGATAAATATTCTTGGAAATTATTCTGATAGTGGCATTGAAATTGAAATTGCCTTGAGAAAACATGATCTACCCTATAAATTTAAAAAAGAAGTCATTCAAGAGGCTGAAACATTCAATCAAAAGGTAAATGAAAAAGATTTTAAAGGTAGGGTTGATTTACGAAATTTACCGTTAGTGACTATTGATGGTGAGACAGCAAGAGATTTTGATGATGCGGTATATGCTGAACCAAAATCTAAAGGTTGGAGATTGGTTGTTGCAATTGCTGATGTGAGTAATTATGTTAAAGAGGGAACACAATTAAATGAGTCTGCATTCGAAAGAGGTAACTCAGTTTACTTCCCAAGGCGGGTCATACCTATGTTGCCAGAGGCGCTTTCAAATGGACTTTGCTCACTAAATCCAAATGTAGATCGGCTATGTATGGTATGTGATATGAGCTTTGATTTAAAGGGTGATTTAACTGACTATAAATTTTATCCATCAGTCATGAATTCAAAAGCAAGGCTGACCTATACGATTGTTGATAAAATTTTAAATCATAATGATCAGGCATTAAAAGAAGAACATAAAAACTCATATGAGGATTTAATCAATTTACAAAATTTATTCAAATTATTATCAAATAAAAGAGAAGAGAGAGGGGCGATTGATTTTGATTCAACTGAGACTTCAATCATATTCAATGACAAAGGAAAAATTGACTATATAAAACCTATTTATAGAAATGAGGCACATCGTATTATAGAAGAGTGCATGTTGTCTGCAAACGTGTGCGCAGCAAATTATCTTTTGGATAATCCTGGTGACGGAATATATAGAAATCATGAGACACCGTCAGAAGAAAAGTTAACTAACCTAAGGGACTTTTTGCTTGATTTTGGCCTTACCCTGGGTGGTGGGTCAGAACCTACAGTTAAAGATTATGGAGAGATCTTAAAAAAGATTGCTAATCGACCAGACTCTCATTTATTACAAACGGTCTTGCTTAGATCAATGCAGCAAGCAACTTATAGTAATAAAAACCGTGGACATTTTGGACTTGCTTACTCAGCATACACGCACTTTACATCCCCCATTAGAAGGTATCCTGATTTAATGGTACACCGTGCTATTAAGTCTCACTTATCAGGTAAGCCATCAAGCATAAAAAATATTGAGGCTATGGCGTTGCATTGCTCTACTACCGAGAGGACAGCTGATGACGCCACAAGGGATGTTGAGTCTTGGTTGAAGTGTTATTTTATGCAGGACAAAGTAGGACAAAGCTTTTGGGGGACTGTGGCCGGTGTTACCGGTTTTGGCTTGTTTATAGAGCTTGATGATATTTATATCGAAGGACTCTTGCATGTAACTGAATTGGGAAATGACTACTTTACATTCGATAAAGCAAGACATGCGATGGTAGGTGAAAAAACGAATTTAACTTACCGCCTTGGGGATCGTCTCGAGATAAAAGTTATTAGGGTTGATTTAGATTCAATAAAAATTGATTTAGCATTATTAGGTTCATTAAAGAAACCTTCAAAAAAATTCAAAAAATCATTTATCAGATCTGAAAAAACTAATAAAAAAAATAAAAGAAGAAAGAGAAAATGAGTAACGAAAAAAAAATATATGGATTTCACTCAATTACCTCACAAATAAGATTAGACCCTTTAGCAATTAAAGAAATATTTATTGATGAGGCAAGGTCAGATGGTAGGGTAAACGATCTAACAAAGCTGATTAAAGCTAATGAAATTAAATTTCATTTATCAACTAAAAATAGGCTTGATGGTATGGTTGCAAGCCACAAGCATCAGGGGGTTGTGGCGATAGTCAGGGGTTCTCAGCATCAGTATGTAACCATAGAAGATATTGTTGAGGAAAATTATGATAAAACTCTTTTATTTTTAATACTTGATGGTGTGGTAGACCCTCACAACTTAGGTGCTTGTTTTAGGGTTGCTGATGCTATGGGCGTTGATGCTTTAATCTGTCCAAAAGATAATGCCGTTGGGTTAAATGCTACTGTGAGGAAGGTTGCTTGCGGCGGTGCAGAATCTGTTCCTTTTGTTGTTGTAACTAATTTGGCCAGAACAATTCGCTACCTTAAAGATTCAAATGTCTTTGTTTATGGTACCGATGATGATGTGGACAAACCTCTTCAAAAAATAAATTTTAAGGGTTCCATTGCATTAGTGATGGGGTCAGAAGGGAAGGGAATGCGTCGCTTAACAAAGGAATTATGTGATGATATATTCTCAATCCCAATGATGGGGCAAGTTGAAAGTTTAAATGTTAGCGTCGCTTCAGGGATTTGTTTGTATGAAATTAATCGCCAGAAACCTTAACCTTAAATAAAAAAAGGACTTCATATTTTGAAGTCCTTTTTAATGTGGCTCCTCAACCTGGGCTCGAACCAGGGACAACATGATTAACAGTCATGTGCTCTACCAACTGAGCTATTGAGGAATAAACTTTTAATGCGAGCATTCTAACAAAGCTTTTAAATTGAATCTAGTCTTCTATTGCTTCTTTAATCCGCTTGAGTGCTATTTTTAAATTATCCAGTGATGTTGCAAAAGATATCCTAAAGTAACCAGGTGCGCCAAAGGCCGCTCCTGGAACAACAGCAACACCTTTAGTTTCGAGTAGGTATTCAGAAAAAGCGATGTCATCATTCTTTTTTATTTTGCCATCACTATATAATTTATTTATGGCTTCTTTCGCATACGGGAAAGAGTAGAAAGCTCCTTTTGCATTAATGCACTTGATACCTTCTATGTCGTTAAAAGCACTTACAACAAAATGATGCCTTTCTTTAAAAGCCTCTACCATCGGGATGATGCATGATTGATCACTATTAAGTGCAGCTTCTGCAGCTACTTGGGATATTGATGTTGGATTTGAGGTAGATTGTGATTGTAAAATACCCATAGCTTTAATGATTTGTCTAGGGCCCGCAGCGTAACCAATTCGCCAACCAGTCATAGAGTAGGCTTTTGAAACGCCACTTAAAACAACAGTCCTGTCTTTAAGCTTTGGTTCAACCATCACGATATTATAAAAAGGCTCGTCATTTAGGTTAATTTTTTCATAGATATCATCTGTACCTATGAACACATTAGGGTGCTTTAATAAAACTTTTGCTAACTCTTTTAATTCACCCCTGGTGTATACAGAACCAGTTGGGTTCGATGGGGAATTTAATATAACCAATTTAGTTTGTTCGGTGATTGCCTCTTCCAGCTGTGATGGCAAAATTTTAAATTCTTGGTCAATACCACAAGAAATGACTACAGATTTAGCTCCTGTGAGTTCAGCTATATCAGTGTAAGAAACCCAGTAAGGTGCTGGAATGATTACTTCATCACCATGATCTAAGATGGCAAGACATAAATTAAAAATGCATTGCTTTCCCCCAGTACCAACAATCACTTCGGATTCGTTATAAATTAGATTATTTTCTCTATCTAACTTAGCAACAATAGCTTTTTTTAGACTTGGGGTGCCGGTTGCAGCCGTATACTTAGTAAAACCTGCTTCGATGGCAGCAATAGCAGCATTTTTAATAAAATCTGGCGTATCAAAATCAGGCTCACCAGCGGCCAATCCGATAATATCTCTACCTTCTGATTTTAATTTTAGCGCCTTAGCTGTTATAGCAAGTGTAGGTGATTCTTGGATACGCCCCATACACTTTGAAAGAGGTGAGTTACTCACAAATTTATCCAGTCTAATAATGAAAGAATTCTAATTTTACTTTAAAAATCTTTCAGATTAAATAATTGTTTCTTAAATAAATTAATACTTATAATTTTATATAGTAACAATCAAGTACCAGATGTTAATACTAAGGCGAGTAATTTTGACATTAAAACTTTCCTGTTAATTAAATATTACTTGTAGAGACTGGTAGTATTTATTAAAGTTCTCTAACTAATAAAATAATTTTTTAAAAAAGTGAAATTTTGAATTTAACATTCCCTAATAGCCCATTTGTTCTTAATCAACCTTTTGAGCCAGCTGGCGATCAGCCAAATGCAATTAATAATTTAGTTGAAGGTATTAATAAGAATGAGAAATTCCAAACTTTACTTGGTGTTACGGGCTCAGGAAAAACATTTACAATTGCGAATGTGATTGCACAAACAGGGCGACCTTCAATTGTGATGGCACCTAATAAAACACTTGCAGCTCAGCTTTATTCTGAGTTTAGAGATTTTTTCCCAGATAATGCTGTTGAGTACTTTGTTTCTTATTATGATTATTATCAGCCTGAAGCCTATGTCCCAGGACGGGACGTTTTTATTGAAAAAGACTCAAGTATTAATGACCATATTGAACAAATGAGATTGTCTGCAACTAAATCTTTATTAGAGAGAGATGACTCAATTATTGTTGCCACAGTATCTGCAATCTATGGAATTGGAGATCCTGTTGATTATCAAGGAATGGTGTTGCATATTCAAGTGGATGAGAAAATTCTACAAAGAAATATAATTTTACGCTTAGTTTCTATGCAATATGATAGAAATGATTTTGATTTCTCTAGAGGGTGCTTCCGTGTTAGAGGAGATGTAATAGATATATTTCCTGCAGAGAATTCTGAAACGGCAATTAGAATTACTTTATTTGATGATGTAATCGAATCCATAACTGCCTTTGATCCTTTAACTGGGCAATTATTTGATAAATTAAAGAGATTCACGATATACCCTTCAAGTCATTATGTAACACCAAGAGAGACCACGCTCAGGGCTATCGACAGGATCAAGATCGAATTAGCCGATAGGGTAAAAGAATATGTTTCCCAGGGCAAACTTCTTGAAGCACAGAGAATTGAGCAAAGAACAAAATTTGATCTAGAGATGTTAAATGAAATCGGATTTTGTAAGGGAATTGAAAATTATTCTAGGCACTTATCAGGAAGAGAGGCAGGCGAGCCAGCCCCTACATTACTAAATTATTTACCAAGCAATGCATTAATGATTATTGATGAGAGCCATGTTACAGTTCCTCAAATTGGGGGGATGTCAAAGGGAGATCGTGCAAGAAAGAATAATTTGGTTGATTATGGCTTTAGATTGCCATCTGCACATGACAATCGCCCATTGAAGTTTCATGAATTCGAAGCGATTATGCCTCAATGTATATTTGTATCTGCGACACCTGCAGACTACGAAGAAAAGCATTCACCCATTATTGTTGAGCAGGTTGCAAGGCCAACTGGGTTAATAGATCCTGAGATTCAAATAAAACCTGCGGATACTCAAGTAGATGATGTTTTAAGTGAAATAAAAATAAGGGTTGAGGCAAATGAAAGGGTCTTGATTACAACACTTACCAAAAGAATGGCAGAAGACCTCACAGACTATTTAACAGAGCACTCAGTAAAGGTGAGATATCTTCATTCTGAAATTGATACGGTTGAAAGGGTGGAGATTATAAGGGATTTAAGATTAGGGAAATTTGATGTCGTTGTGGGTATTAATTTATTAAGAGAAGGGCTGGATATTCCAGAGGTATCTCTTGTTGCGGTTTTAGATGCAGATAAGGAAGGGTTTTTGAGGTCAGAAAGATCACTCATTCAAACTGCAGGCAGGGCGGCAAGGAATTTAAATGGAAAGGTAATATTTTATGCTAACAGCATCACAAGGAGTATGCAGGCAGCAATTGATGAGACAAGTAGGCGTAGAAAAAAACAATTAAAGTTTAATAAAGACAACAATATTACGCCGGTTGGTATTTTAAAAAAGGTAAAAGATATTATCGAAAGTGTTCAAGATGGAGAAGAATTTAAAAGACAAAAAGCTCAATCCAAATCAAACCGTAAGTATGAAGATTTTACTGAGCCTCAAATAATTAAAGAAATTGGCAAGCTTGAAAAAGTTATGCAATCATCCGCAAGAAATCTTGAGTTCGAGAAAGCAGCAAATACTCGTGATTTAATAAAGTTCTTGAAAGAAAAAATTTATGGGGCCAATATTCAAGATAAAATTAATTAAGTAAATACATTGATTTAAAACAATTAAGACAATATAATTGTCACCCTTTAATCCTTGCTTCACAGCATAAGTTGGAAGCTTTTAAACCACAAGGAGAGTATATGCGACATTATGAAATCGTTTTTATTGTTCATCCTGATCAAAGTGAACAAGTTCCATCAATGATCGAAAGAATTCAAAAGTCAGTTGCTGCCAATAAAGGCAACGTTCATCGTTTAGAAGATTGGGGAAGAAGGCAGCTTGCTTATCCAATTCAAAAAATCCATAAAGCACATTATGTTCTAATGAATATTGAGTGCACTTTAGAGTCGTTAGCTGAATTAGAACATAACTTTAAGTTCAATGATGCGGTAATAAGACATCTTGTTGTATCTAAAAAAACTGCGGTCACTTCAGAATCTCCAATGATGGGCGAAGAAAAATCTAAGTCGCTTCTTGGAGAAAATCAAAATAAGGTTAAGCCTGAAACTGAAGAAAAAGCTCCTGCAGCTAAGAAAGAAGCCGCTGAAGAAAAAGCACCTGCAGCTAAGAAAGCTCCTGCAGCTAAGAAAGAAGCCGCTGAAGAAAAAGCACCT
>Ga0257115_1000249_pt1 | contig 56079 bp, 52 predicted proteins | sample SI112_100mmetaG_FD_194465 | JGI IMG/M metagenome (GOLD analysis project Ga0257115, IMG submission 194465) | Marine microbial communities from Saanich Inlet, British Columbia, Canada - SI112_100m | ecosystem: Environmental > Aquatic > Marine > Inlet | place: Canada: British Columbia | collected...
TCCTGAAACATGAAGACGAAAAACCATTACCCGAAGATATAGAGACATTTAAAAGAAAATATATTACTAAAGGAGTAATTAATGAACAAAAATACATTAAAGACATCATGGGATACATAAGTTATTATTCCGTTGAAGGAAATACCAGTTTATTCGCACAAAAAATCATTGAACCATCACACAAAAGTTACATAACTGAGGATCATTATCAAAAATGGACAGAATCGCATAAAAATGAATTAAAAGATTATGGAATGACAGAAGATGCTAGTATTAGCAAAATTACCAATAGTTATAATAAACAGTTTATGAATCCTAATCAAGGATATTTCAAGAAAAGTTCTGCTATGCTTAATTATCCTGTCCTTTCTTACAAACGTAAAAATATATGGCCCGATAAATTTAATGTCCTTCTAGAACAACTCAAAAAATATCCTGAAGAAAAACATTTCATCATTAGTCGCCATAAAGAAGCGGGGGCTAACGGTATAGGGCGTTTCCTAGCAAAACAAGGATGGACACGTATGAGTAATAATAAATATGATCATAGCACCTCACCTTTGGATAATAATAAAATTGGACAATTGTATAATGGTTTATTAGTGAAATTAAATAAAAATGAAATAACAAAATCGGAATTCGATCGTGAAGTTCATAATCTCATTAAAACAAATGGATCTAAACATTCTCATAGCGGTTTCTCAGTGGTTAATAGTTCAACAAGCCAAAAAGAGATTAAATACAGTCGTGATCTGTTTAATATGCCTTCTAATTCACATGGAAATGTGGTTCGTGTTTTTATTGCGGATAATAAATTTGCGGAAGGAATCAGTTTGTTCGATACTTTACATATTCATTTATTTGAACCACCTTTTAACTATCAAACAGAAGTTCAATCAATCGCTAGAGTTGTTAGACTATGCGGACACAAAAATATCCATCCATCAAAACGTATGGTTAAAATACATAAATACTTCGCATCATACAAAAATGAAGCCCTGACAAATTCTGATTTAGATGACATTAATAAAGAAGACCAAAAAATCCTAGGACAAATTCAACATGCTTCCAAAAAAGCATCAATTGAAAATGGAATTGAAAATTTATCTCTTGATAAAGATAATATTAAAAACTTGTTCGTTTTACAACGTTTAAATAACGCTTTGTCTCATAAAAAATAAATTTTGACTGATATTTTTCATAAATATACATTAATATTTTTATAAAAATAAATATTGTTTTCAAAAAATAATATTTTAGAAAAATATTACATTAGAATATAATGAAAGCATTTTTTCCCGATACAACATGGAGTATATTTATCGATGGTGATAATCATTATGGTTATTATATTGATAAAAGTGGTGTTGCTTTACCCAGAGAAGGTAAAGCCGATATTGTTGATAATATGATTAAAACATATGATAATATGAAACCTGATTTTATCATTAACACTGGAGATTTATGTAGTCATGGATACGATAAAAAATGTATCTTTCCGTTTTGTTGGAAAATTAATGGTGATAGTGATGAATTCGGTGCGTTTTTATCTGATTATTATGAACCCCTATTGGATCATGGAATAAAATTATATTTAACACCTGGAAATCATGATACTTACGTTGAATATCCATATTTTAAAAAGCCTGTATTCAAATTTATCAAAAATACATATGATGCAACATACAGTATATTTAACTGGAAAAAAAGTGGATGTTATAAATTTACACATAAATTTATAACGTTCATAAACATGGGGGTATATCCAAACAATATATCGTGGTTAAAGTGTGCTTTAGAAGACATAAATTACGAGTCTCCTATTGTTTTTATATTCCATTATACTATTTCTGACGATGCACCATATAATGATTGGTGGGAAGATTCAGAAAAAGATAATTTTTACGAAACAATTAAAAACCACAATGTAATTCTTATTTGTAACGGACATGATCATGAAACACGTATCGATAATTGGAGGGATATACCTTGTGTAATTGGATCTGGAGATAACTCTTTTGGTATTGTTCAATTTAGAAATAATAAATTTGTTAAATTTGTTTCTAATATGGATTAAATGTATTTTGTTGGAAATTCCTTCGGAATTGGTTGTAATGCATAATTACGATTTAAATTTTTTTCTATTATTTTAGGTGTCCTAACATAATCAACTAAATATTCATGATAGGTGTTAATATCAGTATCGTTGTCCAACCGTTCTGTTGGAAATGGTAAATAATAAATATTGTATTTTTTCGATAATGGAAGAATCAATGAATCGAATTGTCTTACTAAATGTTTGGTGAAAGGTGACATCGTATATATTTATATTATAAATATATTTTTATGTAGAGAGATGGGATTTTTTTTGGGGATTTTGGGAGAATTTTCTATGTTTTGAGATGGAATGTGTTAGGGGTTTATGGGGTATTTTTCTATTGATTTTTCTATGTTTTGAGATGGAAAGTGTTAGGAGTTTTGGGGAGTTTTTCTATGTTTTGAGATGGAATGTGTTATGGTTTTTTTGGGATTTTTCTATGTTTTGAGATGGAATGGTAGTTGTTTGAGAGATTTTTGCAACTACATCAGTTATCACTTTACGTATTATTAATTTGTAATGAATATGATCAGAAAGTCAATAACTCATTTTTTGTAGGAGGTAGGAAGTTTTTCGGCAAACTATTTAGAAATTGATTTTAAAAAAAGTGATTTTTGAAAAAAAAATTACAGCAACGATACAAATAAAAACAACTACCTCCTACTTTCTATATACCCTATATAGAATAATTTTTATATCTCTATATAAAAGTATAATATATCATCAGAACTACAGTTTCTCTAAAAAAAAAATGTAGGAGGTAAATTTCATCAAGAACTACAAGAACTACATCTTCCATATACCCTATATAGAAAAATACATTATTTTATATAGAGTATATAGAATAATTCATTATTTCATATAGGGTATATAGAATAAAAAAATAAAAATAATTTTTATATTTCATTTATATTTTATTATTATTATATACACAAAGATAGAATATTACATATAAAAAAGATAGAATATTCCATATAACCTACATGAAATATTACATATCAAAAGATGACATTAAATACATACTTTATCTGTAATTATTTCTTCTTTCATTTCTTGATAAGTATCATGTTCATCATTATAATATAATTGAATAAGTTTGACTTGAAATTTATCATAATTCCTATCTAATTCTTTTTTGACAGTATCAACCAATAAATCTATTTTGTCACATAATTCTAAATTTAGTTTATTATCTTTATTTCTTGTTGTATCAGGATTAAATCGAATAAATATAACAGATTTACCACCAATACCACCAACGATTTCACTAATCCTACTGCATTCGCAACTATCCCCATATGATTTATGTTGATTTTCATCTATCTCAACAATCACACAATGTTTATTTAGTTCATAATACATATCTGGACGTCGTCTAGAACAACCTTGTAACATTTCACATGTATCATGTTTGAAATCCACTTTAATTTCTTTTTTCAAATGTTTAACAACTGCACTCTCTTTTTTGTTCTGAATTCCTTTACAACGTTTGCAAATATACTTTGACTTTTCTTTAATATCACAATATTTGCATAATCGTTTAATATTTGTTTCATAATCTTCAGGTGCATGTTTAAGACATACTTTCTTTGCATCTACAATACAATAATATTCATTATCACAATCTAAAATGGAACATTTGCTCTCCAAAACTTGATTAATAGTATTAGGTTTTTTATGTTCTGAACAAAATTGTTTTCGTTTATTTGGTAATCCATATATTGCCTTTTGCTTACATCCACTATGCTGACACTGGTTTGATGACGAAATCAACACCATATCTTTTTCACAATGAACGCTACAAAACAATTTTTTTGTTTCAGATGGAAAATTGTGCGTGGCTATTTGGTCACAATTATCATGCAAACATTCTTTGGAATATATACTCACCATATTGACGCTATCCATGTGGATGCTACAATATAATCCATTTGTTTTACCACGAAGGTTAAAAGTTGCACGTTTATTACATTTTTCATGAATGCATTTTTTTGATTTATTATCAGTCATATTAGGAAGGGCGTGATCTTTGCAGTATAGTCCAATTTTTTCAGATGGAAAATTAAAATAAGGTCTTTTGGAACATCCATCATTCAGACATCGTTTTGATTTAACATTTATCATGTTCAATTCACGATGCGAAAAGCACACAATACCGTGAGATTCCGTAGGAAAATTAAATAATGGACTTTTGTCACACCCAGTGTGGGTGCATGTTTTAATTTTAATGCAAGATGAATGTTTAGTATCCTTATGTGTGTCACAATATATACTCATGCGTTTGTTTAATATATCGAATATTGCTAGATTATCACATCCATCAAAAATGCACTTTTTATTCCTGCAATTTATCATTCTCTTTTCAATGTGTTCTTTGCAATACATGGGTATTTTGCATCCTGGAAAATTATAATTTGCACCCTTATTACATCCAATACGAGAACATCGTTTTGTTCTGACACAAACTGAGTGTTCGTCATTTTTATGTTCTGCACAATAAATACCCATGGGTTTGTTTGGTGCGTTGAACGATGCAATTTTATCACACCCATCAAAGATACATCGTTTATTTTTGACATCTATCATGTTATTTTCGGCATGAATTTTACAACGCACGGGTGTTTTTATATCCTTAAAATTATAACTTGGACATGTATTACAACCAATATAAGAACATTTTTTTTTAGTTCTAACAGGTTTCACGTGTGGTTTATCGGGTAATATTACTTTATCATGTTGATCTTGGATAGGCTTTACTTCCTTTTTTTTATCTTTTTTAATAATAATTTTAACACTTTTTTTGATAGCCATATTATCTTGTTTATGGTTTTTACAATAAAGTCTAGCCACTTCAGAACCAAAATTATACATCGCACGTTCTTTGCATCCTTCATGAATACATTCAATACACTCCACATTAACTGTTTCATCTGGCTTACAATTTTTACACCATAAACCCACATATTCACTAGGATAATTATATCTAGGATGTGTTTTATTACACCCTTCAGAAATACAATGTTTATTTTTTACATCAATCATTCCTATTCCATGTTCCTTACAACACATAGGTGTTTTTTTACCCTTAAAATTATATCTCGCAAGTTTTTCGCAGTTTTCATTAGTACAATATTTTGGCATATATTATTAAATAATATCATCAATATTAATTTATATTTAAAAAAATCAATTTATATGCGAAAAAAGCACATAAATATTGTATTATAACTATAATAAATGACCAAACTAAATTTATCAGAAAAAAATTTGAAAAAAATTCCTTTTATTCCACCAGATATTACGGAACTGGATTTATCACAAAATCAAATATCAGAAATACCAATTGGTGTTTTTCCTCCAAATTTACGAAAATTAGATTTAAGTGGCAATCAAATTGGAGAACTAAATTGTGGCATATTTCCACCAACTTTACAAACATTAAATTTAAATGGAAATGTGAGAATTGAATTGTATCCAAATTGTTTTCCACCAAATTTACGGATATTAAATTTGACTATTTATGGAATTAAGAATCTTAATCATTGTTTTTTTCCTTCATCTTTGGTTGAATTAAATGTAACTATTCTCGATAATCGTGAAAATATTAAAATTATTCCTAATATGTTTCCAAAAAATATACATATATTAAATTTATCGATATATATGCACAATAGTAATTTATATATGGTTGAAATTGTTCCAAATTGTTTTCCAAAAAATTTAAAAATATTAAGTTTATCACTGGGTTCGGCATCGAAACCCGATAAACGTTATAAATATCATTATCCATTTATTAAAATTATTCCAAATTGTTTCCCAGAAAATATGCAAACATTGAATTTATCTGAAATGTCAATCGAAGAATTAGTTGTAGATTATTTTCCAACAAATTTACAAACATTGGGTTTATTCAATATGATAATTAAAAAATTTGACCCAAATTGTTTCTCGGAGAATTTACAAACAATAAATTTTAAATATAACACGATATGCAACAAACAAATAAATTGGTTACCTAATAAGTTATACAATATTAATTTCAGACAATTTATGTTTGGTGGTTCAATTCCAAAACATTTTTCTGTTGCAAGATTATTTCCGTGTTATTATGAGAATATGCACATATTTGAGAAAAATGTATGGTTAAGGGATTATCATGAAAAATTAAATAAACATAATCTTGGTGATAACGAATATAATCTAAAAGTCAAAGATTTTCAATATCAACTATTAAACTTATTGCGAAACGTTGATATAGTTAGATCTGATGTGTGTCGCAATACTATCATGGCTCATCATTTATTAGAACCGAAAGTAAAACAAGCATTATTGCGTCATTGTGATAATACAACTGAATATTTCCATTACAAAGCATCATTTATGTTCGTGTTATCACATCTATTTCAACGCATAAATTGATAGTGATAAATGTGATGATTTATTTGAAATGTTTAATAAATTTAACTATGATTTACCAACAGATGAATTAATTGAAAATATAGTTAAAGATATGAATATTTAGTTATAATTATAATAAATGAATATCGGAAACGCATCGGGTGTTATGTGTAAAACTAAAAAAGAATTGGATGAATTATATTTTTCGACTGATACTTCTCATGTAGTTACTAAAAGTGCTACAATTGAACAGCGAGATGGAAACGAAGAACCAAGGTATTCTTCATTACCTTTTGGATCGATAAATTCCAGTGGATTACCAAACGAAGGATTTGATTATTATCTAGATTGGACATTAGAAACATTGTTAAACAATGTTTCACAAAAACAAATATATTTATCAATATGTGGCTTATCCATTTTGGACAATATAAAAATGATAAAAAAATATAATATGATGATAGAAAAACTTTCATCAAAAATTAATAAATTACCCCTTTTGGAAATTAATTTATCTTGTCCAAACATCATTGGTAAATCGCAAGTAGGATATGATTTAGAAAATTTAGAAACATACCTATCGACATTGGACAAACATATCAATCCATGTGTAACATATGGACTTAAATTACCGCCATATTTTGATAAATCTCATATGTGTCATATTTCTCAAACAGTCAATAAATTTGATAGATGTTCATTCTTGACATGTTGTAATTCAATTGGAAATGGAATGTATATTGATATACATTCAAAAAAAAAAGTTATTAAACCTAATGATGGATTCGGTGGTGTAGGTGGGACATATTTATTACCCACTGCACTAGCCAATGTCAATTATTTTCATACACACACTAATAAAAAAATCATTGGTTGTGGTGGTATTAACTCTGGAGAAACAGCACTAATGCATATATACGCAGGTTCAAGTGAATTGCAAGTAGGAACACATTTACATGAAAACGGAATAGATGTGTTCAATAATATTCGAAAAGAAGTTGGAGAAGTTAATGAAAATATGATTGGATGTGTAACTTTTCGTTAGAAACCACTTAAATACTTATTCATTATAATATTTATAATGAATCTTTGGACAACTTTAACTAAAAAATACCACTGTTATGATGTTGATTTGGATTATCCAAAATCCGATTTTATCATAGAAATAGAATTAAATGATAAATGTGTGTTACCTCTACATAAATTATTGGATAGAACGTGGATTTATTGTGATAAGTTAAGATGTGATAATAATCCTTGGGAATACTCGTATTGTTGTTGTACTGAATTGTCCGATGCTGTTGTGGTTGGAAATATCAAAAGCAAAATTACCGATAATAGATGGTTTATGATTAATGAACTTCGATTATGTCTGGGTATAGGTAATGATATTGTCTGTTCGGTATGTGTTGATGATTCTGAAATTATCGATGATAATGGAACTATTATTACAAGCGATAATGAAATTAAAAAAATATTTGATGAAATAACAAAAAATTATGGATAAAAATATGAAAACAAACTATATTTTATCAACAATTATATACATATATCACAATATAAAAATATAAAAATACATATTTTTATGTAAATGAATTCAGAAATAATACCAAATATATTGGTTTGGGGGTTGATCGTAGGGACATATGGAAGTTACAGTTTTCAATATTATCGTCTCTTCAAAAAAAAGAATGTCTTAGGTGTAAGTGAATCAATGCTTATTTTCGGTGTTCTATGTTGTCTATTAAATATTTTAGGTGCTATCATGGAAAATAAAACTAATATCCATCAAAAATGTGTCGTAACACATGGTGAATGTTATTCATTATTAACAGGACTCATTCAATTAAGTAGCCCATATGTATCTTCACATATTTTTTATATTATGTTTTATCATTATTCCAAAACTCAAGTTTTGAATACGATTAACGTCAATAAATTGATGTCAAAATTATCAAACGTTAAACTTCGTTTTTATATAATAACAATTGTAACACTATTATTAACATTTTATACCGCTATAAGTTTCATTTATTTACCACAATATAACAATAGTATTGCGAATAATGTATTTAATACACTATCGTGTGTTTTCGGTGCGTTAATGTGGATACCACAAATTTATCAAACATATGTTATCAAGGGAAATTATTCGCTATCCGTGGTAGCAATATTTATCCATTGGATGGGTTGTATTGTGACTATTTTTTATCAATTATATTTCAATAGTCAGGGGTTTATGGTGATATTACCATATATATTTGGTGCTTTTTTTGAATTAGTTGTTATTTTCATGTGTGTCTATTACCAATATATTGGGATTAATAAAAAACATGAAATTTACCAAGCGTTTATTGATGAATGAATAAATGATATTCATTGATCAATGATATTCATTGATATTCATTGATCAATAGCACTGAGTAATTTTTTCTTATTAGCATCACCCGAAACTGATATTGATATATTTTCAATATCAAAAACTATTTTCGCCATTCGTAAAACATCATCTTTGGTCATGTTTTTTATTGTATTTTTAATATCCGTATCAGAAGGTATATTTTTGTCATAATACATCATCATTTCTCCATTATGTTCCGCTATACCATAATATGTTTCATTTTTAATATTAGTATAATAAAATAACATCTTGTTTTTAGCAGTTGCTAATTCACGGGATGTTATTCCGTTTGTTTTAATATCGTTTAATATCTTGGTTATACAAGAAACTACCTTATATAAATTTTTAATATCACAAGAAGTTTCAATTTCAAAAATTCCTAAAAATCTATACAAATTTATATCACTACTTACCCTATAGACCCAACTATTTTTATCACGTAATTTGGTAAATAACCTATTTCCACTTAATCCACCTACAATTTGATTTAATATTTCAACGATAAATATATCCTTGTGTTCAATACCAAATGGAATCCTAAAACCTATTTGAATTTTACAATTTTCACTATTTTTATCACTGTCAATATATATTTTAGGTTTTGGTGCTAGTTTTAATATGTCTTTTTTATCTTCTATCTCTTTATTTAATTTGTCAGTAAAATAACTTGGATCAGAATTTTTTGTTTTTGTTATCTCATATTTATTAATATAATAATATAATTTTTGTTTAATTATTTTTGTTGGTAAATCAGAACAAATGCTAATGTGCATATTATTGGATGTATAGTGAGTTTTAATGAAATTATTAATTAGTTTTGTATCATAACTGTTTATAATTTTTATATTTTTTAACATATTTTTTCCTAATGGATGATTTTTAAATACCATTTCATATAATTTTAAGTTCAAAACCGAATGTATGTTACCACCCATTCTTTTTTCTTCTTCAATAACAATATTTTTTTCTTTATTTATTTTGTCAATAGTAATATCAGTATTGTGCAACATATCAAACAATAAATTAAATGCAATATTTACATATTTGCTGGGAATTATAATGTGGTATCCTGTGTGTGTTTTGGTTGTATATGCATTTAGTGATGCGTTTAATATACTGATTTTACTAAGAATATCATTGTAACTTTCAATACAATCATATTTTGATGCTTTTTTCAATAATTCATCTAAAGTAATATCATCAGATTCTTGATTTTTGTCACTCACTTTTTTTTTGTCACATGTTCCACCAAACATTAAATGTTCGCAAAAATGTGCTAATCCTTGATCTTTATCTTTTTCGTGGATGAAACCTACATTAACATAAATGACAATCAGGGTATATCCGACATTTTTATTACTACGTAAATTATCAATCATATACCTTAAACCAGATGGTTTATGAATATTAATTTTTCTACCAACCATTATATAATTATCTACGATAATTATACATCTACGATAATTATAAATCTACGATAATCATATATCAAAATGAATAACTTAGTAATGCAAAAATTTGTAATATTATTTATAGATTTTACTATTTTAATGTATTTAGATTTCGTGGAAAAATCTTGTTATGAATGTTCCGATGTAATTGAAAAAGATATACTAAAAAATACCACTATATTCACCATCGGATTATCGTTACTAGCATTTGTTGCGGAGGATAAAGTAAAAACTCTTATGTCCAACGAAACAATAAATATGGTTATAGGTGTGGTAGCAATCGTTAAATTCCTTTCATTATACCGATTTATTTCATCAATGAGATCTGAACCATGTAATCAATGCACCCTTAGTTGGAGAAGGCGGTTTTTATTTTATTATTCTAGAATGATTATGTTGATGTATGTATTATCGTTAATATACATAGCACATTTGTATTATTCTAGTTAAATAAATACAAAAATACTACTTAAATAAATGAGTTTATTTATATTTATTATGAATAAACTATTTGGATTTTTCAAATCAGATAAGAACGAATGTTTCACAGAAAATGGAGCAATTTCTAATGAAACTACAGATAATATTTTTGTGGATTCTTTTTTTAAATTTATTAGAGGAATTAGTCATGAAGATGTGAATTACTGTTTGGACAAAATGTACGAAATTGATAAAGTTAAAACAGTCATTTTGATGTTTCAAACACGTGATATTACTGGTGGTAAAGGTGAAAGACTTGTTTTTAGATATTGTTTAGCATGGTTAATGAAAAATGATTTTGCTACATTTAAACTAATTATGCCATTGGTTAAAGATTATGGTAGATTTGATGATATTATTAATGGTTACTATTTGATTTCAAGCAATACAACTTATTGGTCATTTGAAATTTGCAATGCAATTTGTTCATATTATATGGATGTATTAAAAGATGATTTGGATAAAATGGAACGTGGAGAGACTGTATCGTTATGTGCTAAATGGTTTCCATCTGAAAACGGTAAGTTAGATAAACAAACTTCATTTAATAGATATTTTACTAATTATACTAAAATTAGTGTTGGAAATTTGAGAAAAGTATATTTATCTCCTTTGAGAAAATATATTAAATTGATTGAACATACTTTGACGAATAAACAACTTGATTCATTGGAAGTTTCTGATTATGGTAAGATTCCATCTCAAGCCATGTTAAAATATAGTAAAAAACTAAAATTAACACCTGAATGGAATAATTATATGGAATCATTGAAAAAAGGAGATACAAAGGTAAATGTATCAACTCTATACCCACATCAAATTGTTAAAAATCACATTAATGATAAATCTGTTGAAAATAATGAATTGGTAGAAGAAATGTGGAGAACAAAATTAAATGATTTGGAAAAAATAGTTAAATTTGATAAAACATTGTTCGTTAGTGATACGAGCGGAAGTATGATGGGTGATGATGCAATTATGATTAGTTTAGCATTGGGAATGGTAGGTTCGACGTTGTCGGAAAATCCTTTTTTCAAAAATTATTTGATGACGTTTTCGGAAAATCCTTCTTTAAATAAGATTCCCGATAGTAGGAAAGATGGATTGGTAAATACAGTAGAATATTTGATGGATAACAGAAAATTTAACTGGGGTTATAATACTAATTTGCAGAAAATATTCGATGTTTTAATTGAAAAATCTAAAATGATGACACCATTGGAAATCGAAACTTATATGCCTGATACAATTTTTATTATTAGTGATATGGAATTTGACAGTGCAAGTCCCGATAATAATAGAACAAATTTCGAAGCAATTGATGATAAATTTAACGAAGCGGAATTGAAACGTCCAAGAATTGTGTTTTGGAATGTGAGAGGTGGTAAAGCATCTAATTTTCCTGTGACACATAATGATAGTGATACACTATTACTAAGTGGAAGTTCTCCTGTTTTAATGAAATATGTTCTAGATGGTGATATTAGTAATCCCATGGCTATTTTGGAAAAAATTTGGAAAGATGAACGATATTCACCCGTTGTTAATGCATTAAATATTTAGTTCGAAAAATATATTTTTTAAGTCAGTAAAATAAATTTAGAATTTTCTAAACTTATTTTTTTTGTATTTTTATAACTATATACAAAATTTGTCATAATATCCTTACCAACATTGATTTTGAGTGTCTTTGTTTCAATATTATCCTTGCGATGAATATATGCAGGTCGTGGAATATTAAATTCCAAAATATATGGATTTAGTTTGTCGTCGAAAATTATGTCGGGTCCAATAACATGTACTTGAAATATATTTTTATTTTTCAAATCTCTTTCGGTATATGCTTTGATTGGTTTCATATAAATTTGTAATAAATCAAATGATTTATTAAATATTTCTTTTTCTTTATCGAGAGATGAAACTAACCTATTATCGTAAATTATTGCATCTTTAAGTTGTGCATTATTGGTTAAAAATATACTATTTTCTAAATTGCCATATTTATCATATTTTTTGGCTGCTAACTTAGCAAATCCATTATTATACATATAAAAACTAATATTTCCATTGATATTAACTGCTAATACGTAAAATCTAAAATCACATTTTCTGTTTTCTATGAGATAAGGATTTCCAATATTTTCTTGGATAACGAAGTCATCATATTTATTTAATCGCAAAAAATTCATTACATCATTTGCTTTGTCAAATATATTAACACCATTTCCACCACATAAATTAGATGATACATTTTTTACAAAATAAATGGAACTAGATTTGGCAAGTGATTTATCTAACATTTTATTTCTAAATATATAAGTAATTGGATAATTTCCTAATTTATGATAGTTAATAAACTTGGTTAATGTTATTTTATCATCAATACTATTGAAATGCAACGAATTAATATATCCATATATGGTATTTAGTGGATTAATAATTATGCTTTTGTATAACACACTTTCATAACATGCATACATTTGCCTCCAAGGTTTTATTTTATGTGTTAATAAAATGTTAATCATACTAATATAATATAATAATTATTATATTATTGTAATTTATATTATTTTTTTAACTTAATTTAACAAATTTAGATTGTGATAAGTTAATTTTATGTGTATTTAAATAACTATGAATGAAATTGTTCATTATATCATTAGCAATTTTATATTTCAATAATTTTATTTCGATATTATTATTTCTTAGAATATATGCAGGATTATAAATATTAAATTCTAATAAATAAGGATTCATATTTTCATCAAATATAATATCGGGTCCGACAATATGAATTTGAAAAATATTTTCATTTTTAATATCTTTTTCTCCATGTTGTTTCATTACCTTAACATAATCTTTCAATAAGTTAAATGATTTGTTGAATATTTCTTTTCCTTCATCAAGTGCAGAAACTAATTTATTATCTAAAATCACATTAGGACGTTGAGAATTATTGGTTAAAAAAATGCTTTTTTTGAAATATCCACTTTCTGTGTATTTTTGAGAAGCCATTTTAGCAAATCCTTCTTTGTATATATAAAAATCAATATTTCCACCAATATTAACAGCCAATATATAAAATCTGAAATCACATTTGCGTCCTTCTTGTAGGTAAGGTTTCCCAATATTTTCTTGGATAACAAAATTATCATGTTTGTTTAATTTTAGGAATTTCATGATATTATCTGGTTCTTTGAAAATTGTTATTCCATTCCCTCCATATAAACCCGCAGAAGTATTTTTTACATAGTAAATTGAATTTTCCCCCTCTACAATTGGTTTATTTATTTTTCCATTAACAAAAATATAAGTATTAGGATAATTTTTTAATTTATTATTTTCAATGAATTTAGTCAAACCAATTTTATTATCAAGACTATTTAAATTGGATGAACATATATAACCAAATATAGTGTTTGATGGATCGACTTTCCCAATAATATCTTTTTTTATTACATTTACACTATCACTATATGAACCATACATCAATGCCCAAGGTTTTATTTCATGTTTGAACAAAACATTAATTTTTTTTGGTTCTTCTTCCATTTCAAAATTTTCTAATCTATTGAAATTTTCAAAATTATTTAATATTTCATTAATCATATTGACTATATCAAGGTTTAATTCTATTTTACGTTGGGATAACATGATGGCTAGAAACAAACCAAATAAAAAAATGTAATTCATAATAATATGAAATGATATAATTATTTGATATATTGCATTAATATTTTCACTTCGTTATCCGTTAATTGTCCTTTATATGAACCCTTAAATTTTTTAATACCTCCATTCAGTGCTATGTCACGACATGTATTATAATATACTTGATCAAATTTATAATCAACTGTATAATTATTCATATTAACCACAAATTTTAATGTTTTTTTGAATCTGGAATTACGTGTTTTTGTTTCAATACGCAATATTTTACTATTATTAACATCAATATTTATTGTATAGGCAATTTTATTTTTCTTCAGATAATCCACTAATTTACTTATCATATTCAATATTCGAATAAATTTTAAATAATTTTCACACGAAACTGACATTTTAGGAGAATCTTTTTTAAAACCAATATCATAACACCCACATTCATGTGATTTTCGAGTAAAACCATCATTAGTTTCACTGGTAAAATCATTTTTGGTTTCAAGGTTCATTTTATTCAACAACAAACATACATCATCATCATTATTAATACTCTCTAATACATCATTTTCATTCAAATTCTCATTACTTTCAATTGATAAATTTTCTAAAAATCTCGCTAAATCGTTCATCTTCAATATATTAAATAATTTAATATATGTTAAAGTTATTTCAATTTTTATTTATACACATATTTCGTCCAAATTAGTAACCATAGTATTATCAGATTTTATCACTACTACTTTACCCGCTAATTCTTTCCCAATAATTCCTTTCATTAAACTCCACATAATGTTAAACATTCTAGGTGGATTGTAAATATAATATTTTAATAATTTATCAGGAAATAATTTAAGCATTATCTGAGATAATTTTATAACTAGTTTCATATCCATGTTTTTATGTTCAAAATCCAACGGAAATATTGTCACTACATTGAAACAATCCATTCCTTTATTTTGAGAACTCAAAAGACCCTTGGTTACTTCCTGAATAGCATGTTTAATTATTGGTTCATATTCTTGTTGCGATCTATAATGCTTTATATGGACTAATATACTCGCAGCCTCCTCCTCCCTCGCCTCTTTTATATTAATAAATTCCGTTAAATTAACTGAACACATACTATTTATAATATAATATAATATCTTTAATGTTTTACCTTGAAAAAATAATATCGAAAACATTTATCAAAAACATTTGGTTTAATATTAACAAAATATTTGTCAATATTGATTTATCGTCACCAATAGAGTTCGAACATATGACTTTCTCATATCAATTGATTAGTTATATTTTTCTAAATAAGTTTTCATATCTTTTGTTTTAGAATCACAATCTCCGATACCTGTAAAATGTAATAGGACAAATTTGTTTTTATAATCAATATTTTTTTTTGGAAATAATTTTATTTTTCCCGCTAATTCTTTATAATCACCCAAATTATTTAGATTAATATAATGATTATAAATAGATTGATCATAAAAAATTTTAATTCCATTTTCTTTATACTTTTTATTATGAACAGCAATAGATGAAGAAATATTTTTCATATTATCAAAATGTTTTTTATTTTCTTTACTTGGAACAAATAATATATGACCACTATTCATTGGTAATATTTGATTATCTTTAAAATATTTAAGTTGATTGGAAGTATATGGATATAAATACCAATAAGGAATAGTGTGAGATGCATTATGTTCCGATATTCCATAGAAGCAATTATTCTTAATTCCATTTATATGTGTTATTTTATGTAAATTTTCTAAAACCAAAACATCTACATCTCCTAATAACACTCTATCATAATTGGATATATCAATATCCATTACATTAAATTTGAGAACTAATATTTTTTCTAAATAATCTCTTCTACTTTTTCTTTTAATTATATTTGGTTGTATATTAAAAATAACTTTATTTGAGATATTATGTTTTTTCATTAATTTTTGGATTTTAGAAACTAAACCTTTATTTGTAATAAACATAAAATGATAATGCGATATATCTGTTGTTTGTAATAAACTTTGTAAATGCATATCAAATTGTTCCAAATAACCATTTCCATAAATTAAATAAGATAGCAATATTTTCATATTATATATAAAAATATAAGAAAAAAATCCAAGATTAATTTCTACAAATAGATTCACTACAGCATTGTATATTAATATAAATATTATGTCTTTTTATTGGTTTCATAAAAATTCATAATTTAATTAAAAATTTGAACTTTAAGGTTTTATTTTATATTAAATTATATAGGAATGAATCGATTAATATTTGTAGGATTATTAGGTTTAATATGTCAAATCAATGGAAAAATGATGTTGGATAAACAAGCAATTTGTTTTGATGACAATTTAGTTTATGATTATAATTTAGGAAGTTATAAATGTCCTAGTTATACATTTAAGTATGGAAGATACGAAAATAATTTAAGAGATACATCAGTATCGATATATCATAATGGAACACTTATTCATAATGTGACTAATGAAAACTATCAACAAAAGTGGGTATTTGATTATAATTCTCCAAGTGGTTGCAATGGTGTTTACACTTCGATTAGACTGTTATATAGATGTGGTGAAAATGGAAAAAAACAAGAGACTACAGAATCACTGAGATTTATCATGCATACTAATAGAAGAAATATTAAGGGACTTAGAACTTATTTGCATACATTATTTAGGTATTGTGCATCATATAATAGCATGTTAATTGCAACTTCAGTGTTGTCATTTATCGCCATGATTTTATTATTGTAATTTTTTATGTAAATTTTTTATTATAATTATATAATAATTATAATAATGCCTGTTGATAATTTAGGAAACCGTGGAACGATTGAAGCCAAAAAAGTGTTAGTGAGACAATTATACAATAACGAAGTTGGACAGTCATTAATTGTTGAGGGTACTGATGATTTAATGATTGGTTCTACAGGTTCGATTTCCGATATATTTTTAGGAACAAATCAGGCTACGGGACACAGCATTTCGAATGTTCATATAGGAAAATTAGTTACTAGTAGATATAGAAAAGAAGTTACTACGGCTACTTATACAGCAGTATCAACTGACATGCTTTTGGGTGTTACTTATACAGCCACAGGAAGCGTGACTATTAATTTACCCCAAGTCTCAACTATTCCTGATAAAGTATATAAAATTGTGGATGAAGGTGGTAATGCGAACGTGAATCATATTACAGTTGATCCATATAGCACGGAAACTATTGTTGGGGAATCATCGTTAGTGATAAATGCTAACTACAATAGTTTAAGTGTGTATAATGATGGAGGTACAAAATGGTTTATCGCATAAAAATATGTTTCGTTTAGTAAAATAAAATCTTTGTAAATTTTAAGATGTCATTTATCACACAAACACACGACGTTGTTCAAGAAATTCAAGTAAATGGAACATATAAAGGGAGAACTGCATATGCTTTTAGTATATTAGGAAAACGTGATGATACGTTTAGTGAAGCAAAGGGTCCGTTATACGACATAGGAGAATATTTAGGAAGCACCGATGAAATATTTAATGATCCATCCGCAGGAGTGGTAATGACCATTAAATCATCAGATGCAAATGATACAAATTCATCAGGAACAGGCATGCGAAAAGTTAAATATGTATTTCTGGATTCATCTAATAACCTACAAACAGAAACAGTTAATATGAATGGAACGACGGCAGTTTCGCTTAATGGAGGAGTAGCGATCAAATATATAGAAGTAATGGAAGGTAATGAAGTTGGTTCAACAATGCATGCAGTGGGTAATATTACTATACAAAATACTGCGGAAACTATAATATATGACCAAATTACAGCCAATGGAAATCGTTCGTTATCATGTAGATTTAAAGTTCCTAATGGATACACAGGTTATGTACGTGGATGGACAGGAACATGTGCAAATCAACGTATGGATATTCGTCTGAGGGCACAATCTGAAATGCTTGGTTCTGCAGTGACGCCCTGTCATCATTTCTTAGATATTATGTATATTCAGAAAGATACAAGTTTTGTTCAACCTAATCTTCCATGGATTAAAGTTTTAGCCACAGGAGAAATTAAATCATCCGTTATTCCTGATGTTACAACTTCAGTTCCATCTGTCACTTCAACTATTCAAGTCGTTATCATAGCCAATAGTTAAACTAATATGTTATTATAATGAACGAATATTTTTCTTCTCCTTTATATGATATTCCTAAAAAAAGAATTTTAAAATTCTTTGTTAATAATGCTAGTCCTATTTATGATGAAATTTTTTATTATATTAATAAATACAACGATGAAATTATTGATAAAAATATAGATTTCGATTTTGATGTCGATTTTGATATAAATAATACTTCTCGTGTTCAGTTATTTGGATATGATAATAATATTATAATGGATTTTGAATTTGAAGATACGGCAATAATGTTTAAAAATATTTTTAAAAAAATAAACAATATGAATATTTATAAAGTTGAAAAAGATGTTAATCGACGAAAACAAATAGAAATTAATAGAATGATGTTACGTGAGTTTATAAATAATTGAAGGGGAATATTCCCCTTTAGAACCCCTTTATTTTTGGCTACGCCAAAAAGGGTTCATTTTTGGTGTAACCAAAAATGGCTTCGCAACAAGGGGTTTGAAATTCTTCGAATTTCAGTCGCCCCCTTTAGAACGAGGGGACTAGTCCCCTTCAAAACCCCTTTATTTTTGGCTACGCCAAAAAGAGCCATTTTGCTTTGCAAAATGGTAGTGTTTTTTTTAATATTTTTTGTGGCTTTGCCACAAAAAATTAGTTTATTTTAATAAAGGGATATAAATTCTTCGAATTTTTATCCCTTTATTTTTTGACTTTGTCAAAAAATGATTTCGCAACAAATTATTATTCTACAAATTTAAGCCATTAATTGATATTCAATCAATTCTCAATAATTGTTCAATTCCCAATAACCGAAACCCAATCGACCAATGGAGACATATATACCGTTTCGCAATGTGTGCTATACGCAGGAAGTGATGAACCAATAGTTCTTTGTTTTTTAATTAAGTTACAAAACATAGCAAAATCATGTGGATAATCACCCGACACAAATTTTAAAATATCACCCAAATCATTTTTTAATGTATCTAACTTTGTCCCAAATGTCATAGTGCTACTATTCGTTAATTTCCAATGACAATATTTCCCTAAAAAAACTCTGGTTGATTCTGAAGAATATTGAATAAAAGGATTACCAACAACACCATTTTCATTTACCGTTTGTCTATCTACATATTTGTCAGGATGATCATACAAAGTCACATAATCAAATTTCGTTAATCCATCAATCATTACTTCATCTGAACCACTCTTATGAATATAATCATCCTCCACAAAATATAGAAAATCAGATTGTTTAATTTTTCCTGCTTTCTCCATATCCAACGCCATTGTTAAACATTTTCGAAAACTCGCCGCCCCATTACCATTTTCAGTCATACAAAGATCATAATTTTTACATCGTTTAGTTAATTCAAAATCTAAATACTCAAAAGTCTCGTTACTACAACAATCCGCTATTACCACAACATAATATTTACTAAAAGAATCTAAAAAATTTTCAAAACATTTACGTTTGGTTGCATACTCAGGTTTTTTCTTAAGTTGTTCATTACCTTGCGAATCAACCGTTTTCTGATAATTATCACTTATTCTATAAAAACATGTTAAAGACATTATTTATTATATTATAAATATAACTTTAAGTATCTTCATAATCTATTGGTTTAATCAATATTGAATTTGGAATGATATTATTAGTGGATAAATATCGTTCGTCATATTTGACAACAAATTTATCATTAATTTGTTTTTCTAGATTCGATGGAACTGAAAAATTAAATAATTGTTCAAGATCACACATATAATTAAATAATTCATTGACAATTATTGGTATGTCATTGACTTTATTGTTGATATATTCATCGAAATCGTTTAATATCATATATTGATGATAATCTATGTTGAGATCGATAATGTTACATGTAATATTAGTATTAAACAAGAGTTTTTCATAATTATCATTTATTTTGGCTAAAGATGAAGTTATGATTGTAGGTTTTATTATTTTGATGATCGAATTTTTATTTATTTTTATTCGATTTCTGGTGATATTACTATAAAATGGAAACATAACATAAATGACTTTATTTTGAACATAAATTTTGCTTAAATACATGTCGTGTTTGAGAATATAAATGCGGTTTAGAGTATCATTGACAATTTTTTCAACGATTCGTGTATTACTACTGGATTGTTTCATTAATTTTTTTATTTTATTTTTGGATTTTTTTTTGGAAAAGAATTTAGTTAAGTTTGATAACGTTTTACCTTTTTCAATATAAATATCATGATCCGATGCTAATTGTGGTAAGATATGATAATCATTTTTATATTTTATTTTTTTTATACTTTCCATAGTATATAAAGGAATTGTATTATTATAAGTTAAGAGACGATCAGCAATTACAAATTAAAAAAAATGCTTCTTTTTAACAAGTCTCTTGATTAAATAATTTTATTATTTTGAAAATAATTTTATTATTTTTTACAAACAATATAAAGAAATGATATTAATATAAGTTAAGAGGCGAACAGCAATAACAAATTAAAATATATTGAATTTTTACGAGCCTCTTGAAAATGATTATATCATTTTAACAACACACACAAACTAAATTCAATTGAAAAATGGACATACAGCAACAATTTAAAAAATGCCTTTTATTTTTAACCTGTCCATTGAAAAGATTGAATTGATAATATAATTTTAATGTAATTTTAGAAATATTAAATAACAAAATATTATATAACATGAAATTTCAATTAAATAATGGACATACAGCAATAATTTAGAATAATTTTGAATAAAATAAACCAATGTTGTGTTGGGGTGGATAACAGTTATTTAATATGTATGAAAATATATTAAATATTGCTGTTATTGATTTATGTGTAATTAATAATAAAAAAAACAAATATAAAGATAATTAATTAATATTAGGTACAGTAAATAATATAATATATTAAATGTGTTTAGATTGGAAGGTTAAGTACATTACACACAAATAATTTAATAATATTTACTAAGCACAATAAACACGGTGGCTACTTATCATTAGAGACCCGTTTAATAATGGAAGCATATTCGTATTTTGATACTTCGGTTGACATCCGTAACATTTTCAATGTTATATTTTTCGATTGATACTATCAACTTACAATGATAATAGTTTTGTTTATTAAACATAAAAAACAGCACAAAAATCACGCTTAACAGCAATAAATGATAGTCTCATGTAGCGGATATTAATTAAACTAGTCCATTGTAATAATTTTATGTTTATTAAGATTTTGGAATATAATATTGATAATATAATTTTTAGCATAATTTTAATTAAATAATGGACATACAGCAATTAATCTGAATAAAAAACCCTTTACGTTTTAAACCTGTCCGTTGAAATTATTTTATGTTTATTTATATAATGTTAATTAATGAAACAATATTAAGAGAATTTTTAATGGATTTTTTTTGAAATAAATAATTATAAAACACAAGTAAGTAGTATTCTCACCTCAATATATCAACCTATTTGTAATGCAAATATGTATATTGTAAAATTTACCCATAACATTCACTATGGGGGTTATTATTTACGAATGTGTTTTTTTTTAGTGTAATTTGCACACAACTTTAACTTATGATATTCGTCATAAGTTAATAATTTATATATTATTATAAATTATTTAATGATATTAGATGGGTCTTTGTTGAGTTCCGAAATAAAGAACAAAGTTAAGGATGAAATAAAACTTAATGATTATAATGTTGGTTTAGGAATAATATTGGTTGGAAGTCGAAGCGATTCTCTTATATACGTTAATATGAAAAAAAGAGTTTGTAATAATGTTGGTATTAATAATTATGATGTTTGTATGGATATGGATTCAACAACAGAAGAAATTATTAATGAAGTAGAAATGATGAATGATAATGATAACATTCATGGTATTCTTATCCAATTACCCTTACCACCACATGTTGATTCACAACGGATATTAAGTTCAGTCAAATATGCAAAAGATGTTGATGGATTTCATGCATTTAGTATGGGAATGCTAACACTTAATAAATATGACGATTATAAAGTTCCATGCACCGCAAAAGGTATTATGAAATTGTTTGATAAATATCAAATAAATTTGAAAGGAAAAGATGTTGTTATTGTGGGAAAAAGCGACATTGTTGGTATGCCTGTAGCATTATTATGTTTGCACCGTGACGCAACCGTAACGGTGTGTCATGAAGACACATCCGATCTTGATTCACATACAAAAAAAGCCGATATTATCATCAGTGCCACAGGTGTAGTCAATCTGATTAACGCCACTAATATTAAAAAAAATGCTATTATTATTGATGTGGGTATTAATAAAATTCCTTGCGATACTAATCCAAAAGGATATAAAATAGTTGGAGACTGTGATTATGATAATATTGTCAATATATGTCACTCAATATCTCCTGTTCCAGGTGGCGTGGGTCCAATGACTATTGCCGTTTTAATGGAAAACGTTCTTCACGCATATAAGTTCCAAACAACTTGTCGAAAATAAGAAAACCTGAACCATAATTGAAATTAAATAGTTTATGATGTAAATCATGTCCTTCTCCTCCTCTATTCTTAATTCCTGAATGTGCCGAATATGTCGTTTCGAATGTTATTAGGAATGTCCATGCATACAAAATAGGGAAAGATGAATTGAATATCACAATCGGAACAAACAAAGGAACAATATTACCGAAAAAAATCTCCAATGGATGCGAATAAATTGACGCTAACGCCATAGGTCTAGTAAATCTATGATGAATTTTGTGAATTTTATACAATTTGGATGTATGCAATAATCTATGAATTACATAAAATACAAAATCCGAAATAATTACATAAGCAGGAATATGCAACAACTGATAAAAATTAAAAGGTTGCATCGTTGATTGTAACGGTTGGAATATCAAAATACTCAACGGAATTGTTACAAATACATTGAACGAAACAAGAGGTAAAGCCTTAAAATAATCACCACAAACTCTCATTTTAGATCGGTGAGTCTCTTGGATATGTCTAGTGGGATCAAATTTCATATCAACCACAAATCCTGAGAAACTCGCAATTGAATATGATAGTAGGAATAACAAATACAATACATATGTTTGTTGTGTTACTAAAAATGGTGGTAGAAACATGTCATCTACTTGGTTTAGGATCGAATAAAAAAAGTTCATTTTATATATTCTAATAAATTAATAAACTTAATATTAGTTTTTTTAAATAAAATATATTAAATGACAGATATTGAATTATTTGAAGATAAACGTTTTTGTTCCGAGTCTAACCATACATACCCACCATTCAAAAATGGTTTATATTTGGAAGAATATTTCATGTTATTCATGAAACAAATAAAACCTAAGGTTGGAATGAATTATATTCCTGCCTTATTTACTAATTTTCAAACACAAAAATGGTTTGGAAATAATCACATATCTAGTATGTCGAATTATCTTAAAACAAATATGTCCAAATTATCTCATTATGATGAAAATAGACCTAATTTTTGTGTTTGCCAACATGACGAGGGTCCTCAAATTATTGTTCCACCTAATACCATTATATTTTCGTCCAGTTATCCTGAAATGTGCAAATTAAATAGTAATGCGACATATGTAACTATTCCACTTATATATGAAGATAAACTTAACAGACTTGAAAATGTTGGACGTATAAAATATAAAGATAAAAAATATTTATGTTCATTCGTGGGAACTATCACGAAATCGTATAATTCGAATGTTAGGGTTGTTATGATGCAGAGACTTAAAAATAATAAAAATTTTTATTTCAAAACGGAAGATGTTTGGACTATCAATGTTGCTGAAAATAGAATAACGGATTTCATTGAAATCACAAAATACTCTAAATTTGCCTTAGCACCTAGGGGATATGGAAAAACGAGTTTTCGTTTCTATGAATCTCTTTTAATGGGGGTTATTCCAATTTACATATGGGACGATATAGAGTGGCTTCCATATAAAAATCATATTGATTATTCAAAATTTAGTATTAGTATTAATATTAAAGATATTGATAAATTGGAATCCATGTTATTGAATATTGACGAAACAAAATATAATAATATGCTTAACGAATATTATAAAGTTAGTAAATTATTTACTTTACAAGGTGTATCGGAATATATTGTTGGAGTTACCAATCTTGAACAATTCAAGTAATTATCACTTTACAAGGTGTATCGGAATATATTATTGGGTTACTAACTTAGGACAATTTAAGTAATTATATAATTCCAATAATTATATATAGATATATGTCAAACCTACGATACAAATTCAAATTATGTTTGGTTGGTAACTCCAAGGCGGGTAAAACTCATTATGTTAATAAACTAACAAATAGACCTGAAGATACTGAACCAACCATAGGTGTTGATTTTAAATGTCATTTGATTGTTTCCAATGGTTATGATTATAGATTTCAAATATATGATACTAGCGGTTTAAGATGTTTTTATGAAATAACCAAATCTTATTTTGACATAACTAATATTTTTGTAATTTTTGTCGATCCGTTTAATTTCAAACCCAATGATTTACTGTTTTGGATAAGAGAAATTAACGATTACAAAATAAAAATGGAAGTAAATTTAGGTGATTTAAAAATATTAATAATAATAAATAATCATTATGGAGATGATATAATTAAATCATTTAATAAAACATATCATGGAGTTTTGCATAAAAATAACTATGAAGTCATTTATTTGGATAAAAATAATATTAATGCTCCACTCAAATATATTATCGATTATTATGAAAAAAAAATATCTAAATATGGACATCAAGATACGACTAGTGTTACTAAAATTAATAAATTTGCTAATACAACAAAATCTATTAATACACCTTTACTAGAACAAGGCGATGGTATTACAACAACGGGCTGTAGTAAATGTTGCGTTATTTTATAATTTTATTTACACATTTTTCACTCATTACTTTATTAGAGTTTCTATTAAATGCATGTTCTTTACATTTACTCATATTTACACAAGCATGATATTCTGGTAATCTATGATTTAAACAAAATTTACTAATACAATATGAACAATTGCCGACAATTTGTGCGGATTTAACACCACACGTAGCACACCTATTTTTTACGATATGATACCTTAAAATACTATCTTGTTCTATGTCTTTAGTTGAATGATCCATATATTTATTGTTATTTTTGTTATTTTCATCATTTTCATCTAATATGTGTATATCACAAATCGGTATTTTTATAATGGGTGAAAGTAATGTTTTGATGTCATAAATCGTTGTGGAACTATCGTATTCATCTAATGTAATCATATCATCATAATGGTTTTGAGAACTTACTAAGTATAACATTTGTATATAGTATATTATTATTCTATGATAATAATATTCAATTTTTATTTATATATAAATATCAAATATGATATTAGTTTAACATGCTTTTCGTGAATGTCTATACACCAACAAATATGCCAAAAGAAAACACATTGGAATGTCTCAACAAAACAGTAATGTTTGTTATATGCAATAAAGAATTAAGAACGATTAATTCATTATTGGATAAAATAACACATAAATATAATAAAATAATATACAAAATCATAATTCCAAAAATATATTTTACGAAAAAAAAGAAAATATACCAACAAATTGATTTTTTATATAATAATCATCAAAAATATTGTTTGTTACACAGACATAACCATTTTTCCTTAAATGATTATTATTTATTTTACGATTTTAATATTAATTATTCATTGGTGTTTTCAATAAAAATAACAGAATATAATGAACTAAATGTAAATTATTTAACGTTGGATCACTTCGATGATTTACCTAACATAATCATCCCTATTCTAAATGTGGTTTCATATTTATATGGGATTGATTTAGATATAAATAAACTCAAATTTATATCAATTGGGCAAACTGGAGTTTTAGAACATAAAAAAAATATATATGCAAAATTTACATATCAAAATATGATTTTTAAAATTGGATATGGCAATAATCAAAAAATTAGATCAGTTAAATCATATTTACTGAAACAAAATAAACCCCTGTCATACATATGGGATACTCTACTCCCAAACAAAACCATTTCACATCCAAAAAATACAGAAGAAACCTTTGATATGGTTGATGATAGTGACGAAATAGATTATTCAGATTACAACGTTTTGCAAACCAAATGTATTAACGAATATGATTTAGCAATTGATAAACACGATAATGTTCATATGACAGACAATGTATTATATATTGAAGATCATATTAAGGAATTATTTAATTCAACTAATATTTTAGATACAAAAGGATTATCTAATATAGATGAATATGAAAAACAAATGTTATTAAGTTTGGATATTAATAATATTATTGATGATTTCAAAAATGTTTTTACTTTATATAGGTTCTCGACATAATGGACATTTCTTTCCACCATGAGATACTAATTCAACAAAACAATTATAATGGAATATATTTTTACATTTATGCATTTTATATCTATAATTCGTTTTTCCGTCTCCTAAAGAAGATGGTTCGCTTAACGCCATTTGACACACTACACATGAATCATTTAATTTATTTTTGTCTTTTATACATTCCGTTTTTAAAATGCTCGAATGACATGTGTTACATGCGTTACAATGTTTTTTATTAGATTTAACACAAAAATTACACTTATCACAATGTTTAATCCCTTTTGTGTTATTGTTAAGTTTGCATATATCACAAAAATATTTTCCTAAATTAGTTCCACAATTATTACATGTTTCAGCAATTGGTTGTTTTTTATTACATGATAAACATTTCATATGAATCCGTTTTGAAATCCAATCCTGATAAGATAATGGTTCATTTTTTTTATTGTATGACTTCCTAGATGAATAATAATTTATTTTATCCAGTGAATATTTACATTTTTTTTTTTTTTCTAGATTCATACGATGATAATTCAATCGCCATGTATAATTCATTATCATCATTATTCATAATTATCATTAATTATACTTATTAATAATAAAGTAATCAATTTTTATTCATAAAATTTATTGTAATTGATAATTGACTGTTTCATCATATCACTGGAATTATTGTTTTTGAAATTACAGTTTTTATAAATATAACCTAAATCATCATCTTTTTCCAAGTTATCTTTTAACCAATATCCTAATTTTCTGGCGTTTTTCTTACTATGAATTATTAAAAAATAAGGAGTTAAAAAAATTGACATAATTTCTAAAAATAAATTAAAAAATTTGTATTTTAAAAATTTAGAAATATACAAATAAGTTTGTTTTAATTTCATATCGGGTTTAAGTTTGCAACCTATATGTTCCTCTAATTTTACTAAATACATCCTAGGATTTTGATTAAAATTTTGATTCACTAAATTATTTTTCAATATAGCAATTGATGCCGTTAAAATCGCTACATACCACCACATATTCCTATTTAGAAACGTTATGCTTAGTATGGCTTCATTATAAAAGCCCATGAATATAATGAAAGAAGTTACACTACCAATCAAAAATATTAAAAAACGTTGAATAGTATCATATTCTATTCTCTTGAAACTATTACTGAAATTTACAGCATCATTTAACGCTAAATATAATCTTTGACTTGCTATATGTGGTAATTCATTATAATTTCTGAAATAATAATATCCATAATTATTCCAAACAGAATTCATAAAATCCTTAGGTTCAGTATGAAAATGAACTAAATTGTCCAACATAAAATTTAATATATTGAATATAATACTGAATGGAAACAAAAAACAATTTATTACACCTAACAAAAAAAAACGTTGTCCCAAACTATCATGGTTAAATAGAAAATTTTTATTAATTGAAGAATTTAATTCGTTGATGAATATCATGCGTAAATTCCATTCCATTGTTTTACTGTAATATAGTGGCTTTAAACTACCCGTTAATCCTTCACTTAATACGTTATCTTCTATCAAAGCAATTAATAAATTATCCCTTCTGTTAATTCTGTTTAATATTTTTATTTTACTCTGTTTTTCGTATAATCTTCTTCCACAAGTAAATTTAATTTTATCTTGGAAAATCAATATTTTATCTAAAATATCATTAAAATTCATAAATAATAATTCTTCGTCAGAAACATCTATTGAATGTTTGAAATAACTTTTAATTTTTATCATTTTACAATAAAAAAATATGCTACTTACTGAAAACCAAACCAAATAAATAATAAAAACTACACAATAAAATACAAATATCATTTTTGAAACTATATTATGGTATATTTTCATATCAAATAAATTTATATTGTTGCAACTAAAACTATCTAAACTGCATTTACCTATTTCATTCCAGTTTAAATGATAAAATAATGTGGATAATATTAAAGTAAATAATAAACTGAAAAAATCGGTTAATCCTTTCAACAATAAATTTTTATACCCTTTTGATCTATAATAAATATATACGTTACTAAAAAAATCATCTAAATTATGCACAGGAAATGTGACAATTTTATCACCAAAACCAGATTCACTATCTGAAAATTTTGTATAATTTAAATCACTTAACTCCATTATTTTAGTATTTCTAAATATATTTTTAAATATATTTAACAATATATTTAGCAATATATTTAAAACATGATTCCTGTATATTTCGTAATTTATGTATTTACTCATTCCATATTGAGTGTTTATATTCCTTTACAAGATGAAGGTTTTTATGTTGAAGCATCGTCACGCTTAATAAGCGTTCTCCATACGTTTTACATATGTTTATTTAGTTTTAGTAATTTGTTTGGATATATTTCGTTGGAATATTTCTTAACTAAAATTTATTATACTCGAAGTTATCTTATTTATGATTTACTTTTGGTTACCTATTTTAGGAGATATTATAAAGATTATAAGACTATCATATTTCATCATGTAGCGTTTTTGACATGTTTAAATTTACTGACAGATTATACATTATTACCATTGGGATTAATCGCTGAAACTACTAATTTTTTTTTACATCCATCATGGATGTTGTATAAATTGAACATGAGCGACAAATATATATTTAAAATTGTTAGTACATGTTTATATTTATCATTTTTCATTTTTAGGATTCTTAACTTTTTGTATATTTTATATATTGTATTAAATGAATATAACAAACATCATATGTTCGAAATAATTTCGTTAGTTGCAATATATATTTTGAACTTAAATTGGTTTCGTATTCTAACTATTAAATTTAACAAAATATTAACGAATAAATTCAAAAAAGAATAAGAACATGTCTATTGTTGTCAGAGAGAATTTACCATTTTCAGGATTAGGAGATCGTATTGGATTTTATCTAGGATTATCTACGCTTGGAAAAATATTAGATAAAAAAATAATCACTGCGTGGAATGTTAGAATGGATCACATCGGAGATAATAGTTTAGAATTATTTAATATATTGCGTTTTCCAGATAATATAATATTTGAAAAAATGGAAATTTTGGAGTCATATAAAAATGATGGTGAGACATTTATCATGCCCAATCTATCCACATTTGATTTTAAAGAACAATTTATTAAATATCATGGTGTGGATCAAGTCCCTGAACTTCAATGGAAAATGTTTAAATTAATGGGATTTAATGTTGGATCTAAGGAAGACTACATGAATGTTTATCAACAACAAGGAAAATTAATAAAATTCGATTACCCTAAATATGTTAATAAAATTTTGAACCACGAAGTAGTTCAAGGTAACAAATATTTAATGATACATGCTAGAAGAGGTGATAAGGATACTAATAGAATGCTTATTGATAGTGTTACTATTGATAAATTAAATTATATATGTGATTATTTAAATAGTCATGACTTATTAAATAAAATTAAGTTTATTATTTGCAGTGATTGCGAAAAAACATATGAGATGTTTCAATCTTGTTTAAAACAAAAAAACGCAGATATAATTGTTATTCCAAAATCAAAAACACCGCTTAACAATGTAATTATTGATTATGAACTAATGAAAAATAGTATTGGAATAGTGCAATCTGTGGGCGATTTTGTGGGATATTACGCAGGTTGGTCATCATTTTCATCTGTTCCAAGTTTTATCTATGATATTCCTGTTTATGGAACATATCCGACTGACTATTTAGGTGATTATCGATATAATTTATATCAAAAATTAAATGATGATATAAATATTAAAAATTATTATTTTAGTGATATGTTAGACTCTTTTCTTAGACGGCTTTTTTGATTTTTTGGATTTGGGTTTTTTAGATTTTGATTTTTTAGATTTTGATTTTTTAGATTTTGATTTTTTAGATTTTGATTTTTTAGATTTTGATTTTTTAGATTTTGATTTTTTAGATTTTGATTTTTTAGATTTTGATTTTTTAGATTTTGGTTTTTTTTTACCACCGCCCGTAGGTTGTTCGGGATTGCATTTATTATCTATGTCGTCCATAATTTCATTAAGTTTTTCTACCACTATTTGTTTGCATCTATATATTTCTGCTTGGTAATCAAGTGAAAATATCACATGATTTACAAAATATTGTTTAAATTCTTCAATATTTTCGAATCTATCACAATATTCAGGAATATTCGATGCTTGTGCATTGTTAATGAAATTTATATATGCTTTGTATCCAAAGTCAATTAATTTGTTTTTTAGATTTTTTAGATTTTCTAGATTTTTTAGATTTTCTAGGTTTTACCACGTTATTTATACAATATCATGATAAATTATTTAGAATCATATATCAATTTCATACCACTATCATTATTTTGGATTAAGTTGGTTTCACTCAATGTACTATTCCACACATTTTTTCTTATTTTTTGTTCTATCGCAGTAGGATTTTCAATTTGTTTAACTGGAACTAATTTTAATAATAATGGTTTATAATCGTCTTTGAATAAAACGTCTAATTCATATAAACCGAACGATTCATTATTTACACTTACTAAACTATTTCCGACTTCTGAATCACAAATATCACAAACGACTTTACTTAAATTAACTAGGTTATCTAAAGGAACAGTATTGGATTTCAGAAATTTTTTCCATTGTAATATGCTTCTAGGCATACCTTGATAGATAGATCTAACTTGTTCTGGTGTTCTATTCATATACATCATTTCCCTTGATGCAATCGCATTGAAACGACTAATATGTAAAGGATTTGCTTTTTCTTTAGCATAATAAATATGTCCATTTTTGTATAAATATCCTTTTGTTGAACCTCCATATTTAGTTATCAATAAATAACATTTAACCTTGAAATTAAAACCATTTATTAATGCCTGTTTTTTAACGTATTTTTGTGCAACAGTGTAACGCAATGAATTTAATTTTTGATAACTACAGAGTCTTTCAGTAAATTGACGAATGTGAAATCTATTAGTGTCATTGATATGCTTTAATAAATCTCCCATATCGTTATTTGAAACATATGTTGAACTTTCACTTTTCAATATATATTCAGGATTATTAATATAATAAGATTGTTCATTTAATTTTTTAAAATCTTTGGCATTCAATAAATTAAATGTTTCAGGTAAGATATTTAATAAATCTTTTTCATCTAATTTTTTAGAAAATAAATTCCATAATTGATATTTTTGGGTTATTCTATTTTCATCAGATAAAGTTAAAACAGTGGGTTTAATGAAATTATCATCATGATTGAAATCATTTAAAGATTTAGTTTTAGCCATTAACAAATCCACATTATTTTCATCTTGGATACCCATTTTCTCACGCAAATTTGCCGTATTTTCCTTTATGAAACCATTTTCAACTAAAATATCGTTCAATATGTTATCAGAAGAGATTTGATTAAAAAAACGCAAACTATCATTATTCGCATAGTGCATAATTAAAAATATACATATCACTATGAATCCTATAAATAATTCGGATGACATCATATTATATAATATAATGTCATTAAATGTTGTTAAACATTTAAAATTTTGTTCATTTAATGCGTCGTTATTTTAATATCTTTTCCAAATGTATTTCTAGATGATTCATTTTTTGGTAATTTAATCTTTTTAGTTACTTCTAAAATACGTTCATAATCTATTATGGGTAAATAAGCGTAACATTCATGCAAAAATCTTTTGTTTATCATATCATATCTGTATTCAACAGGATAATATTGCATAATATCCGATTTCATTAAATGTTGATATTTTTTAGGTAACAAATGCGAACTTTGTTGTGGTAAAACCATTAATAATTGAACAAAAGGTTTTGGTGGTGGTGTTTTCTTAAATGTATATCCTAAATCTTTAGTTCTCGACATATATTGATATATGTCCGATGCTAAAGGTGTTTTAGGATGTGGGTAAAAATGTTGATAATCTTTAATACCTACAAAATAATACTCGAAATTCCAAAACAACGATTTCAAATAATCATCACATATCTCATTTAAATGAAATTTAAATTCTCCATCGTTATTGGTATCAATATTGAAATAATGTTCATAAAATCTTGTGCGATAACCATTTTCATTAAATTTTATAATATCTTTTTGTTTTCTAGTCACACAATCATGTTCGTGCAAAACTTCTTTTAGTTTGTTTTCTTTAGTTGTCAATGTGTCGTCATACCTATAAGCATACCTATGATGTTTTCTTTTTCTTATTTCAAAATTTGCCTTAAATAATGAATCTTCTTTCATTGATAAACTTTTAAATAAATTTTTGAGAAAACTAACATTTATACTATTATTGACAATTAAATGTTTGCTTTCGGTCATCAATAATCCATAATAAATTTTTAGTAATTTATCTAAACCATCCAACCCTATTTCAATACAATTCATATTTGGTAAAAAATCATTACCTATTAAGAAACATAGAAAAATAAAATCGTTTATCAAATTATCCATATTATAATTAGTATTTGTCATAGAATTCACTTCCTGATGGAAATACGTTTTCAATATATCGATCGATAAATAATCATATTCTACTTCATAATATTCTTTATCAACAATTGTATTACTACCTTTATTTTTCATTAACATATGCTCTCTCAAAAGAAACATTTTAGGTCTATTAAGAACCATACTCAAAAAAATTAGATCCGCATCCAATCCAAAAATTACTATTGAATCTTTTTCATCAAATTTAGATGTTTTAATATAGTTCAAAATTTTATGTTCGCCTTCCATCGGAACATTAGAATCTGATAAAATTACATCAAAATCAACTGTATATTTTTTTAATTCTTGTTTTAATGTAACACTCAATTTTTCCATAAATTCAGTTCCAGGTGTAATAGCATTAGTATCCCAAGTTGTTAATTGTTCCATACCCAATTCGCTACGAGTTTTCGCAGTCAAATCATTTGCATAAGCAGATTTAAATCGTCTTGAACGTTGTGTAAATATTTTAGCATGAGGAGGGCTACCATCAATCGCAACATAAACTGATTTAGTTGGTTTGGCTAAATTAATTATGAAATCCATGTATTTAACAACCTCTTTTATTATTTTATCTTCTAAAATTGATTTAGATATATTGATATTTTGTTTAGTAATTTTACTTGCACATGGATGGATTAAACCATTAGTATCAAAACATAAATGATTTATTTCATCTTTCATTTCATTTGAATCAAATATAATATTTGGATAATTATCGCATAACGTTTTAAAAAAATGTGGTACTCCCATTATTAATAGATATATAAACATATATTGATATGTTTATTATATTACTATCAATTTTATTTTGTTAATAAAATTGATATGATAAAGTTCTGAGATTATTGTATTGATCGGGTTTGAATTTTACCTTTAAGAAAGTTCATTTGTCGTGTAAATTTGAAGAGATAATGGATAAAATGTTGGAAAGCATGGCTAAAAAATTGATGATGCCTTCTGTAGGAGACAGTCCTCGTTGTGTTCTACATGACAAGGATGTTGAAAAAGCAAGAGATGAAATAAAAATGTTAAGGGACACCGAGGATGATAAATTATCCACTTTGCCTTCTGTAGGCGATAGCCCTACTACTCTTTCACCTCGTGATTATCCTCTCGTACGTTCGAATTACGTGGAGTGCCTTTCTTCGGGATGCACGAAATGTAATACCTGCTAAATCGAGTAAGGTATGTCCCGAGCATATGACATCGGCACATCAATTACCAAAATTAAAAGACCTTCGGGTACTTATTTTTTTTTTTGATACAAAATAAGTGATAGTTATCAATAAATCAATCGTTCATTTTATTTTTCCAATGAAATCCTAACATGTGATGGTAATTTATTATTATAATATGTAAATTTTTTACATAATCTATCAATATCTCTTTGTTTGCGTTCTTCGAATATTTCTTTGTCATCATTATCATACGCCGTATTGCTACCATAACCTGAATCAGAACCATTTAACCAAGTATATTCTCTTGATTTATAATAATTTATAAACTCTTTTATTTCGTGTATTTTTTCCAATATTTTTTTTTGTTTTTTTTTATTTTTGACAATTCCTCCTTGTTCATTTGAAGTATCATCTTGTGGATATAATAGCGAACTTGCAACAACAAATGTGTTAGTTAAAGGATCATATAAATTTACTTTTGACATATATTTAATATATTTACAAATCTTTATGCGTTTGTAACCTAATTTTTTTTTATTATATAGAATAAAAATAATGGGTGGTGGTTTAATACAATTGGTTAGTTGTGGTTCTGTAAGCACGTTGGTAATTTGCGATTCTGATGAGTCAATTGGTAATCCTAATAAATTAATCGGTAATCCTCAAATATCACATTTCAAATGTGTATATAATAAACATACAAATTTTTCAATTGACTATATAAAACAAAGAAGCAATCGTGATGAAGAAAATTTTTTTGGTAAAACTTATCAAACTAATATTAGCAGATCAAGTGATTTAATACGTGAAATGTGGTTGGAAATAACATTACCGCAACTTCCAAATGGATATGGTTGGGTTGATAATGTAGGACATGCTTTGATAAATAGTGCTTCTTTGAGTATCGGTGGTCAATGGATATCGAAAATTAATGGTTCATGGATGAATATATTAAACGATTTATCGTTACCAATTGGAAAACAAAAAGGAATGGATAAAATGATTGGTAATATTAATTCACCTAAGAAATTAAAAATACCCCTACAATTTCCGCTTTTCAAAAACAATACTATTCCAATAGTTGCATTAGCGTATCATGAAATTAAGGTATCCATTGATTTTAATTCATTGGAAAATTTGGTGTTACCACATGTCGGAAAGCCAACACCGAATGTATTATTGAATGATGTATCATTATGGACAGAATATATTTATTTAGATACAAAAGAAAGACGAACATTGGTGCGTCTTTCTTTAGTATCTAAAGAAAGACGAACATTGGTGCAACCTATTGAGAATTTAATAGAACAATTACAATATAAAGAGGTTGATATTGATATACCTGTCGAATCAATTTCGATTGATCTTGATTTTGGTTTGATTGTTAAAGAAATAATTTGGGTTGTTTTAAGAGATGATTCAAAAAAACATAATCAATGGTTCAATTGGACAGATAATCAAACTGTTCGTGCGGAAGATGTAAATACTCGAAATGAATATATTGTTAATGATAATCCTGTGTCATATGCGAAAATCGCTCTTGGTGAGCACGACAGATTTGAAAAATGTGATGGCGATTATTTTAATTTAGTACAACCATATAAACATCATACAAATGTTCCTTCTAGTCGTGGTATTAATGTCTATTCATTTGCACTTAAACCTGAAGAACATCAACCATCAGGAATAATGGATTTTTCTAGGCTTCACAATGACAAATTACCTATTACACTTGATTTATCGTTTGGTGTTCCAACCTGTGGAACTGTTAAAATATTCGCTTTAAATTATAATCGTATTCGTTATACGGGTGGAATGTGTGGATTGGCGTATAATTTATAGTAATTTACGAACTGATTTATACATTTACATTTACGTTCATAAATTAATTTTTATTTATAATATAAATAAAAACGATGGGTGGTGGTTTGATGCAAATTACACATTGTGGTAACGAAAGTTCATATCTCATAGGAAACCCACAAATATCTAGTTTCACTAGTGTATTTAATAAACAGACAAATTTCGCTATTGAATCAATAAAAAATAATTTTCCTAATATTTCTGAATTTGGTAAAACTAACCAATTGATTGTTGGTAGATATGGTGATTTGTTCAATGAATTATGGTTAGAAACAACATTACCTGTGGATTGTGAGTGGGTGGATGATATAGGATATGCTTTGATAGCCAATGCACATATTGATATGGGTGGTCAGATAGTTTCACAAATTAACGGATCGTGGATGAACATACATAATAATTTAACATTAACTGATGAAAAACGTAATGGAATGAATATGTTAATAGGAAACGATGGTTCTCGTAAATTAAAAATTCCTCTAGAATTTCCACTTCTCAAAAATAATAATTGTGTTCCGATCATAAAATTAGCATTCCACGAAGTTAGAATATCAGTTACTTTTAATTCATTGGACAATATATTGGTAAAATCAAACGGTGGCGATTTGTCTTTGACAGATACATCTTTATACATTGATTATATTTATGTGGAATTGGAAGAACGGCGTCGTCTAGCACAAATAGGAACAGAATACCTTATTGAACGAATCCAATATCAAGATGTTGATATTCCTGAACCAACAAAATCCATTTCAATTAATTTAGATTTTTCACATCAAATCAAAGAGATAGTTTGGGTTGTTTTACAAGATGATTCCAAAAAAAATAAACAATGGTTTAATTGGACAGATAATCAAACAGTTTTAGGTAGTGATACCCGCAACGGTAATCCTGTATCATACGCAACAATTAAATTGGACAATATTAATAGGTTCGAGAAACGTGATGGTAAATATTTCGATACGGTTCAACCATACAAATATCACACAAATGTTCCTTCTACACGAGGTATTAATGTTTATTCATTTGCATTTGAACCTGAAGAATATCAACCATCAGGATTTATCGATTTTACTAGATTATCATCAGAAAATAAATTAGTAACTCTCGAACTATCGTTTGACACTGCAATTACTGGAACAGTTAAATTATTTGCTGTTAATTACAACATGATACGTTATGATTGTGGTATGGCTGGTATATTAATGGAATAATATTGCGTTTGAAACCAAAATTTATTTTATTATACATGACAAAAAAAGAATGGGTGGTGGTTTAATACAATTAATTTCTCAAGGTGGTCAAAGTGTGGATATGTTGATCGGTAATCCACAAATATCATATTTTAAAACTGTGTATCATAAACATACAAATTTTTCAATTGAATATACAAAACAAAATGATTTTGATAAAAATATGAATTTTTTTGGAAAATCAAAATTAATCACGATTAACCGAATAGGCGATTTGTTACGTGAGATTTGGTTGGAAATAACATTACCATCACTCCCAGATGGCTATGGTTGGGTTGATAATATAGGACATGCCTTGATAAATAATGCCTCTTTAAGTATCGGAGGAATAGTTGTATCAGAAATTAACGGTTCATGGATGAATATATTAAATGATTTATCACTACCTGTTGGGAAACAAAAAGGAATGGATAGAATGATAGGTAATGTTGATTTACCTGAGAAATTGAGAATACCTTTATCGTTTCTGTTCTTTAAGAATAATATCTGTGTTCCATTGATTTCTTTGGGATTTAGTGAAGTTAAAGTAAAACTTGATTTCAATTCTCTTGAAAATTTGCTATTACCACATATCGGAAAACCAATTCCAAATATGTTATTAACAGATGTATCTATGTGGTCGGAATATATTTATTTAGATACTGAAGAAAGAAGAAATTTAGCAGTAAATCAAGAAGTAAATGATAATTTAATCGAACAATTACAATACCAAAATGTCGTTATTGATGTTCCTGTTGAATCTATCTCAATTAATCTTGATTTCGATCATCCTGTTAAGGAACTAATTTGGGTTGTTTTACGAGATGATTCCAAAAAACATAATCAATGGTGTAATTGGACAGATAATCAAACTGTTCGTGCTGAAGATGTTATCACTAGGAATGGATATGTTTCCAATAAAAATCCTGTGTCATATGCTAGACTTACCATTGGTAATCATGAAAGATTTGAAAAATGTGATGGCAATTATTTTAACACAATACAACCATATAAATATCATACAAACGTTCCTTCTAGTCGTGGTATCAATGTTTATTCGTTTGCACTCAAACCTGAAGAACATCAACCATCTGGAACACTTGATTTTTCTGGTCTCGATGAACAAAAAACTTCCGTTAAACTTAATTTATCGTTTGGTGTTCCAACTTGTGGAATTGTTAAAATATTCGCCATTAATTATAATTATATTGAATATAAGGATGGTATGTGTAAATTGAAATATCCTACAAGAATGAAAAATGAGTAAATATTTATATAATGAATATATAATCAAATTATATATTTATGGAATTATTCACAATAAGAGAAAATATGTTTCCAAATGATTATGAAATACCCGTTTATGATCCACTTAGACACAGACATGTAGATTGTATTTCTTTAACAAAATTACGAGAATCAAAATTAAATTATGATGATATAAAAGAACTAAATTTTGCTAATAATAGAGTAATTAAATTATGGAAAAATAGTCTTCCTAAAAATTTACAGAAAATAAATTTGCAATATAATATGATTAAAAAAATAGATAAAAATTGTTTTCCTGTTAATTTACAAGAATTAGATTTATCCAATAATTTAATAATCAATTTAATGTACTGTTTTTTTCCTTCTAATTTATTGAAATTAAACTTGTCTTGTAATCTAATCGGGGAAATTACGTGTGATAATTTACGATTATTAAATATGTTACATTCAGTTAGTATTTATTTTCCAAAAAATTTACAAGTATTATATTTGGCAGATAATTTCATAAAAAAAATAGATCATCATTGTTTTCCAAAAAATTTACGAATATTAAATCTTGCACATAACAGAATTTTGAAATTTGATCGAAAATGTTTTCCAGAAAATCTTTTAGATCTAAATTTATGTGATAACAAAATTACTGAAATCGCCATAAATAGTTTTCCTGACAACATACAAAAATTAGATCTGTGTCTTAATAAAATTTCCAAAGTCAGTCCAAATATTTTTCCAGAAAATTTATGTTCATTAGATTTAAGTCAAAATCAGTTCAAAGAACTTACACCACATAGTTTTCCTGTAAATTTAATATTTTTAAATTTGTGTCATAACCAAATCACTAAAATTAAATATGGAAATTTCCCACAAAAATTGCAAAAATTACATTTGGACAATAATTGCCTAACTATGGTGAATAATTTACCAATTAAATTATCTGAATTATATTTGAGAAATAATGGTTTTACTAAGATTATTCATAATAGTTTTCCAAGAAATTTACAAACATTAGTTTTGGAAAATAATAATTTAACAAAAATAAATTGTACCTATATGCCAAAAAAATTACAAAATTTATATTTAAGTAATAATCAAATTACTGAAATCACCAATGGAAGTTTTTTGAATGATTTGGAAATATTAGCCCTAAAAATTAATTTGATAACTACCGTTAATAACTTTCCACCAAATTTACGAATATTAAATTTGGATAATAACAAAATAACGAAAATTAATTCTAAAGATTTTCCGCCAAAAATACAACAATTATGTTTATGTAATAACCAAATAACAGAATTTCCTGTAAATATGTTAGAATTAAGACACATTAAAAAAATATATTATTTGAATAATCCAATAAAAGTTCCAACACATATACTAGTGAGACGATGGTTAAATAAATTGAGAAAAATAGAACCACAAATCGAAGTTTATTATGATGTTGAAAATGTTCATAATTCTAATGTTCAACATTCATTTAGGACATCATTAGAAAACATCATGAAAGATAGTAATTTAATACCTTTAGAAAAATGCAAAAATGAACTTTTGGAATCAAATTTATCTGAAATAGTTAAAAATGAAATTTTGCATTATTGTGATCACGAAATAAAACATAGTGTGTATTTAATTACGTTTGAAGAACTTTTTCATTATGTTTTTAATCGTATTTTAAAACACAAAAATAAAATGGAACTTTTTACAATATTAGAAGAAGAAATAAAATATTCTATTAATAAATGTTTGACTGGACGAATGACTAGATTATTAAATATTCTTAGTGGTTTTTATGATGATATTTTGATAGAAATTAGTTCAAATGAACAGATCGGTAATTTAATTATTAAATTACAAGAAAAATATGATGGTAACGCACTTATAAATGTGGTAAAAAAAGAAATGTTAGAAAGAGGTTATGATAACCAAACTATCAAAGAATGGATAGAATTTTTATGAAAAAATATAAAAAAATTGATATTAAGATTTAGTGATAATATTACATAATATGACTAGAAAATGTATTTATGAAAATTGCAATAAAAATTCTCGTTTCAATTTTCCGACTGAAATCAAAATATTATATTGTAAAAATCATAAATTAGAAAATATGGTGGATATAAAATCTAAACGTTGTATTTACGATAGTTGTGATAAACGCCCTACTTTTAATTTACCATCAGAAACTACTCCGATCTATTGTACAGGACATAAACTAAAAAACATGATTGACATTATACATAAACGTTGTATTCATGACGGTTGCAATACAATACCAAATTTTAATTTACCAACTGAAAAGATTGGTATATATTGCACGAAACATAAATTGAAGAACATGATCGATATTAAACACAAACGTTGTATTCATGACGGTTGCAATAAAATACCTAATTTTAATCTACCATCGGAAAACGAGGCATTATATTGTTCAGAACACAAATTGAAAAATATGTTAGATATTAAGATACAACGTTGCATTCACGATGGTTGTAATAAAACGGCTAATTTTAATTTACCAACAGAAAAAATAAAAATGTATTGTTCTACCCATAAAAAGAAGGACATGATTGATATTAAAACTAAACGTTGCATTTTCATTGGTTGTAATACAGTTCCATGTTTTAATTTACCAACTGAAACCAAAGCAATTTGTTGTTTCAAACATAAGAGCATAAATATGATTGATGTCAAAACAAAACGTTGTCGTGCAGATGAATGTGATAAACATCCCACATTCAATTTTCCAACTCAAAAAATAGGTATTTATTGTAGGGAACATAAAAAAGAAAATATGACTGACACTACAACGAAAAAATGTCAAACCAGAAAATGCAGTAATGTTTCTATTTACGGATTTGTTAATAAAAGAAAACAATATTGTTATGAACACAAAGAACCCAACATGGTTAATCTTGTCCTAGAGAATCAATGTTCGATTTTAGATTGTGATAACGAATATGAATTTACTGTGGATGGAGAAAAAGTATGTTTAAAACATGCACCTGAGGAATATGAAACTAATATTAAAAAATTGTGTAAATTTTGTGACATTAAAGAATATTCAAAACATATATGTAATCGTTGTAAAAAAGTTCAAAATAAAAAAGAATGGGCGGTTGTACGTCATTTAAGAAAAACGATTAACACAAAATTCGAATACAATTCAAACAAAATGTTACAAGATTGTTCTAAAAAACGTCCTGATGTCTTTTTTGAGTTAGATAAACATTGTGTTATTGTCGAAATAGATGAACACCAACATAGGACGTACGAAGATGTTTGTGAATGTGCAAGGATCTGCGAAATTGTGAGTGGTATTGGAGGCAGATCTGTTATATTTATTCGCTTCAACCCTGATATAACTAGACATAAAGGAAAAAATTTAAATTTAGTATTAAGCGATAAGATTGATTTATTAGTCAATACAATAAAAAATGAATTAGTTAAGGATTATAATAACTTTCAAGTTAAATTGATTCAATTATACTTCAATGATAATTATGATACATATCAAGAAGTTAAAGAGGAAATTATAACTGATAAAATTTGTATATAAAAAATCTACCTAATATATATAAGATGCAAAAAGAATGTCCTACACACGGAAAAAATTGTGATGGCGGTTGCACTGATCCAGATGCTGATAATGGAATGGTCACTAAAATATGGGGTGGTCCCGGTTGGTTATTTCTTCATTCAGTTGCTTATGGTTATCCATATGCTATTAATCCAAATAATGAAGAACATAATAACAAAAAACGTGATTATAAAAACTTTTTTGAATCCATAGGTGATATATTACCCTGTCGTTATTGTCGTGATTCATACAAAGTGTTTATCAAGGAAATACCAATTGATAATTATTTGGATACTAGAGCAAAATTATGCGAATGGTTATATAATTTACACAATAAAGTAAATGATAAATTAGGAGTTCCAAAATGCGATATTCCTAAATTTGAAGAAGTTAATACCTTATATGAGACATTTCGAGCAAAATGCAAGAAGACTACTAACAAAGAAAGAGATGATAAATTAGCAAAAGGATGTATTACTCCCGCAACAGGAACACATAAAAAATGTGTTATGAAAATCGTAACATGTCAAAAAAATGGTTTGGAAAATGAACAAATATATATATTATTAATAATTATATTTGTGTTTTTATTCCATAAACCAATTATGAATCTATTAAAATAAAAATAAAAATCCTTGCAAACTAATAAAATGGTTTTCACGATTTCTATGATGACATAAATGTCCAAATTTAATATCATATGATATTAAATCTAATAATTATTATAATTCGATCTTAATCCAATTGCCACCTTGTAATCCAACTAGAACCATTATATTGTTCATAAACAAGTGTTTGACTTGTTCCTGAACCTGATATTTTAGTTCTCCAATCTCCATTAGCATCGCTTCCACCACCATTTTTCGACATGTAAATAGCCACAGGTTCGCTACCACCAGTAATGCTTCCCGTTGCTGTTAAATTCAAATACAATGCATCTGAAGTTAATAACTTCTTATGTGTTGAATTATCATTTACTCCAAAATATGATACTGCATTTGCATTAGATACACGCAAATCGAGAGAATCCCCTTCAGATATAACTTCCATCGATTTTGAACCATTAACATAATGTAATGTTTTAATTCTAGATGCACCACTTCCATTATGTGCTAACATTTCGACACCTGCACCATCCGCCACTGCTTCCGTGCTAATTAATGCAATATATGTAGTAGAAGCATTAGGAGCACTATCCAATGTTACCGCATTAGTTGAATAACTAGCCACTCCAATAATCTCCTTTGTTCCATTAGTTTGCATACATAATACATATGATGAACCTGTGTATGCTGCCGTTGCATCTGTTTCCAAATAAACAACTGAACCTGACACAGAAGCCACTGAACGTCCATCACTAGCACCCAATGAAATTAACTCATCCTCGAAACTTGTTTGAGAAGTATTAACATATGTTGTTGTTCCATTCACCACCATATCATCTGCCACAAATAAATCGTTAGCATATAAATTAGTAAATGAACCAATATTTGCTTCAATAAATCCAGTATCACCTGTACATGATATTGTACCATCCTTAACAGTAATAACACCATCCGTTATCTCACCACTAGATACTGTTCCTGCTGTTAAAGTAACGGTAACTGACGCTACTTGAGAATCAATGAATCTCATACTTGTTAATGACCCTTCATATAATAACGCTACTCCATCAGTCAAAGTGTTGGATGTAACAGACCTAAGATTGGTAAATGTTCCGTTGGTTAAAGTTGCAACTCCATCGGTGAAAGATGACGAATTTACTGATTTTAATCCTAAAAATATACCACCAGACAATGATGAAACATTATCAGTAATAGTCGAAGCGTATAAAGTTTTAGTAATTGAACCTAATTGAGAAGCCACATGTAATAAATCGGTGAATGAACCTGCCCTAAGAGTTGCTACGTTGTCAGTAATAGAAGATGCTTGGATAATTTTGGTAACGGAAGCAATATCAGTATCAACGAATATCGCCCCTGTTAGTGACGCTTCGTATAATGATGCGATTCCATCAGTTAAAGTGTTGGATGTAACAGACCTAAGATTAGTAAATGTTCCATTTGTTAAAGTTGCGATTCCATCAGTAAAAGAACTTGAATTAACCGATTTTAATCCTAAAAATATACCACCAGACAATGATGAAACATTATCAGTAATAGTTGAAGCATATAAAGTATTAGTGATTGAACCTAATTGAGAAGCCACATGTAATAAATCGGTGAATGAACCTGCCCTAAGGGTTGCTACATTGTCAGTAATAGAAGATGCTTGGATAATTTTGGTAACGGAAGCAATATCAGTATCAACGAATATCGCCCCTGTTAGTGACGCTTCATATAATAATGCTATTCCATCAGTTAAAGTGTTGGATGTAACAGACCTAAGATTAGTAAATGTTCCATTTGTTAAAGTTGCGATTCCATCAGTAAAAGAACTTGATGTTACCGATTTCAAACCAGTAAATAATCCATTTTCTAAATTTGCTACATTATCAGTAATTGTTAGTCCTGTTAATTTTGCTCCTGCTGTTATAGTTGCAGAATAAATAAATCCACCACCTGTTATTGATGAATTTTGAATCACCAACGAACCATCCGTTAAAGTAACTGATGTTACTGATTTTAAACCTGTTAGATTACCCTCTAATAAAGTCCCTGTTCCATCAGTTAAAGTGGTTGTTGTCACTAAGTTCAGACCGGTAAATAATCCCCCTTGTAAAATTGCCGTTCCATCAGTAAAAGTATTCGATGTAACAGATCTTAAAGCACTGAATGTTCCATTGTTCAAAGATGCAACACCATCAGTAAAAGTATTAGACGTGACGGATTTAAGGTTAGTGAATGTTCCTCCTGTTAAAGTTGCAACCTTATCCGTTAGCGTATTTGAATATACAACATTTACATTCGTGAATGAACCTGCTTGAAGAGTTGCCACATTGTCAGTAATAGAATATATTAAACCCATACCATTTACTTCTAATGTTTTTGAAGGATTTGTTACACCTATACCTACATTTCCGTTATTTATAATTCGCATACGTTCTACATTTTCAGTTGCAAATTTAAGAAATCCATCAGATCCACCGTTATCATCAACATTAATATAGGTATTATTGGACGTTAATGATTTAGCACTTCCACCCGCTGCCACAACACCCGTTAATCCACTTCCATCACCATACATGGTAGTAAATGAACCCACCACTGCATCAATTGTCAATGCACCCGTTATTGATCCTGCTTTCATTTGCATTGTTCCATCAGTTATCGTGGTGGAAGTGACAGATTTTAAGCCAGTGAATAAACCATTTTTTAAAGTGGAAACACCATCCGTTATTGTACTAGATGATGCATAACTCGAAGTAACTGTTCCTTCAACAATTTGAATTTGTGCGGCTGCGGTTGATCCGCCTATTTTAACCATAGAATTTGCACCTGTTGTAAGCAAACTGATTGTTCCGTTTTGGACGTGTTGAACTGTTAAGTCTTGATCAGACTCGTTTTGAAAAAATAATCTTCCATAAAAACTGTTGGCAATAGCCGTACCGTAGTTAGCCAGACTCATTATTATTACTTTTACGTTTTATTTTAAAAAATATTTTATTTACGCATTATTGATTTATTTATAAATTAAATCTATAAATTTATTAATTATATGAAATTAATAATGATGAATCTATAAAAATAATTTATAAATCTAAAATTCATTCAATAATATGAAATATTTGACAAGTTGTTCCTTTTTTCGCTAATTTATCCACTTTATTATTTTGAATTGAAAAATAATTGTCATTTGCTTGATGTGCCCGAACATGATTTAATACGTATTTAAATTTATTTCTTTTCAATACACAAACAAATTCCAATACTAAATCTAAATTTATTAGGTTATCTAATTCAGGGAAAATATAATCATATGTTTTTTGAACGTCTATTAAATGATGACTGATATGATATTCGGATTTCGTTGATTTACGTTCTATATAATTAAAATATTTGTGTTTTTTGTATTTATTTAGCAATTCCATTATATCTTTTAATGAATATTTCGAAATCATTTTCATAATTCTTTTATGTATGGTTATAGAATATTTGGAATCGGTATGAATATTGAATGTCTGTCCAAAATCTCCTGTTACATTAGGCATTATATTAAACAAGTGAATTAATGCAAATAATTCCGCACGATTATTGGTTACAGGATGAATAAAAAAAGGATTGGCTATATTATATTCATGTTTGGTTGGAAAATAAATTCCGTATCCCCCCTTAACTAATTTTCCTTTTCCGTTATTAATACAACTTCCATCAGTGAAAACATCAATGGTGAAAGCGTCTTTAAATGAATAATTACTGGTTTCGTCATTGGTTTCGCCATTGGTTTTAACATTTTTTTTCAAATCTTTTTCAGAAAACAAATGTGTTTTTGATATTAACACGCATGTATCTCTGAGAGAATTATCTTTGTCTGTCGTTCTATCCAAATTTAAAAAATATTGTTTAACATTGTTATTTTTTTGAGTCATGGCATTTATTGAAACACTACCCTTATTTTTATCATAATATTCTTCTGCATCTTTTAATTCTTTGAATTTTTTAAACTTACACCCTGGGTATCCATTAACATTTTTTGTCACTTCATCCCACTTATCGTATATTCCTGGTGTCCTTCCTATCGGAACAGAATAATAAACCATTATAATAATTATCTATAATTATCCTTTGGATAATTATAATCAATTTTTATTTTATTGAAAAAATTGATATTGAAAATTCCAAAGAAAATATCCATACAATATTAAAAATGACATCTAAAATTGTGAGTAAAAAAATTTATAATGATAAAAGATTATCATTAATTATTGAAACGACTAATGGAGGAATTTGTGAATTTTCTATCAATAATGAAAAAATATATTATGATACGTTTGGTTTAGTATTAAGTAACAAAAAAAGTAAATCACATGCGATACTTAATGATAATTCATCTTTGGATTGTATCAAAGGAAACATAATTTCTATTAAATACGTTTGCGATGGAAATTTACCTTCACATCTCACACAATTTATGGAAAAAAATGATAGATTTATGCGTTCATATTTTAATGAAATAACAACTACTGAAGGTTCGTTTTACGTTGGTATATTCAATGAACATAATGGTTATTATCCACACGATTATTGTATTAGTTGGAAAAATATTAATGGTATTGAAGATTATATAAACAGAGATGTATTTTAAAAAAAAATTGATAATTATTATTCCAAGAACAATAATGCTATATTAGAAATGACATCTAAAATAGTAAATAAGAAATTTAACGATGATGAAAGCATGTTTAGTTTAACTATCATAACAACTGATAATGGAATTTGCGAATTTTCTGTAAGTAAAGAATTCCTTTGTTGTGAATATTTCGGATTGGTTTTGGGTAACAAAGAAACCAAGACATGTGATGTATTTGATCCACTTGCATCAAATGGAGAACGAGTAATCGATAAACAAACATTAGATCAACTTAAAGGAAACATAATTTCAATTAAATATCTTCATAATCAAAATATTCCAGATTTTCTTAGTCAATTTGAAGATAGTCGCATTGGCGATATGAATTCATATTTCAATGAAATAATAACTACTGAAGGGACATTTTACGTTGGTATATTTAATGAACATAATGGATATTATTCACATACATATGAAGTTAAATGGAATAATATTGATGGTGTTGATGATTATGTGAATGAAGGAACTTTTTAAGAAAAAAATTGAAGATAATTATCCTTATGATAATTATCTCTTATTAAAAATGACATCTAAAATAATGAATACAAAAATTGATAATAATGAAGATTATTTAGTATTAACTATTGAAACAAATAATAATGGAATTTGCGAATTTGCGGTAAGCAATGGACACTCGGGGTTAGAATGGACTGGACTGATTTTAGGTAACAAAAAAAATGACACATATGTTACATTTGAAGATGAAGACCCAAAATTACATCCCCATGAATCGCTAGACGAAATCAAAGGAAGCATTATTTCAGTCAAATACGTTCATAATCAAAACATTCCAAAATTTCTTGAAAAATTTAAGGAGGATGAATACATGACTTCGTATATCAATGAAATAACGACCACAGAAGGAATATTTTACATTGGTATGTTCAACGAACAGAATGGATATTATCCACACGAATATTATGTTAAATGGAGTAACATTGATGGCGTTGATGACTTCTCAAATTCTGACAGATTTTAGTATTAAGTTATTTTATCACTTTAGTTTATAAATATGGAATGGTTAAGATTAAATAAAAAATATGCAAAAATCATAAATAATTATGATTTTGAATATGCATGTAATGAAATTTTAGAATATTTTGTGAATCATAAAGAAATCGAAGATACATATGATTTACTTAAAACAAAATACAATTTACCTAAACCAATAATAAAACATAATATTGATCCATATGGATTAAAATATATTAACAATGTTACATCAAAAATAAAATCAGAAGAAGATTTACTTATATTTGATAAAATCAAATATGATGTAGTAAATTCTCTTACTTATGTAAATTATCATAATGGTGTCGTAGCGTCTTCGGGAGATACAAATATGATAATAACTTATCGAACATTCAATAATACAACTATTAAAAATATACTGAAAATAATAAAATCGTTTGATTTCGGGAAAATGAAATATATTATAAATTCAAAAAAAAAATCTGAAAATGAAGATTATTATAAAGTAAATTTTATGGTAAAACATGATGATTTGGATGGTTATGTTGAGATTGTTTTTGAAAGTGATGACTGTTCATGTGCGGGACATCATATAAAACTCAACATTGAACATAAAAATTGAATATAAAAGTAAGATGACATGATATTATCAATAAGATATGACAGACAAAATCAAATTTATCGATTTGTTTGCGGGAACAGGTGGTTTCACAGAAGCGTTTAAGTGTAATGATGTTTTCGAATGTGTATATGCGAATGATATGATTAAAGAATCTAAAATAATTTATCAATTGAATAATCCAAATCATTTATTTGAACTTAAAAATTTGCATAACGTGAATGAATCCGATATTCCTAGTCACGATATATTATGTGGTGGATTTCCTTGCCAACCGTTTAGTGTTGCAGGAAATTTATTAGGTTTCGACGATGAACGTTCCAATGTATTTTGGAAAATCATTAAAATTATAAAATTTCATTCACCAAAAGTTATAATTTTGGAAAATGTTAAAAATTTATTATCACATGATAAAGGTAATTCCTTTAAGATTATTAAAGAAAATTTAGAAAAACTAGATTATTTCGTTAAATATTGTGTGTTAGATACTTCGAAAATAACACACATTCCACATCATCGTGAGAGAATATATATTTTGTGTTTCAAGGATAAAAAAATATATGATAAATTTAATTTCGATTTTACACCAATTGAATCATCAAATATGAAAACATTTTTAGAAAATAATATAGATGATAAATATTATTATACAAATAGATTTAAGATGTTTGATACCATAAAACAAAATGTAACTAAACATGATGTTTTGTATCAATATCGGAGACATTATGTAAGAGAAAATAAAAGTGGGTGTTGTCCAACCTTGACATGTAATATGGGTTCAGGGGGACATAACGTGCCTTTATTATTGGATGACAAAGGAATTCGAAAAATAACACCAAGAGAATGTTTTAATTTTCAAGGTTTTCCTAGTTCATATAAATTACCTAATTTATCGGATAGTGCGTTATATAAACTTGCAGGAAACGCAATATCTGTTCCCGTCGTTAAGTTGTTGGTTGATAGACTATTAAATAGTATCTTCGATTAATTTTAATTCTTCATTTGAAATATCATACATTTTGTAAATATCTTTTTCTGTTTTTATTTTGGATAAATCTATTTGTTTCATATTTTTGATCACAGTATCTCTACCATGTATATTATCAGTCATTGAAATTTTATTGAGATACTTTATTAGTTTCGAATTTATTAATGAACACATACCTTGATATTCACTTTTGTTTTTAACTATCAAATATAACATATTATCACTTAAATTATAAATACCTTTTTCATCAAAGTGAGGCATTAAATATCCACCAGAACACATGATAATTTTAGGTAATCCATAATCTTTCATTTTATGATTATAATGATAATGGATACCCGGAAACGGATTTCCTTTATTTATTTTATCAATTAATATATATCTATAAATATCATCTTTCTCTATTTTAATATCACCTTTTTTGATATGAGAATTTCTAACACGTTGTAACATTTCCTTGTCATTTTTTACATAAATTGCCTTTTTTATTTCAAATGTTTTCCAGTTTATTTTTATTAAATTGGATACTTTATTGATTAAATTAAAATCCAATTGTGACATACACAATGGTAAATTATCTTTTTCACCTATATTAACAATTGAATTTTCTATTTTTTTATTACGAATGTAACTGACTTCAACATCACAATTATTCACTATTGTTTTTTCTAGAAGAAAATAACTGAAATATGTTTTGACGTTGGGGTGGATAACAGTTATTTAATATGTATGAAAATATATTAAATATTGCTGTTATTGATTTATGTGTAATTAATAATAAAAAAAACAAATATAAAGATAATTAATTAATATTAGGTACAGTAAATAATATAATATATTAAATGTGTTTAGATTGGAAGGTTAAGTACATTACACACAAATAATTTAATAATATTTACTAAGCACAATAAACACGGTGGCTACTTATCATTAGAGACCCGTTTAATAATGGAAGCATATTCGTATTTTGATACTTCGGTTGACATCCGTAACATTTTCAATGTTATATTTTTCGATTGATACTATCAACTTACAATGATAATAGTTTTGTTTATTAAACATAAAAAACAGCACAAAAATCACGCTTAACAGCAATAAATGATAGTCTCATGTAGCGGGAAATACACATTTGAAGTGTTGAACGATAAATATTTTACTTTCATAAATTGCGATATACATGAACGATTTCTATCCTGATTAGTAATGTAATTTTTTATGTTTATTGGAACAATAAATAATAAATATTTGCTGTGATTAAGGATGGTAATTGATTTCTTAATGAACTCTAGATATAGTTTATTATCTCCTGTTGCATTGCAATTTTCGTACGGTGGATTACCTATTATCGCATCAAAACTATCTAAATTCCATTTACCTTTAATATTTAATTTTAGTGTATCACCTTCATAATAATTTAATTTATATTGTTCATGTGGATCGATTAATAATTTACAAATAAAAATATTGGTTGGATTTATATCGCACCAATATAAACATTTCTCAACTATCATTTTATATCTTTTTTCATCATTCGGTTCTTCATCTTTCATACCAACCATGAATCTATCAATTATATCAACCACGAAACCACCTTTTCCACAACACGGTTCTAAAACTTTGTGTGGTTTTTCCCAAAATTCGAGTGGGATTTTATCTAACATTTCTTGTCGTAGTTTATGCGGTGTTGATACTTCTGCATTATTTTTTTTCTCTAATTCTTGTGGAATGAAATATTTATCAACTAAAATACCTAATTCCTTACTGTTATTGATATTTTCCATAAATAATTCTTTTATAATTCTGATAATTTGATTAGTGTCAGTATCAGTTTCCATGTATTTAATATATATATTTATAAATTTTTTAATTATGATAGAATCAATATTTTTTCCCCACCAACTTTTAGTTTGATTAATTAAAATCGAATGGATATGTTTATCGTTTTCAATAAAATTATACATTTTTACGAAAGAAGTTTCTTTATTATGTATGGTTAATAAACAAACAAGAGGAACGACATGTTTTAAAATATCCATATAATTAATTTTGTTGTTGGATGTTCATTAGGCTTTATCAATGTTACATAATAGTGATAATGATTAATAAATCAAATACTAACTTTTTCTGTGATATTTTCCTCTTTAACTTCTTGATAAACATTATAATCGTCATTGAAATATAATTGAATCAACTTAACTTGAAATGTATCATAATCCTTAACTAATTCATTTTTAATCGTATTAACTAATAGGTCAATTTTATCGCTTAATACTAAATTTAAATTTTTTCCTTTATGTCTAGTTGTATCAGGATTAAAGCGAATAAATATAATAGATCTACCTCCAATACCACTCACAATTTCACAGATCCTTGCACATTCACAAACACCTTCATACGACCTATGTTGATGTTCATCTATTTCAACAATAACACAATGTTTATCTAACTCAAAAAAAACATCAGGACGTTTTTTGGAACAATCTTGCAACATTTTGTTTGAATTGTATTCGAATTTTGTATTAATCGTTTTTCTTAAATGTCTAACGACCGCCCATTCTTTTTTATTTTGGACTTTTTTACAACGATTACATATATGTTTTGAATATTCTTTAATGTCACAAAATTTACACAATTTTTTAATATTAGTTTCATATTCCTCAGGTGCATGTTTTAAACATACTTTTTCTCCATCCACAGTAAATTCATATTCGTTATCACAATCTAAAATCGAACATTGATTCTCTAGGACAAGATTAACCATGTTGGGTTCTTTGTGTTCATAACAATATTGTTTTCTTTTGTCAGTAAATCCATAGATAGAATCATTTTTACATTGTTTAGTTTGACATTTTTTGGTTTGTGTGTTTATCATATTATATGTTTTGTGTTCAGAACAATATAATGGTTTAGTTTTTGTTGGTAAATTGAAAGTTGCAATTTTATCACAATCAAGATATTTACAACAATCATGTTTGACATCAATCATACCTTCCTTCCTATGGCCAGAACAAAAAATTCCTGTTTTTCCAGTTGGTAAATTGAAAGATGGGCGTTTATTACAACCGTCCATTTGGCATTGTTTAGAAACGACATTAACCATATTTTCTAATTTATGCCTTGAACAATATAAGCCCTTAGTCTCGGTCGGTAAATTAAATGCAGGGGTTTTGCTACATCCATCGTGGGAACACCGCTTATCCTTGACGTTAATCATATTTTCTAATTTGTGTCCGACACAATAAATTCCCGTTTTTTCTGATGATAAATTATAAGTGGGTTGCTTATCACAATCATCATGGTGACAACGTCTGCAAATCACATTAACCATATTATCCTCCTTATGTTTTTCACAATAAATTGCTTTAGTTTTTGTAGGTAAATTATATATTGGAATAGTTTTGCAACCTTCATATTGACAATGTTTATGTTTTAAATCGATCATGCCTTCTTTTTTATGTTCGCTACAATAAATTTCGGTTTTTTCAAAATGTAAATTATACGATGGTCTTTTGTAGCAACCATCGTGTTGGCAATGTTTATTTTTAATATCCACCATACCTCCTAATTTGTGTTCGCTACAATATATTCCTATTTTTTCTGTTGGAAAATTGAAAACAGGTGCAATTTTATTGCAACCAATGTGTACACATCGTTTAGAAACAACATTAACCATATTTCCTTCTTTGTGTTTAGAACAATAAATTGGTTTATTCTCAGTTAAAATATTATATATTGGACATTTAGTACAATCTTCATATGAACAATGTCTCGATTTAATAACAACCATATTTTCTGCCTTGTGTTCGAAACAATATAATCCACTCTTTTTGGATGGTAAATTAAATTTAGGTATTTTATCACATCCATCATATACACATTTATTACTCATTATTTGTATATTTATATAAACAAATATTAATATTTTATAATCAATTTTTTACTTTTTACACTCTGTAATTTTATGTGTTATTTTTTTAAGTTTTTACTCACTATTCCAATTGCCAACGTGTCACCCAAGAACCGCTATCGTATCGCTCGAAAGTCAAAGATTGAGCACTGGTTGTTCCTACAGATCTAATACGCCAATCTCCTGTATCATCTGCTACTGCCGCCGCATCCGCCGCCGCATTTTTAGACAAATAAAGTGCTGGTTTTTCGTTTCCACCTGTAATAGTTCCATCATCAGATGTATTCAAATATAACGCATTTGCCGTTAATAATCTCAAATGACTTGAATTATCAACAACACTGAAATATGATACAGATGATGCATTTGAAACACGAATATCTAACGCCGCACCCGCAGATACAACTTCCATCGATTGTGATCCATTTACGTAATGGAATGTTTTAATTCTAGACGAACCTGCATTATGTGCTAATAATTCAATACCCGCACCATCAGTAATAGATTCCGTGCTAATTAAAGCAATATATGTAGTAGAAGCGTTGGGTGCGGAATCAAGTGTCACTGCGTTATTTGTGTAACTAGCGACTCCAATGATTTCCTTAGTTCCATCAGTCTTCATACATAACACATATGATGAACCTGTGTATGCTGCCGTCGCATCCGTTTCCAAATAAACGACAGAACCCGAAACAGAAGCCACTGAACGTCCATCACTAGCACCCAAAGAAATTAATTCATCTTCGAAACTTGTTTGAGAAGTATTAACATATGTTGTTGTTCCATTCACCACCATATCTGCTTCAACAAACAAATCATTAGCATACAAGTTGGTAAATGAACCAATATTAGATTCAATAAACCCTGTGTTACCTGAACATGATAAAGTTCCCGCATTAATGGTAATCGTTCCATCGTTCATTTGTCTTGAAGTAACCGTTCCCGCAAATACAGTTCCTGTTACTGATCCAATGGCTGTATGGACGAATAATCCACCAGTTAATGATGCTTGGTATAATGATGCTACTCCATCAGTGAAAGTGTTGGATGAAACAGACCTAAGATTGGTAAATGTTCCGTTAGTTAAAGTTGCGATTCCATCAGTGAAAGATGACGAATTAACTGATTTCAATCCCAAAAATATACCACCAGTCAAAGATGCTACATTATCAGTAATGGATGTCGCTTGGATTATCTTGGTAATTGAAGCAATATCCATATCTACAAACAAACCTCCTGTCAGCGAACCTTCATATAATAATGCAGTGCTATCACTAATAGAATTAGATACAACCGATTTAAGTCCCAAAAAGTAACCACCAGTTAAAGATGAAACATTATCCGTAATAGAAGTTGCTTGAATTATCTTAGTAATAGAAGCAACATCCATATCAACGAATAAACCGCCAGTTAGCGATGCTTCATATAATAATGCTGTTCCATCACTAATAGAATTGGATACAACTGATTTTAATCCTAAAAAGTTCCCACCAGTCAAAGATGCTACATTATCAGTAATGGATGTCGCTTGAATTATCTTAGTGATAGAAGCAATATCCATATC
>Ga0257115_1000259_pt1 | contig 54728 bp, 50 predicted proteins | sample SI112_100mmetaG_FD_194465 | JGI IMG/M metagenome (GOLD analysis project Ga0257115, IMG submission 194465) | Marine microbial communities from Saanich Inlet, British Columbia, Canada - SI112_100m | ecosystem: Environmental > Aquatic > Marine > Inlet | place: Canada: British Columbia | collected...
AAAAGTCAACTTAAGGGTGTTGTCAATGAGATAGGAAAGCTTATTGGTTAACTAAAGAATAAAGTCTTTGGCATACCCGACCTATAGCACTCAAAAGTGGGTGAGTAGGAGTAGTTTCTTCATACTAGGATTGTATATCAACTTGAACCAAAGTCCAAATTTCGTTTGATGTGTGAGGGAGGGTGTATATATCTATCTCCGATGTCGAGAGGGGCTCCCCCCGTACCTTCAAAGTCTAAATAAATATGCCAAGGATGGTACTTTTTTCATAGTATTTATCTAAACCATCGGTTATATACACCTCAAACCAACGGTTATTAGTCACTATGTATTTAACTATTAGTATTTATCTAATTATTTGGACTTAAGCGAGGTGTAGAAAAGGGTAGTTTTAAAATCCCTTTGTGTACCCAGTGTGTACCCGAGCATTATTTTGATTTAAGTGAAATAGCTGAAAGCCTTATGGAATATGGTGGTTATGGGTGGACTTGAACCACCGACCCCAGCATTATGAAAACAATGCAGCTATTTAATCGGAGCCAACAAAATCTTCCAAAAAGCCACTGATAAGCTCATGACGACTGCCAACGCCAGCCTTTTGATAAACGTTTGCAGCTTGCTGGTGGATGGTTTTTTCCGTAACGCTGCGAAATCCTGCGATTTCTTGAAATGAAAAACCCTTGATCATTAACCACGCCACTTCTTTTTCAGCGGGGCTAAGCACCCAGTCAACAAGTTGCTGTTCAATAGCGACAGCTATTTCGCCTTGAATTGAACTTAATTTTTTATTTGCAGACCGCAGTTTCCTTTGGGTTGACAGGTTTTTCCCCAACTGATAAATCACCAACGAAGTCATTAACACAACAAGCACTAGTTCAATATAGAAGTGAGGGCTGTGGGTTTGCCCTTTGGCATAGTCTATAGCAATGTCGTAGGTAAAAAAAACAGATCACAATAAACGAAACCGCCATTGATGTGTATCTTTCAGTCTTGTTGATTGATTGCATTGTCAGAAAAAATTTGCGGTTGTAAATAAAGTGAAAAGTAGGTACAGTTGATTTTATAGAAGTAACGATAATTCGTCCGATTAATTAATAACTCATTAAAAAATCTGGTTAGTAAATCATATAATTGAGTTGATGCGTCAATAGGAAATCGCTCGGTGTGTGTTTGCGAAGGGATAAGCGATGTTAATAATTTTTTGTTGAGCCAGAAAAAGCCCTAAATAAAATACACCTTCTCAATTGTTTTTCATTTAATCGCTGACTTTTAATATTGTTAGATTTGGATTGATAATGTTATTTTTGTGCCACTACTCATATTAGAGGCGATGTCAATTTTCCAGCCTCTTTGAGTGATGATTTGATCAACAATTGCTAGACCCAATCCTGTGCCACCACTTTCTCGATTACGAGAGGATTCTATACGAAAAAATGGGCTAAATATTTCTTCTCGGTGTTGCTCTGGGATGCCCAAGCCCTGATCTATTATTTCTATTTCTAAAGTTTTATCCAACCAAGTCCAAGTGATATTGATTGGTTTGCTGTTGCCGTAACGTATGGCGTTTTCAATTAGGTTAAATAAAACCCGATGTAATGCAATCACATGAGTATTAATGCTTGACTCCTTAGGACCGACAATATGTATTTTTTGATGTTTTGGCGGGTTTATTCCATCAACAATATTGATGATTAACGAGTTGATATTGGTATTTTCAATATCAGCATCTTTTAAGCCCTTCGTTAGTAGCATGTATTCTTTAATAATGAGTTCCATATTGCTAATGGAATTTATTAACTCATGACGTAGCTCATCATCTACGTTGTCTGGCAACATTTCTAACGCCATTCCCATTCTAGTTAAAGGCGTTCGTAAGTCGTGCGATATACCACTCAACAATACAGTGCGATTTTCCAACAAGTTCTGTACATCGGTAGACATTTTATTAAAGGCCTTGGCAGTTTCTGCAAGTTCTATTGGGCCTTCTTCTATTAAATGACTTGGGATACCGCCAGCACCAATTATTGCTGCTGCTTGAGAAAGCTTTTGAACAGGCTTGGTGATTTTCCTAACCAAGGCTAAACTGCTTATTATGGCCATAATAGCTAAGATTGATATTAGGTATAAACCCACGTAAGGCATAGTTACGCCCATACGTTGTTGGTCGAATCCAATTCTGACCTTTTCATTTGCTATTATTAGATCTACCCAGTGTCGCCCTGGGTTGTCAACTTGAGGAGCAATATTAACTGTTGTTCCGGGGTGTTTTGATAGGAATTCCTCCATATAGATAAAATACGGCTTGAGGTATGTATGTTCTACTAGTAATTCATTGCCAGTTCCAGCAAACAATTGGTGCGTTTCTGATAGTTCATTAATATAATTTTGTCGAGTTTCTTGCGGTAACTTAACAAAAGTCTGGGCAGATAGCAAGATAAGGGCGGACAAGTAATCAGCATTTCTTTTGCCGACTGGGAGAATAATAAAATAACCTGCAATCGTAATGCTGGCTAGTAAAAAAGCCAGCATGGTGACGGAAATAATTATAGAAGTACGACCAAAAAGAGTTTTAGTCATAAAAAACCATCTCCGTTTGGCGTAAAGCGATAACCAACGCCGCGAACAGTGCGAATAAATTGTGGTTGACTGGGATTAGGCTCAATTTTTTTTCTGAGACGAGTGACTCTAACGTCAATAGACCGATCAAATGGATCTCGATCTATACCAGATAACTCGTCAAGGATAAAATCTCGACTTATGGGGTGGCTAGGATTATTAATAAAAATCTGCAATAATTGGGTGTCAGCATAGCCTAATGGCACTTCTTTGTCGTTCACAAGCAGGATAAGTGAGTTTTTGTTAAAGACATAAGGTCCAAATGTAAATAGATCACTAAAGGCAGTATCTGGTTCATGAGTATAAGCAGATCTTCTTAAGAGCGCATTGATACGAGCTATTAGTTCGCGAGGATTAAAGGGTTTGGGTAAATAGTCGTCTGCGCCAACCTCTAAGCCTATGATGCGATCAATGTCTTCACCCTTGGCGGTTAACATTAGGATTGGCACCTCTGAAACGCCTCTAAGTCTTCTGGCAATGGAAAGCCCATCTTCACCAGGCAGCATTAAATCTAGCAAAATAAGGTCGGGTTGATGGTTGTTTAACCAATTATCCATTTGTTTGCCGTCGCCAACACACTCGCTATCAAAGCCTTGCTCTTTTAGGTAGCGGGTGAGCATACGACAAATACCCAAGTCATCGTCAACGATTAGAATTTTCTTACTAGTCATGGCTTTGATTATACGTCAGAGAATATTATTATTTCGATGGTTACAATTGGTAACAAATTGATACTAATTGATTTATTTAAGAAATGCTCCGGTTACATTGGTCTTCTATACTGGCAACAGTTTTATAAAAAATCTACCAACAACGGAGTATCAAAATGAAAAAAATTACTACAATTATAGTGGCATCAACTTTACTTTTAGGTGCTTACGCAGTACAAGCACATGTAACTAAACATGATCATCAATACAAGATGCATAGCATGTCTTCAGCTGGTGGCACTAATGTCGAACAAATGAACCACAATGACATGAGTAATATGTCCGAAATGAAAGGTCATGAAGCTAAACATGATCATCAATACAAGATGCATAGCATGTCTTCAGCTGGTGGCACTAATGTCGAACAAATGAACCACAATGACATGAGTAATATGTCCGAAATGAAAGGTCATGAAGCTAAACATGATCATCAATACAAGATGCATAGCATGTCTTCAGCTGGTGGCACTAATGTCGAACAAATGAACCACAATGACATGAGTAATATGTCCGAAATGAAAGGTCATGCAAAATTTGAATATATGGATTTTGACGAACAAGACAAACATTCTTTCTTTGAATATATAAGAGTAATGTTTCATAACCACAGCCAACAAGAGCAGTCTGGTTATGATGATATGCATGGCAAAAGCCATGACCTTGTTAGCAATTAAACCAATTATAATTTTATGAACTGGCGCCTACGTGCCGAAAGGAAATTTGAAAGTTTTTCAGATCTTGTTTTCGAAAATAGCAAAAAAATTGTTGTTGTAATATTACTACTTGTTGTTGCATTTGGTAGTCAATTATCCCAGCTGACCATGGACACTTCAACAGAAGGGTTTTTGCATAAAGACGACCCCATGCGCTTGGTTTACGACGATTTTAGAGATCAGTTTGGTCGTGATGAGAAATTACTCATTGCTATAAAAACAGATAATGTTTTTGATCTTGATTTTCTATACAAGCTTGAAAAACTTCATAGGCAGTTAGAACGCGAGTTGCCTTATATTACTGATGTTAATTCGCTTATTAATGCTCGCAATACGTATGGCAATACAGACAGCTTGATTGTTGAGGATTTGTTTGAAGAATTACCAAAAACACAAGCTGAAATGGAGCCTCAAAAACAAAGAGCGCTCAACAATCCATTGCTAAAAAATCTGCTTTTTAGTGAAGATCAAACTTTTACTGCTATCATAATTGACACTCAAACTTATTCATCATTTAATGCAGATGGTAGTCTCATTGTCGAAAATGAAGAAGACGAGTTTGCTGATGAAGACTTTGGCATACAAGCAAAGCAAGACTATTTATCCGATACAGAAAATTCAGCTATTGTAAACAAAGCTCAAAATATTATTCAAAGTTATCAAGCGGAAGATTTTGAGATATTATTAACAGGATCAGCTGTCATTGCAGGCACGCTCAAGCAAAGTATGCAAGCGGACACTAAAAGCTTTGTTCAAAAAATGGTGATTGCTATTGTCCTTGTTTTGGCTTTACTGTTTAAGCGAGTTTCTGGTGTAGCGTTACCAATAATTGCAGTTGTGTTTACCACTGTCGTTACTTTGTCTTTAATGGCAATTACTGGAACGCCGTTTACTATTGTTACTCAGATTATGCCATCGTTCTTATTGGCGGTTATTACTGGGGGTGCCATTCATTTATTGGCGATTTTTTATAAAGATCTCTCTAAAACTCAAGATAAGAAGGCCTCCCTGAGGTATGCAATGGGTCATTCAGGACTCGCGATTGTGATGACATCGCTAACTACGGCAGTGGGATTATGGTCGTTTTCATTTTCTGACTTATCCCCCGTAGCAGATTTGGGTATTTTTGCCAGTAGTGGTGTTTTGATTGGATTACTGTTCAACTTGGTGTTATTACCGGCACTGATTTCTATTATGAAGATTAAACCTCATGCCGCCAAAGAAGATGCTCAGGATTATACAAAGATGGACACCATGTTGCTAAGCATTAGCCGTATTTCTACCAGTTATCCCAAAGCGATTGTCGCAATTACTTCAGTATTAATTGTGGTGGCTATTTTCTTTGCAGCACAGTTGAGATTTTCACATTACCCATTGGGATGGTTTCCTGAGGAGCACGAGTCACGTGTGGCAACAGAGGTCGTTGATGATAATTTGAATGGCTCTATAACTTTAGAAATTATTATCGACACACAAAAAGAAAACGGGCTGTACGAGCCTGAAATACTCAATCGAATCGAGCGTGCATCAGAGTATTTAAATAGCATTCAAACCGATACATACTTTGTTGGTAAGACACTAAGTCTTGTGGATGTGATCAAGGAAACTAATAGAGCGCTCAATGAAAATAAGGCCGAATACTATAGTATTCCACAAGACAAAAGCCTGATAGCACAAGAATTATTTTTATTTGAAAATAGTGGTAGCGATGATTTAGAGGACTTTGTTGATTCCAGTTTCTCAAAAGCACGAATTACAGTCAAAGTGCCATATATCGACGCTTTGGAATACAATAAATTCATTGACCAAGTACAAACTGAGCTTAATCGAGAGTTTAGAGGTGTGGCAACGGTGTCATTAACTGGCAGTAGTGTTTTATTGTCAACCATTATGGATAAATCTATTCGTTCAAGTGCTATTAGCTATCTGATTGCTTTTGGCTTAATTACCATCATGATGATTGTTTTAATTGGCGATGTTAAGATTGGTTTAATCAGTATGATTCCAAATACCCTTCCAATCTTGTTTTTATCAACCATTATGGTTATTTATGACATGCCACTGGATATGTTTACAATGCTGATAGGCGCTATCGCGCTGGGGCTGGCAGTGGATGATACCGTGCATTTTATGCACAACTTCAGGCGCTATGAGCTTCAATATAACGATGTTGATAAAGCTGTTAGATTAACTTTAATGAGTACTGGTAGAGCTATTGTAGTGACTTCAATTGTACTTTCAGTTGGGTTTTTAGTACTACTTTTTGCCTCAATGAACTCCATGTTTAATTTTGGCGTATTAACCGCCAGTGCCATTTTTATCGCACTTATAGCCGATTTTTTCTTGATGCCTGCAATTATGAAGTTAGTAATTAACAATAAGGAGAGTTTGTAATGAATAAAGTATTATTAGCCGCACTTGGCGTCATGTTGAGTATGTCCGCGGTAGCAGATAGCCAGGCTAGGGATATTATGGAAAAAGCTTACGCGAGAGATGATGGGTCCAATGCTGTATCAACCATGCAAATGATATTGATTGATAAAAATGACAAAAAACGTATTCGACTAATGCGTACATTTTCAAAAGATATTGACGCAAACACTGAGCATAAAGTTATTTTCTTTTTATCACCGAGTGATGTCAAAAACACAGCATTTTTAACTTATGACTACAAGAGTGATGACAAAGATGATGATCAATGGATGTACCTGCCTGCACTAAAAAAAACCAAGCGCATTCCATCAAGTGACAAAGGTGCCTCATTTATGGGTAGTGACTTCTCCTACTCGGACATGACAGCTAAAGACCTGGATGATTACACTTATAAATTATTGGGGGAGAGCTCAATCAAGCGTTCAGAGGGCACAGAAAGCGTGTGGAAGATTGAAGCGATGCCTGTCAGTCAAGCGGTGATTGATGAAACAGGTTACACCAAGAGTGTTTTGTATATTCGCAAAGATAATTACGTGCTCACGCGTGCAAAGTTTTATTTGAAAAAAGCCAATCGTGTGAAATATATGGATGTACGCAAGATGGAAAAAATTGACGATATTTGGGTAGTCATGCAAACGACCATGACAACAAAGAAGGGAAGTGCAACTCTCCACAAAACCATCCTAACTAATTCTGAAGTAGATTTTAATGTTATCAATAGTGATGATATGTTCACCATTCGTTCTATTGAAAAAGGTTTGTAGCGTATGAAGACTTGGGTGATGGTTGTGGCGTTAATTATGTCTTCGTTTGTCAATGCAGAGGATGGGTTTGACGACGAAGGATTTGACGATGAAATGATTGAGATCGTGATGGATACTACTCCTTCAGCTAAAGGTGCTTTGTATGGGTCGGTTGATTTTGAAACGCATTACAACACCGGTAACAACAAAGACTTATCATCATTAAAAGTTCTAACCGATGTGATTGGCGATTACAAGTTTGACAATGGAAACAAAATAACAGGCAATCTAAAGGCATACCGCGATTTCATATTTGATACTGGTCTGAACAAGCACACAATCACACCCGAGAGTTATGACAATGAAGTTAATCTGAATGAGTTGACTATAGAGGGCAGCATTAACCCCAATCTTGATTTTAAAATTGGCAGACAGATTGTGGTGTGGGGCAAGTCAGATACTATTCGTATTACCGATGTTCTTAACCCGCTAGATAATCGCACGCCTGGCTTAGTCGATATAAAAAATTTGCGCCTTGGTAAAGTGATGAGCAAGCTGGATTATTATTTTGATGGGCTGAACCTATCAGTGATTGCTTTGCACGAAAACCGTTTTACCAAGTTGCCTGCTTATGGCTCTGACTATAAAACCAGTGTAGATTTACCAACAAATATACCAAGCAATAACTTTAGCAACATGGGCGTAGCATTAAGCCTTACTGGTGCGTTTGAGAGTTATGATTTAGGGCTATATTTTGCGGATACTTATATAGATAAACCCTATTTAAATGGGGGTGTTCTGCAGTACGATAATCAATCAATAATGTTGGGCACAGCATTTAATCAAGTTGTTGGGAGTTATTTGTTTAAAGGTGAAGTTGCACATTTTGATAATATTATTTACAACACGAGTGCAAGCAATACTGTGTCAAAATCAAGAACTGACGTTATGGTAGGGATTGAATACAATGGTATCGCCAATGGGTCTGTTGGCTATGAAATCGCTCTTAAAACAATCCACGATTATTCACCATTAATTGATAATGCACTAAATGGCTATAAGCCAGAAAAAGAGTATCAACAAGTGTTGCGATTTAATCAAACCTACTTAAATCAAGCATTAGAGCTGGGGATTGTATTAAGCGCTGTTGGTATTTCGGCGCAAGACGGTGGATCCGCTAGGGTGTCATTAAGCTATACTTTGGATGATCAAAGATCAATCAGTGGTGGTGTAATCAACTATATTGGAGGCGATAATCCAGCTATTGATTCCTATAAAGATAATGATAGAGTTTTTGCAAAATTCAGTTATTTGTTTTAGTGAAGAGAGGAACCGTCGAAATATGGAGTATTGTCAATGCATCTATAATGGCTCGCCCGTTCCATATTCACAATGTTCAATTCAAAATTATAAGTAGAAGCGGTAAAGTGAAAGGACACGAGTTGGGCTTCAAGGATGTTGTCCTTGCTCAACCAGGAGAGACAGTCGAAGTGCTAATGAAATTTCCAGAGTTTAGCGACCCCAACACGCCTTACATGTTTCATTGTCACATTCTAGAGCGTGAGGACAGAGGAATGATGGGTCAGTTTGTGGCCATATAGGGCAGGTTCATTTAGGAGTAACTTACTAGGCTGTCTAGTAAGATGGGATAGATTTACAGGCCACAATAAATTTAATCTAAGCGTTATTTAACTCGGGAATGAAATAATAAAAAGACACCATCTAAGTCTATCGTCTTAATAATAGAGGGCATAATTGAAAGTTGGTTTATTGTGTGAGGGAGGTATTATATGTATGTAGCCGATAGTGACAGGGGGTCCCCCGTACCTTCAAAGTCTGTATATATATGCGAGGGATGGTAGATTTTAATTCCCAAATATTTGTTGTATTCCTTATTAAAACAATGACTTAAAATTTTATATATTTTATATTTCATTATGTTTTTTTTTACTCTGTATAGTTAATAACAAGATAGGTAATAGTTCAGTCTAAAGTTACTCGTCTTTTTTTAAAACATAAGGAGATTAAACATGAACAAAATTAAGTCAATATTTTTTATTTCATTTCTTGCTGTTTCTTCAGCAAGTTTAGCGGAGCACACAGACGAAGTCTATCCCGATACACATGATATAGGTGGCTGCACTCAAGCTAGTCTTGGACCTGCATATCATCCAGACCTCTGTAATTCTGATGGCACATACAACAAGAATGCTTCAAAGCATCATCTCTTTTCAGCTATCCATCAGATTAACCATGTAAATGAGATTCTAAATGGTATACCGGGCGCGAATGGTGGTGGTTTAGAACATTCAAACTCAAACACGGTTATTCACATAGAAAATTTTCATTCATATAATCACTCTCACTAATTAAGGAGATAGAAATGAAAAAAGTATTATTATTAATTGCAGTTTTATTAACTGCTCCAGCCCTTGTGTCGGCGCATAGTATTTGGGACTCAATTTCACATACTGTTACACATACTGCAAATTCTGTTTCACATAGTGTTACACATACTGAAAAATCTATTACAAAAGCTGTAATTCCTAAGAAAGATATGCCAGCGATTCATATGATTATAAAAATAAATCATCAGGCAAATGAGGGGGTTTTACATTCAGTTACAGGTGCGTGCTCTTCAGTATTAGATGAAATTATTAGTAAGGCTGTTGGGAAAAGTTGTACTGCATTTAATGCAGAGTTTTCAGCATCTTGTAATGCTGCATTAGATGCTGAGACAGTTGGGGCTGGAATGGCTATATGCGGAACTGCAACTGCAATTATCGCAAATCAATGCAAAGGTGTTGTTAAAGAAGAGCTGGGTCCCGCAGTAACTAAAGCAGCTTGTTGAAAAAATAACTGACGATACAATAAATTACTCTCATTTTATTGTATTAATTTTATAAAAAAATATGACAATTCAAAAATGATTTGTCATATTTGTATATCAACTTGAACTAAAGTCCAAATTTCGTTTGATATGTGATTAATGGAAACGAATGGAGAAAGAGCGTTATAGAGAAGGATGTAGGGCTTGGTACTAGAGAGTTAAGGCAAGGCTCAACTTAGTTAAAAAATAGTCCGTATCCTACACAGGCACTCCTCAAAAGTCCAAATTTCGTTTGATGTGTGAGGGAAGGTGAGACACTCCATTTGAATAATTAGTCAATTCGACTTTTAGTACTCAACCATTAATTGGGCTAATATCTTATGACCTGAATCATCCATAGTTGGAAGAAAGACAATACCTAAGTTCATTCTAGCTACTTCTTCTTCTACCCTTTGTCAAAACTAACAAAACTATCTATTCCTATAAAAACTGTTGGTTCTGACACAGGTGAATTTGGTCCGGGGAAAAGAGTAAATACTGGCGTTAAGCCAAAATACTCTATTGCTTCCCAATAGGTGAGGTCTTTACAGTTCGGTCCTGTACCGGCACAAGTAGGAGTTACAATTGAAGCTGCTGCTGTACCTATTGTTGTAAAGTTAAGTGTGGTCGAATCAGTAATACCAGCATATGGAATATTAGTCAAATCTCTATATGCGGTTGTCGACATTGTAATGTAGTAACTCGTTAATTCATCAAGTGTACCACGAGGATTTAAGGTTATTACTGAAGTGCCTCTTCCAGTAACTATAGAGTCATAAATGCCGACGGCTTCAAAAACTGAGTTATCAGATGACTTATTAATGATTATTTGACCATAATTATTGTCAACAGCTTCACTAAAGGTAAAGACAATATTAGTATCCACCGCAATACCAGTTGCACCATCTAACGGATTTGATGATGATAACGTAGGAGCAGAAGCATAAACAGAACCAGCACCCACTATAAGTAGAGCGGAAAATACGAATTTAATGAACGTTTTCTTGATACAGAATTTTATAGTTTTGATACAGAATTTTATAGTTTTGATATAAGCACCATTTTAGATGGAGGGTAATTAATTATTATAAGTTGATTTGACCTATTAGTTTACTTATATCCTGTATACATCTAATTTCATCTATATAACTTGTACTATATTCCCTATAAAGCATTAAATACACAACATTTTAAGAAAGAAAATACCTGTAAAGAGACCCCTACCCACCCCTTTTGACTAACTAGCTAATAGGGGAAACTGAGGCAGGTGTGAAATTTAGAATTTTCACTTGATGTGTGAGGGAGGGTTTATTAATATTTCCTTATTGATAATCAACTTCTGTATATTTATAACTAATCATTAATTATAGGAACTAGAAATGAAGAACTTACTCAAATCACTAATAATATCCTTATCACTTTTAATTACTAGCTCCGTCATAGCAGAAGAAGCTAAATCTGTTCAATGGCTGTTTGTACATACAGCAGAGACTGCTGAAATGACCTCTGAAACTACGCTGTCTATGCCAGTATCTAAAGAAATCTTTGCTTTTTCCGACAGACCTAATCGGCTCCATCATTATTTGGATGCTCATGGGTTTGCCATGCTCTGGTTTCAAGGCGGGGAGAATGCGTTCAGATTCGACCCACCGAATGCGGTTCTGACATGGACGGCAGATGGAGAAGTCAAAGAATCTGAGATTGTTCTAACACGAGCAATGGTTTTTGATGATGGTGAAAGAATGGAATACACAGTTCAATTTGGACAAGAGCCAATATTAACAAATGTAATCCTCTCTAATGTCTCCCTTTTTGTTGACTCTATTCATCCGCATATGACGATGTTAATGCCTTGCCCCGAAGGCTGCTATAGAAGAGGTTGTGGAAATTATATGGATTCACCATCAGTACCAGAGATATATAAGAAGGGTTGCGCTTGGTCGGGTCCAACCCCTCCCTGTGGGAAGACGGGTCCGATTTTATGTAATACAGAAACTGGACAGTGGTCGATCTCACCCTCAACCTTTCAGGGCTGTATACCAAAGCCAAACTCAGGCGTGAAACTTGGTCCTATGAGATGTAGCACCTTTTAGTCCAAACTTCGTTTGATGTGTGAGGGAGGGTTAAAAAAATAAGGCCCTGTATAAGGGCCTTTTTTTTCTGATTCTCTATGAATATTTTATTTCTATCCAACAATTAAAAAGATTACTTTAAACTAGTTCCACTCCCAAATATCCCAAGTGGCATTTCCTTCTGCATCAACATCAAAATGGTAAACACAACAAACACCATTAAGACTTGAAAGTGATGGTGCAGATGCTTGAAAATAACACGCCCCTCTAAAGATTGACCCACCGTCAGCTGTAAAAGTACCCATTCCTGTTGCCCTGAATGTGGCTACTCCATCCTGTGTCATTATTACACCTTGATTAGGGCACTCGCCATAAAGTGTGCCATCTGCTCTCATAGTAGAACTATAAGTTGCCATACTTTGGACTTCTGCTCCGGCAAGTGTTCCAGCACCTTCTGTAGAAGTGCTGAACTTAGGCAATGAACCTTCAGCTGACAACACTTTATTTGTTACAGGTCCGGAAATTGAACCAATCTTTTCTCCTAACATATCATTTTCTCCTTTGATTTTGATAATATTTATTAATGCCTTAGATTAAACTTTGGCAGATTTTTCAGATACAGTCATAAGCGATACAACCGTAAATTAATTATATGTCAATATGAATTAAGTATCAAAAAAAATATAGGATAAAAGTCCAAACTTCGTTTGATGTGTGAGGGAGGGGGTATATATCTATCTCAGATGTCGAGAGGGGCTCCCCCCGTAGGCATCAAAGTCTAAATAAATATGCCAAGGATAGTAGATTTTTCTATTGATTTGAAATATAGAGAATATTTTTCTAGTTAAATCAATGGCTTACATGAAGATAGTTAATATTTAGTTATTAAATAAATAATTATTTCCATTTTCAGACGCGTACCAAACGCGTACCAAATCATATTTAGTGTTTAAGTGAAATGGCTGAAAGCCTTATGGGATATGGTGGTTATGGGTGGACTTGAACCACCGACCCCAGCATTATGAATGCTGTGCTCTAACCAGCTGAGCTACATAACCAAAAAGAGCGCCTATTATCGAAATTTTTACCTCAAAAGTCAAGCTAAATACCAAATTAGAGTAATAATATTATCATTCCAATAGTCTCAACTTCATTTCGATATAAAATTTGAGTTTTAATACTAGTAATTCTTAACAATATGACCAGTAAAGTTCTTAGAGTAGCACTGACCGGAGGTATTGCCTCAGGAAAGAGCTTAGTGAGTGACTTACTTGAAATACATGGCTGTCATATTGTTGATCTAGATGTAATATCTCGTGAGGTTGTTCTACCAGGAAGCGAAGGGCTTAATGAGCTAGTAGAATCTTTTGGTGATTCGATACTTTTGAGTGACGGATCACTTGATCGAAAAAATCTTCGAGATGTTCTTTATAAAAAGGGACGAAATAGGGCTAAGATTGAGCAAATATTACACCCTAAGATACATCAAAAAATGAAGTCTTCAATGGAGAGCTTTAAAGAAGGTGTTATGGTTGTAGTCATCCCTCTCTTGGTTGAAAAGGAATTATGGGGGCCGTTTGATAGAGCTGTCGTTGTCGATTGTGATGTTGAAACACAAATAAACCGTTTAACTGCTAGGGAAAATATTGATAATGCAAAAGCAAAGACCATGCTAATGGCACAGGCTAGTAGAGAGCAGCGTTTCCAATTAGGTGATCATCTTCCTACCGATATAATTGATAATAATTCAAAGATCAGCAATCTTAAAGAGAATGTAGAAAGGCTCAGTCAAAAACTGTTTGCTCTAATTTGACTCTCACTACTTAAAGAATTACTCGTTTCGAATGAGCGGATAAACCTTTGGACTAAAGATGCTTCGGTTCGCAAGCAGTATAAAAACAAACGAGACTATTGCGGTTGACAAGACAATCCAAAGGGTTAGTCCAAAGTCAAATTGCCAAGTCAACTGCAACGCGTTCTCTACAACCAGATAAGAGCTTATAACTGCAACAGAGGTCGCAAAGAATATTAGTGTGCCGTATATAATTGCAAACTCCATTGTCATTGCCTTAAGGATTGTTGGGAAGTCCACGCCCAATATTTTGTAGATCAGGTTGTTATAGCGCCTGAATGTTGTTTGCACTATTACAGCACTTACAATGACAATCAATCCAATAATAATAACTATCAGTGATATTGCAGTCACTGCTATGAATATTTTATTTAGTACACCGCTAACCTGAGATAGGATTCTGTCAATCTTTATTGCAGATACATTTGGAAATTTATCGACAACTGTTGCTAAGATTTCACTTGATGGTAATTCGGACTTTAGTGTTCCCACATATTCATATGGAAGCTTATTTGCAAAAGCCTTATTGATGATGATTGCAAAATTGATGGAGATATCTCTGTAGTCAACCTCCCTGAAGTTTTTCACAATACCAGTTACATCCCTTCCTAGAAGATTAAGAGTAATTTTGTCGTTAATTTTCATTCCCAGATCGTAAGCCGCTCTGCTATCCATTGATATAAACATCTCATCCTCGTTTCCAGGCTCCCACCACTCGCCCTCAACAATAGGGTTATCAGGTTTTGGCATCTCCGACCAAGAGATTCTCCTGTCACCCCTAACGACCCATGCAGACCTATTACTCTCTGAAATGATCTCCTCTATAGGTGTACCATTCAGAGAAATAAAAGAAGCACTTGCCATTGGACTAAACTCGAGTTCTACATTTGGATCGACGCCCTCAATAAATGACTGAAGGTCGCCTTGAATATCTTTATCAATGCTCACAAAAAACAAATCTGGAGCCATGGACGGTATGCTGTCAGAAATCTCTTTTTTTAGGTTATTTGCCACGAAGCTCAGCGTGAGAAGCAGAGTAAGACCGATGCCTAATGAGATGGTCATAATTGGCGCTAGTGACTTCTTAGCTACAATATTTCTATAGGCTATTCTGTAGCTATTACTTGAAAACTTGTAAGAACTTCTTATCAAACGAATTAATAACTTTGAGACACCATAAAAAATAAGCATGGCAATAAAAAACGCCAAAAAATACAATACTGTATAAAACTTTTGCTCAGTTTGAAACACAAAATAAGCCGTCAAAATGAATACCAAGACACTCAACAAGGAAATGTTCTTCCAAGAGAAATTGAGGCTAACTGGCTGGAAAGTATTTCGAAATAAAGCGACTGCTTTTATCTCGCTTATTGAATACAGAGAGGGGATAGAGAAAATTAAGACAACCAAAAGCCCAATGAAGAATATGTTGAGGTAGCCAATAAGACTAAATGTTGGCTGCAAATCAATACCAAGAGATTGGGGCAAAAGTTCATTAGCTAAAAGTGGGCTAAAGACCCCTATCAAATACGCAACAACTGAAGTCAAAATGAGAATTAAGATAATTTCGTAAAAGTACATCACCTGAATAAAACTTGACGAAAAACCAATCGATTTTTTTACAGCTATGCTTGTATTATTTTGATTAACAAAAGAAAGAAGGGTATTACTTATTCCGATACCCGCAATAATCATTGCACTAACCGAGATAAGATTTAAAAAATTCGAGAAGTTATCTATTACCCTGCTAAGACTCTGACCACTCTCGCCAGGCAGACTCGTCACGATTGACTCATCAAAGGCAACAATCGATTTTACTTGTGCCTCTTGATCTAAATTTTCAGATGATTGATTAAATTTGATTCTGTATTCATGATCAAGAAAGCTGCCGCCTGAACTAAGTCCAAATTGCTGATAACTTAATTTACTTATCATTGCAAATTCCCCAAAAACAGCGCTTTCAGCAAGATCTGGAACTGAAGAAATAAGTCCGGCAACTTTAAAATTTTGGCCCATAATTACAACATCATCACCTGGTCTTACATTTAGAAGATTTTGGATACTCTCATTAATTAAAACGGTTGGCTTTTGTGTATTTGCGAATATTCTTTTGGATGCATTCTCAGGTAAGGTTTCAATCTCACCATAAAGTGGGTAGTTATTGTCAACAGCTCTAAGCTCTGTAAATACTGGGGACTCACCTTCCTTTGACAGCATAGTCGCAAACTCAATTGAAGTACTTACCTTTCCTAAAGCTCTCAGCTGACCAATAACAGTCTCAGGTAATGGGTCTATCCCACTTGTGACCTGAATGTCACCCCCCAAGAGCTCCTTAGAGTTGTTTGCTATTTCAGTATTTAAAGCCTCTTTAACTGAAAAAGTTAATGAGAGTAGCAATAAACTAACAAAAAGAGTTGAGGTAATAACCCATAATTTTTTATAGCTTCTTGAGAAGTCTCTTAGAGCATACTTATTAATTAATTTGAATTGATTAAAATTAAACAATCTCGCCATCCCTGATTTCAATGATGCGATCACATCGATTAGCTATTGAGTTATCATGAGTAACCATGACAAGCGAGGTCTTACTTTTTTCTGTGTAATCAAAGAGTAAGTCCATCATGCTCTCTGAGTTTGCTGTGTCAAGATTCCCAGTAGGCTCGTCAGCTAGTATGATTTTAGGCTTGTTAATTAAAGCTCTTGCAATCGCGACTCTTTGTTGTTCGCCGCCAGATAATTCACTAGGAAGATGGTGAAGTCTATGTGAAAGTCCAAACTCTCCAAGCAGTCTCTCTGCATCTTTTTCCAAATTATATTGTTGGTTTGCCTCAAGAGACAATAAAACATTCTCAACGGCAGTAAGATTAGGGATTAAATAAAAGGACTGAAAAACAATGCCAATATTTTTTCTTCTGACTTCTGATAGTTCGTTTTCCTTAAGGCCAACAATTTCCTGACTATTAATTTTAATTGATCCTTTGGTGGCAGTTTCGAGGCCTGAGGCGAGCATAATAATTGAGGTTTTTCCAGAACCACTTGGGCCCACAATAGAAATTACTTCTTCACTCTCAACTGAAAAATTGATTGCTTTTAAAACCTCAACGGCATCATCCTTTGCGCCGTAACTTAATGAAACATTATTGAACTGTATCGCTGCACTCATTACTCAATCTAATATAAAATTCGGGCCATGATTATCTCAAAAAATATTAGCCTTAGATTAGTATTTTTAGGCTCAATGCTTATATTTCTTATATCAACTGTATCTGCAGATCATTCTCTAAAAGTTATGCTTTATGGTGACAGTCTAATGGCTGGATATGGATTGCCTCAAAATGAAAACTTAGCCTCAGAGCTTACGAGAAGTTTTAAAGAAAATGATCCTTCATTAACATTTATTAACGCCAGTATTTCTGGAAATACCTCTAAGAATGGCCTATCAAGAGTAGACTGGTCTCTTGGTGATAAACCAAATATAGTAATTTTATGTTTGGGTGCTAACGATATGTTGAGAGGTCTTGATCCGGCCCTGACTGCTAACAACCTTGACACAATAATTACTAAATTTAAAAAAAATAACGCCATTGTGATATTAGCTGGAATGCTCTCACCTGAGAGCATGGGTCCAGATTATCAATCTGAATTTGATAGCATTTACCCAGAGCTATCAAAAAAGCATAGCCTAATTTTTATGCCTTTCTTGCTGGATGGAGTTGCATTAGAAAAAGAACTACTACTGACCGATTATAAGCACCCAAATGCTCAGGGTATTAAGGTTATGGCAACTAACTTAAGTCCTTACATTGCTGAAGCAGTGTCAAAGCTGAAATAAAAAATATTATTTAATTAGTAAGCGGTCAACTATTTTTCCGCCCTCAAGATGAGACTCAAGAATCTCGTCAATGTCCTCTTCGTCTATATATTGATACCAAACATTATCAGGATAAACAACTGCCACGGGCCCGTTTTCACATCGCCCAAGACAGCGTGACTCACTGACCCCAAAACGTCCTTCACCCAGCGATGCATTGGCACGGCACTTGTCCTTGGCATAACGATACATTTCTTTCGCACCACTTTGGGAGCAGCACTGCTTGCCATTAGTTCGAACGTTGTTGCAGAAAAAAATATGGTGTTTGTAAAAATTATTCATAAGGATGTAGCTCTTTTATAACAATGCTTTTTATCTATGCCTGTAATCTTAGCTGCTAACTTTGCAGCCTTTGAGGCGCCCATTTCAGCGCACAATATTGGTAATAATTTATCGAGTTGGCTGTCAGCTTCTATTCGATCTATTTTATCAGCGGGGGAGACTAAAACTACAAATTCGCCTTTTTGATGAGCGGAATCAAACTCAAGATACTCAATTAAATTTGGCAATTTATCAGTCAAAATTGTCTCGAAGGATTTTGTTATCTCTTTCGCTAGACACACCTCACGACTCCCCCCAAAAACCTCCAGCATATCTTTTAGAGTTGACAGAATTCTCTTCGGGGACTCATAGAAAACAATAGTCTCATCAAGATTAGCCTTTGATTGTAGGAGCTTTAATCTAGCGACTGGTTTAGATGGAAGAAAACCAAAGAATGTGAAGCTGCTACTCGCAACACCTGAAGAAGAAATAGCAGCTATCAATGCGCTTGGACCTGGAATTGGAACAACATCGATGCCGGCTTTTTTAGCTTTAGAGACTAGATGATAACCAGGGTCACTGATAAGTGGTGTCCCTGCATCACTAATCATCGCTATCGATTGTCCTGCATTAATCTCATTAATGACTTTTTCAGTCTTATCTTTCTCATTATGCTCATGGAATGCCTTCAAAGGGGTATCAATTTCATAATGAGCAAATAGTTTTTTACTGTGCCGAGTATCCTCAGCTAAAACAAGGTCTACGTTTTTTAAGATGTCAACTGCTCTTATGCTAATGTCACTCAGATTTCCGATTGGGGTTGCGACAATATAAAGCTTTTCAGTCATATAATATTTTTTTTAATAATTATTCTTTGTAGTATTATGCTTTATTAGTTATAACTAATATTTAAATTTATCTCTCTCTTTGGGTGATAACGCTATGAATCTACTTTAAAATACATGGCATGAAATCTGTTTCACTTTATCAAACTGGGTATAAGGAGCAACAATGAAAAAAGTTATTATCTTGTGCGCAATAATGATCACTTCTTCAATCTTAAGTTCATGTTCTCCTATAGTTCAAGGTGCTGCGGCTGTAACAACGGTCGCAACGATGTCGAATGATCGAAGGACAATGGGCGAGATATTAGATGACAAAACTCTATATATGGATTTAGGAAACTTGGTCTCAAAGGACTCAATGTTAGAAGGCGCTCATATTAATTTTAATGTCTACAATCAAGCAATACTGATGACTGGAGAGGTGCCAAACGATAATATGAGAGACTACCTTGAGAGCATCGTTAAAAGCAAATCTGCCAAAATAAGTCAACTCATTAATGAGGTTGAAGTAATGGCAAAAAGTAGTTATTTAGACCGGGCTAAAGATGGTGTGATTACCGTGCAAATTGAAACACTATTTTTTAATCAAGAGGTCTTTCATCCAAGCCATGTATCAGTTCTCACAGAGAGAGGGGTCGTATACTTAATGGGCTCAGTCACCAAAAGAGAAGCGGAGCATGCAACTAATGTTGCGAGCAAAGCAAAAAATGTGAAGAAGGTGGTTAAACTTTTCAATTATCTTTTAGTAAGGCCTGCTAAAGAAATTGAAAAAAACAACAAGAGAAAAGAAGCGGCCGTGAAAAGAGCTGAGCTAGAGGCTAAAAAAGCTGAGCTAGAGGCTAAACAGAATGAATTAAACCAACAACTCTACGAGCTAGGCTCTGACTAACCTTTTTATTGGTGCAAATGTAAATCGGTGCTGTCCGTCTATAGGGCCGTACTTTGCCAAAGCTTCAAGGTGTTCTTTTGTGCCATAGCCCTTGTGCCTAGAAAACCCGTATTCAGGATAAATTTGATCAAGCTCTTTCATCTGTTTGTCTCTTGTCACCTTGGCTATGATTGAGGCTGCCGATATAACAGGCTCAATTAAATCACCTTTAATAATTGCCTCACAATTGTCAACATCTGGGCATCTGTTTCCGTCAACAAGGACTTTAAAATCTTGCACTTTTGTTTGCCTTGTGAGCTGATACTGTAAATCACTGACCGCTCTTTTCATTGACAGCATTGTAGCTTGCAAGATATTGATCTCATCTATCTCGATGCTGTTAGACTCAGCTGAAGCCCAATAACACTCGTTTATTATTTGCAAATAAAACTCTGCACGCTTTTTTTCAGACAGTTTCTTTGAGTCAGTAAGGCCATCGATATGAAACCCAGGAGGAAAAGCGACAGCAGCAGCAACGACACTTCCCACTAATGGACCTCTTCCAGCTTCATCAACACCAATGATGATCATAATGTGGCCACTTATATGCCCTTAAATCCAATGTCTGTTCGGTAATAACTCCCATCCCAGTTAACCTTATTGACCAGCTTGTAGGCTTTTTCTTGGGCCTCTTCTAGGCTTTCACCAAGGGATGTTGCACATAAAACGCGCCCTCCATTACTTAGAATATTACCTTCCTTTAGCTTTGTACCCGCATGGAAAACTTTGGATTCAGATGAAGCATCCGGCAAGGCTATGGCGTCACCCTTATGGTAAGAATCTGGATAACCCTTAGCTGCCATCACTACGCCTAAAGCAGTTTTATGATTCCATTCAGCCTGTTCTTGATCTAAATTACCTTTAGTTGCTGCCATACATAATTTCGCCAGATTGGATTTTAAGCGCATCATGATTGGCTGAGTTTCTGGATCTCCAAACCTGCAGTTGTATTCCAGCACTTTTACTTTTTCATTATCATCAATCATAAGTCCTGCGTACAAAAACCCGGTGTAGGGCATACCCTCTTTCTTCATAGCGTTAACTGTTGGTTTTATAACCTTTTCCATGGCATCTTTAAACACCGACTCACTAACAACTGGTGCAGGTGAGTAAGCACCCATGCCTCCAGTGTTAGGGCCTTTGTCATCATTATCACGAGCTTTGTGGTCTTGAGATGTTGCCATCGGAAGTATGTTATTGCCATCCACCATAACAATAAAGCTTGCCTCTTCACCTATCAAAAACTCTTCAATAACGACCCTTGATCCAGCCTCTCCAAAACGATTACCCTCAAGCATGTCATTAATTGCATGAGTGGCTTCACTGAATGTATTTGCGATAATGACACCCTTACCTGCAGCCAACCCATCAGCCTTAATAACAATGGGTAATCCCTTCTCTCTTACGTACTCAATGGCTGGTGCAGTTTTAGTAAAAACTTCATAGTAAGCGGTGGGTATATTATTTCTAGCTAAAAAATCTTTACAAAATGCTTTAGAGCCTTCTAACTGTGAGGCAACCTTGGACGGACCAAATATTGAGAGACCTTTGTCATGAAACTCATCAACAATACCCAGCACAAGTGGTGCCTCTGGCCCTACGATTGTAATATCGATTGACTCACTCTGAGCAAATTTAATGAGCCCTGGAATGTCCTCAGAGTCAATCTGAATATTTGATATCTTATTTTCTAAAGCAGAACCTGCATTTCCTGGAGCAACAAATACATGCTCAATTTCATCAAATTGAGAGCACTGCCAAGCTAATGCATGCTCTCTACCACCAGATCCAATAATTAAAACTTTCATCTTATTCCTATTTTATATGTACTACTTTATAAAAAGCCTTTTAGGTAAAACTTCAGACAAGTTATTGCTTTGGCCAATTCCAATAAACTCTTTTTGCTCATCATAAAGCTTAACTTTTTGATCGATATCTAAACCAGAAAATGTTATTTTCCTTCCAAACTTAATATTATTTGATTGCTCCAAATTTAAATAAACACTACTTAAGGTTGGAAGCATTTTATCAGCACCAATAAGCACTGAATCTAAATTAGAAAAGCTATCTTCTTTAAGAGCTTCGAGTTCTTTAAAAGTTTTTCCCTGTGTAATATCAAAGTGAGCAAACCCTGTCCTTCTGAGCTCGATCACATAGCCACCACAACCTAATGATTTACCAATATCCTCAATTAATGTTCTAACATAGGTACCCTTTGAACATGAAACTTCAAGACTCAATATATCTCGATCAAAACTCTTAAAAACGATTTCATGAATACTAACTTCTCTGGCATCTCTTTCAACCTCTATGCCTTTTCTTGCAAGTTTGTATAGAGGAGTTCCTTCTCTTTTCAGGGCGGAGTACATTGGTGGAACTTGCTTAATTTCACCAACAAAATTGAGCAGGGTACTTTTAATAGTAGGCTCGTCCACATCTTTAGTAGAGCCATACTCAGATAGCTCTCCCTCAGAGTCTCCAGTGTCACTCACTTGGCCTAATTTGCCTCTCACAAAATAGCGTTTATCTCCATCAAGCAAAAACTGTGCGATCTTTGTTGACTGGCCAAAGCAAACTGGAAGAAGGCCACTCGCTAGTGGGTCAAGACTACCAGTATGGCCTGCTTTATTGGCATTAAATAAGTATTTAACATCTTGTAATGCAGAATTAGAACTATAACCACTCGACTTATCTAGAAGTAAAACTCCGTTAATGTCTCTACCTTTTTTAATGCGTCTAGACACTGTCCAATGATTTAAAGCTTATTTAAAAGGTCGTCCATTCTAGCACCGGTATTTGGAGCAGTATCGTAAATAAAAGAGAGCGATGGCGTGTGCCTAAGGTCTAATGCTTTTGATAGTGAAGATCGAAAAAAACCACTCGCCTTACGAAGCAAACAACTGACGTCCTTTTGAGAGGCATCATCAATAGAAAAAAACACTTTGGCACTAGTCAAGTCACGACTCACGATGACATCTGTAATAATGACATCTTTTAGTCTAGGGTCTTTGGTTCCATTCGACAGCAAGAGAACGAGCTCACGCTTAATCAACTCATTAACTCTTTCTGCTCTAAAGCTTGCTTGTTGCGGCATTTAGAATATGCCCCCTATAGTGAGCGAGCTCTCTCGATTCGCTCAAAGACTTCAATCTGGTCTCCTGGTTGGACATCGGTATAGTTAAGAACACCGATACCACACTCAGTTCCTGATTTCACTTCTTTCACATCATCCTTGAAGCGCCTTAATGACTCTAGTTCACCTTCATAAATCACGACACTATCTCGTAAAACACGAATTGGACTATCTTTCCTTACAACACCCTCTTCAACCATACAGCCAGCAATGTCGCCAAACTTAGGAGATCTAAATACATCCTTCACACCTGCTATTCCAATAATATTTTCACTCAACTCTGGACTTAACATTCCACCCATGATTGCCTTAATGTCATCAATTAGGTTATAAATAATGCTGTAATATTCGATTCTAACGCCCTCAGTATCTGCTGTTTTTCTTGCAACCGCATCTGCTCTTACATTAAAGCCAAGAACAATTGCTTCGGATGCACTCGCTAATGAAATATCGGTATTGTTAATTGCGCCAACACCTGAAGAGATGACCTTGACTTTGACCTCGTCTGTTGAAAGCTCTTCTAAAGCCTCAACAAGAGCCTGCGCTGAGCCTCTTACGTCAGACTTAATTAAAACATTAACTGTAGAAACCTCTCCTTCTTCCATTTTTGAGAAAAAGTTATCCATCTTTTCAGCTTGTTGCTTCTGGAGTTTAGTCTCACGATCTTTTGTTTTCCTAAACTCTGCAACCTCCCTGGCTTTTCTCTCGCTTTCTACAACTAGCACTTCAGCACCAGAATCTGGAACACCTGAGAGACCTAATATTTCAACTGGTGTTGATGGCCCAGCTTTATTGATTGGTTTCCCATTATCATCAATAATTTGCTTAACCTTTCCAAACTCAAGACCTGCAATAACGATATCACCTTTTTTAAGTGTGCCTGACTGAATAAGAACAGTCGTTACTTTGCCTCGGCCCTTATCTAAACGAGCTTCTAGAACAACACCACTTGCTGGTTTGTCAACAACTGCGCTGATCTCAGACATCTCAGCAGTTAGGGTAATGCTTTCAAGAAGCTCGTCAATACCCTCACCTGTATGCGCCGAAACACCAACCATTAAGACGTCTCCACCCCATTCATCTGCTATAACATCATGGGTTGATAGAACTTGTTTCACCTTGTCAATTTCTGCGCCTTCTTTGTCAATTTTATTTATAGCAACAATGATAGGAACATTTGAATCTTTTGCGTGCTTAATAGACTCAATAGTCTGAGGCATCACCCCATCATCTGCGGCAACAACTAGAATAACAATGTCAGTTGCTGATGCACCCCTAAGCCTCATTTTTGAAAATGCGGCGTGTCCCGGCGTATCGATGAAAGTAATTAAACTTCCCTTTTGTTCAACCTGATATGCACCAATATGCTGAGTAATACCACCTGCCTCAACAGATGCAACTTTAGACTGTCGAATATAGTCAAGGAGAGATGTTTTTCCATGATCAACATGACCCATAATGGTAACAACAGGTGGTCTTGGTGTAGACTCTGAATCATCATTAGACTCCTGAATAAGGGTGTCTTCAACCGTTTCTTCGCTGCTTGCAATAGGGGTATGCCCCATCTCCTCTACAACCAGCATAGCCGTATCTTGATCAACAACATCATTAAGCGTAGCCATAACGCCCATCCCCATCATAACCTTTAAAACCTCTCCAGCCTTTGTTGTCATCTTAAGCGCCAATTCAGATATCTTGATTGTTTCAGGAATTAAAACTTCATGTTTTATTGGTTCAACAGGCTTATGAAAACCATGTTGCGCTTGCTCATCTTGGACCTTTTGTGAAATCTGTGTTCTTTCTTTTTTCTTAAGCTTTCTATTAGGGTTGTGCTTTGCAACATGTAGTTCTTTACGCTTTTGTGTTGAGTCTGATGCTGACCTTAGCCTCTTTGGACCTTTCTTTTTATCTTGAGCTTTCTCAGGGTTAAGCTTTTCTTTGTCTTTTTTGGCCTGTTCTTCTTTCTCAGCTATTTCTCTTTGAGTTTTTTGAGCCTGTAATTCTTCATTCTTTACTTTTTGCTGGCGCACCATGTCATTACGCTTTGCATCATGCTCTTCATCTTTTTGTTCAGCAAGTCTGCCAGCCTCCAAAGCCTCTTTGGCCTTTAAAACTGCAGCATCGTCCACCGCTTCGGATTGTGGATATTGTGGCACTTCACGCTTCTTTTTGACCTGAATTTTAACGCCGCCTGTAGATGAGCTTGTAGCTGGTTTTGTTGCTTTTCTTGATACAGAGATACTTGATTTTGTTGCTGAGCGTTTACTCAAACTTGACATTAGTATCTGTCTCTCTTCGGCAGAAATATTTGACTCTGCTGTCTTTCCAGAAATACCAGCACCTAACAAGATGGAAATAACTTGATCAGGTGACTTTTTGAGTAATTTTGATAAACTTTCTACAGTATGTGCCATATTTCTACCTATATATTTCGGTTATTAATACTAAATATCAACTCTATCAATTAGTCAAACCAGCCTTCTTTTTCTCTGGCTGCCATGATAACAGCAGAAGCATTATCATTTCCAATATCTTGAATGTCCAATAACTCTACAATTGAGAGCTCAGCCAATTCATCGACTGTACTGATTTCAGCGTCTACCAAAGCTTGTGCTAGTGAATCTTCAACGCCCTCAACACCTAACAAAACCTCTGAAGCTTCTGCATCATTTAATGCCTTAACCAACTGAGCATCCTGGGCTCTCTCTTGAAGCTCATCTACCATCTCAGAATCAAACTCTTCAATCTTAGAAAGAATCTCTGATTCTGCCTCAGCAATTTCATCAAGGTTGGTATAGCCTTCATCTATTAATACGCCTGCAACTTCAGCATCGACACCTAGTTTTTCAGCAAGCTTCTCTCCTGTTTTCTGAAGCTCTTGGGCTTGCAATTCATCTGCATCCGAAAGAGACATGACGTTAAGCTTCCAACCCGTTAGCTTGCTAGCCAGCTTAATATTTTGACCTCCTCTTCCGATGGCAAGAGCCAACTGCTCCTCTTCAACTGCAATGTCCATAGAGCCCTTGTCCTCGTCAACAACAATTGAACTTACCTCTGCAGGCGCCATAGCATTAATCACAAACTGAGCAGGATCCTCATCCCAGAGAATAATATCAACCCTCTCACCATTGAGCTCATTTGAAACAGCCTGAACACGCGCACCCCGCATTCCAATGCATGAACCAATTGGGTCGATACGCTTATCTTTTGCTTTGACAGCCAACTTTGAACGAAGGCCTGGATCTCTTGCTCCCGCCTTAATCTCTATAACGCCTTCACTAATTTCAGGAACTTCCATTTCAAACAACTGAATCATCATGTCGTTTACAGTTCTGCTTAGGAAGATTTGAGCGCCACGCGGGGTCGATTTAACCTCTTTGATATAAGCTCTTAAACGATCATTCTTTCTAATTGACTCATTTGGAATGAGGTCATACTTTGAAAGCATGCCATCAATTCCGCCCATATCTACATAAACATTTCCTCGGTCTACTCTTTTAACAGTAACCATGACAACCTCACCAACACGCTGGGAGTAGTTATCAACCACAACTGTTCTTTCTGCCTCTCGAACCTTTTGAATAATGACCTGTTTAGCAACTTGGGCTGCGATTCTCCCAAACTCTAGAGACTCCATCGGCTCTTCAACGAAAGCATCAACTTCTAGCCCGTTAGCATCAGCTTGATAAATGTGTAGCTCTGCATCAAACATCGTTCCATCATCATCAACAAAATCTTCGCCATCTTTGATGACTTGCCACTGCCTAAAGGTTTTGAACTCTCCTGTATGCCTGTCAACCTCGACTCGGACCTCAATATTGCTGCGCTTCTTTGTTGCAACTGCTAAGGCCTCTTCTAATGACTCAAGAACATCCTCTTTAGTAATATTCTTTTCATTTGAGATTGCTTCAATCATTAAAAATAACTCTTTGCCATCCATGGGCTTCTCCTAAAAATGAGCAACTAAATTTGCTTTTTCAATTAAATCTAAATCTAAAGTAACAGGGCCAAGCTCTGTCACTAATTCTAGTGAATTACTTTTTTTACTAACGCTACCAATTGCGCCAGTAAAATTTCTTCTTCCTTCAATCGGCCTGTAAGTTCTCAATCGAACGTCATGCCCTAAAAAACGCATGTAATGTGCGACAACAAAAAGAGGTCTCTCAATGCCTGGTGAAGACACTTCAAGATTATACTGACCACTAATTGGGTCCTCAACATCCATTATTGCACTGACTTGGCGCGAAACAATCTCACAATCATCCACACCAATGCCGTCCTCTGAGTCTATATAAAGCCTTAATATAGAGTGCTTTCCACTAGGAACATATTCAATACCTAGTAGCTCATAGCCCAAGTCTTGAATACTTGGGTTAATAATTGAAAGCACTTTATCCGCTATCTTAGCCACAAAAAACTCCTAATAAAAACCCCCAAAAGAGGGGGTCTAAATTGGTAGCGGGGATAGGATTTGAACCTATGACCTTCGGGTTATGAGCCCGACGAGCTACCATGCTGCTCCACCCCGCACTAAAGGAGCGAAATTATACGCCCAAAACCTCTCTACTTCAACATATTTTGGCCATCATGCCTATTATTATTGAAACTGATTGGATTATAATATGACGATGAAGCCAATTAGACTCGGCGTATTGATGGATGATATTTCCAACATAAAGCCCCACAAAGACTCCACTTTTGCAATGATGCTTGAAGCACAGGCGCGCAATTGGGAAATTTATATCTTTGACAGTCCTGATATGTTTTACTCGGATGGTAAGGTCATTGCTCATTCAAGAAAAACTTTGGTGAATGATTCTGAGTCAAACTGGTATTCCTGTGAAGACTTTCAGACTCTTTCTCTAAGTACCTTGGATGCAGTTTTTATGCGTAAAGATCCACCGTTCGATATGGATTATATTTATGCAACGTATCTTCTAGAGCAGCTAGAGTCAGATGGCGTCTTAGTCGTTAATAAACCAAGTTCTCTAAGAGACGCCAACGAAAAACTATTTGTTCTTAATTTTCCAGAATGCATACCAAAAACCTTTGTTAGCTCAAACATTGAAAAACTGAATAACTTTATAGGGTATATACAAACTGTTGTCGTCAAGCCTCTTGATGGCATGGGAGGGACTGATATATATAAACTCTCAAAGGAAGATCACAATATTGATGAGGTACTTAAAAAGATTACCAATAACCAGAGTCGCTATATCATGGCGCAAGAATTTTTACCAGAAATAAAAGATGGTGATAAGCGCATCCTCCTAATCAATGGCAAGCCTGTTGACTATGCGCTAGCAAGACTTCCTGCAGAGGGAAGTTTTAAAGGAAACTTAGCCGCAGGAGCAAAAGGAGTTGGTCAGCCCTTATCAGAGAGAGATCGCTACCTATGCTCACAAATCGCGCCAATGCTGATTGAGAAAGAGTTGATATTTGTTGGTCTTGATGTGATTGGTGATTATATTACTGAGATTAATGTGACTAGCCCGACCTGTATTCGGGAACTCGACAAACAGTTTGGACTCAATATATCAGCCACGCTTTTAGATGAAGTTGAAAATATGCTAGCTCTGCGCTAGATTAAATCCATATTTTGCAAGTATCACCCCCAGACTTGCAGCCAAAAGTGAGAGACCTAAATTTAATACAATATTAATCAGTGCTTGCGAGTAATCCCCTGCACTAAGCATCTCTACAGATTCAATAGAAAGAGCGGACATAGTTGTCAGAGAGCCTGCCAGACCAACAAGAAGCATCAAGCGATAGGTTTCACTCAGATACAGTTTTTCTAATACAAGTACAATTAAAATGCCGGCAATAAATGATCCAATGATATTAGAAATTAGGGTTCCATAGGGAATTCCTTTTCCGAGATATTGAATTGATAAAACGCCAATATAGTATCTACAGGTCGCTCCAATAGTGGCGCCTATACCAATACTTGCAATGGATGAAATTGTGCTCATAAATCTGACCTAAGCTGATCTAGTTTTTCCTTAATTTTAATCTCTAGACCCCTGTCAGTGGGCTCATAATAGATTTTTTCTCCCATCTTATCTGGAAAATAAGTTTGTCCCTTACTATATGCATTGAGTTCGTGATGTGCATAGCGATAATCCTTTCCATGACCGAGCTCTTTCATGAGTTTTGTGCTTGCATTTCTGAGATGGATAGGAACATCTAGGTCGCTGGTTTCTTTTGCATCTGCGATGGCCTCATTAAAGGCATTATAAACAGCATTTGATTTTGGTGCGCACGCGCAAAAAACAGCGGCTTGTGCAATCGCGCGATTCCCTTCTTTGTCACCCAATCGCTCATAGACATCCCATGCGTTAACCGTTATTTGGAGTGCTCTTGGGTCAGCATTACCAATGTCCTCAGAGGCAATTGCGAGAAGTCTTCTGACGATAACTTTTGGGTCACAACCTGAAACAAGCATCCTTGCCATCCAATAGAGAGCACCATCTGGAGAAGACCCTCTTACTGACTTGTGAAAAGCAGAAAGCTGCTCATAATAGATATCACCCCCCTTATCAAAACTGCTTACTTTCTGCTGGAGTGTTATAACAATATCATTTTTTTCTAACGCTGTATTGGGTTTTTGTGTTAACTGCTCAATAATGTTAATGAGTCGGCGCGCATCACCGTCACTGCTATCGATAATGAGAGATAAGGAGCCGTCACTCTTGAGCGAAACGCCCTGATCGCTCATTGCTCTTATGGCTATGCTCTCAAGCTCCTCATCGCTAAGCTTATTTAGAATATAAACTCTTGCCCTAGAGAGGAGTGAGGAGTTAATTTCAAAAGAAGGATTTTCAGTCGTTGCGCCAATCAAAGTAATGAGCCCTGACTCTATATGCGGCAAAAAAGCGTCCTGTTGCGCTTTATTGAATCGATGAATTTCATCAACAAATAGTATGGTGCTTGTGTCGTTTTGCTTATAGAGCTCTGCATGCTTGATAACATTTCTGAGCTCTTTTATTCCGTCAAGAACCGCCGACATCTGCTCAAAATGAGCGCCCATCTGGGAGCAAATAATTCTTGCGAGAGTTGTCTTTCCAACGCCCGAGGGGCCCCATAAAATCATAGAGTGAAGCTGCTTTTGACTTAAGGCTTTTCCGATTGGCTTGTCAGAGTCAAGTAGGTGGCGTTGGCCGATAAATTCATCTAGACCAGAAGGTCTTAATTTATCAGCTAATGGCTTATAGGTCGACATCTTGATTTAGATTAATTAAAATAAGGTTGTATTGTCTCATTATAATTTATATATGTTTTTTAGATTTTTTTGTCTTTTTTTTCTTACAACAAGCGTTTTTGCAAATTCACAAACATTTGAAGACTTTCTGGACCAGGTTCGAAAATCTGCAACCGAACAGGGCGTCTCTAAGTCCACTATTGACCAAGCTTTTTCTGGCCTAGTTGCTCCAGACCCGACTATTATTGTTAAGGATGGCAACCAAGCTGAGTTTACTCAAAACTTTTGGAATTATCTCAATAAAAGAATAACCAAGAGTAGGCTTAACAATGGCAATGATACATTAAAACAAAATTCTGAATTACTCAGCAAAGCCTCGCAAAAATATGGCGTGCCGGCGCATCTAATCGTTGCTTTTATGGGGCTAGAAAGTAATTTTGGAAACTATATGGGTAATGAGAGGCTGGTTCAATCTCTTGCAACGCTAGCCTATAATCCAAGGCGCTCAAAATTTTTTACACGTGAGCTGATTGCAGCCCTCAAACTGATGGATAAAAAAACCATTCCAATTGATGCGACTGGGTCTTGGGCAGGAGCAATGGGCGCTGTCCAGTTCATGCCAACTAACGTCATTGCTTATGGCGTTGATGCCAATAATGATGGGAAGGTTGATTTATGGAATGATAAGGCAGACATCTATTCTAGTGCTGCTAACTTTTTGAGTGAGCTTGGCTGGAAGAAAGGCGAAAAATGGGGACGTGAAGCCTTGATTCCTAAAAACTTTGACTACCAATTAACTGGCCTGACAGTTGAAAAGACGGTGAATGAATGGGCAGCGCTTGGTGTTCTTAAAGGGAACAGGTCCGCTCTTCCAAAATCTAACTTTAAAGCCTCTTTAATTGTTCCGATGGGTCACAAAGGACCTGCTTTTTTGGTCTATCGAAACTTCGAGGTAATCATGGGCTGGAACCGCTCAATTCTCTATGCACTTTCTGTCGCACACTTATCAGACAGACTTAATGGTGCCGGAAGGCTCTCTGCAAAATCTCTGGATGAGCCGCTTCTGAGTAGAGAAGATGTTATGCAGATTCAAAATACGCTGAACCTCTTGGGCTACGACACTGGCACACCTGATGGCATGGCTGGACCCAAAACTAGACAGGCCACCAGAAAATTCCAATCCGATATCGGCTTTGTTGCAGATGGCTATGTTGGGTATGAACTGTTTCAACAACTCCAATGACCATCAAAACCTATCTTGGTTTTGATGTTGGCACTAAACGAACAGGCATCGCTATTGCAAATAGTTTAACCTCTCAGGCAAATGGGATTGATACTATAATCCACAACAAGGATGGCTCAACGAACTGGAAAGATCTTGAAGATATTATCAATCAGCACAACCCTGACGCCTTCATTGTTGGCCTGCCACTCGATAAAGATAATAAAGAGCAAGAGATGACTTTCATTGCAAAGTCGTTTGGAAGGAAGCTCGAGCAACGATTCAATGTTAATGTCTTTTTCATTGATGAATATTTATCCTCTTCAGAAGCAAAAAACCAACTAAAATGGCACTACGCTCATAAGAACGCCGATAGGGCTGATGTAGATAAGCGATCAGCAGAACTAATTTTGCAGACTTGGATCAATGAAACCACACACGATTAGCAACGATGCTCAACTCAACTCGAACGGAAGGTTAATTCATCTTTTAGGTCTTAAAGGTCTCCCAAAAAAACAAATTGAAAAAATTCTCAATGTGGCAGACGACCTTATCAACCACAAGGGCAATCTTCAAAAAACCAAAATCCTTAGAGATATGTCGGTTGCCAACCTCTTCTTTGAGCCCTCAACACGAACACGAAACACGTTTGAGATTGCTGGAAAGAGGACCAGTGCCAAAACAATAAACGTCGACCTAGTGAACTCAGCTACCAAGAAAAATGAGACCTTGATGGACACGATGCTCACCCTCAAGGCCATGCAGATTGACATGTTTGTCATAAGGCACAAACAAAATGGCCTGCCACATCATGTCGCTGAAAACATTAAAGGGGTCTCCATAATCAACGCTGGTGATGGCATCAATGCGCACCCTACTCAAGCACTACTAGATGTTCTCACAATTCGCCAACATAAAAAAACGTTTCACAACTTGTCTGTTGCCATTGTGGGAGATATTAGGCACTCTCGTGTTGCACGATCAGGAATACAAGCCATGAAAACTTTGGGCACAAAGGATATTCGTTTGATTGCTCCAGATACACTTCACTACAAAGAAGAGACTCCAGGGTTAGAGCGTTTTGATAATTTGGATCAAGGCATCGAAGGGGCTGATGTTATTATCTCTTTAAGACTTCAAAAAGAGAGGATGATTGCTGCAGATATCCCTGATGAGCAAACCTATTTTGAAGGGTTTGGCCTCACAAATGATAGATTAAAGCTTGCTAAACCAGATGCAATTGTCATGCATCCTGGACCAGTTAATCGGGGTATAGAGCTTAGCTCTGAAGTTGCAGATGGTTCTCAATCGGTCATACTTCAACAGGTCACTAACGGCATTGCTGTTCGCATGGCTGTTATGGAAATACTTGCTGGAGCTTTTTAAATTATGAGCCAGCCTATTAACTATGATCTTGCAAAAGATGCGCTTCATAAACTAAACACTGACGACACGATCTCATCTGCACACGGATTACTGTGCGGCTTCTATTGTGTCAAACAAGACATCCATCTGGATGAATGGCTTAATGAAATCCTAGTGAGTATTGACCTCAACAACCTACTTGAAAAGGAATCTCATCAGGTACTAGCTGAAATATTTAACAACACCAGCGAGCAACTTGCCGACCCTACGCTTAACTTTTGGCCTGTAATTGCTGATGATGATACGCCTCTCAGAGAGCAGGCGAATACACTTATTGAATGGTGTCAAGGCTTCTTAATGGGTCTCGGTCTTAGCTCAGTAGAGACCTCTGATGAAGAGGTTACAGAGATGATTAAGGACATCAGTGAGATATCCCAGCTAGATGCAGACCTTCTTGATACTGATGATAATGCTGAGGATTTTTATGAAATCGTTGAGTTTGTCAGAATTGGTGTACTCTTTATTCAAGAGACTTTACAGCCCTCCAAGCAAGACTTTATCAGCCCCACTCAACTCCACTAATAATAACCTCGATAACTTAAGTTAATACTCAATCTCTATAATTATTTTATTTGCTTTGTCTATAATTAAAGTGTCCAATATTCAACTAAGGACTATTAAGAAAACTTTTTAATAACTTTAGGAGTAAAAAATGACATTAACACATTTATTTAAAGCCCAAGCTATATTTGCCTGGATATGGGTTGTGATGTTCTGGCTATTTCCAAGTGTTCCTGCTGATAGCTTTGGATTTGCATTAGCTGACAATCCTGATCTTGTGACCTTTGGTCAAGCAGCATCAATCCCAATACTAGGCATAGGTGTTATTTCTTGGATGGCTCCAAGTTGGGTTAGTGATGAACATATAAAAAAATTAGGTATGCTGATGGGGGTGTACATTAACCTTTGTTTTGTGGCAGTTCAGCTGTTTCACATATCAACCGATGCTGCTGCTTTGGATCCTTTCGGAATGTTTGCAACTGCGATTTTTGTAGCTTTATTCTTCTGGAAGTGTCGCGCTTCTGACTAGTTAATAAAAAGCCGAATTAAACATTAGTCTAGTTCGGCTTTTAAAATGGTGGCCACACCTAGAATTGAACTAGGGACACAGGGATTTTCAGTCCCTTGCTCTACCAACTGAGCTATATGGCCAAAGCGCGTAATTATACACAAGGCAAATCATAATTGAGTTTGAATTTAAGCTCTGAAACCCTTGTTTGATCTATAAGTTATCTAAATACTTCTCAGCGTCTAATGCCGCCATACACCCTGAGCCAGCAGAAGTAACTGCTTGCCTATAAACATGGTCAGCCACATCCCCTGCAGCAAAAACTCCCTCAACACTTGTTTGGGTTGCATTCCCCTCTAATCCAGCCTGAACTTTAATATAGCCGTTGTTGATTTCGATTTGCCCTTCAAAGATGCTTGTGTTTGGCTTATGTCCAATCGCTATAAAAACGCCATGCACATCAATCTCTTTTGTATTTCCGTCATTTCCTCTTAAGCGAAGACCTGTGACACCCATCTCATCGCCTAAAACTTCATCCAAATTGTGGTCCCACTCAATGGATACATTTCCATTTTGAGCTTTTTCCATAAGCTGATCAGACAGAATCTTTTCAGATCTAAACTTTTCTCTTCGGTGAACAACTGTGACATGGTTCGCAATATTAGATAGATAAAGGGCCTCTTCAACGGCCGTATTGCCACCACCTATAACAGCAACCTTTTGTCCGCGATAGAAAAAACCATCGCATGTAGCACAAGCTGAAACACCTTTACCCTTAAAGGCTTCTTCAGAGTCAAGACCTAAATATTGAGCAGTTGCTCCTGTTGAAATGATGACTGCATCTGCAGTATAGGTGGTCTCGCCACCCTGAAGCGTAAAGGGACGCTTTGAAAAATCAACACTCGTTATATGGTCGTTAATGATTTCAGTATTAAATCTTAGTGCGTGCTCTTTCATGCGCTCCATCAGATCTGGTCCCTGAAGCCCGTCATGATCCCCAGGCCAATTATCAACGTCAGTCGTGGTCATCAATTGACCGCCTTGCTCAAGTCCACTTACAATCACAGGATTTAAGTTTGCCCTAGCCGCATAGACTGCGGCTGAATAGCCAGCGGGGCCTGATCCAACAATCAAAACTCGGCAATGTTTGATATCACTCATAATGAAATACTTTATACTAATTAATCAAATGAGTATTATAAGCTGTCTTGAAAAAAAATAACAAACGAACCACTCAAAATACCCCTATAAATAATCCGCGCTCAAAACTCGTTAGCGAATCTATTTTTATTTTGCTGATGACCGCTGGTGCTATTTTTTTGATATCACTAATAACAAGCGCGCCATCTGAAGACCCGTGGACGGGTGGAGCTGTCCTAAGTAAGCCGGTAATGAACAGCGCAGGAATATTTGGCGCCTACTTAAGCGATATCAGTATAGGGATACTAGGGTATGTTGCCTATGTCATTCCAATATCTTTCATATGGCTAGGCTACAACTTCCATCGTGATGCAAACAAAGAGAGGCAGAGTCAACTCACTTTTCTAATTCGCCTCATATCTTATTTTGTAATGCTGTTCTTTATTGCTGCGCTGGCACACCAATACGCACCTGAAATAAAAGTGATGGATGGACTGAAAGAAACCTTTTTGGCTGGAGGAATGATTGGTAAGTCAATGCATGAACTTCTCTTTTATGATCTTTTTGGGGACTCTTCAACACTCATTTATGTTGGAATCATTCTGGTTAGTTTTAGTATCGCGACTAGCGCCTCTTGGAAAAATATTAGCACCTCACTGTTCAAAAATCGTCTCAAAAAAAGAGAAAAGACTCCAGATAAAACAAAGAAAGACAAGATAAAGCCAGAAATTATCAGCTCCAAACCTGCCGCTCTCGCAGCATCAACAAAAACAGAAAAATCCAACACGGCTGAAAAACCTAAAAAGGCTGAGAAGGCTGAAAAACCTAAAAAGGCTGAGAAGGCTGAAAAACCTAAAAAGGCTGACAAGCCGCAAAAAGAACAAGGTAGTAACCTATTCAAATCAGGCGCTTCGGGAGGCCTACCAAACTTATCACTGCTTGACGATGTTGATAATTCTGGATTAGGCTATACAGAAGAATTTTTGGTTGAAATGGGTCAACAAGTTGAAATTAAACTGAAAGATTTTGGTTTTGATGTAACCATCACAGCAGTAACTCCGGGGCCTGTTGTCACACAATTTGAGATATCTCTCGCACCTGGTATTAAAGTCAGTCAAATTATGAACCTTAACAAAGACCTCGCCAGAGCACTCCTTGTCGAAAGTGTCAGAATCGTTGATGTTATTCCAGGAAAGCCGGTCATTGGACTTGAAATACCAAACAACAATCGAGAAATGATTGGCCTTAAAGAAATTCTCTCGAGTGAGGCTTTTGCTAAGGCAAACTCCACACTTTCAATGGGCCTTGGTAAAGACATTAATGGCCTGCCAGTGGTAGTTGATCTTGCAAAAATGCCTCACTTGTTGGTAGCTGGTGCTACGGGAATGGGAAAATCAGTGGGCCTTAATGCGATTATCTTAAGTATCTTATATAAGGCTACTCCAGAGCAAGTCAGGCTGATCATGATTGATCCTAAAATTGTTGAGCTCGCCTCGTATGCCGACATACCTCATCTTCTAACACCAGTAGTAACAAATATGAACGAGGCTGCAAGTGCACTCTGGTGGTGTGTCAATGAAATGGAAAGGCGTTACAATCTCCTTGCCAAGTTTGGCGTCAGAAACATTGAATCATTCAACGAAAAACAGCGGCTTGCTAAAAAATCTGGAAAGCCACTATTAGACCCATCTTTCAATCCAGAGACTGCCAAAGAGGGGGAAGAACATCCTGAACTTGAAGCGCTCCCACTTATCGTTATTGTGATTGATGAATACGCCGACATGTTAGGTGCTCTTGCACAAGAAGATAGGGCTAAATCAAAACGAGTTGAGAGCCTTATTGTTCGTATAGCGCAAAAATCTCGCGCAGCTGGAATGCATCTGATTGTTGCAACACAAAGACCGAGTGTTGATGTGATAACTGGTCTTATCAAATCTAACATTCCAACAAGAGTATCGTTCAAAGTCTCCTCGAAAACAGACTCCAGAACTATTCTAGATCAATCTGGAGCTGAGCAGCTTCTGGGTATGGGTGATATGCTCTACATGGCCCCAGGATTGTCACACCTCACAAGAGTTCATGGCGCCTTTGTTGAAGATAGTGAGATACTTAGAGTTGTCAAACACCTTAAAAAAAATTCAAACCCTAATTATCTAGATGGCGTTCTTAATCCACAAACAGAGTCGATGGGTGATAAAGAGCTAGGACAGTCTTCTGGTGAGCAGGATCCTCTTTTTGATGAGGCCGTGCAAATAGTAACTTCGACAAGAAGAGCATCAATATCGAGTCTTCAAAGAAGAATGCGTATCGGCTATAATCGCGCAGCTCGAATTATTGAGGATATGGAAGCTAGTGGGATTGTCAGCTCAATGAATAGTGCTGGCAATAGAGACGTCCTAGCACCAGAACCGATTGACCCAGACTCCTAAATTAATGCTCTATAAGGTCTGGTCTATTGCCATCATGCTTGCAGCGTTAGCAACGGCCGGTATCCTTCTTCTGGAATCTCAACTCCAACAAGTCATCTTATTGCCAGACCAAGGAGCTGCTTGGTACTTTTGGAAGAGAACAGATCCCAACTTTGTCTCTCAAGGAACTGCATGGGGAGGCTACATCACCCATCAACTTTTCATATGGGGAATTATCAACTGGGCGCAAAAAAATAGAGAAAAACTTAGCGATAGATCCAAGATGCATGCTATTAATTGGATTGCATTAGGGGGTACTGCAGCATTTGGATTGATACATTTTATTCAAACTGCATTCTGGTATGACGGACTGGCACAAAACGTATCTGTATTTTCATCTCAAGCATCGGTCATACTTTTGCTAGTCGTTGTTTTGATGATTGAAGCGCCAAGAAGGGGGTTATTTTTTGGATCTGGCGGCAAAAAATTCATTGGAATAAGACCATTCTTAATTCGATATCATGGCTACTATTTCTCCTGGGCCGTAGTCTATACATTTTGGTTTCATCCAATGGAAACGACGTGGGGACACTTATTTGGGTTTTTCTATACGTTTTTATTAATGATTCAGGCTGGCTTTATTTTTACTCGGGTCCACACTAACCGATGGTGGACACTTACCCTAGAAGTCTTGGTTCTATTTCATGGCGTTGTGGTTGCTTTACTCGCAGGACAAGAATTTTGGCCAATGTTTCTTTTTGGATTCCTTATGATGTTTATTGTTACCCAAATGCATGGCTTAGGCTTGTCAAAATTGACTAAATGGCTTCTAGCAGCATTGTTTATATTTGCCTTGGTCTTTGTATACTCAGACAGAGGCTGGAGTCAGATCAATGAGGTTCTAAGAATCCCTATGATTGACTATTTACTTGTCTTTGTTTTAGCTGGACTAATACTATTAACAAAAAAAACTTGATAGAAAAGAAAGAGTCCAATAATTGACTTTATTCTATCCTACAAATGATTCTGCTGCAGGAAAATACTGAAGCAATGCAACTACGCCGAGATAAACAACTAAAAACATTATCGCCATGACTCCAAGACACAACGCAACCATTTTTGGTATGTCTCTAGTGTCTAGATTATTCATATTAAACAAGCTTCCTGAATAGAAAACCAACGATGATTAAACTTGCCATAAAAATGCTTATACAAAATGCGCAGATAAACATTGGATTAAATAATATCTCCATAAACTCCTCAAAAAATATTTTGCTATTAAAAAGTGCTTCGACGTCTAAAAGCAAGAAATAGGAAAAAAGGAGTTCATCTGCAGTAATTACCTATTTCACGCTCAAGACGCCAAAACTCTTTGAGTGGCATGTCAACTGCAAAATTGGAAGATCCTTTAGGGGCTATGTTCTGCAAAGATGACTACTGCCATTCAGGATAATTATGACAAGACACTTCAATTAAAAACATGACCTATGTCAAGTTTCTTAAGTTTTGAGTGTGATTTGTTAATAATATTTAGATTTTTGAATAAGAAGTAAGTTTAACAACTTTTATTCAGTCTTTTCATCATCAAAAAGAATTCTGTTTGCTGAGCCCTCTAAATCATCGTACTGGTCATTATTAAGTGTCCAAAAAAAAGAAATAAGACCGATAAAGCTTAATAAAAGAGCTATAGGAATTAGGTAAACAAGCACATCCATTATTCTATCCCTTTGCTATTCAATCTAAAGCTATTTAAGATAACCACCAATGAAGAGCTTGACATGGCTATCGCAGCAATAAGAGGTGTTACATAACCAAACACAGCTAATGGGATAGCGATCATGTTGTAGCAAATTGCTATCATAAAATTTTCTATTATTATTTTTTTGGCTTGCTTAGCAACAACAATAGTCTTAATAATTGGCCTTAGAACTTTACCTTGAAAGACTATATCAGCTGTGTTTTGGGTAATATCTATTGCACTTGAGGGCGATATAGAAACATCCGCTAATGAAAGTGATGGGGCATCATTTAATCCGTCTCCTACCATCAATATTTTGGATCCTTTCTTTTTTAACTTTTCTATATATTCACACTTATCTATTGGTGAGGCTTCTCCATAATAGTCAGCAATTCCGACCTTTTTTGCAATATTGCTAACGATTTTGTTAGAGTCTCCTGAAAGGAGAGTGACCTTATAGCCTATATTTTGAAAATATTGAACTGTATTTTTTGCATCTTTTCTTAAAACATCAATAAACTTAAAACAAATTTTTTCATTATTTATTGAAAGCCATAGCTCTATTTCATCTGTCTCCTGATTATTCTCGTTTCCACACCATTGCCTCCTTCCAAGCCTAACCTCTTTGTCACCAACAAATGCCTGGATACCAAAGCCTAGAAATTCTTCTACATTATTAACGTCTAACAGCTCCCCCGAGTATGCCATTGAGATTGCCTGTGACAATGGATGCTTGCTATTGACTGCCAGCGACGCTGCAATTTGAAGTTGAGACTCGTTATAGCCTTTCTCTATAAGTTCAGGCTTTCCAAGAGTTAGCGTTCCAGTTTTATCTAAAATGACCGTATCAATACCAGCTAGCTTTTCTAATGCGTCACCAGACTTCAATAATATTCCACTTTTAAAAAGCCTTGAACCTGCAAGAACTTGGGCAACAGGTACAGCCAATCCAAGAGCGCATGGACACGTAATTATGAGGACTGTTACGGCATTCAAAAGCGCTAATTGCCATGTTTGATCAAATACCAACCACCCTAAAAAAGTCAATAGCGCTATTATATGGACTGACGGTGTATATATACTTGCCGCCTTATCTGCAATTCTTACAAACCTTGACTTAGATCTTTCTGACCTCTCCATTAAAGCAACAATTTCTCCCAACAAACTTTCTTGGCTTGCTTTCGATGCTGTTAGCTGAAATGCAGATGCAATATTGATTGTGCCAGCAAAAACAGCATCTCCCTTATTGACCAGATTTGGTATTGTTTCACCCGTAATTAGACTCATGTCGACCTCTGAGATTCCCTTGAAAACTACTCCATCAACCGGAATACTCTCTCCCGGTGCAACAAGTATAGTCATGCCCTCCTTAATATCTCGAATTGGAACATTGTGTCTCTTGCTATCCATAAGAACAGTTGCAGTTCCATGAAGCTTCGCAAGCAAAGCCTTGGCAGATTCTTTTGCTTTTCCTTTAGCACGAATATCTAGATACCGACCAATTAATAGAAAAAAAAGAAGCATCACTGCAGAGTCAAAATAGATATGCTCACCATGATTAATTGTCTCAAATAGACTCATCATGCTTGCAAGAATTATGGCTAAAGAGATTGGGACATCCATATTTGTATGTCTTTTTTTCAATGCATTGAGCGAAGAAAAAAAGAAAGGCCTTCCAGAATAAATAATCGCAGGTAGCGCAATAATGACTGAAATCCAATGCAAGAAGTCTTGAGTTGCAACCCCCATAAACTTAACTTCTTCTGACCACAGACCTATAGAAATCATCATCAGATTGCCCATCGCAAAACCTGCGACAGCAAGGCAACGTAAAAGTGTTTTTTCTTGATCTTTTGAATTACCTTCAATGCTACCACCAAAGGGCTTAAGGCCATAGCCCAGATCAATAACCTTCTTGGCTAAAAAATCACCAAAGCTTTGTGCACCTTTCCAGGAGTATGTTAACCTTTCGGTAGACATATTAACCCTTGCTGATAAAACCTCTTTGTGCTCTTTAAGTGCCTTTTCTACGCGTTGGACGCAGGAGGCACAATGAATATTTTCTATGGAAAGCGTTAAGCTATAACCATCGTCAGCGTCTTGGTCTGCAAAAATGGAAAAAACATCCTCCTTGTAAGGATGTTCTTTGTCGCTGTTTTCCAAAATCTTCATAAAATCCCAAATTCCTAGTAATAATACCTTTCATTTACTAAAGCTTTTATAGTGTCTTTAGTAAACTATGATGCGCTTACTTTTTTGATGCTTCTTTTGATCTTTTTGAGCCAATACCCTTATGTCCCACTGCCCCTTTAAGGGGAAGTTTATTGCCTTACTTTCATACCTACCTTTAGACTCATGTTCAAGCAAAACTTCGAAGTCCAGACCTGATTTAGTAGAGCGAGATATATGAGCAACAACTTCAGCAGTTTCGATGGGTTGGCCCTGTTTATCGTTTAGCTCAAAGATTAGTGATGATCCAGTAAATTCAATATATCCCTCCCACCCCTCAATCTCCTGCTGATTGTATGCATCAATATACTGATTATAATTTAATCCCTTTTGATAAGCATTTTCAGTAACAACACCGCTATGTGTTGATGTAGCAAGGTAAACAAAAATACCATCAAAGATTGCTATTACCACAAAAAATGCTACAAAATATAGCGGAATTATTCTATCTCTGAATGACTCTTTATTATGCATTATTCTTTTCCACTCACAAATATACTGTTCTTTTGTTGTATGATTTTGGTTATAACATCCTCAACATAGAAGGTGAGATTTTGGCGCAAATGTTCTTGCTTATAGGATGTCAAAAAGACACGAAAATGACCAACACTGTCGGCAAATACTTTTAAATTTTCAGGGCTAATATTGCCAGCCCCCAAAACCTTTATTTCTGCTCTTTCTAGGCCTGAGACAGTTAGTGCATAGACTTTATCTTCATGAGTCTTATTGAGAATTTTAATATCATAGCCGTTACGAATTTTATGCGCCTTTAGTTGGACAAACATTGGATTTCGGTCATGCAATACATGCAACTCAATTGGCGAACGAGAGTTCAATCCATAAAACATAATAGAAGAAGTTATGAGAAGAATAGATAAGTAAAAAATTGTTCTTTTTCGCCATATATTGATTTTTTTCTCTCTGTTTTTTTCGATTAATTTCTGGTTTAGCTCGGTATCATAGCGAACCAATCCACGAGGCAAACTTAGCTTGTCCATAACATTGTTACATGCGTCAATGCACATCCCGCAAGCTATACATTCCATCTGTAGGCCGTTTCTAATATCAATGCCAGCTGGACATACATGGACACATATTTTACAATCTATACAGTGCCCTCTCCCCTGCCAACTTGTGCCTTTTTTGAAGGGACTCCTTGGCTCTCCTCGAGACTCATCATAACAAATAATCAAAGACTTTTCATCAAACATTGCCGATTGAAAGCGTGCATAAGGACACATGTAATTACAGACCTGTTCGCGTCCAAAACCAGCCAACAAATAGGTGCTACCGGTAAGCGCTATAATCCAACCTGTGACTGACCAAGGAACATCAAAATTGAGTATCTGACTCATCAAAGTAGGCGCGTCGTTATAATAAAAAACCCATGCACCGCCGGTAATCAATCCAATAAAAATCCATGTTAAATGAGTGGCTAGCTTGCGCAAAAATTTATTAAAGCTTAAGCTTGATTGGTCCAGCTTCATTCTTTTTTGACGATCTCCTTGAAAGATTCTTTCGACCCAAACAAATAAATCTGTCCAGACCGTTTGTGGGCATATATACCCACACCAAGCCCTTCCAAAGAGACTGGTAACAAAAAAAAGTCCTACTGCTGCAATAATTAAAAGGCCTGTAATGTAGTAAACCTCTTGAGGCCAAATCTCAATGAAAAAAAAGTACGCCCTACTGTTAGGAATGTCGATCAGTATTGCCTGGTCTGGCGCATTGAATCCACGGTCCCACCTAACCCATGGTGCAAGATAATAAATCCCCAATGTGATGAACATTAGCAACCACTTTATTTTGCGATATTTGCCCCAAACTCTTTTTGGGTAAACTTTTTGCTGCTTTTCAAAAAGCTTACTGTTGTTATTTGTGGGCAAACTTACTCACCGCCACCCAAGGAGTGGACATAAATAGCGAGTTGTTTTATTGTTGCATCATCCAACCGACCTTCCCAAGCCGGCATGACGCCATGTTTTGGATTTTCAATTTGACTAACTATTCCCGGATTGCTGTCTTCAACATGAAGCCATATGCTGTCAGAAATGTTTGCGGCACCAAGACTTGGGTTGCCAACCCCATCCTTCCCATGACAAAACAAACACATCTGCTCATACTTTGTTTTTCCTTCCGCAGTATAGCGCCAACCTTTAGATAAACTCATCACATATGCTGCAATTTGTTTCAAATCTTCCTCTTGCATGCCTTTAAATGAAGGCATTGTAGAAGCTCTAGTCTTAGGGTTGTTTGTGCGAATGCCATACTTAATCGTTAGATAGATATTTTCAATTGAACCTCCCCAAAGCCAATCATCATCATTCAGATTGGGGTATCCTCTCGCACCTGCTGCGCCACTTCCATGACAACCAGCACAATTTTCCTTGAAAGCTGACTTGCCTCCCGCTACTGCAAAAGCAAACAGTTGAGGATGCTTCATAACATCCTCAATTGAATTTTTTTGAAATTGTTCTAGATTTTCAGCGCGTCGAGATAAAATTTCATTTTGACTCTCTTCGAGTTGTTTGTACTGAGTCCAATTTATACTTCCCTGAGTGCCTCCACGAAAACCATCGCCTGAAAACGTTGGCCATGCGGGATAGACATACCAGTAACCGATAGCCCAAACTATTGTAACAATAAATAACCATACCCACCATCGCGGTGAAGGGTTGTTCAACTCTTTTATGCCATCCCATTCATGACCAGTTGTTTCAATGCCGCTAAATTCATCAATGTGTTTGTCTTTATCGTCTTGGATCATAATCATCCTCCACAATAGGTATATATTTGTATGACTCTATTTGCTCTTTTCTACTTGGGGAGAAAGACCATAAAGCAACTCCAATAAAAACACAGACAAAAAATAAAAGCCCAATGACGCCTGCATTTGAATTTATATAATCAATCATTCTGGGCTCGTTTCTTTAATCAAAATATCTGGATCGTAATCTTTAAGATTGGCCATAGTTCCCAGAACTTGAAGATAGGCAATAATTGCATCTAGTTCTGACACAACTCCTTTCTTTCCATCAAAGTTTCGAATATTTATGTTTTTGCCGTAACGCTCAAATAGAGCCGATTCGCTTTCACTATTCCCTTCTTGTGCTTGAGTCATGGCATCGTCGTAGGCATTTTCAATCATTGAGTCTGTGTAAGGAACACCTACTAATTTTAGGGTCGCCAAGTGTGCCCCAATATCAACAAGATTAGCATCTCTACTTTCCATAGCGCTATAGCTCGGCATAATTGATTCGGGGACAAACTCTTGAGGATTAATCATGTGCCCAACATGCCAATCATCTGAATATTTACCGCCAACCCGTGCTAAATCTGGCCCTGTTCTCTTTGATCCCCACTGGAAAGGATGGTCATACATACTTTCTGCTGCCAATGAATAATGGCCATAACGCTCCACCTCATCTCTTAGTGGCCTGATTTGCTGACTATGACAACCATAGCATCCCTCTCGAATATATATATCCTGACCTGCTAATTCCAATGGCGTATATGGCCTAATTCCTTTGATAGGTTCAATCGTGGTTTCCACTCGAAAAAGTGGCACAATTTCTATTAACCCTCCAACTGAGATTGCTATAACAACACAAACCAACAATAGGATTGAATTTTTCTCGATCTTACTATGTTTGTTTAGCATGTCATTTACTCCAATTATGAAACAAACTGTGCTTTATCGTCATTGGTAGCAACAGTTTTCCATAAGTTGTAAACCATAATCAGGGCGCCAATTAGGAATAAAACCCCTCCAAGTGCACGAATAATGTAGTAAGGATGCATCGCCATCACAGTCTCTACAAACGAATACTCCAAATAGCCTAGACTGTCATAACTCCGCCACATCAAACCCTGCATCACTCCAGCAATCCACATTGCTGAAATATAAAAAACGATTCCAATGGTGGCAATCCATAAATGCGCATTTACAAGTTTCAATGAATACAGCTCTTTCCTTTTCCAGAGCTTAGGAACTAAATGATAGATAGCACCAAAACTAATAAAGGCAACCCATCCAAGAGCTCCAGAGTGAACATGACCAATCGTCCAATCGGTGTAATGACTCAAAGCATTAACCTCTTTGATTGCCATTACAGGTCCTTCAAAAGTGCTCATACCATAAAAAGCGAGGGAGACTATCATGAACTTTAGTACTGGGTCTTCGCGAAGCTTATGCCAAGCTCCTGAGAGTGTCATTAGACCGTTAATCATCCCACCCCAACTCGGCATCCATAATATAATTGAAAACGTCATTCCAAGTGTCTGTGCCCAATCTGGAAGCGCAGTATAATGAAGGTGGTGAGGGCCTGCCCAAATATAAATAAATATTAATGACCAGAAGTGCAGAATAGACAGTCGATAAGAATAAACGGGTCGATTTGCTCTCTTTGGTACAAAATAATACATAATTCCTAAGAAGCCAGCTGTCAGAAAAAAGCCGACTGCATTATGACCATACCACCATTGAATCATAGCATTTTGAACCCCTCCCCACAGGGGGTAGCTCTTAAAACTTGTCAAAGATACTGGCACTGAAATACCGTTTACAAGGTGAAGCACGGCCACTGTGACTATAAAAGCTAAGAAAAACCAGTTTGCTACATAGATATGCGGTTCCTCTCTTTTTGTTAGTGTCATGAGATAAACTATAAGGTAGACCACCCATACAATTGTTAGCCATAAATCAGCATACCACTCTGGCTCAGCATACTCCTTACCTTGAGTCACACCAAAAACGTAGCCAAGAGCTGCCATTACGATGAATACTTGATAGCCCCAAAACGTAAAATTAGCAAGCCGACTACCCCAAAGTCTTGTACGACAAGTCCTCTGGACAACAAAATAACTCGTAGCAAATAATACATTCCCCCCAAAAGCAAATATTACTGCAGACGTGTGGAGTGGCCTTAGTCTTCCAAATGTAAAGTAAGGTTCAAAATTAAGGCCAGGGAAGGCCATCTGAAGCGCAATATAGAGGCCAGCACAAAACCCTATAATTGCCCAAAAGACTGATGCAACTGTAAATTTTTTTACAATCTCATCATTGTATTCTGGCACTGCCAAAGACTTATTCATCTTGCTTCTCCATACTGCAATTATTTATCTGAATTTAAATTTCTGCAATGCAACATTTTACTTTATAACTTTGTGCAATGCAACATATATATTTAATCTAAAAAACCAGATAATAAAATACAACTAAATTCTTGCCAAAAGCACTTCTATGAAAAGTATCACAAATAATTGAAAAATATTAATTGACTTAGGTCAATTAATAGAAAATAAAAAAAACTATGTTTAATCTTCGCCCCTAAAAAACTAATGGATATTATTAACAAAATGCCAAGTTAAAAAAAAGTTTTATTTCAATTTTGTGGGATAATAGATCATTATGAATCCAAAAAATAGTGAACACAAAACCTACCTTAATTTTTTGTCAGAATTAGCTCTATTTAAGAACATGCAGGCAAATGAAATTGAATCAGTGGTTGCATATCTAAAAGTTAAGAATTACGAAAAAGGCGAAATGTTTTCCTTTGATGTAAATAATCGGCCTCGTCTATATATAGTATTTACTGGACAATTTAAATTGACCAAGATAAATGAACGCGGTGATGAGATGATTTTACGAGTCATAAATCAGGATGAAGTGGTCTCTCCAATGCATTTTTCTCACTATTATGATGTCTCTGCAGAGTTTATAACTGACACAACTCTTCTATACTTTTCTGAAGAAACTATTAACAACCTAGTTAAAGAAAATCTAACGTTTGCTAAAAACATTATCAACATGTTAGCTGAAAATGTTCAAAGCCTAATGGTAACTGCTGAAGTTTGGCGTTTAAAAAATACCAAGGAGAGACTTGGGTGGTTTTTAGCCTCTGTCAACAACAACAACCTAGGCAAACTTCCTATATCTAAATCACTTCTTGCATCGTACTTAGGAATGACGCCTGAATCCCTCTCAAGAGCATTAAAAAAACTTAGCGAGGAAGGCATTGAATTAGAAAACAAAAGCATTGTCCAAAGAACTGGAAAGGAGCTTTGTGCATATTGTGATAAAGTTATCGGATCTGACTGCAATATTTTTGGGACTCACGACTGCCCTCTTTTTAACTCTTAAAAAACTAACTTGATTTACATCAAGGATAAATAGTTTCTTCATAAAGATAATAGCTACTAACTTATATGGTTACAAGTTATTATGTTTATCAGATCAAAGAAAGGTCAAGCAAATTCTGTACTAGCACTCAACACATTTGCCTTTACTGCATGTTTTGCTGTTTGGGTAATGTTCTCAATTATTGGAATCCCAATAAAAGAGCTTTTGAGTTTATCTGAAACTCAATTTGGTTTATTAGTAGCAACTCCAATCTTAACAGGATCAATCATTCGACTACCGGTTGGAATGCTTACCGATAAACTGGGGGGAAGGATAGTATATTTTTCTTTAATGCTATCAATAATTGCACCATTATGGTTTATTGGCAACGCTACAAAATATTGGCAATTTCTGGTACTTGGTCTATTTGTTGGTGTTGCAGGAGCTTCTTTTTCTGTTGGCATTGCTTATACATCCAAATGGTTCGAGGCTGGGAAACAGGGTTTTGCCATGGGCATTTTTGGTGCAGGCAATGCAGGAGCAGCAATTACTAAATTTATTGCGCCCTCACTAGTTGTTACTTACGGTTGGCAAATAGTACCAAAGATCTATGCTATTGCAATGATTGTCGTTTTGCTTCTTTATTGGATGTTTACTTATGAAGATCCAAGTCACAAAGTTTCATCAAAGGTCACGATTAAGGAGCAGTTATCTATTTTAAAAGACCCAAAAATATGGAAGTACATGCAGTATTACTCATTGGTTTTTGGGGGCTTTGTTGCCCTATCTTTGTGGATGACAAAATACTACATAAATGAGTATGGATTTGATCTTACTACTGCAGCCCTTATGGCATCAATATTTGTTTTACCTTCAGGCGTTATTCGTGCACTAGGAGGATGGTTTTCTGATAAATATGGAGCTTATAAGGTCACATGGTGGGTTATGTGGATTTCAGTTGTATGTCTGTTTTTTATGTCTTACCCTCAAACAGCTTTAATCATTCAAACAACTAATGGTGAAGCAATGTTTGACATTAGCCTTAATGTTTGGATTTTCACAGCCCTGCTATTTGTGCTTGGAATTGCATGGGGTTTTGGCAAAGCCTCCGTTTTTAAATTTTTATCTGATGAGTATCCTCAAAATATAGGTGTTGCTTCAGGCATTGTTGGTCTAGCGGGTGGCTTAGGGGGCTTCTTATTGCCAATTATGTTTGGCATTCTTATTGATCATACTCATATTAATTCAGTCATATTTATGCTTCTTTATGGCGCCACTGGTGTCTCACTAATTTGGATGCATTTCACTTTTAGCAAAGAAGAGAATGAAAGAAAAATACATGAAGCAAATGAAATTGTGCTTGAGGAATACAAGAATACCCATGGGGAAGATGCATTGTTATCTGCCCGTGCAATTTTAGAACAGGCTGACTTAATTGAAGAACTTAATCAAAGATACAACGACTTCAAAAACAAACACAAGAAATAATAAATTAACAATAAAGAGGAAAATTCAAATGGCGAATAATTTAGTTGGCTGGGATCCGGACAACGAATCAAAATGGGAGAACGAGCAGGAGGCAATAGCCAAAAGAAACCTGTGGATTTCAATTCCAAGCCTGTTATGTGGTTTTGCAATATGGGTTATGTGGAGCATTATTACTGTTCAAATGCTCAATACTGGCTACGGTGGATTTGACCAATCACAACTATTTACATTGACCGCAATAGCTGGCCTTTCAGGCGCCACCTTAAGAATCCCCTCAACCTTTTTTATCAGTTTAGCGGGCGGTAAAAACAGCATTTTTATAACGACATTGCTTCTTATATTGCCAGCGGCGGGAGTTGGAGTAGCTTTATCAAATCCATATACCCCATTTTGGCATTTTCAAATACTCGCATTACTCTCAGGAATTGGAGGCGGTAATTTTGCATCCTCAATGTCAAATATTTCATTTTTCTTTCCGAACAAAATACAGGGTTACGGCCTCGGTATGAATGCAGGCCTTGGAAACTTCGGTGTTACCGCTACGCAAATTCTAATCCCTCTAGCAATGACATTTACGATAGCTTCTTTTGAGCCTCAAACACTGCAGATAGCTTCAGGCACGCTAATCGGAAAAATTCCTGCTGGCACTGAAACATATTTACAAAATTCAGGGTATATCTGGCTAATTATATTAATTCCAGTTGTTGTAGCCTCTTGGATTGGCATGAATAACATTGTTGATGATCATGTTTCACCCAATATAGGCTCACTTTTTAATGCAACAATTAAGATCATTATGATGTTAATTATTGGTCTTATAACTGCCTCATTTGGATTATGGCTACTTCTTCCGAAATTGGCAAATGGCTCTGGATGGTTGATTAATAAGTGGATAGTGCTGCCGATAGTTATAGGACTCACAGTTGGATGCCTTAAGTTGCTACCTCTAGGATTAGACTATAAAAACAATATTTCACGCCAATACAAAATTTTCCAAAATAAACATACCTGGGCAATGACAATTATTTACACAATGACTTTTGGGTCTTTCATTGGCTACTCCGCTGCCCTTGCGTTATCAATAAAAGTTATTTTTGGTTTTCAGCACGTCTTAATCGATGGCGTTATGACCCATGATATGGTTAACCCAAATGCACCGTCTGCACTTTCTTATGCTTGGATGGGCGCCTTTTTTGGTGCGCTAATAAGGCCCATTGGCGGAACTATCGCCGACAAAATGGGTGGCGCAAAAGTAACACAGATTATCTCAGCGATTATGGTTGCCTCAGCACTAGGAGTGGCATATTTTATGAAACAGGCTTATGTATCAGCAAATCCTGAGATATATTTTTTTCCATTCTTGGCTTTATTTGTAGTTCTATTTGCAGCAACCGGTGTAGGTAACGGCTCAACATTTAGAACAATTTCACAGGTTTTTAACAAGGAGCAAAGAGGGCCAGTATTAGGATGGACTTCAGCTGTAGCAGCTTACGGGGCTTTTATCATACCGAAAGTTTTTGGGGAGCAAATAAAAGCAACAACCCCTGAAAATGCTCTTTATGGGTTCGCTATATTTTATTTAATTTGTATGTTAATTAATTGGTGGTTCTACCTTAGAAAAAAATCAGAATTTCAAAATCCATAATCAATACATAATCATAACGGAGATATAAATGAGCCATTTCTTAGATCGACTCAGATACTTTAAGCGCATAGAATCAACCTACTCAAAAGGTCACGGCATAGTTACCAAGGAAGATAGGGCCTGGGAAGATGTTTACCGAAACCGATGGCGTCATGACAAGGTTGTAAGATCAACTCATGGTGTCAATTGTACTGGCGGATGTTCATGGCAAATATTTGTTAAGAATGGCTTAGTGTCATACGAAATGCAGCAAACTGACTATCCTAGAACGCGAGATGACTTGCCTAATCACGAGCCAAGAGGCTGTCAAAGAGGGGCTTCTTTTTCATGGTACTTGTATAGCCCACACCGAATCAAGTACCCACTCGTACGAAGCCGACTTCTTGAGCTCTACCGAGAAGAGAAAAGCAAAGGCAAAAGCCCTGTAAAGGCCTGGGAAGCAATCCAAAGCGACAAACACAAGCGTGATCAGTATGTGAGTGTGCGTGGACTTGGGGGGTTTGTTCGCTCAACCTGGGAAGAGTCTGAAGAGATGATCGCTGCGGCGAATATTTATACAATTAAAAAATGGGGGCCAGATCGCATTTATGGCTTTAGCCCTATTCCAGCAATGTCAATGGTTTCATATGCCGCTGGGTCTAGATACCTATCACTAATTGGCGCAGGTGTTGGCTCCTTTTATGACTGGTATTGTGATCTACCTCCTGCGTCGCCTCAAGTGTGGGGTGAACAAACTGACGTACCTGAGTCAGCAGACTGGTTCAACTCTAAGTACATTATTGTTTGTGGAGCAAACCTACCTATGACAAGAACTCCCGACGCTCACTTTGCAGTTGAAGCACGCTATAACGGAACAAAAGTCGTATCCATGGCTCCAGATTATGCAGAGTATGTGAAGTTTGCAGATTTATGGATGCCAGTTAAACAGGGCACTGATGCAGCAGCATTTATGGCTATGGGTCATGTCGCCCTAAAAGAGTTTCACATTGACAATCAAGACCCTTATTTCTTGGAATACACTCGTAGTTTTACAGATTTTCCCATGCAGGTAATCTTGGAAGATGTAGACGGAAAAACTGTAACAGGACGGTTTTTAAGAGCCTCTGATTTTGATAATAATCTGGGTGAAGAAAACAAACCTGAATGGAAAACTATTGTATACGACTCACTCAGTCAGTCATTTGTAGCACCCAATGGATCGGTAGGTTTTCGCTGGGGAGAGGAAGGAAAATGGAACATTTTAGAGAAGTCAGCGGGACAAGACATTGAAGCTGAGCTTAGCTGTATTAACTCATATGATTGTTTAGTTGACGTGACATTTCCTCATTTCAATCCGAGCGAAGGAGACACACTAGTTCGGAAAATTCCTGCGCGTAAACTTCAGATTAATTCAGGCAAAGAAGTACTCATCACATCCGTCTTTGATCTTCAAGTTGCCCAGTATGGAATAGACAGAGGGTTAGGAGATAACTTGGCGACCTCGTATGACGATGAAACTGTTCCGTACACACCTGCTTGGGCAGCAAAAATTACTGGAGTGCCTGCAAAAGATATAACGGTTACAGGAAGAGAGTTTGCTGAAAATGCTGCCAAAACTCGAGGCAAGTCAATGGTCATCCTTGGGGCTGCAATAACGCACTGGTACCACTCAGATATGCACTATCGTGGAATAATGAACCTACTTCATATTTGTGGTTGTGTTGGACAATCAGGTGGGGGCTGGGCTCACTATGTAGGCCAAGAAAAACTTCGCCCTCAGGCAGGATGGGCGCCCATTGCATTTGGTTTAGACTGGAACCGTCCCCCACGTCATATGGCCTCAACCACATACTGGTATTTTCATACCGATCAGTGGCGCTATGAGCGCGTTGATGCTGACGATTTATTAGCCTCAACTGCTAAGGCTAAATACAAGGGTTATCAGCTTGCAGATTACAATGTTGCAGCCCAGAGAATGGGCTGGACTCCATCGGTACCTCACTTTAATAAAAACCCTTTAAAGCTTGCCAAAGAGGCAGAGGATGCTGGCGCAATAGGCGAAGAAGCAATTTCAAAATATGTCGCAGAAAAACTCCAGAACGGAGACCTAAGCTTTGCTTATGAGGATATCGATGCTGAAGAAAACTTTCCTAGAAACCTATTTGTCTGGCGCTCTAACCTAATTGGAAGCTCATCTAAAGGCCATGAGTACTTTCTGAAGCATTTGTTGGGCACTCAAAATGGCGTTCTTAGTGACGGAGTTGAGGGTGAGTCATGCCAGGAAGTGAAATGGCACAAAGAGGCGCCTACCGGCAAGCTGGACCTTATGGTTGATATTAATTTTCGATTAAATTCTACTGGCGCCAATTCGGATATTGTTCTGCCAACTGCAACATGGTATGAGAAAGCTGATCTAAATACTACAGATATGCATCCATTTATCCATCCGCTTGGAAAAGCGGTCGATCCTGCATGGGAATCACGATCTGACTGGAATATATTTAAAGGTATTGCCAAAAAATTCTCAGAGATGTCAAAAAATGAGCTAAGCATTCAAAAGGATATTGTTTCATTACCAATGCAGCACGACACAGCTATGGCATTGGCACAACCGTTTGGAGAAGTTAAAGACTGGAAAAAAGGGGAGTGCGATGTCATCCCTGGGAAAACTGCTCCAATATTTAAAGTTGTAGAAAGAGATTTTCCTAATACCTATGCTAAGTTTATTGCGCTCGGCCCACTTATGAAAAAACTTGGCAATAACATCAAAGGGATTGATTGGAATACTGAAAAAGAAGTTGATGAGATTGCATCCTATAATGGCGTCATTAAGGAGGATGGAATCTCGAAAGGACTACCCTCACTATCTGAAGATATTCATGTCTGTGATGCTATCATGAGAATGGCACCAGAAACTAATGGGGAGGTTGCGCATAAGTCGTGGAGTAGTCAATCTGTCAAAACAGGAATTGATCACTCTCATTTGTACAAAGGGCGACATGAGGACAAGATTACCTACAGAGATATTGTTGCTCAGCCTCGAAAAATAATTACAGCTCCGACATGGTCAGGAATTGAGTCCGAAGAGGTGAGTTACAATGCTTGCTACACCAATCTTCATGAGAAAATTCCTTTAAGAACTTTGACTGGTCGTGCGCAATTTTATCAAGACCATGAATGGATGTTAGATTTTGGGGAAGGTTTTTGCGCTTACAAGCCGCCGATTGACCTAAGGGCAGTTGAATCAGTTCCAGAGGCCGTTAAAAATAAACCTCACCTGATTCTTAACTGGATTACACCGCACTCAAAATGGGGCATTCATTCAACATACCAAGACAACTTAAGAATGCTAACGTTGTTTCGAGGTGGTCCTTATTTTTGGATCTCGGAAGATGATGCAAGCTCAATTGGATTAGTTGATAACGACTGGGTAGAGGCCGTCAATGCGAATGGAGCGACTGTTGCCAGAGTTGTAGTTTCACAGCGCGTTCCTAATGGGATGGCTATGATGTATCACGCACAAGAAAAAAATATCAACGTGCCAGGCTCACCCTCCACAGGAAAGCGAGGTGGCATTTTAAATTCAGTTACCAAAACAGTACTAAAACCGACTCACATGATTGGTGGTTACGCACAACTATCGTATGCGTTTAATTATTATGGACCGATTGGCTCTAACCGCGATGAGCGAGTCGTCATTCATAAGATAAATCAAGATGTAGACTGGCTTGAGAGACCACTAAACCCTGAGAAAGAGGCACAAAAAAACCCTCAGGGCATTCATAACTAATCAAGGAGAACAGAATGAAAATTCGGGCACAAATTTCAATGGTTCTAAATTTAGATAAGTGTATCGGTTGTCACACCTGTTCAGTGACATGTAAGAATATTTGGACCAGTCGTAAGGGGGTTGAATATGCCTGGTTTAATAATGTTGAATCAAAGCCAGGTATTGGATTTCCTAAGAACTGGGAGGACCAAGAGAAATGGAAAGGTGGGTGGAAAATTAATAAGAAAAATAAACTAGAGCTTAAAGCGGGAGGAAGAGCAAACAAACTTATCAACCTTTTTGCTAAT